>WNGJ01008149.1_pt1 | contig 11167 bp, 8 predicted proteins | sample 5400611 | NCBI WGS metagenome assembly WNGJ01 (sample SAMN13153375, study PRJNA577476) | soil metagenome | isolation source: 40 cm soil or saprolite under Garry oak tree replicate 1 | place: USA:California | collected 2016-06-15 | reverse complement strand
CCCCCGGGTAAGCCACCCCCATACGAAGGAAGGAAGGAGTCCGAGATGGGCGTCATCCTGACGATCGCACTCATCGTTCTCGTGGTGGCGGTCGCGCTGTGGTTCTTGCGCCGAGCGTGATGGCGTGGGAGGCCGTCTCGATCTTTGCACTCGGTAGGGTCAGGGGACCGATCCTTCGGATCGGTCCCTGACCCGCTTGTCTGACCACCATGGCCGCCCGACGCCGATCGATCCCCAAGCGAGCAGGCGATCTGGCTCGGCGACTCGATGCGGTCCAGGAGCGGAGGCCCTGGTTGGCCTTCCCGGTCGCGGTCATGCGGAAGTTCGGCGATGATCGCGGTTCTTCGCTCGCAGCGCTGATCTCGTACTACACCTTCTTCTCGCTCTTCCCGTTGCTGGTAGTGCTGGCCACGGCGGCCGGCTTCTTCATCAGGGATCGGCCGGATCGACAGGCCGCGCTGATCCATTCGGCGCTCGCGCAGTTCCCCGTGGTCGGGACGAACATCGAGGGGAACGTGCACGCCTTGAACGGCAACCTCCTGGCTTTGGCGCTCGGCATCGCGGGCTGTCTCTGGGCCGGTGCGGCCGTCTCGGATGCGCTGCGGACCGCCTTGGACGATGTCCGGGACGTCCCCCGACATCACCGGGCTCCTCTGTGGCGTGGACGCATCATCGGCCTCACGTGGCTCCTCGTGTTCGTGGTCGGCGTCGCCGGCACCGGAACGCTGCTCTCGATCGCGACCTCGCACGGGGTGGCGCTCCCCGGCGGCGCGCTGGTCCTGGCGATCGCGATCGACATCGCCGTCGTTGCAACTGCGTTCCATCTGCTTCCGAGCGATCGTCCGCCATGGAGAGAGATCGTTCCTGGCGCGATCGTGGCAGGCGTCCTATGGGCAGCCCTGCAGACCGTAGGCTCGTGGATCGTCACGCGACAGATCCAAGGGGCAAGCGATGTCTACGGGTTCTTCGCGCTCGTGATCGGGCTCCTGTCCTGGGTCTATCTGACGGCGGAAGCCATCCTGATCGGGGCGGAGACGAACGTCGTGCTTTATCGCCGGCTTTGGCCCCGGAGCCTTGTCCCACCACCCACGACGCCAGCCGACCGCACCTCTGTTGAGGAGCAAGCCCGGGAAAGACATGCGCTTCCCGGCGATCGGATGGACGCCGAGGTTCGCTGAGATCAGCGGAAGAACAGACTGACCAGGGCGACGATCACCAGCACCGAACCGAGCAAGCCCGCTCCCCACAATGCCTCTGCCCAGAGATCCGGGGCGTCCTCAGGAGATCCTTCGCTGCGATCCACGAAGCTCACCTCCTCTCGTACTCGTTCGGTACCCGTTCCCGTTACGAGGCAAACCATCGAGTCATTTCGTCGCTTCGAGGGTGTCTCTGCGAGCAGCCACGCGCTCGCCGAGGTCGGCGAGTTCCTCATCGCGCAGCGCACGGCGAGCCTTCTCGAACATGTCCTCCTCTTCCTCCTGGATGTGGTGCTCCAGGTTCTCGGACAACATCTTCTTCACCTTCACGTGGTCCTCCTGCAGCAGCCGCAACCCGTCCATCGTTCGTGCCCTCCTGATCCGGTCGGTAGGGGCGATACCCGGCGAGGACCGTGATAAGCGTGGCGGCGCAGGGTTCGCCGGTGCCGCGGAGGGGTATACGAATACGGCAACGACCCAACCGATATCGGAGGCCGCGTTGAGCCTTTCGACGAACACGAAGCGAGTTGCGTCCGGGTCCCGATCGAGGGCGGACGAGTCGGAGGAGGCACCGTGGCCTCCCCTCGCCTATTGGGTGAAGGTCGTCGCGGTCGTCGTCGCGACGTTCTGGGTCATGATGGCGATCAGGACCGTCGCGGAGATCCTCCTACTGCTCGCCGTGTCGCTGGTCCTCGCGGTCGGGATGGACCCCCTCATCGTCTGGCTGGCCGAGAGATCGGGGATCTCACGGGGCCGCGTCGTCGTAGTCCTCGGTGCGGCCTTCGCTGCGCTCGTGGTCTCGTTCGCCGCCCTCGTCGTGCCGGCGGCGATCCGACAGCTCGGGAGCCTCTCGAACGATCTCCCCGCCTACCTCTCGCGCGTCCAGGCGCAGGGGGGATGGGCGGGCAGCTTCCTGCAACGAACGCAGGGCATCGCGAAGGCCCAGGCGTTCCTTCAGGGTCTCCCCGGCCGGTTGAGCAGCTCGTTCGGCACGGTCCTCGGGGTCGCGGGCAGGGTGGGGACCGCCGTCCTGGGTGTCGCGACGGTGTTCGCCCTGACGGGGTACTTCATGGTGGCCCTGCCGCGTCTCCGCGAGCGGGCGATGGTGCTGTTGCGGCCGGATGTCCGCGATCGTGCCGAGCCGGTGATCGAGCTGGCCCTCGTGCGGATCGGCGGATACGTCGCCGGCAACTTCATCACGTCGGGCATCTGCGCGCTCGCCGTGATGATCGGTCTGATCGCGCTTCGGGTTCCCTTCGCGATCCCGCTGGGGATCTGGGCCGGGTTCGCCGACCTCATCCCGATGGTCGGGTCCTACGCGGGGGCGATCCCGGCGATCGTCATCGCGTTCTTCGTTTCACCCATGACCGGGCTCCTGACCGCGGTGTTCTTCATCGCGTATCAGCAGTTCGAGAACTACGTGCTGGTACCGCGTGTCATGAAGAACGCCGTCCATCTTTCGTTCGCGGCCGTGATCGTCAGCACCTTGATCGGTGGGACGCTCGCGGGCTTCGCAGGCGCGCTGCTCGCGCTGCCGGTGGCGGCGACCATCAAGGTGCTCGTCATCGAGATCTGGCTCAAGGACCGCGTCAGCGAGGGAGACGATCTTGCGCGCAAGAACCTGCGCGACATCCAGCGCCGGGAACGTGCGTGACCCCGCCCCACGGGGTCCTGGAGCTCGTGCGAGACTGGCCCGATGAACCTCGAGGCGTTCGAACTCGTCATCTTGTGCCGACCGCACGACGCACCCTCCTACGATGAAGCGACGCTCGAACGGATCCAGCGCGAACATCTCGCGTACCACGCCGCTCTCCGCTCCTCCGGGCATATCGCGACGAACGGGCCGGTCCTCGATCAGCCGGACGAGTCGCTGCGTGGGCTGACGTTCTACCGAACGGGGTCGCTGGACGAAGCCCGGGCGCTGGCCGAGCAAGACCCTGCCGTCCTGGCGGGGCGTCTCGCGATCGAGGTCATGACGTGGTGGTGTCCGGAGGGCACCATGACTCGGCGGGGGCGACCCGTCACCGAGCCCTGAGGAGGGAAGGAGGGTGCCGAACGACTCGAAGATCGCCGAGGTCGACGGGATCAAGCTTGGCTACCGGATCGTCGGCGCCGGCGCGCCACTGGTCCTCCTGCACGGGGGCTTCGGAACGGTCGAGATGTTCGGCCCCAACGTGGAGCTGCTCGCCGCCGGGCGCCAGGTGATCGGGGTCGATCTCCAGTCGCACGGCCGGTCTCCCGCCGCCGACCGGCCGATGACGTTCGAGACGATGGCCGACGACATCGCCGAACTGATCCGCAGCCTCGGCGTGCCGCGTGCCGCGATCATGGGGTTCTCGCTCGGCGGAGGCGTGGCGTTGCGAACCGGCATCCAGCACCCGGACATCGTCGAGCGCCTCGTCCTTGTGTCGACCGTGTTCAAGCGGGAGGGTTGGTATCCCGAGATGCGAGCCGGCATGGACGCGATGGGTCCGGAGACCGCTGACTTCATGAAGCAGACCCAGTTGTATCTGGCCTACGAGCAGGTCGCGCCCGATGTCGAGGATTGGCCCATCCTCGTGCAGCAGGTTTCGGAGGCGATGAAGATCGACTACGACTGGTCGGCGGCCGTCCCGGCATGACGATGCCGACGATGCTCGTGATCGGTGACGCCGATGGCATGCCGCCGTCGCATGCGGTCGAGTTCTTCGGCTTGCTGGGCGGCGGCCGAAGGGACGCGGGTTGGGACCGCTCCGGGATGACCCAGCATCGGCTCGCCATCCTGCCGGGCGTGACTCACTGCGACATCAACGTCGTGCCGGCGCTCGCTGCCGCGGCCATCCCATTCCTCGACGGTGCGTGACGCTCGAGGGAGCATGCCAACGTGACGAGGCCATCCATGTTCGAGTTCGCCGGCGGTGAGGCGGCTTTCTTGGCGCTCGCGACCGCGCACCACCGACGCTGCCTCGAGGATCCGGTACTGAGTCATCCCTTCTCGCACCCGGGGAACCCCGACCACGTCGCGAGGCTGGCCGACTACTGGGCGGAAGCGTTCGGTGGTCCCCAGCGGTACTCGGAGTCGTTCGGCGGCCACTCGGCGATGCTTGGGATCCACGCCGGCCAGGGAGCCGACGAGGATCTGGGCGCCCGCTTCGTTACCTGCTTCGTGCAAGCCGCCGATGATGCCGGCCTCCCCGACGATCGTGCGTTCCGCGCCGGCCTCCGCGCATACATGGAGTGGGCGGTCGGCGAGGTCCTTTCCCACTCGCCACCGGACTCGCACGTCGAAGCTGACCTGCGCATCCCTCGCTGGGGTTGGAACGGCCTCGAGTAGTCGCTCGCTGCGATGGCTGGCCCTCTTCGCCGGGCCCCGTTGCTCGGTTCGTGAACCGCGTGAGAGACTCCCTCGGCGCTGGCGGGCCTTCGTTGCTCTCCACGGCCACCCCAGTTGCGCCCGAGGCAGGAGACCCGATGCACGCTCGTCCCGGACACATCCTCATCGTCGATGACGATCCGCTGAACCGCCGTGTCTTGACGAAGAGCCTCGACAGCGACGGCCATCGGACTACGGACGTTGACAACGGTTTCGCTGCACTGACAGCGCTCGAGGCAGACCCTCCCGACGTGGTGCTGCTCGACGTCGTGATGCCGGGATTGGACGGGATCGAGGTCCTCGAACGGATGAAGGCGAACGCCGACCTCCGCCATATCCCCGTCATCATGATCTCGGGCGTCGAGGACACCGACAGCATCGTTCGCTGTCTCGAGGCCGGAGCCGAGGATTACCTGCCCAAGCCGTTCGACCCGGTGATCCTTCGAGCGCGGATCGGGGCCGGACTCAACCGCAAGCGCTTGAGCGACCTGGAACAGGACCGCGTGCGCACAGTCTTCACGCGGTTCCTGCCTGAGCCGATCGCGGCGGAGATGCTTGCGCGGAGCGAAGGCCAGCCGTCGATCCGTCCGGTGCGACTCTGGGCGACGACCATGTTCGTCGACCTGCGTGGCTTCACGACCTTCTCGGAGTCCTTGCCGGTTGAGCAGGTCGTCACGGTCCTCAACCGCTACCAGGGGACGATGGGCGACGCCGTCCTCGACCACGGTGGAACCCTCGTGGACTACCTCGGCGACGGCCTCTATGCGGTCTTCGGCGCGCCGATCGAGAGCGTCGACCACGCGGACCGCGCGGTCACCGCTGCGCGAGACATGGTCGGAGACCGACTGTCGGATTTCAACGGCTGGCTGCGCGCCGAGGGCGTCGACGACAGTTTCGAGATGGGGATCGGTCTCAATTCGGGTCGGGTGATGTCGGGCACGCTGGGTTCGGAGCGCCGCATCGACTACGCCGTGATCGGCGATACTGTCAACACGGCCGCGCGGATCGAGCAACTCACGAAGCGGACCGGGCACGCGATCCTCCTCGCCGACCAGACGCGCACGAACATGACGGGGCATACGGACGAGTTGACCTTCGTCGACGAGTTCGAGATCCGTGGCAAGCAGTCGAGGATCAAGCTGTGGACCGCCGACGTGTCGAAGGATCCGTCGACATGACCGAGGTTGACCCGACGGTCGACGTCGGCGCCCTCCGCGAACGGGTCGATGAACTCGAGGCCCTGGAGTCCGAGCACCGACAGGCGGAGCAGGTCCAGGCCGCCCTCTACCGGATCGCCGAGACGGCGAGCGCCGCCCAAGACATGCACGAGTTCTACGCCGAGATCCATCGGATCGTGGGCGAGCTGATGGACGCGAGGAACTTCTACGTCGTCCTCTACGACGAAGACCGCCGAGCGATGAACTGGCCCTTCTACGTCGACGAGATCGACCAGGACTGGCCGGACCCGATGGTCTGGGAGCCGATGGGAACAGGTCAGTCGCGTGGGATCACCGCGTACCTCCTGCGGACGGGCAGCCCGATGTTGATCACGCAGGCGGAGCTGGACGAAATCGTCGAGCGGGGAGAGATCGATCCCATCGGGACGCCAGGGGTCGACTGGCTCGGCGTTCCCCTCCGGTCCGAAGGCCGGACCGTCGGCGCGATGGTCGTGCAGAGCTACCGCGACGACGTCCACCACACGGAGCAGGACAAGGATCTCCTGACGTTCGTCGCCAGCCACGTTGGGGCGGCGCTCAGTCGGGCTCGCGCCATCGAGGAGACGCGCCAGCGCAGCGCCGAGCTCGCGCTCGTTAACGACGTTCAGCGCGGGCTCGCCGAGAACCTCGACATGCAGGCGATGTACGACCTGGTGGGCGACCGGATCCAGGAGATCTTCGATGCTCAGGTCGTGGACATCGGGATCCTCGACGCATCATCGGGTCTGATCCATTTCCCGTACACGATCGAGCGAGGGGTTCGCTTTCCCGACGAGCCGATCCAGGTCATCGGCTTGCGCCGTGTCGCGATCGATTCGCGCGAGCCGGTCGTCGTCAACGAAGACATCGAGAGGATATCGACCGAGGCGGGGCAGCCGTACGTGCTCGCCGGCGAGCCACCCAAGTCGTCCGTCTTCGTCCCGCTCGTCGTCGGTGACCAGGCCAAGGGCGTGATCTCGCTCCAGAACCTCGATCGGGAGCACGCGTTCAGCGATGCGGACGTGCGTCTGCTGACCACGCTGGCCGGCAGCCTGAGCGTCGCGCTCGAGAACGCTCGTCTGTTCGAAGAGACGAGGCAGCGGAACGCGGAGCTGGCGCTGATCAACGACGTCCAGCGAGGACTGGCCGAGAACCTCGAGATGCAGGCGATGTACGACCTGGTGGGGGACCGGATCCAGCAGATCTTCGACGCGACGGCCGTCGATATCGGCGTGGTCGATCGCGCGGCCGGCCTGATGCGGTTCCCCTACACGATCGAGCGCGGTGTGCGCTTCCCGGACGAGCCCATCCCGTTGGTCGCCGGGCCGAGTCATCATGTCCTCGAGACGCGCGAACCACTGCTCATCAACGAGCGCATGGAGGAGCGCGTGGCCGAGTTCGGCGGGGCCGTGATCCAAGGTGAGATGCCCAGATCGGCCCTGTACGTGCCGCTGGTGGTCGGTGGCGAGGCGACAGGCAGGATCTCGCTGCAGAACCCCGACCGCGAGCATGCGTTCAGCGACGCGGACGTGCAGCTCCTCAGGACCCTCGCCGGTAGTCTGAGCGTCGCGCTCGAGAACGCCCGCCTGTTCGAAGAGACGCGGCAGCGGAACGCAGAGTTGGCGCTCATCAACGACGTGCAGCGTGGGCTCGTCGAGAACCTCGACACGCAAGCGATGTACGACCTGGTCGGGGACCGGATCCAAGAGATCTTCGACGCCCAGGTGGTGGACATCGCCGTCCTCGACACCTCCTCGGGCCTCGTCCGGTTCCCGTACGTGATCGAACGGGGTGTCCGCCTCGACGAAGATCCGATCGAGCTCATCGGGACCCGCCGCATCGCGATCCAGACGCGCGAGCCCGTGCTCATCAACAAAGATCTGGTGACGAGGAGCGCCGAAGTAGGCCAACCGGCGGTGCTCTCTGGTGAGGTCCCGAAGGCTGCCGTGTTCGTCCCACTCCTCGTCGGGGATCGGGCGACCGGGCTGATCTCGCTTCAGAACCTCGACCGGGAGCACGCGTTCAGCGAAGGTGACGTCCGCTTGCTGATGACGCTCGCCGGCAGTCTCAGCGTCGCGCTCGAGAACGCGCGTCTCTTCGAGGAGACGAGGCAACGGGCCGCGGAGCTGGCGCTCATCAACGATGTCCAGCGAGGGCTCGCCGAGAGGCTCGACATGCAGGCGATGTACGACCTGGTCGGCAACCGGATCCAACAGATCTTCGACGCACAAACCGTCGATATCAGCGTGGTCGATCGCGAAACGGACATGCTCTGGTTCCCGTACTCGCTCGAGCGAGGTGTTCGGTTGATCGACCACCCGATCGAGATCATGGGGTTCCGGAAGATCGCCCTTGAGACACGCGAGCCCGTGGTCGTCAACGAAGACATGGAGGCGAGGTGCGCCGAAGCAGGCAATCCGATCGCGATCGCCGGCGAGCCGTCGAAGTCCTCGCTCTTCGTCCCGCTCGTCGTCGGGGACCGGGGCACCGGTGTGCTCTCGCTCCACAACCTCGACCGCGAACACGCCTTCAGCGACTCGGACGTACGCCTGCTGACCACGCTGGCCAGCAGCCTGAGCGTCGCGCTCGAGAACGCTCGCCTGTTCGAGGAGACTCGGCAACGAGCCGCGGAGCTCTCGATCGTCAACAGCGTGGGTCAAGCCTTCGCCGACCAGCTGGACCTGGATGCTCTGATCGAACGGCTCGGCGACCAGCTCCGCGACGTCTTCGCCGCCGACATCGTCTACGTCGCGCTGCACGACGAGACCACCGATCTGATCGAGTTCGCCTACTACATCGAGAACGGCGAACGTGATGCCGCGCGCGCGATGCAGTTCGGCGAAGGGTTGACCTCTCGGATCCTGCGGGAGCGCGAGCCGCTGTTGCTCAATCGCGCCGAGGCCTTCCAAGAGGTCGGCGTGCCGATCGTCGGCACGCCGGCGCGGTCGTACCTGGGTGTTCCGATCCTGGTCGCGGGCCGCGCGATCGGAGTGATCAGCGTCCAGAGCACCCAACAGGCCGGTCGGTTCGGAGAGAGCGACACCCGGCTCGTGTCGACGATCGCCGCCAACGTCGGTGCGGCGATCCAGAATGCCCGGTTGTACCGAGAGACCCAACGCAGGGCGAGCGAGATGGCGGCCTTGGCCGACCTCGGGCGCGAGGTGGGCGGGATGCTGGACCTCGACGCCGTCCTGAGGCGCATCACCGAGCGGGCGCGCGAGCTCCTGGAGGCCGACACGAGCGCCGTCTTCCTCGAACAGGACCCCGGGACGTTCGTGCCGATCGTTGCGCTCGGCCGTCTCGCGGAGCTCATCATGGCGGACACGATCCAGCTCGGCGAAGGCATCATCGGCGACCTGGCGAACCGGGCAGTGGCTGAGGTGGTGAACGACACCGCCGGCGACGACCGCGCGGTGGAGATCCCTGGCGAGGAGGACAACCCCGAGGAACGGCTGATGGCGGCCCCACTGCTCGCCCGCGGCAACGTGATCGGGATGATGGCCGTGTGGCGCTCGGGTCCCAGCGACCGGTTCACGGACGCGGACCTGAGCTTCCTCGTCGGACTTTCCCATCAGGCCGCGATCGCGATCGAGAACGCGCGGCTGTTCCGGGAGGCGAAGGACGCGCGTCAGGTCGCGGAGGAGGCGAACGAAGCGAAGAGCGCGTTCCTCGCCGCGACCAGCCATGAGATCCGGACGCCGATGAACGCGATCATCGGGATGAGCGGCCTGTTGCTCGAAACATCGCTCGATGCGGAGCAGCGCGACTACGCGGCAACGGTGGCGAACAGCGGTGAAGCGCTGCTTTCGATCATCAACGACATCCTCGACTTCTCGAAGATCGAAGCGGGGCGCATGGAGCTCGAGCGGGCGCCGTTCGATCTCCGAGCGTGCATCGAGTCGGTCGTAGACCTGATCGGGCCGGTCGCCGCGAAGAAGGGGCTCGAGGTCGCCTACGACATCGAGCCTGGCACGCCCGAGACGGCCGTCGGGGACGTCAGTCGCCTCCGCCAGATCCTGCTCAACCTGCTCAACAACGCCGTGAAGTTCACCGAGACCGGTGAGATCGTCGTCACGGCGGGCGCCAGCACCTCCCCGCGACCCGGCACGATCGGCTACCACCTGACCGTCCGGGACACCGGCATCGGGATCCCGACCGATCGTGCGGACCGGCTCTTCGAATCCTTCAGCCAGGCGGACGTCTCGACGAGCCGGCGCTACGGCGGTACTGGGCTGGGGCTCGCGATCAGCCGACGCCTCGCCGAGCTGATGGACGGCACGATCTGGGTGGAGAGCGCAGGTGTGCCCGGCCAAGGAAGCACGTTCCACGTCACGGTCGAGGCGGGAGCGACCGAGATGACGCCGACTGCGCTTCGCAGGGACGGGTCGTTCGCCGATCGCCGCGCTCTCGTCGTCGACGACAACGAGACGAACCGCCGCCTGATGACCGCGATCCTCGGCGCGTGGGGGATGCAGACCGTCGTCACTCCGGGCTCCGAGGAAGCGCTCACGGCGCTTGCGGACGGCCGGATCGACCTGGCCGTGCTCGACATGCTGATGCCGGGCATGGACGGACTCGACCTCGCCGCGGCGATCCATCAACGTGCGCCGGGCCTGCCCATCGTCTTGGCGTCCTCGGTGAGCCAGCACGACGTCGCGGCGGATCCCCGATGGCCGGCGTCGGGCATCGGGGCGGTCGTGACGAAGCCGATCAAAGCTTCGCCGCTGCATGCCGCGGTGGCCACGGTCCTCGGAACCTCCCAGGAACAGGGCGCCGAGGGCGCCACGAGCGCGCTCGATGGGGGGCTCGCAACCAGGCACCCGCTCCGGATCCTCCTCGCCGAGGACAACGTCGTGAACCAGAAGCTCGCGATCCGGCTGTTGGAGAAGCTGGGGTATCGAGCGGATATCGCGGCCAACGGACTGGAGGCGCTCGAGGCTCTCGAGAGACAGACGTACGACCTGTTGCTCTCGGACGTGCAGATGCCGGAGATGGACGGGCTCGAGGCGACCCGTCGGATCCTTCGGCGCTGGCCCGAGGGAGAGCGTCCGTGGATCGTCGCGATGACGGCCGAGGCGATGAGTGGAGACCGGGAGCGATGCCTCGAAGCCGGAATGAACGACTACGTGGCCAAGCCGATCCGCGTCGACGAGCTCGTCGCGGCGATCAAGCGGACGCCCCGTCGCGAAGCGGGGGAACCAGTTCCGCCGGCGGAGACGAGGAACGGTCCGATCGACGCTTCGGTGGTGGTGCGCCTTGCGGAGGGCACGGGCGGGGACGCCGAGTTCGTGTCGGAGCTGATCCAGCAATTCGTGGACGACACCCCGGGACTTGTCGCGGCGGCGCGGGCCGGGCTCGAGACCGGCGACGCAGAGGAGGTCCGGCGGGCCGCCCACACCTTGAAGTCGAACGCGGCGACGTTC
>WNGJ01012599.1_pt1 | contig 11168 bp, 9 predicted proteins | sample 5400611 | NCBI WGS metagenome assembly WNGJ01 (sample SAMN13153375, study PRJNA577476) | soil metagenome | isolation source: 40 cm soil or saprolite under Garry oak tree replicate 1 | place: USA:California | collected 2016-06-15 | reverse complement strand
CCGCTGTTCGAGAGCGCCGTCGACCTGGCCAACGCACCCGATGTGCTGACCGGCATGCTCGCGCTGCCCGAGGTCGCCGCGCGGCTGGCGGCCAGCGGCCGGGAACTGGAGGCGATGCTCGGCTACTCCGACTCGGCCAAGGAGCTCGGCCCGGCCAGCGCCACCCTGCGGCTCTTCGACACCCAGGCCAGGCTGGCCGCCTGGGCCGCGGCCAACGGCGTCCGGCTGACCCTGTTCCACGGCCGGGGCGGCGGCCCGGCCGGCCGGGCCGTGCTGGCCCAGGCGCCCGGCTCGGTCAACGGCTCGTTCAAGGTCACCGAGCAGGGCGAGGTCATCTTCGCCCGGTACGGGCAGCCGGCCATCGCCAAGCGGCACCTGGAGCAGGTGGGCTCGGCCGTGCTGCTCGCCTCGTCTGCCCGGATCGCCGAACGGACCGCGGCCGCCGCCGAGGCCTATTCCGGCGTCGCCGCCCGGATCGACCAGGCCGCCTGCGCCGCCTTCCGCCGGCTGGCCGAGGCGGACGGCTTCGCGGACTGGTTCGCCCGGATCAGCCCGCTGGGTGAGATCGGCGGCCTGCGCATCGGCTCGCGCCCGGCCAAGCGCGGCCTCGCGGCGCCCGTCACGGGGGCCGCGCCGCCCGCGATGGACCTGGCCGACCTGCGCGCGATCCCCTGGGTCTTCGCCTGGTCGCAGACCCGGATGAACCTGCCCGGGTGGTTCGGCCTGGGCAGCGGGCTGGCCGCCGTCGCGGACGCCGAAGGCCCCGACGTGCTGCGCCGCGCGTACCGCGAGTGGCCGCTGTTCGGCGTGCTGCTGGAGAACGCGGAGATGAGCCTGGCCAAGACCGACCGGCTGATCGGGGCGCGTTACCTGGCTCTGGGCGGCCGCGAGGACCTGACCGAGATGGTGCTCGCCGAGTACGATCGCACCCGCCGCCTCGTCCTCACCGTGACCGGCCACGACCGCCTGCTGGCCAACCGGCACGTGCTCTCCCGCGCCGTCTCGCTCCGCGACCCCTACGTGGACGCCCTGTCCTACCTCCAGCTCCGTGCCCTGGCCGCCCTCCGCGACACGGCCCCCGGAGACGACGAGCGCGAGCGCCTGGAGCGCCTGCTCCTGCTCACCGTCAACGGCGTAGCGGCCGGCCTCCAGAACACCGGCTGACCTTCCAGGAGCCCGCTGGCCAGCTAGCCCCATCAGCATCACCAGGTACGCAAGTTCGCTGCCAGAGCGAGACCGCCGAATTAGCGCGGAGGATCCGGCCTACATGGAGGATAATTCCTCCAAGATCTTTAAGCCGTGAGGCGTACCGCGGCACACTCGGGCACCACCGCGCGCACCGGCATCTCCCGTGCGCAGCGTAATGGGGAAGATTCAGGCTATGGGGAAGATCCAGGGGACCATAGCCCTCCGGATCTTCCCCATAACCCGGAAACTCCCCGTTAATCGGCGATGCGGATGCGCAGGCGGCGGAAGCCCTTGCCCTTGCTCTCGATCTTGACGACCTCGATCCGGCCGACCTGGCGGGTGGACGCGACGTGGGTGCCGCCGTCCGCCTGCTGGTCCAGGCCCACGATGTCGATGATCCGGACCTCCTTGACCTCCGGCGGCACCAGGTTGGTCGCGGTGCGGATGATGTCGGGCAGCGCGAACGCCTCGTCCCGCGGCAGCACCCGCACGTCGATCCGCCGGTCGGCGCTCACCTCGGCATTGCACGCCGCCTCGACCGCCTCGCGGAAGCCGGGCGGCACCTCCGGCAGGTTGAAGTCCATCCGCGCGGTCAGCGGCTCCATGTTGCCGCCGGTCACCAGCGCGCCGAAGTCGCGGAACACCACGCCGCACAGCACGTGCAGGCCGGAGTGGGTGCGCATCAGCGAGGTCCGCCGGCCGTCCTCCAGCGCCCCGCGTACCGAAGCTCCCGCAGCAGGCAGCGGGGCGCCCTCGGCCGGGATCAGGTACAGGTCGTCACCCTTGCGAGCGCCCACGATCTGAGTCTGCACGCCGCCCCAGAGCAGCACCCCGTGGTCGGGCGGCTGACCGCCGCCGCCCGGGTAGAAGGCCGAACGGTCCAGCACGATCCCCTCGGCGTCGGCCGCGAGCACCGTGGCGTCCCACTCCGAGCACCGTGGCGTCCCACTCACGCAGGGTCTGGTCGTCCAGTTCGAGCCGGTGCGTGCGCCATTGCGTGTCGTCCATGGGCGGAAGCCTAGTCCGGGACGGCCGGCGCCACATCCTGCCCCGGCGCGGGCTTGCGGATGCACGCCAGGCCGAGCGCCAGGCAGGCGAACGGGACCGCGGAGATCGCGTACCGGTAGTCCATCTCGTGCGCCGCGATCGGCAGCACCAGGTTGACGACGGCGACGCCCCAGGCCAGGGCCGCGTACCGGCCCCAGCCGCGCCACCGCCTGATCACCAGGACCAGCCCGGACGCCATGACCAGGAAGAAGACCCAGCCGGGGAACCAGACCGGCGCCTGGTACAGGAACATGAAATACGCCCACGGCTGCACCACGTGCGTGTTCGAGCGGGCGTGCGCGTACCTGTTCTCCCAGTACCGCATGTAGAACGCGAGCTTGTTCACGTGCGGGGCCACGGTGAAGTGCATGGCCAGATAGTTCTGCGGCCGGTCGCTGGCGAAGAAGGTCAAGTAGACCTCCTTGCCCACGGTCTTGAGGTAATCGAGCGGCTGCGCCGCGATGGCCCGCTCGGCGAACTGCATGGCCAGATTGTTGTTGTACGCGTTGATGCCGGGGTGGGCGTCGTGCCGGTACCACGCGTCCGCCGCCCACAGGTACTCGGCCGGGGTGCGCTGTTTCATCAGGGCATTGATGGACCAGGCAGGCGTGGGGCCGGCCGGGTGGTCCGGCTGGTTCTCCGGGCAGAGCGAGACCAGGTCGGCGGGCGGCTTGATCACCGCGCAGTTGGCGAACGACATGGTCCGCGACCAGAGGAACAGCCCGGTGCTGTTGGTGATGTTGAACTGGCCGAACTCGTGGAAGAAGAACAGTGCGTACCCGGCCACCGGGATCGCGAACGCCGCCAGGCAGGCGGTGAAGACCTTCCAGCCGACCCGCATGATCAGCAGGAAGGCCAGGATGACCACGATGACCGGGGCGCCGTTGCCGCGGATGACCGAGGCCCAGGCGACCAGCAGCCCCACGATGACCGCCTGCCAGATGGTCGGCTTGGGCCGGACGACCAGGATCGCGATGGCGATCATCAGCACCAGCGTGAACAGGGTGTCGGGCAGGATCGAGGATTCCAGCCAGATCTGCCGCGAGTCGAACAGCGTCGGCGCGGCGGCCAGTGTCGCGCCCCAGGCCGGCAGCCCCCGGGTGCGCAGCACCGCGTAGATGATCGCGGCGAGCGCGATGCCCATCAGGTGCTGCAGTGTGGTCACCAGCAGCAGGCTGTGGAGCGGCTCGAGCACCCGCAGCATCAGCGGGTATCCGGCCGGCCGGAGCTGGCCGACGGCGAACTGGACGCCCTCCTTCATGTAGGAGAAGGAGTCCTGGATGTACAGCGCGGGCTTGAACCCAAGCGCGGCGATCACCCGCGGGATGACCGAAACGCAGGCCGCGATCGTGAACAGCCGGTGGTTGCGCCACAGCGCGGCCGGCGTCAGCGAGGCCCCGACCCCCCGGGCCCTCGCGGCCAGCGGGCCAGCGTCGAAGGTGACCTGCGGCGGCCAGAGCCGGAACCCCCGCTCCGGCGCGGCGACCCCGGCCCGCAGACCCCGCGAAGCCGAAGGTGCGTCGCCGTCGTCCGCGCCGCGACGCTGGCTGGTTCCGAGGCCGGTCACCGATTTCCCTTCTCCTGGCTTTCTGAACAATAGTGGGTTGCCATGCGAGCCGAGAACCATACGCCCGTCCGCGAGCCGCTGGACGCGGCCAGCCTGCGCCGCGCCGCCGTCCGCCCGGGCGCCCTATGGCGCGAGATCGAGGTCGTCGAGAGCACCGGCTCGACCAACGCCGACCTGCTGGCCCGGGCGCTGCGTGGCGAGCCGGAGGGCGCGGTGCTCGCCGCTGAGGAGCAGCGCGCGGGCCGCGGCCGGATGGGCCGCGCCTGGACCGCGCCGCCGCGCGCCGCGCTGACCTTCTCCGTACTGCTGAGACCGGCGGTGCCGCCCGCCCGCCGCGGCTGGCTCCCGCTGCTCACCGGCGTGGCCGTCGCCACCGCGGTCACCGGGGTGACCGGCGTCGAGACCAGGCTCAAATGGCCGAACGACCTCCTGGCGGCCGACGCCAAGGTGGCCGGCATCCTGGCCGAAGCGTCCGGCGACGCGGTCGTCGTCGGCATCGGCCTCAACGTGTCCACCGAACCCGCCGAGTTCCCTGCCCCCCGCCCCGGCGCGCTGCCCGCCACCTCGCTGCGCGCGGCCGGCGCGACCGCGCTGGACCGCGAGGAGCTGCTCCTCGCCATCCTGGAAGGGTTCGAGCGCTGGTACCGGTCCTGGCAGCAGGCCGGCGACGACCCGGACCGCAGCGGCCTGCGCCCCGGATACATCCGGCTCTCGGCCACGATCGGCCGCACCGTCCGGGCCGAACTCCCCGGCGGTCAGGCGCTCTCCGGCCCCGCCGTCGGCGTCGATTCCGACGGCAGGCTGCTGGTCCGGGTCTCCCCGGGATCCGAGGTCGCCGTGGCCGCGGGGGACGTCGTCCACCTGCGCTGACCCGCTCCCGGCGCGAACGCGAGCGCCGCGGCCAGGCAGGCGGCGGGCACCGCGGGCACCAGGTAGCGCAGGTCGAAGTCGGCGATCAGCGGCGGCACCAGCAGGATCGTCACCGCGAACGCCCACGACATGCCCGCCCCCCCGACCCGGCGGCGCACGGCCATCCCGGCCAGCCCGGCCAGCAGGATCACCCCGAGCAGCGTGCCCGGCATGTAGGCGTACCGCTGGTAGCTCACCAGCCAGGAGGCGTACGGCTGCACCGCGCGGGTCGGCGCTGGCCGCCCGTTGTTGTAGGCGGCCTGGTCGCCGGCCACGGTCCCGCCGCCGGGGGTGCGCATGCTGGCCGGCACCCAGGCCGTGGCCGCGTCGGTGAACTGGTACCGGTCGATGATCCCGGCGTCCGGGTGGACCGGCCGGTCCCAGAAGAAGCTCAGGCTGAAGTCGTGCCCGACCGCCGCGGCGTAGTCGCCCGGCTGCGCGGCGATGGCCCGCAGCGCGAAGCGCAGCGCGAGGTGGTTGGTCCGGGCCGAGAACCGCCCGCCGGGCAGCGCCAGCAGCGGCGAGTTGCCGTCCCAGATGTACAGCGACGCCGCGATCCGGTGCCCCGGCGGCGGGCACAGCGCCCGCTCGCCGGCCGGCGGCTTGATCACCGCGCAGTCCGCGAACGACATCGTCCGCGACCACAGGTACACCCCGTCGCTCCTGGTCAGGCTGAACTGGTGCTCGCGGGTGCTGAACCAGGCGCTGTAGGCCGCGACCGGCAGCGCCCCGGCCAGCAGCGCGGCCAGCACGGTCACCAGCCCCGCCCGCCGGATCAGCAGCGCGGCCAGCAGCACCACCAGCAAAACCGCCAGCAGCACCAGCCCGACCGGCCAGAGCAGCGCGGAGGCCCCGAGCAGGAAGGCGGCCGCCGTCGTCCGGGCCGGCCGCCGTTCGCCCGGTGCCCGCAGCAGCAGGTACAGGGCGAGAAGAACCAGGAAGCCGAACGGGATGTCGGGCACGGCATCGGCTTCGAGCTGGAGCTCGTACGCGTCGAAGAGCACCGGGACGGCGGCGAGCGTCGCGGCCCAGGCGGGCAGCCCGAAGCGGCGCGCCAGCAGGTAGACGAGCACGCCCATGGCCAGGCCCATCAGGTGCTGCACGGCGGCGACCAGCGCGAAACTGTGCAGCGGCCGCAGCACCCAGAGCATAAAGCCGTAGCCGCCGACCCGGCTGGGGTCGGGGATCAGCCGCAGCCCGGTCGCCAGGTACGAGGCCGAGTCGCCGCCGAACCACATGATCGGCCGGAACGCCAGCGCGGTCAGGATCCGCAGGGCGAGCGCCGCGACCAGCACCAGCCCGAACAGCCAGTGCTCTGTCTTCCCGCTCGCCTCCGGGCCCCGCCCACCTCCCCATTCCCCCTTCACTGGCGGCTCCTTCCCTCGTCGCTCGTTCCTCGCTCCTGGGGTGGGTGTGAGGGGAAAACACAGTCCAGTCGCCGCCGGCGCCCTTTGGCTCGCGGGGAGGCCGCGCCGTGCCAGTATTTGCCGTATGGTACAAGACCCTTCGCTCACCGAGGACGAGCACCTGGTGCTGCGGCTGCACCCGCACTGGAAGACGCTGATCGGGCCGCTGTCGGTCGCGGTGCTCGTGGTAGCGGCGGCACTGATCGCGGAGGTGCTGATCCCGTCGAGCTCGGCGTCGACGGTGATCCGGCTCGTGGTGGCCGCGGTCGCGATCCTCGCGGTCATGCTGTGGCTGATCGTGCCGGTGCTCCGCTGGCGGACGACGACCTACGAGCTGACCACCAGGCGGATGCGGGTCAGGTCCGGCATCGTGACCAGGCACGGCCGGGACATCCCGCTGGCCCGGATCAACGACGTTTCGTTCGAGAAGGGCCTGCTCGACCGGCTGCTCGGCAGCGGCCGGCTGGTGGTCGAGTCGGCGGGCGAGCACGGCCAGATCCTGCTGAACGACATTCCCCGGGTGGAGTTCACGCAGGCCACATTGTTCCGGCTGGTGGAGGAGGAACAGCGCAGGCTGGAGCGGAACGAGCGGAGCCAGCCGTGAGCCCCATCACCACCTCGCGTCCCGCCGACGGAATCGCCGCGATCACGCTGAACCGGCCCGAGGCGATGAACTCCATTAGCTCCGCGATGGCGGCCGAGCTGGCCCGGGCCTGCGCCGAGCTCGCCGCCGCGCCCGAGGTCCGCGTGGTCGTGTTCGGCGCCGCGGGGGACCGGGCCTTCTGCGCCGGGGCGGACCTGAAGGAACGGGCCGGCCTGACCGACGCGGACATCATGCGGCAGCGGCACGCGATCCGCGGCCTGTTCGGCGCGCTGCTCGCGCTGCCGCAGCCCGCCATCGCCGCGGTGCACGGCTTCGCCCTCGGCGGCGGCTGCGAACTGGCGCTCTCCTGCGACCTGGTGGTGGCCGACGAGACCGCCACCTTCGGCCTGCCCGAGGTGACGGTCGGCCTGGTGCCCGGGGGCGGCGGCACCCAGCTGGCCCTGCGCCGCCTCGGCCCGGGCCGGGCCGCGGACCTGGTGCTGACCGGCCGCAAGGTCGGCATCGACGAGGCCGAACGGCTCGGCCTGGTGGACCGCCGGGTACCGGCCGGCCAGGACGGCCCGGGCGCGCTGGAGCTGGCCGGGCAGATCGCGGCCAACTCCCCGGTGGCGGTCCGGGCGGCCAAACGCGCCATCAGGCACGGCTGGGGCGTCTCGCTGGAGGCCGGCCTGGACATCGAGGACGCCGCCTGGCGGACCGCCGCGGTGTCCGCGGACCGGCGAGAGGGCGTCGCCGCGTTCGTGGAGAAACGCAAGCCCGCCTGGCCGGGGCAGTAACCAAGGCCGTTCGGCCTACTTTTCCAGCCGTACGGTGGCCGACCGGGCCAGCTCACGCCCGCCGGCGTCCTGCGCGGCCGCCGCGAAGCACGGTCCCTGCGTGTTCACCGTGATCATCGTCTCGAAGCCGGCCCGCCGCTGCGAGCCGGCCGTGGCCAGCGCGCCCGCCGTCTCCCCGGCCAGCACCGTCCAGGTGTCCAGCTCGGTCGACCCGTTCCAGCTCGCGTACACGACCGAACCCCCGGCCGGGTTGATCCGCGCGGCGACGGCGGGCTGGTCCGCGGGGTGGCCGGCCCAGTCCGCGGTGAAGGCCCGGTACGACTGGTCCCCGACCGGGAACTGGCCGTCCAGCAGCAGCCTCCCGTCCGCGGCGAACTCGCCAGATGTACGGCAGGTTACCCCAGCCGACCAGAACCCGGCCGTCGGCCAGCACCTGCATGCTGCCCTGGTTGGCGGCGGCCAGCCCGGCCGGGTGGGTGTAGCTCTGCGCCCGGACCGCCCCCGGCGCCCGCCCGGCCGGCGGAGGCTAGCCTGGTGGTATGAGCTGGGAGCTGCCGGACCGGATCTCGGTGCGCGAGGTCGGGCCGCGCGACGGGCTGCAGAACGAGGACCCGGTGCCCACCGACGCGAAGGTGGCGCTGCTGGACGCGCTGTCCGCGACCGGCGTACAGCGGATCGAGGCGGTGTCGTTCGTCAGGCCGTCGGCGATCCCGCAGATGGCGGACGCCGACGAGGTGTGGAAGCGGGCGGCCCGGGCGCCCTCGGTGCGGTACTCCGCCCTGGTGCCTAACCTGCGCGGCGCGCTGCGCGCGCTGGACGCGGGCTTCACCGAACTGGAGGCGGTCGTGTCCGCCTCGGAGACGCACAACCGCAAGAACGTCAACCGCGCTACGGGTGAGTCGCTCGACGAGATCGCCGAGATCATCGCGGTCGGGCACGACCGCGGCGCTACCGTGCAGGTGATCGTGTCCACCGCGTGGGGCTGCCCGTACGAGGGCGACGTGCCGGTTAGCCGGGTGGTGGCGGTGGCCGGGCGGGCCATCGCCGACGGGGCGGATTCGGCCTCGTTCGGCGACACCACCGGCATGGCCACCCCGGCCCGGGTGCGGACGCTGGTCGGCGCGTTCCGTTCGGCCTATCCGGAGACCGGGCTGAACCTGCACTTCCACAACACGCGCGGCGCCGGGCTGGCCAACGTGCTGGCCGCCCTGGAACTGGGCGTGGCCGACTTCGACGCCTCGGTCGGCGGCCTGGGCGGCTGCCCTTACGCGCCCGGCGCGACCGGCAACATCGCTACCGAGGAGCTCGTGCACATGGTGGAGGACATGGGCGTGGCGACCGGCATCGACCTGGCGGCGATGATCGCGGCCGCCGCCGAGGCGGAGGGCATCGTCGGCCGGGCCCTGCCCTCCCAGGTGCTGCGCGCCGGCCCTCGCACCAGGACAATTGCTTCATGACCGATTCCGGCGAGCTGGGTGAGACAGATCCCATGACCGACTTCCCCAAGCTCCGCGAGACCATCGAGCGGGGCGGTGCGACCCGGTATCACGAGGCCGCCGCGGCGCGCGGCAAGATGTTCGCCCGGGACCGGATCGCCGCTCTCGTGGACGAGGGCAGCTTCACCGAGGACGGCCGGTTCGCCAACGCGCTGGCCGACGGGCTGCCCGCGGACGGCGTCGTCACCGGCACCGCGCTGATCGGCGGCCGGCCGATCGCGCTGATGGCGAACGACTCCACGGTCAAGGCCGGGTCGTGGGGCGCGCGCACCGTGGAGAAGATCATCCGGATCATCGAGAAGGCCTACGACGCGGGGTTGCCGATGATCTACCTGGTCGACTCGGCCGGGGCGCGGATCACCGACCAGGTGGACATGTTCCCCGGCCGCCGCGGGGCGGGGAGGATCTTCCGCACCCAGGTCCGCGCCTCCGGGTCGATCCCGCAGGTCTGCGCGCTGTTCGGCCCCTCCGCGGCGGGCGGCGCGTACATCCCGGCGTTCTGCGACTTCACCGCCATGGTCGACGGCAACGCCTCGATGTACCTGGGCAGCCCGCGAATGGTCGAGATGGTGGTCAGCGAGAAGACCACGCTAGAGGAGATGGGCGGCGCCCGGCTGCACTGCACCACCTCCGGCAGCGGGCACTTCCTGGCATCTTCCGAGGCCGAGGCGCTCGGCGCGGTCCGTGACTACCTGTCGTACCTGCCGCAGAACTGGTCCTCGCCTGTGCCGGTGTCTGCTTCGCGGGACCCTAAGCCGACCGACTTGCGTGCGCTGGTCCCGGAGAGCGAGCGGCAGGCCTTCGACATGCGCCGGTTCGTCCGCGGGCTCGTCGACGAGGACTCGCTCTTCGAGGTCCACGCGCTGTGGGCGCGCGAGGTGGTGACCGGCTTCGCCCGGCTGGACGGCCAGGTCATCGGCGTGATCGCGAACAACCCGATGTTCAAGGGCGGGGTGCTGTTCGTCGACTCGGCGGACAAGGCGGCGCGGTTCATCCAGACCTGTGACGCGTTCGGCATCCCGCTGCTGTTCCTCGCCGACGTGCCCGGCTTCATGGTCGGCACCGCCGTGGAGCGGCAGGGCATCATCAGGCACGGCGCGAAGATGATCGCTGCGATGTCCGACGCCACCGTGCCCAAGATCTGCGTAGTGGTGCGCAAGGCCTACGGCGCGGGCCTGTACGCGATGGCCGGCCCCGGCTTCGAGCCGGACGCTACCCTGGCCCTGCCCACCGCCAAGATCGCCGTCATGGGCGCCGAAGCCGCGGTGAACGCGGTCTACGCCAACAAGCTCGAGCAGCTCGACGACGACGCGCGGGCCGCCGAGACCGGCCGGCTCCGCCGCGACTACGAGCGCGACATCGACATCTTGCGCCTGGCCTCCGAACTCGTCGTCGACGACGTAGTCGAGCCGGAAGACCTGCGCGCCGAACTCATCCGCCGCTTCGCCGCCGCCCGCGGCAAGGACCGCACCCCGCCCCGCCGCCGCCACGGCATCAGCCCCGCCTGACCCTGCCCCCGCACGCGCTGAGAACCCGCAAGCGGGCCGCCCGCGCACCGCGGAGGCACCCGAGGCCGGCCCCGCGAGGCGTTAATTTTTTACTGTTCCTTTACTATTTACTCATGACCCGCGTACTGCTCGCTGAGGACGACACCTCGATCTCCGAACCGCTGTCCCGCGCCCTGCGCCGGGAGGGGTACGAGGTGGACGTGACGGCGGACGGTCCCAGCACGCTGGACAAGGCGCTGGGCGAGGGCGTCGACCTGATCTTGCTCGACATCGGCCTGCCCGAACTCGACGGGCTCGAGGTGTGCCGCCGGGTCCGGGCCGGGGGATACGCCGTGCCCGTGCTGATCCTCACCGCGCGGGCGGACGAGGTGGACACCGTGGTCGGCCTGGACGCCGGCGCCGACGACTACGTCACTAAGCCGTTCCGGCTGGCCGAACTCCTCGCCCGGGTCCGGGCCCTGCTCCGGCGGGGAACGGCGGAGGGCTCGGCCGCGCACGGGGTACGGATCGACCCGGACGCCCGCCGGGCCTGGCGCGGCGAGACCGAACTCGACCTGACCACCAAGGAATTCGACCTGCTCTGGATCCTGCTGCGCGACGCGGGCAAGGTGGTCACCCGGGAGCAGATCATGCGCGAGGTCTGGGACGCGAAGTGGTGGACCTCGAC
>WNGJ01021767.1_pt1 | contig 11169 bp, 11 predicted proteins | sample 5400611 | NCBI WGS metagenome assembly WNGJ01 (sample SAMN13153375, study PRJNA577476) | soil metagenome | isolation source: 40 cm soil or saprolite under Garry oak tree replicate 1 | place: USA:California | collected 2016-06-15 | reverse complement strand
CTCGACGACCATTTTCCGCTCGACATTTTTCAGACCGGCTCCGGCACGAGCACGAACACCAACGCCAATGAAGTGATCGCAAACCGGTCCGCCCAGCTTCGGGGCAAACCGATCGGGTCGCACGACCCAGTTCATCCGAACGATCACGTTAACATGGGGCAATCCAGCAATGACGTGATTCCGTCGGCGATCCACATCAGCGCCGCCGAAGAGTTGAAGAATTGTCTCATCCCGGCGTTGGAAAAATTACAAAACGCGCTCGAAGCAAAGGCGAAGGAATTTTGGCACATCATCAAAATCGGACGGACCCATTTGATGGATGCGACGCCGATCCGGCTCGGCCAGGAATTTTCCGGCTACGCGCAACAAGTTGCCTATGCGAAGGAGCGCGCGCAAAAATCGAACGAAGTTTTACGCGAGCTTGCGCTGGGCGGAACCGCGGTGGGCACGGGCCTGAATCGGCACATCGACCTTCCGAAGAAAATGCTGCGGCATTTGGAGCAACGCACGGGCATCGCATTTTACGAGGCAAAAAATCATTTCGAAGCGCAGGGCGGAAAGGACGCGGTTGTCGAAGCGAGCGGTCATTTAAAAACGATCGCGGTAAGTCTGTTCAAGATCGCAAACGACATTCGCTGGCTCAGCAGCGGTCCGCGCTGCGGCATCGGCGAGATCCAACTTCCCGCGATCCAACCTGGCAGCTCAATCATGCCGGGAAAAGTAAATCCGGTCATGTGCGAATCGCTGATGATGGTGTGCGCGCAGGTGATCGGCAACGACACAACCATCACCTGGGCAGGCGCAAACGGGAACTTCGAGCTCAACGTGATGATGCCTGTGATGGCGCACAATCTTCTCGAGTCGATCCGGCTGATGGCGAACGTCGTCGATATCTTCTGCGAGAAATGCGTGCGCGGTATCGTGGCAAACGAGGAGCGGTGCCGCGAGTTAGTAGAGCTTTCCATGGCAATGGTGACCAGTCTGACCCCGAAGATCGGTTATGATCGCGCGGCGGAGATTGCAAAAGAGAGCGCGGAAACCGGGCGCACCGTTCGCGAAATTGCCCGGGAGAAAAAAGTTTTGCCCGAGAAAGAACTGGAACGCGCGCTGGACCCGATCAAAATGACCGAGCCAGGCGGGAAAGAATAACAGCCCGCTTTCCTTCGGCGCGAAAACGATGGTGGCAAAACTTGAAGGGCCGCAGTTCTCTGGCGGAGCGAACATCGCGATCAAATGCCCCAGTCACACATATGAGCAGACGGTCGCCTTTTATCGCGACACGCTGGGGCTGCCTCCAATCGAGGAAGAAAAAGACGGCTGTATTTTTCAATTCGGCCCGAACCGCCTTTGGATCGACAGCGTTCCCAACCTGAGCCACCCGGACATCTGGCTGGAACTGGAGACGAATGATACCGAGGCTGCCGCAGCGTTTCTAAAAGTGCACGGCGTCACGCGGCGCGATGAAGTCGAGCAATTGCGCGAAGATTTCAATGGCTTCTTCATCTCCGCGCCCAACGGCATGATCCATCTCGTCATCGGTCCCGAAGAAACGTGACGAAAATCGGGCTGAAAACTTAGCTCGAACCGCCGCGCCATCGGCCCACCCATGTGCTCCACCCGTAAAACCCCAGCGGCTCTAACGCGCCCGCGGCGACCAGCGCGTCCACGTCTGCGCGGCTCGGTGCGCTCTTTACGTTTGAATCGGCTCCGGAGTAATCGTCTATGACCATCCAGCATCCGTCGGCCAATTTATCGCGGTAGCACTCGATGTCGCGCCGTTTACCGGCATCGGCGTCGAGGATCAGCAGGCCAATTTCTTCTGAACCAAGCGCCTGATGAACCGCGGAGATCGTTTCTGGGGCGAACGAGCGGCCCTTGATTAGCGTGACCATTTTGGACACGCGTTGCCGGGCGAGATTGCGTTCCAAGTCACGCAAGATATTGCGCGTGCCGAGCCGCCTGTGTTTCACGCCGCCTCCGGGTTCGATCGCGATCAGTTTTTTTTGCCGACCCGAATCGCGCACGCCGAACGCGGCGGCGATGGTCGCGCCGCCAACGAACGCGCCGATCTCAAGAATCGATCCGGAGCAAATTTTCGAAAAATGATAGATCAGGAGCAGCACGTCCAGATGCAGCATCGAATATTTGTCCCGGATTTTTTGAAGCGCCGAATGAATCGGCTCCTGCCGATAGTGCATCAGTGTCTGCATCAAGTTGAGGCAATCCTTGTAGCAACGCGCCTGCGGCGCGTCGGCATGCGACGTCGTTTCTGCAGAAACCGGACCCCGAAAGCTTTCGGGGTGGCTGTCGGGCACTGGACAATGTAATCCGACTACAATAAGGTCCCGCTTCACGCCGTCGAGTTGCGCGACCGCGGGAAAAAATCCCCAGCGTTCGAAGCCGAGGCGATCGAACAATTTCAAACTCGGCTCGTTGTGTCCGAAGATCAGCCCGACCAGAGCTGTTATTCCCAGCGACGGCGCGCGGGCGATTGCTTCTTCCAACAATCGTTGTGCGACGCCGTGCCGCCGGAAGTTTTCATGAACATAAACGCTAATCTCGGCTGTGCCGCGATACGCACCGCGTGGCAGGAATTTTTTGAAATTGAGCCAGCCAATCACGCGGCCGTCTGATTCAGCGACCCAGAATGGATATTCATCCGGTGAATGATCGCGGAACCACGGCAAACGCGCTTCGACCGTGGTCGGCTCAAGCTCGGCCGTCACCATACGCGTCGGCACAGTGGCGTTGTAAATCTCAATGATCGCCGACAGATCGGCCTCAACAGCGTAGCGAAGGATCAGATTCACGGCTTCCGTTTCTTCGTCGGGCTTCGCTTAACGGCGGGCGAACTCGTCGGCGCGAGCGTCGGATTAGTCTGCGCGGTCGCTGCCGGGCTGCCAATGGGGAATGCAAACGTTGGCGACAGCGAACCAGATGGCGTCGTCGATGCAGTTGACGAGGGAGACGGTGTCGCGCTCGGAGATGGCGAAGGGCTCGGCGTCGGGCTCGGAGTGGGCGAAGGCGGAATGATATTTTCCCAGTGATGCAGCGGGACGCTCGCGCCGCCGATCTCTTTGACCAGCGTGTCGCAGCGCGCCTGAATTTTTTCCAAATCCGGGGGGCCAAATGGCTGGTCTGCCGTGCCAGGGAAAATTACGTAGGTCACTTTGAGATCGCTCACTGGCCGATTGTAGGGCGTCGAAAGCGCGTTGATCTGTTTTGCGATGCGGAGCGACGCCTCTCCTACTTTGTCGTTTGGCCCGACGTCGCCGACCATGGCCGGATAAACCGAGTCCCCGAAAACGACAAGCGCATAGTCACCAGGCTTAACGGGGTCGTGAGCGTGCGTAAATGCGCCCGGCACCACGATAAAAGGATCGGTCGCGCCGATGAGGAAGCTGTATTTTCTCAATGTGCCGACCTCGGCACGCAACTGCGCGATTGCATTGCGCAACTCACGCTTCCGTGCGGGAGTGGTAGTTGCGAGCGCGTATTCATCTTCTGCGCGTTTCAATCCCTCTTCGGTCGCGGCGAGATACGGGTTAGGCGCGGACGTTTTCTTTGGCCAGCGATAACTCGTGGACGGCTTGAAATTAGCGGGTGCGCCGGTACCGACAGGCATCCGATCAGCGTCTGAGCCGTCAGCATCCACGTCCATGTCCGCCTGGAGCAGAAGCGCTTTGCGATGCGTTTGCGGATGCTGAAGTTGGAGAACAGTTTGGCAATCGAAAAAGTTATGCCGCGACAGAAGCAAATCGAGGCGAGCGAGGTTTTCGCGCAGCATTCTGATTTTTGCGTCGTAAAGCTGAGCGTAAAGCGGCGAAACCGAATCAGCCGATAACATCGACGCCAAGCCGGGCAAAAGCGTTGGCAGCTGGGGACTCACTTTCGCCAGCTCCTCGATCGTCTTGTTCGGCGACGGCACGCGGGCCTGCAGTTTTAGATCGAGCACGTAACTGTCCGGCTGTGTGCGTTCCGTAGCGGCATCGGCGCCCGGGATCGTCTCGACCGTGGAGTGGAGCGTGATCCCGTTGAACAGTTTGCCAGTGTCCAATTTTCCAGTGATCACCGGCGGCCGGGTTGGCGTCGGTTCCGGTGTTGGCGTGGCAGGTAACTCAGTGGGCGCGACGCGTTGCAGCCGCTCGAGTGAGATCCAGCGGTAAACAATCGCAGCGAAAAGCGCGGCGAATAAGACAAGCACAAGCCGTCGCCACGTCCGAAGGCGAATTCTTCCCACGCGATTACTTTTTTACCCAGGCGACGATGACCACAATGACCCCAATTGCGCTCAGGACCGACATTATTCCAGCAGGCATGACTCTTCCGGTCTGCAGAAATCTGGGGATGAACTGCGCAGCGAGCAAAAGCGACACAATAAGCGCAGTCGCCAAGCCAACCATGCGGTGTTCGGGCAATACAAACGCAGCCACCAGCAATAGCACACCTGTGATTGAACCGGCGATGATCGACGCCACACTGCCTGCCTTTGCGTAACCAACGATGCCGCCCAGGATCGTCAAGACGCCGAAAACAATAAAATAAATTTTGGCTGCTTCCATTTGGAACGCGCTAGCACTCGTAAGCCAACTGCTGGTTTGTGTCCACTGGTGCTGTAGCCACGTGCCTGTAGCGCGTCAAGCCACCTGTGGCTGCAATCCGAACAGCTCACGGAGCCGTTGCTACGACGCGCGCTGGCTCGCGTCATTGTAAAATTCGATCTGTCGTCCCCCGAGACGACGTATTACGCGCCAGCCATGGCTCTTTGCAAACTCGCTCACCTCCGCCTCGGACATTTCCCGCAGAATTCGAAGCTCAACGGGTTGGGTGACCACGTACTCGGACCCGCATGATAGCGCTTTCGCTATTTTCGCGGCGAGAGCTGGAAGTTCTTTGTGCATGTGTTGCCGGTCGAGCGATTAATCGCGCGGCTCACGTTTTGTGATTTTTCTCACCGGCAGAGGCGGCGGACGCTTTGCTTTTCGATTCAATCGCGGTCCCAGAGCGCGATGCGCCTTGCGACTTGGCGAAGGCCCGCGTGCGCTTGGCTTTTCCATATGATGTAAATGGTTGTAGAGGCGCTTGTGTCAAACGCCTAAATGTTGCGCAATTGCCACAAGCGGCGCTACAACAATCTGGCCTTACTGGCGCGGTCGCGCCGGACGGCTAAATTCTGTATATGTTTTCGGAAACGATCGAGCTACGCGGGCATATTATCGATTCGCTGATTCTGCCAAAGGTGCTGGATCAAATTTTAACGCACGACGCCAATTTTAAGATCCTTGAGATCAATATCGGCAAAAAGCGAGCGGACCAAAGCTTTGCCCGAATTGAGGTGTCCACCGAAACAGGCGAAGCGCTGGACGAGTTGATCCTGCGTCTTCGGCAGCAGGGCGCCGAAGTGGTGGAGCGCGCAAATGCGCAACTGGCCAGCGCTCCAGCTGATGGAGTTTTCCCGGCCGATTTCTACGTGACAACGAATCAGCAAACGTTCGTGCGCTTCAAAGGGAAAGAAATCGAAGTGCGTCCCGCAATGGTCAACAGCGCAATTGCTGTTGATCGAAACAAGGGCGCTGCGAGAGCCGTTAAATTTTTCGACGTCAACAAAGGCGACGAGATTGTTGTTGGTCATCAGGGTGTGCGCGTTGTGCCGGTGCAGCGTGCGACCACGCATACCGATCTCTTTCAATTCATCAATACGATCGTTGATGCCGACGAACCAAAGTCGGCCATCATTCGCGAACTCGGTGAGGAGTTGCATCGCGCACACGCAGCGGAAGGGAAAATCGCCGTTGTCGCCGGACCGGCGATTGTGCGGACCGGCGCGGGTGAGCATTTGGTCCGACTCATTGAAGCAGGGTATATTGATCGGCTTTTCGCTGGAAATTCGTTTGCGGCTTACGATGTGGAGCGCGCATTGTTCGGAACATCATTGGGAATAAATCCAGATCTAGCCGTCGCGCGCGGCGGACACGAGAACCAGATGCGAGCGGTCAATACAATTCGCGCGGCTGGCGGGATCGCCAGCGCCGTTGAGAAAAAGATCCTGACCAGCGGCATCCTGTACGCCTGCGTCCGTCACAACGTAGATATCGTGCTGACCGGCTCCATTCGCGACGACGGACCGATTCCCGGTGTAACGACAGACGCGATCGAGGCCCAAAAAGTGATGCGCGAAAGGCTGGCGGACGTGACGCACGTCATATTGCTTGCGGCAATTCGGCATTCCCTCGCGGTGGCGAGCATGCTCGCGCCCACCGTGAAAACCGTGTGCGTCGATATCGATCCCTCGGCGGTAGAGAAAGCGGTCGAGCATCAGCCTTTGCAATCCATCGGCCTGGTCACGGACGTGGAACCATTTCTCCGGGAACTTGCCGATCATCTCGGCGGGGCCCGTGTTCGCGAGTAAATTGCCTATCGTATGCGCGAACTGCTTCTTTGTCCGCCGGATTACTACGGCATCGAATACGAGATCAATCCCTGGATGAGTCGCGCCCGGGGCGCGGAAGCAGTGCTCGCGCAAAAGCAATGGAAACAATTGCAGGCGACGCTCTCAAACTTGGATTGCAAAGTTCATCTAATTGCGCCGCAGCGGGGACTGCCCGACATGGTTTTCACGGCTAATGCCGGACTGACCGTTGGCCACAAATTCATCCCCAGCAATTTCCGCCACAAAGAACGCGCGGGTGAGCAGCCGTTCTTTGCTGAATGGATGAAACAACGCGGCTACGAGGTGTGCTGGTTGGGCGACAATCTTTATTTCGAGGGTGAAGGCGACGACCTGCTTTTGCCCGCTGCCCGACGGCGGGGCGTTTTGGTTTCCAATGGCCTTCGACGAGTACGGCCAGCGCGCAATCCGCGAGCACGTGACCGATTTGATCGATGTTGCACCGGAAGAGGCGATGCACTTTTCGTGTAATGCCGTTGTTCTCGGGCGCGACATTGTGTCGCCCGAAGGCGCGCCCCAGCTCGTGACGAAGCTCCAAGAGCGCGGCTATCGCTGCCACGAGTTGTCGATGAGCGAATTCATAAAAGCCGGCGGCGCCTGCAAATGTCTTGTGATGTTCATGCCGCAAAGAGAGCCCATTTCGTAAACACTAGCGCGCTGCTATCCGACGCGCCTTGGGAGGTCATTTCCGTCGCTCGAGGATCATTGGCATGCCATATCGCGACCGCAAAGTGATGTGTGGATCAAGCTCAATTCGGTGGCCCGGCACGAGCCGCATCCCCCACCGCCGGGCGAGCGTGGCTATCGTCAGCACACCTTGCATCCAGGCAAAGCCTTCGCCGATACACTGCAAGCTGCCTCCGCCAAACGGAAAGTACGAAAACTTCGGGCGTGCCGCGGCCGCTTCTGGCGTCCAGCGCTCTGGATCGAACCGTTCCGGTTCTGGGAAGTATCGCGCGTCGCGATGCGTCACGAACGGGCTGACATGCACGTACGATCCGCTGCGGATTACGAAGCCATTTATCTTCACATCTCGCACTGCCCGCCGGGTCATGAGCCAGACGGGCGGATACAGCCGCATTGATTCGGCGAAAGCCATCCGTGTGTACCGTAGGCGGTCGAAGTCTTGCCCTGACGGCAGCCGATCGCCCAGAACCTGATCCACTTCGTTGTGCAACTTCGTCGCCACGTCCGGATTTTCTGAAAGCAAATACCACGTCCACATCAATCCGGTGGCAGGCGTTTCGTTGCCGACCATGAAAAACGTGAGCATCTGATCACGAATCTTCTGCTCGGTAATCCCTTTTCGCGATTGCTTGTGCAGGCGTACCATCACCGAGAGTAAATCAGGGTCTTCGCAGGCGCCCTTTCGCCGCTCGGCGATCATCGCGCGAATTTCCGCGTCGAGTTTCTCCGCAGCGCGTGCGAAGCGACGATGGGAGGGGAGCGAAAGCTTCTCGAACTGTTTGCTAGCTAGCGCCAGATTTTTGAAGCGAGTGGCTTGCAAGACCGTGACGAGTGCGTTGCGCAACTCGGCCGCTTTCGAGCCGAAATCAACATTGAACAGCGCCTTTCCGCTAATGGATATGGCGAGGTCCGTCATCTCCTCCGCCACGTCCACGGTGTCGCCGTCGCGCCACCTGTCAGTCCACCGCGTGATCTGATCAACCATGACATCGCCCAGCGCAACAATTCGTTCGCGATTAAACATCGTTTGTAATAGAGCGCGCTGTTTCTTATGCCTCTCGCCGCGGCAAGTCAGCAAGCCCGTCCCAAGGACACGTCGCAGTGGGCGGTGCACGCACCGCCGCAGATTCTCGTGATCAAGCAGGGCGGCACGGACAAGATCGGGATGATTAAGCAGAAAATCGCTCTTACGACCAATCTTCAGATGGACGATGTCTCCATGTTTGCGCGCCGCACGCGTGAGATAGCCAAGCGGATCACGATAAAGCGCCGCGTAGGCGAGCCATGGGTTTCCCGGTCCTGACGGCTTCGCGGGGCAAGCATCGATAGCCTCCATTGCTGACTGAGCCATGTGTAGGGCGAAGCCTTACACTGGTAATCTGCCAGAGGCCAGTCAAGGAAATAGGTGGCAGCACCCGTCGAACTGGAGCGACCGTGACTTGAGCGCTTTCGGCTACCTCCGTCTGTTCCCTGCGAGGGCGTTCTCGATTTTTTCCAATGGCAAACAATTCATCACGTCGTCTTTCGTGAGCCACCCTTTACGGGCGATACCGATCCCGAACCATAAATCCTGCAAACGCTCGGCGCGATGCGCGTCCGGGTTGATCACACATTTGACGCCCTTCTGTTTCGCCATTGGCCACCAGCGCCAATCGAGATCGAGCCGTTTCGGCGCGGCGTTGAGTTCAATCCATGTCCCGATACGCGCAGCAGCATCGAGAATTTTTGGAACATCAATTTTGTAAGGCTCCCGTTTTAAAAGCAAGCGGCCAGTCGGATGCGCCAGCATGGTCACAAACGGATTTTCCATCGCGCGAATCATGCGCCTGGTCATGTCCGCTTCGCTCAGACCAAGAGCAGAATGAACGGAAGCGACTACGAAATCGAGTTGTGACAAAACTTCATCGGGAAAATCCAGCGACCCGTCGCGAAGAATGTCGCATTCCACTCCGGCAAAGAGACGGAAGCCGTCGAACTTTCTGTTTAGCTTTCGAATCACCCCGACTTGCGCCAGCAGCTTTTTCTCATCGAGCCCGTGCGCCTGAATCTGGCTGCGGCTGTGATCGGCGATGCCAAGATACTCCAGGCCCAGCGCCTGCGCCGCTTCGGCCATCTCTTCAAGAGAGTTGTGTCCGTCGCTCGCCAGCGTGTGGCAGTGAAACGTGCCCCGCAAATTTTCCTTTTCGATCAATTTTGGCAAAGAATGTTTCTCAGCAGCTTCGAACTCGCCCCAGTTTTCCCGTAGTTCCGGCGGGATAAAATCGAGATCGACCGCCCGATAAAGTCCGGCTTCGTCGTGCACCTTTGGAATCCTTTTTGGTCGAATTTTCTTCTTCGGCTTCGGCGAAGTGGTAGGGGCGGTTGACCTCAATCGCCCGGCTCGCCTCTGCACGGCAGGCGGTTCGGGTGAACCGCCCCTACCTTCAACCGGAATCGGGGCGAGCCGATACTCGTTGAGCGTCCAGCCCCGTTTAAGCGCGCGGCTGCGCAGCTCGATGTTGTGTTCCTTATTCCCGGTGAAATAAGCGAGCGCAAAAGGATATTCCGCTGTGCTCACTACTCGCAGATCACACTGCACTCCGGAACGAAGTCGCACACTCGATTTCGTCGGCCCTTGCGCGATGATTGATCCTACGAGCGGATGGGAAACGAAAAATTTCGTGATCGTTTCGGGTTTTTTTGTCGCCACCAACAAATCGACATCGTGCACAATTTCTTTTCGCCGCCGATAACTTCCCGCTATATCCACCTGCAGCGTGTCGGGATGGCCTGCCAAATCGTTCCTTAACGTCTCCGCTTCATGCGCGATCTCGCCGAATTGGAAATAGCCGGCACGCCGGGTTCGTTCCTCGATCGCTTTGCAAATTTTCGCTTGCGTCGTTTCACCGAAACCGGGCAATTCCGCCACCCGGCCCGCCTCGCAAGCCTGGTGGAGTTGCTCGATTGAACTGACGCGCAGCCGCTCGTAAAGGGCCTTGATTTTTTTCGCGCCCAGACCGGAAATCGAGAACAATTCCAGAATGGCCTCTGGAAATTCTGCGCGCAAATCTTCGAGGTATTTGAGCGAGCCAGTAGCAGCGAGCTCCTTGATCTTGAGAGCGATACTTTTTCCAATCCCCGGAATTTTCGCCACTGCTTCTTCGTCCTGCAGGTCCGGAATATTACCGCCAAATGTTTCGATCGCGCGGGCGGCGTTAGTGTAGGCTCGAACCTTGAAGGGATTCTCGCCCTTCAATTCAAGCAGCGCCGCGATCTGCTCCAAAATGCCGGCGATTTCGCTTTTGGTCATCACCAAAACCCTTAACCCGAATTGCGACGCCGGCGACGGCGAAGCGCTGCGCGAGCCTCGCTCACCGCAAGCCCTGCACACAATTGTTCGTCACATCCGACCACGCCGCTGATAGAATTTGTAGCGGTCAATGATCGACTGGACGTAATTTCGCGTTCCGGGAAAATCGATGTTTTGGAGGAATTTCTCCACTGATATATTGGCAACATCGTTTCCGCCGTGCCATCGCTGGGCACGACTGGCGCCGGCGTTGTACTCCGCCAGCGCGAACGGAAGCGGATCGGCCTGATGTTTCCAGTGTTCGACCGCACGATGCAAATACCAACTGCCCGCCTCCAGGTTGGTTTTCGGATCGAAAAGCTCCTCCACGTGGAAATTGTCGATCTTGTTTTCGCGCGCCCATTCGTTAGCCGCTTTTTCACTTACTTGCATAAGCCCGCGTTCGCCGTGGCTGCCATGTTTTCCCGGATCGAAGCGGCTCTCGCGCCAAACGACTGCTTTCACCAACATGGGATCGAGGTGATGTTCAACCGCGACGGCGCGAATGACGTGATCATAATGTTGAAACCGCGCCGGGCTCATCCATTCGTAGAACGTGTAAACCGGATCCCCCGATCGCACTGCGAGATAAGCAAATCCTGCAGCCAGTGCCAGCAGTACACAGAGAATCAGTTTGAACAGAAACCGGATCATTCAGTTCGTGCTACAATAGCCGATTACGATTACGAGCACGAGTTGCGAGCAG
>WNGJ01017400.1_pt1 | contig 11169 bp, 5 predicted proteins | sample 5400611 | NCBI WGS metagenome assembly WNGJ01 (sample SAMN13153375, study PRJNA577476) | soil metagenome | isolation source: 40 cm soil or saprolite under Garry oak tree replicate 1 | place: USA:California | collected 2016-06-15 | reverse complement strand
GAGCCGCGGATCGTGCCCAAGCACGCCCGCTCGTTCGACGGCTTCGACGAGCAGATCCTCGCCTTGTACGCCGGCGGGATGACGACGCGCGAGATCCAGCGGCACCTGCGCGAGCTGTACGGCGTCGACGTCTCGGACGGGCTGGTCAGCGAGGTGACCGCCTCGATCCAGGACGACGTGCGGGCCTGGCAGTCGCGGCCGCTCGAGGAGCTGTATGTCATCGTCTACCTGGACGCGATGCAGGTCGCGATCCGCGACCAGCAGGTCGTCCGCAAGAAGGCCGTCTACGTCGCCGTCGGCGTCACGCTAGAAGGAACGCGCGACTGCCTCGGCCTCTGGATCGAAAAGAGCGAAGGCGCCCGCTTCTGGACGAGCGTGCTCACCGAGCTGCGCAACCGCGGCGTCAAGGACGTGCTCTTCGTCTGCACCGACGGCCTGACCGGCTTCCCGGAGGCGATCGACGCCGTCTTCCCGCAAGCAGTCAACCAGACCTGCATCGTCCACCTCGTCCGCCAGAGCCTGCGCTACCTCTCCTGGAAAGAACGCAAGAGCTGCGCCAGCGAGTTGCGGCGCATCTACACCGCAGCCGACGCCGACCAAGCCCGCCAGGTGCTCAACGAACTCGCCGCCGTCTGGGCCGACAGCAAGACGCGCACCGCCGCGCTGCAGGTCTGGGAGCGTGCCTGGGACCGCGTCATCCCCTTCCTCGCCTTCCCCGACGAGATCCGCCGCATCGTCTACACCACCAACAGCGTCGAAAGCCTGCACATGCAGATCCGCAAGACGATCAAAACACGAGGCCACTTCCCCAACGACGACGCTGCGCTGCGACTGATCTGGCTCGCGATCATGCGCGCCAAGACGACGTGGCGAACCTGTTACAACTGGACGCAAGCGATGGCAGTCCTACGCATCCACTTCGGAGACCGCATCCCCGACAACACCTAACCACCCACCGATACACAGAAAAACGCGCAGGCTCCGGCCGCATGCTCGCCCCCCTGACTCGCATCACCGACGCCACACGCATAGCCGCGACCGGATCGCTCTCCCACCGGATCCAACTAGCCCGGATCGTTCAGTAGCAGGTTCTGGCTGCGCGCGCCGCGGTCGGGTGATGTCCGCCTGAGCAGGGAGGATTGGAGGTGTCGAAGCGCCATCTCCCTGCCCAGGAGGATCACCATGCGGGTGAAGCGTGCGGAGCTGGTCGAGAGCGTACAAATCGTGGCGGACGCCGACCGTCTGACCTCGCGGGCGGGCACGGCGCTGCTCACCGGTCTCGCTGACGTTGTCGGCCTGACGAGCGCGCTCTCGCAGGCGATGGGGGGTGTGCGCAAGCGCCGCTCGCGCCACGATCCGGGGCGGACGCTGCGCGACCTGGCGGTGATGGTCGCCGACGGGGGCGATTGTCTGGCCGACCTGAGCGCGCTGCGTGACCAGCCGACCCTGTTCGGTGATGTTCCTTCGGATGCGACCGCCTGGCGGGCGCTGGCCGCGCTCGACGGTGAGCGGCTGGCGGCGGTGCGGCGCGCGCGGGCGGCGGCGCGGGCGCAGGTCTGGCAGTTGGCGGGGGCGCCGCGGCGGCTGATCCTCGACCTGGACGCGACGCTGGTGACCGCCCATTCGGACAAGGAGCAGGCGGCCGGCAACTACAAGCACGGCTTCGGCTTCCACCCGCTGCTCTGCTACGAGGCGACGAGCGAGGAGGCGCTGGCGGGGATGCTGCGGCCGGGCAACGCGGGCGCCAACACCGCCGCCGACCATGTCGAGGTGCTCGACCTCGCGCTCGCGCAGCTGCCCGCGGCGTTGGTCGGGCCGGGGCTTTTGGTGCGGGCCGACTCGGGCGGCGCCACGCACGCGTTTCTCGACCACGTCGCCGCGCTCGGCCACTGCTTCTCGGTCGGCTTCGACCTGACCGAGCCGGTCCGCGAGGCGATCCTCGCGCTGCCGGAGCAGGCGTGGCGGCCGGCGCTCACGCAGGCGGGCGAGCCGCGCGACGGGGCGGCGGTCGCCGAGCTCGCGCTCGACCTGTCGCGCTGGCCGCACGGCACGCGGGCGATCTGCCGCCGCGAGCGCCCCCACCCGGGCGCCCAGCTCTCCTTCAGCGACGACAACGGCTACCGCTTCCAGGTCTTCATCACCAACCAGCAGGGACGGCGGATCGAGCGGCTCGAACAGCTCCACCGCCAGCACGCCGTCGTCGAGGACCGGATCCGCTGCGGCAAGGACACGGGGCTTCGCAACCTGCCCTTTCGCGCCTTCCAGGCGAACGCCGCCTGGCTCGAGCTCGTCCTCTGCGCGCAGGATCTGCTCGCCTGGACCAAGCGGCTGCTCCTGGAAGGCGAGCTCGCCCGCTGCGAGCCGAAGCGGCTGCGCTACCGGCTCCTGCACGTCGCCGGCCGGCTCACCCGCCACGCCCGCCGCCTCCGCCTGCACCTGCCGCGCGGCTGGGCCTGGGGCGAGGCGCTCCTGCAGGCGTTCGCGCGGCTGCGCGCGCTCCCGCAGCCACCGTAGCCCGCCGCGAGCCCATCGCTAACGCCATCGCCACGACCCGACCGGCCCCGGCCTGCCCGCAAGCGCCGCCCGCACCCGACCGCGCCCTACCAGGTCGACCAAGAGACGCACCCGAACCCGCGCCTGAGCGCACACCGCACACTCGACCCGGCCGGCAGCGCCGACGGGAGGCGCCTAACCAGGTTGATGAACGATCCGGGCTAATACGAGCCTGACTATGGGAACGACTAGCGCACCCGATTGAGATCTTGCGCGGGTTCGATACCCGCTGCCTCCATTTCTCGCCGCCGGTGCGCTCCGGGCCCTGCTCGGGCGGGCTCGCGGCTGTTCCTTCACCGCCGACCCGTTCGCTCCCTAAAGTCCGCACCCGAGTTTGCCGATCTGGCGCTCATGTCCTCAGTTCGCCCCCTCGCTCCCGCATCGCGGCCGATCGGCGACGGCTGGGTAGATCGGTGGCTCGCCGCCTGCAGCGACCTCGCCGAGCTCGAGCGCTCGAACCCGATGACGGACGCCGTCATCGACGAGATCTCAGGGCGGATGATCCGGATCGGCGATCAATGGCTCGCCGACTTCGCCTCGTGCAATTACCTCGGGTTCGATCTGGACCGGGACATCATCGCCGCCGTCCCCGAATACCTCGACCGGTGGGGAACCCATCCGAGCTGGTCCCGGCTGCTCGGCAGCCCGGTGCTGTATGAGCAGATCGAGGCTCGGCTCGCTGAGCTACTCGGGTGCGAAGACACCCTCGTCCTGCCGACGATCACCCTCATCCATCTCGCGGTAATCCCGGTTCTCGCCCGCGACGGCACGGTCTTCCTCGACCGGCGCGCGCACAAGACGATCTACGACGGCTGCCAGCTTGCAAGGGCGCACGGCGCAACCGTCAAGCGATTCGCCTTCGAAGATCCGGACGACCTGGAGCGCCTGCTGCGCGCGGACCAGTCGGCGACACGGCTCATCTGCATGGACGGGGTCAACAGCATGACCGGCAACGCCCCCGATTTGAACGCGTTTGCACGGGTTGCGCGAGAGTACGACGCGATCCTCTACGTGGACGACGCGCACGGCTTCGGCATCATCGGCGAGCGCGGCGCCGCCGAGCTTTGCCCGTACGGCAAGCGCGGCAACAGCATCGTTCGTCACTTCGGGGAGAGCTACGACAACATCGTCCTCGTTGCGGGTCTGTCGAAGTCGTACTCCTCGCTTGCCGCCTTCATAGCCTGTCCGAGCGAGCTCAAGCGGTTGCTGAAGACCGCTGCACCGCCGTACCTCTATTCGGGGCCATCGCCGATCGCCTCGCTCGCAACCGTGCTCGCCGGCTTCGACCTTAACGAGAAGCGCGGAGACGTCATCCGCGCCGATCTGTGGGAAAAGACGAATCGCGTGCTGCGGCGCCTGCATCGGCTGGGCATCCACACGCCCAACCGCTCCGGGTTCCCGATAGTTGAGATCCCGCTCGCCCGACACGAGGACATCGACCAGGTCGGGCGTTTCCTCTTCGACCGCGGCATCTACGTGACCCTTGCTGCTTACCCGCTCGTTCCCAAGGACGAGGTGGGCTTCCGTGTCCAGATCACGGCGGCGAACACGCGGGCTGAGATCGACAGGCTCCTGGAGGTCATCACCGAACTCGCGAACGCGTTCGACCTCCAGCCGGCGCGGCACGCGGAGTACGCGGCGTGAGCCTCAGCCTCCGCGGCGGAGGTTGGCGCGCGAACGTCTGGGCCTGGTACCTGTTCGGCAGCGTGCTTCTGGCGGCTGCGTACATGTTCGTGCCGGCGGTGAAGGGGAGCGGTCCCCTGATCAACCTGCTCGGACTCTCATCGCCGGTCGCGATCGCCGTCGGCTTGCGGATCCACAAACCGCGCGCGCGGGCGGCGTGGATGTTGTTCGTCGTCGGGCAGTTCCTCTACTTCGCCGGCGACCTGTACACGTACAGCTACCCGAAGCTCCTGGGCGCCGACGTCGGGTTTCCCTCGCTCGGCGACGGGATCTACCTGACGGTCTATCCCGCGCTCGTCGCGGGGCTGCTGTTGCTCGTTCGGCGCAGAAACCCGGGGGGCGACCGCGCGGCCGTGATCGACTCATGGATCCTGACCGTTGGATTCGCGCTCCTCTCCTGGGTCTTCCTCGTCGCGCCGAACATCCACCTCTCCGGCCTCTCGCTGCTCGCGAAGAGTGTGTCGGCCGCGTATCCGCTCGGAGACATCCTGCTGCTCGCTGCTGCGATCCGCCTTGCGGTCGATGCCGGGAAGCGGGCACCTGCCTTCTATCTGCTCGTGGGCAGCATCGTCTCGCTGCTTGCCGTCGACAGCGCCTACGCATACGCGCTCCTTGTCAACGGCTACCACCACCAGCTCAGTTTCGATGCGGGGTGGATCGCCTACTACGTCCTGTGGGGCGCAGCGGCGCTGCACCCTTCGATGCGCAGCCTGGATCAGCCGGCCGCAGACGCGCGCACGCGGCTCACGCCGCTTCGGTTGAGCCTGCTCGCGCTGGCGTGCCTGATCGCGCCCGGCATTCGTTTCATGGACGAGTTGGGGAACCCCGACGTGCTTGTCGTGATCGTCGCGTCGGCGCTGCTGTTCCTGCTCGTGGTCTCGCGGATGGCCGGCCTCGTCAGGCACGAGGAGCGCCGCGCCTCCCACGAGCTGGCACTGAGGCGCGCGGGCGTCGCGTTGGTGGCGGCGGCGGGGAGCGACGGCGTTCGCGACGCGGCCGTCCACGCCGTCCGGGCGCTGCTGGGCGAGAAGACCGCCGTGCGCCTGATCTTGTTCACGCCAGAAGGTGTGGAGCTCGTTGCGTCCAGCGACGCGCTCGGCCGACGTCCGGCGCTCTCGGCCAAAGCAGCCGACTGGCTGCGCGCGACGAGCAGCGGCACGCTTTCCCTCCGGGTCGCCGATGCGCCGGAAGACGTCCGTGCCGAGCTCGGGCTGGATCTCGACGGGACGGCCTGTTTCCTACCGCTCGCCGTGCGGGACGAGCCACGCGGCGTACTTGCCGCCGTTACGGGAAGCCGGCCGCAGCGCGAGCTCGTCCACTCGCTCGAGGCGCTCGCCTCGCAGGTCTCCCTGGCCGTGGAAGGCGCAGCGCTCGCCGAGAACCTGCATCGCCAGAAGAGCGAAGCTCGTTTCGGCTCCCTTGTAGCGCACGCAAGCGACCTCATCACCGTCCTCGACGCGGACGGGATCGTGACGTACCAGAGCCCGTCCGTGGCGCGCATCCTCGGCTACGCCGTCGAGGAGATCGAAGGTCAGTCGTTTACGCGCCTGCTGCGGGACGCCGACCGCCCGCGGCTGGATAAGGTTCTCGAGGGCCCGCCGGGGAACTCTTCGCTCGAGACGCGCGTGGTCGAGTGCACGCTACGTCATCGCGACGGGACGTGGTTGCAATTCGAGGTGCAGCACACCAATCTCGTTCAAGACGAGCACGTGCGCGGCATCGTCCTCAACAGCCGCGACGTCAGCGAGCGGAAGGCCTTCGAGGATCAGCTCGCGCACCAAGCCTTCCACGATCCGGTCACGGATCTTGCCAACCGGGCGCTCTTCGCCGACCGCGTCCAGCATGCTGTTCGTCGCTCGCTTCGCGGTGGGGCGGTCGTGGGCGTCATGTTCATCGACCTCGACGACTTCAAGACCGTGAACGACAGCCTCGGTCACGCCGCAGGCGACTCTGTGCTGAAGGAGGTCGCGCGGCGGCTCGAGGAAGCCGTACGTCCCTCCGACACGGTCGCGCGTTTCGGGGGCGACGAGTTTGCGATCCTGCTCGACGGCGTTCGCGACTCGCAGGAAGCGGCCGCGGTCGCAGGGCGCGTGTTGCAAGCCCTGGAGGCGCTCATCGAGATCGACGGCAAGCACGTCTATACGCGGTCGAGCATCGGCATCTGCATGGGCGACGGTGATACGAACACCTACGACGCCGAGGAGCTCCTACGGAACGCGGACGTCGCGATGTACATGGCGAAGCGCGACAGCAAAGGGAGCTATCGCCTCTTCGAGCCGACGATGCACGAACGGGTCGTCGAGCGGCTGGAGCTGCAGGCGGAGCTTCAACAGGCGATCGAGCTCGAGCAACTCGAGGTGTACTACCAGCCGGTCGTGCGCCTCAACGGGGAGTATGCGAACTACGGCGTCGAGGCCCTCCTCCGCTGGAACCACCCCCAGCGCGGGCTCGTCCCGCCGCTCCACTTCATCCCGCTGGCCGAGGAAACCGGTCTGATCATTCCGATCGGCGCGTGGGTGCTGCGCGAAGCCTGCCGGCAGGGAGCGATCCTTCACCGACGGTTCCCGCGGCCGGACGCGCTCACGATCAGCGTCAACCTCTCCGCCAAGCAGCTGCAGTCGGAGTCGATCGTTCGCGACGTCGAGGACGCGCTCGCATACAGCGGGTTCGCCCCTTCGGCGCTCGTCCTCGAGATCACCGAGACCGTGATGATGCTCGACTCGGATGTGGCCGTCGCGCGCCTGAAGGACCTGAAAGAGCTCGGCGTGCGCATTGCGATGGACGACTTCGGAACGGGGTACTCCTCTCTCAGCTACCTGAGCCGGTTTCCCGTCGACATCCTCAAGATGGACCGCTCGTTCCTCTCCGGCGACGGAGAGTCTGCGCTCGCCGCGGCGATCATCGCGATCGGTGACCGCCTGGGGCTCGAGGTCGTGGCCGAGGGGATAGAGCGCGAGGAGCAGAGCCACTCCCTCCGCGAGCTCGGTTGCCCGCTCGGGCAGGGCTTCCTCTTCGCGAAACCGATGACGGAGGACGCGCTGTTGCAGTACCTTCTCGAGGAGGTCGTTCCCCCGGCCGGGCTCGTCGCGGCGGCGGCCCAGTCGAATGCAGCATAGTTACGAGGGGCTCGATCGCCCGGGTGCGTTCTCCCGGGTCGGGCTGCTCAGGCCGCTTCGCTCTCCCGACTTCCGCTTGCTCTGGTCAGGGATGGCTGTCTCCCTCGTCGGCGACGGGATCTTCCTCGTCGCCATGGCGTGGCAGGCGTACGCACTCTGGAACGCACCGGCCGCGCTGGCGGTGCTCGGAATCGGGATGACCGTACCGACGATCGCCTGCCTGCTCGTCGGCGGGGCGATCAGCGATCGGTTCGACCGCCGCCGGGTCCTGCTCTTCAGCGACGTCGGCCGCGCGGTGGTCGTCGGGATACTTGCGGTGCTGTCGCTGATGGGCGCGCTCACCTTCGTCGAGCTCGGCGTCGGCACAGCGTTCTTTACTCCCGCGTTTGAGGCGATCGTGCCGGACATCGTCCCGGCCGACGATCTCGGAGCAGCGAACTCCCTCGAGCAATTCGTCAGGCCGCTCGCGCTGCGCATGGTCGGGCCGGCACTCGGAGGCTGGCTCGTCGCATGGCTCGGGGCCGGACCGGCGTTCGCGTTCGACGCAGCGTCGTTCGCCGCGTCGGCGTGCGCCTTGTCGCTGCTGCGCACTACTCGATCCGCCGACGGGCCCGTTTCCACTTCGACCCTCGCGGCGATCTCCGACGGGTTTAGATTCGTGCGACGGCACGTCTGGCTGTGGGGGACGCTGATCTCTGCCGCGATCGCCTACCTCGCCTTCCTGGGCCCGACCGAGGTTCTCCTGCCCTACATGGTGAAGAACGAGCTCCACGGCTCCGCGGGCGATCTCGGGCTCGTGTTCGCTGCCGGGGGAATCGGCGCCGTGGGTGCCGCCGCGCTCATGGCCCAGCGAGGTCATCCGCGGCGCGACGTCACCTTGATGTACGCCTGCTGGACGCTGGCCACGGTTGCTGTCGCCGGCTACGGGCTCGCGTACTCGACGACCCAGTTGATGCTCGCCTGTCTCATGTTCAACGCCCTCGAGGCGGCGGGCACCATCGTCTGGGCGACGATCAAGCAACGGCACGTACCCTCCTCGCTGCTCGGACGCGTGTCGAGCCTCGACTGGATGATCTCGATCGGCCTCCTGCCCGTCTCGTTCGCGCTCACTGCTCCGGCAGCCGCGCTGATCGGCACACGGGCGACGTTGGTCGTGGCAGCCGCGATCGGGAGCACCGTGACCCTCGGGGCCCTCTTCTTGCCTGGCATGCGCGCGATCGAAGGCGCAGCTGGGCAGCCGCCTCCCGAGGACCCGGCAAGGCTCCGGCGGGCTGCGCTCGTCGACGTCTAACGGACGACCCCGCCCCAGTCCGCATGGCGGTGGGCGCGCCCACGGTTGAGCGTACCGAGCGACACCTACTCGATCAGAGCAGCCTCGGTGGCTCCGGGCATCGGCTCAAGGGCCCACGATCCAGGGCGCGTAATAAGCGTCGCCCGGATGTCATCCGTCTTAGCCGCCCGGCGCGAGCTCGCGGGCGATCGGGAACCGGTGGTTGTGCTCACGGCCCCTTGGCACGAGCGCGAGACGCGACGCCTGGTGAAGGGGTTAGGCGCGCCGGTGTTCGTGCCGCCACCCCGACACTCGAGATGACCTCATGGAGAAATACGGCGCCACTCCCGAGCAGGCCGCTGGCGGCAGCCCGGCCGGGCGCCTGGCTGTTTCGGCCACCGGCCGTCCGGCTACCTCCTCGTGAAAGCAACCTCCGGGCCCGTCCGCGAGGCTACGGCGGCGGGAGCCGTCGGCGTAACTGTCTGTCCGGTCGCGGCGCAAGGTGCATCTTGTAACGCTCCATCTAATACGCATGTTGCGAACGCGGGTGAACGTGAGTAAGCCCAGTCCTCGGGCCCAGGTGCGGCGGACCTGTAGGCGCAGCCGGCCCTGCGCTCCCTAGCGGCCTGGTCGAGCGCGTCGGAGTCTCAGCGGGCAGAGCGTCTTTCGCTACGCGATCTCGCTCTTTCGGCGAAAGCCCAGTGGCCGCCGCATCCGCCCCCGCATTCTCATTACACGGCGCTACGTCTGGCAACGTAATCGCACTGGCGCAGCTTGCGCTGGGAATGGCTTGCCGAGTGGCGGGCGGGTCGCGTTCGGAACCGACGGGATCAGCTTCGATCGCGAGGACTTCTTCGACGAGTTCTGGCTGCCGGGCTGCCGCAGTTCTGCCGGACGGAGTCACGTCCCGTCGGATCTCCTCGGAGCGGCTCCTTCGTGCCGCGGCCGCGAACGGGCGCGCGCCCTCGGTTCGAGGACGCGTGCGGCAGCCTCGAGCCCGGGGAAGGACGCGGACCTGCTCGTTCTCCGCCTCGACAGCATCTTCGAAGCTGCCGAGCGGTACGCCGCGACCGACCCCGCTCGACGTATTGTCGACCGCGCCACCAATCTCGAGGGAGTCTTCGTGCGCGGGCCCCTGCGTCCTTGCCCGGCGTCAGCTCCGACGCAGCTCGCGCCCGATTCGCCGCTCGACGCGGCGGTTGGAGCGAGGGCGGCGAGCGACTGTGACAGCCGCCCGGCAGCTGCAGCGTCGGCGGCGGCGCGGGCCTGAACCGGAGCTCAAGATCTCCAATTGCCGCCTCGACCGTCCACGTAAGACGCGAGAGCACGGGGCGCACACCGCCGCCGAGGTCCTACACGAATGGTTAGTACCGCTCGAGCCCAGGCGGCGGGACTATCTCTGGAACGAGCGAAGCAGTGCTGCCGTGGTAGCGGCGATCCATCCGTTCGTCGCAGTGCGCGTCGCGGGTCGGTTGTAGTGGAGCGTTAGAAAGAAGGAGTGAGGTGGCACCGCTAGCCAAAAACGGGGGACCACGGAGGAAGTCGTGGATCGCGGTTGCGATCGCAGCTCTCTTCGTCATTGGATTCGTCGCGGCTGGCGCGTTTGGTGATGCCGGTGGCGGAGCTACGTCCAGTTCCGGATCCACGGACACGACGATCGTATCGGCATCTGGTCCCGCCGACACAGGGACAGCGGCGCCGACGCCAACAGCCACGACCTCGACAGCGACCGATACAACCGCTACCGATACAACCGCTACCGATACAACCGCTACCTCTACGCCGACCGACACCACCTCGGTCTCGACGTCGACGACCACGACTGCGACCACGACAGCGCTTGCACCGACACTCGAGACCGAGAAGGCGACGTACCAGCCGGGCGATACGGTCGTCGTGTCAGGCTCGAACTGGACACCGGGTGCGTCTGTTCACCTGCACGTCGCAGACGACGGAACGAGCGGCTGGACCAACGACAAGGATGTCGTCGTGGCCGCTGACGGCACGATCAGCGACTCTTTCGCGTTGCCTCCCTCCTTCGCTTCGACCTTCACCGCGACCGCGACGGACGGAGCCGGCGCAACTGCATTGGTGAAGTTCAAGGACGCGTTCTCAGGCGCGCCGGTCCCGTACATCGTGACCTTCGCCGGCGGAACGTCCGCATCGGCGCAGACGTCCGAGATCGCGGCCGCGGGAGGTACCGACACCGGATCGATCCCGCCGCTGAACATGCACTCGATCACGTTCCTGTCCGGCGGTGCGCAGGCGGGTTTGAGCGCGCTCGAGGCGAACGGCAACGTGCTGCGCGTGGAGCAGGACCACAGTCGCGACACAGCCGGCACCCCGGACGACCCCCAGTACCCGCAGCAGTGGTCGCTGCCGCGGATCGGCTGGGACCACGTCTACGGGTCCGTCGATCCCGGCGGAAGCGCGACCGTTGCAGTCCTCGACACCGGCGTCGACGCCTCGCACCCGGATCTCGCCGGCAAGGTCGTCGCGGGCGCGAACGCGATCACCGGCTCCGGCGACGGCGAGAACGACCCGAAC
>WNGJ01015419.1_pt1 | contig 11169 bp, 8 predicted proteins | sample 5400611 | NCBI WGS metagenome assembly WNGJ01 (sample SAMN13153375, study PRJNA577476) | soil metagenome | isolation source: 40 cm soil or saprolite under Garry oak tree replicate 1 | place: USA:California | collected 2016-06-15 | reverse complement strand
GCGGAGCTCAACTACTCCGTCGATGGCGGCATGTACCCGCTCGGCTCGTGCACGATGAAGTACAACCCGAAGGTCAACGACCGCGCTGCCTCGCTGTTCGCGGATCTGCATCCGCGTCAGTCGTACCGCACGACGCAGGGCGTGCTCGCGCTCGCCTACGAGCTCGAGCAGATGCTCGTGAAGATCACCGGCATGGACTTCGTCACGTTGCAGCCGGCCGCTGGCGCACAGTCGGAGTTCACCGCGCTCTTGATGTTCAAGGCGTATCACGCGAAGCGCGGCGACGCGAAGCAGCGTCGTCGGATCATCGTGCCCGACTCGGCCCACGGGACGAACCCGGCGTCGGCAGCCATGTGCGGCTACCAGGTGACGACGGTGAAGAGCGACGCACGCGGGAACGTCGACCTCGAGGCGCTCAAGACGGCGCTTGGGCCGGACGTCGCTGGGTTCATGCTCACGAACCCGAACACGCTCGGCCTCTTCGAGGAGCGCGTGCGCGAGGTGTGCGATGCCGTCCATGAGGCGGGCGGCCTCGTGTATGGCGACGGCGCGAACATGAACGCGCTGCTCGGCGTCGCGCGACCGGGTGACCTCGGGTTCGATTGTGTCCACATCAACGTCCACAAGACGTTCTCGACGCCGCACGGGGCCGGTGGCCCGGGGGCCGGACCGCTCTGCGTGAAGAAGCATTTGCGTCCGTTCCTGCCAAAGCCGTGGATCGTTCGCGAGAACGACGGGACGTACCACTACGACACCGCGCGCGAGGACCGCGAGCCCGAGTCGATCGGCGACTCGATCGGCTCCGTAAAGCAGCGTCTCGGGAACTTCGGCGTGCTCGCGCGCGCCTACACCTACATCAAGACACTCGGTGAGGAGGGCCTGACCGAGACCGGCAGGGACGCGGTCCTCGCCGCGAATTACCTGCTTGCTCTCGTGCGAGAGAAGTACGACGTCGCGTACGACCGGACGCCGATGCACGAATTCGTGCTCTCGGCGGCGAAGCAGAAGAAACAGGGTGCGACCGCCCTCGACCTGTCGAAGGCGCTCCTCGACGAGGGCTTCCACTCGCCGACCGTGTACTTCCCGCTCATCGTGCCCGAAGCGCTCATGATCGAGCCGACCGAGACCGAGCCGAAGGAGACTCTCGATGCATTCGCTGCCGCGCTGAACCGTCTCGCCGACCGCGCGGCGAGCGATCCCACCTCGGTGCACGACGCGCCGAAGAACACACCGCTTCGGCGTTTGGATGAGGTGGCCGCCGCGCGGAGCCCGAAGCTCAAGTGGCAGCGACCGACCTAGTCCGCGCCTCGACTCGCGTCGCGATGGTCTGGCCAGACGTCGCGATCGTTAGGGGCGATGTTGCCGATCTTCGCGTATTACCTTCCCCTGATTCGGAGCTCGTCGACCAGGCGCACTACGGCGAGAACGTCGAGGTCCTCGGCGAGAGTGCGGACTGGCGATACGTGCAGGGCGCCGATCACTACTTCGGCTGGGCTCGTCTTGACGACTTGGCCGTTCTCACCGGTTTCGCCGAGAGATACGTGGTCGCGGTCCTTCTCGCGGACGTTCGGGACGCGCCCCGTGGTGATGCGGAAGTGATCGCGCGTCTGCCGGCTGGGACGAGCGTGCCGCCGATAGTTGCGAGCGAGGAGCAGCCCGATGGCACCCATCGGCCAGTTCCTTATCCGCATCCGAACGGCTGGCGCGAAACTCACCTCGGACCGGGATGGCTCACCGGGTATGTGGCCTCGCCCGATCTGGTCGACGTACGGCAACTCCCGCACCGTTACCCGACCGCCGCTGACTACCTGAAAACCGCGGAATCGTTCATCGGCGTTCCTTACTTGTGGGGTGGTACGACGGCACTAGGCCTGGACTGTTCTGGACTCGTCCAGCAGGTGTACCGTTTGAACGGGGTGGCCCTGCCGCGGGACGCGGATCAGCAGGCCATGCTCGGCCGAAGGGTGGAAAAGGCGCGAGCAGGTGACCTCATGTTCTTCGGAGACCAGAGCGTGACCCACGTTGCGCTCGCCACGAGCTCGACCGAGTTCATCCACGCACCCATGCAAGGTGGCGTGGTCGAGCGCAGCCGGCTCGGGGGCGATCGAAAGCTTCTCGGGATCCGCCGCTACCTACAGGACGTTTCCACAGAATGAAGCTCGATGCCCGGCGGGACCCCGCCGCCGGGGATTCTCGCACCGACCACGATCTGGTTTACGCAGCGCGCGACGGCGACACCATCGCGTTCGACGCGCTCTTCTATCGATACCGCGATGGGATCTTCCGCCTCGGGCTCGCGATCACGAAGGATCCCTCCGCCGCGGAAGAGATCGTCGTCGATACGTTCGCCCGGGCACACCGCGCGCTCGCCCGTCTCGAGCCGGACGCGTCACTGCGCCCCTGGCTGTATCGGGTGGCGGTCAACCTTTCGTACAACCGCCGCCCGCGCAAGGGCCTCGTCCTCTCCTCTCTGGACGACGCCGTCGACGAGGCGCTCGCGAACGAGGACGGCTCGCCCTCGCACGTCGCCGAGCAGGCCGAGCTCCGCAGGCTCGTCCTCGGGGCGGTCGACGAGCTCGGACCCAAGCACCGACTCGTGGTCGTGCTGCACTACCTAAACGGCCTGAACCTGACGGAGATCGCTGAAGTCGTCGACTGTCCGGTCGGGACGGTGAAATCCCGCTTGCACTACGCGCTTCGCCGTCTCCGAACGCATCTTGCGGCACACCCGGAGCTGGGCATCGAACCAAGCCGCCCGCTCATCGCTACTGGACTTAGGGCACCGAAGCGGATCACGGCGTCTGTCCCGCTCGAGGGCGAATGAAACTCTTCTCACGCGGATGCGAATCTCGTCAAGCGGCCTACCTGGCCGGCGCCGACCGGCTCGGCGCGCGAGAGCGGATCGCCCTCGAGGCGCACGCCGCATCGTGCACCGAATGCGCGGACGCGTCGCGCTTCGCGGCGCCTTCGCGCCGCTTCGCGAGCGCCGGACCATGATCGCGCCCGGCCGCGTACGCCTCGCGGTCGGTCCGAGGAGTGTCGCGGCAACGAGTCCGTGGCTTCGCGCACCGCGCTTCTTCGGTCGCCTCGCCGAGGTTTCGGTCATGGTGGGCGTAACGCTCTTCGCGGTCGGAACCTCCCTGGATTCGTTGACACGTCAGATGCCTTCGATCACAACGACGCACTCGGTGGTCCGGGACTACTTCCGCGCGCAGCCTCCACTCGGTGAGATCGATTACGTCCGTTGGCTCAGACTCCTCAAGGTCGATGCTTCCTCGACCGTTTCGGATCCGATGGGCGGCGGTTTCGACTACGAACCGGTCGAATTCGCCAAAGGACCGGGCGCACCGCGCTGATCTGAACCCGCGCGGCGCTATATCGCTCGCCCTCGTGGTCGTCGTTGGCCTCATCACCGCGTGCTCCACGGCCCCTCCAACGCGACGTGACGTGGTGATCGGTCTCGTCGGCGAGCCGCCCACGGTCTTCGAAGACGATCCGTCCGCGCGCTTCATTGCGTCAGCCGTCACGGAAACGCTCGTCCGGCGCGATGCGCACGACGAGCTCATCCCGCGACTGGCCGAGGCCGTACCGACCCTCGAGAACGGTGATCTTCGCGTCGTGACCGACGACGCCGATGCACCCGACGGCCGCCTCGTCGCGACGTTCCGGCTGCGTGACGCGAAATGGCAAGACGGCGTACCGATCACGGCGGCGGATGTCCGATTCGCCTGGCAACAGGATCAGGCCGCGACGCCTGGCACGGTGGCGCGCTGGACCGCGGATCGGATCTCCGATGTTCAGGTGCTCGGGGTGCGCGACGTCCGTGTCCTGTACCGGAACGGCGAGCGTTGGGACGATTACGCGCTCGGCCCTCATGTGATGCCGAGCCACCGCCTGGCGCAGGCGACCACCGAACAGCGCGCGGCGTACGGACGTGAGCCGGTCCACGCGGGACCTTTCGCGATCGCCGCTTGGCTTCCTGGGAGCATGACGCTCTCCGCATATCCCGGCTACGTCCTCGGAACTCCGAAGCTCGGCCGGCTCGAGATCCATTTTTTTCCGACCCGGGCCGCCGCGCTCCAGTCCCTCTTGCGGGGCGACATCGACATCGCGCCCTGGCCCGTGCTGGAGGCCGATCTCGCAAGAACCCTTGACCGCTTCGCCGACGGCACGCATCTGCTCGCTCACTACGTCCCCACCGAGACGGGGGCCCTGCTCCGGTTCGGGTCGGACCCGAAACGTTTTGGGGATCCGCTCGTGAGGGAGGCGGTCGAGCTCACCGTCGACCGCCAGTCGATCGTCGACGACGTGTTCGTGGGTCGCGCGCGCGTCCCGCGAACGTACCTCCTTCCGCCCCAGTGGGCGGCGGAAGAGGACGTGCCTGCCGCGCGGCCGGACCGCGATCGGGCGCGAGCGCTTCTGACGGAAGCGGGATTCACCAAAGGTGAGTTCGGGATCGCCGAACGCGGGGGCGAGCGCATGACCGCGACCCTCGGCGTCGCCGCGGGGTCGCCGGCGCGTACCGACGTCGCGAGACGGGTCGCAGGCGACCTCGCCGTCATCGGGATCGCCGTCGACGTCCGTGAACGCGCGCTGCCGGACCTCCTGAACGAGGTGCGCAGCGGCCACTTCGATCTGGCGCTCACGACGGAGGAGGCGGCCGACCCACAGCTTGCTTCGGAGCGATGGGCCGGTCTGGTCGCCCCCTGGTTCGATGTCCTCGCGGGACTCGCGGCGCAGGCCCCCGACCGCTCCGAGAAACGTGCGATCTATGCCGAGATGGAACGCATTTGGACCGCGGCCCTTCCCGCGCTCCCGCTCTATCAGGAGTTGCGGGTCGACGTGGCACCGCAGGGTCTCGCCGGGATCCAGCCCACTCCGTCGGGTTCGGCTCTCTCGTGGAACGCCTACGAGTGGAGTTTTTCGGTTCGCTGAACCGCGGCGGGCTAGCGACGGTACTGAGGATGGCCCAGAATCGCGCCATACCCCAATAAAAAGGAGAGGGAGGCGGAATTTTGACCCAAACCCGCAATCGCATCTGGCCGCTCTTATCGCTCATGACGCTTCTGGCATTGGTCGTCGGCGCCTGCACGCAGACGGGCGGCGGACCCAACGCCAGCGGCGGAGGAGACCAGGCGGACCCCAACGGAGAGCTCACCACCAATATGAGCGCGGAGCCCGACACCATCGACCCACAGGTCGAATCGTTCGTAAACGAGATCGGCGTCACGATGAGGGTGTTCGAGCCGCTCATGACCGCGGACGTCAAGACCGGCAAGGTGATCCCGGCCGCGGCGAAGGACCAGCCGAAGATCAGCTCCGACGGCAAGACCTACACGTACACCCTCCGCGACGGGCTCAAGTACTCGGACGGCAAGGCCATCACTCCCAACGACTTCAAGTACGGATGGCAGCGTCTCTGCGATCCGGCCACCGCGGGTGACTATGCCTTCACCGGCTACATCGTGGTCGGCTGCGAAGCCTGGAACAGCATGGACGCGAAGAAGGACGATCCCGCGAAGATCGCGGCCGCGAAGACAACGTTCCTGAACAGCATCAAGGTCAGCGGCAACGACATCTCCTTCACACTCACCGACCCGGCGCCTTACTTCAACGCGATCGCGAGCATCTGGGTCGGGGCGCCCGCCCGCGAGGACATGGTCACCAAGGGCGGCGACAAGTGGACGGAGCCTTCGACCTTCATCGGCAACGGTCCGTTCATCCTGAGCGAGTGGAAGCACAACGAGAAGATGGTCTTCACTCGTAACCCGAATTACCGCAACCCGGCAAAGCTCGCGAAGTGGACGCAAGTGATGATCAACGAAGGCGCCGTTGCCTTCGCTGCCTATCGGAACAGCGAGCTGGACGTCTTCGGTGTCGCAGCGGAAGACCTCCGCACCATCGACGGCGACGCCACACTGAAGAGCCAGGTGGCTGAGGGCCCGCAGGGCTGCAGCTTCTACATGGGCTTCAACACGACGAAGGCGCCGTTCGACGACAAGAACGTGCGCATCGCGTTCGCGAAGTCGTTCGACCGTGCCGCGTACATCACCGACGTCCAGAAGATCGGCAAGCCGTCGACGTCGTTCATCTCGGAAGGCCTGCCTGGCTTCGACGGAAGCGACACATTCCAAAAGTTCGACGTGACCGCGGCGAAGGCCGCGCTCGCGCAGGCGACCCCGGCGGCGCAGGCCGCGCTGTCGGCTATCAAGCTCACGTACAACTCGAACGCTCGGAACAAGACTCGTCTCGAGTGGTTCCAGAACCAGTGGAAAACGAACCTCGGCGTCAACGTCACGCTCGACCCGGTGGAGTCGACGACCTACACGCAGCTCTTGAAGAAGTCTGACTCCACGCCACAGTCGTATTACATCGGCTGGTGCCCTGACTACTACGACCAGCAGGACTGGCTAACGACCGTGTTCGACTCGAAGTCGACGATCTCGCACACCGCTTGGAAGAACCCCCAGTTCGACCAGCTGGTCGAGAGCGCCGACAAGGAGCCAGACACCAAGAAGCGTGACGACATGTACCTGCAGGCGTCGAAGATCCTGTCGCAGGACGCGCCTGTCGCGTTCGTCTACTACGGGACCACCAAGCTCCTCGTGAAGCCGTACGTGAAGAACTACTACATCACAGCCCTCGGTTTCGAGGTCGCGGCGTTCACGGACGTCTTCGTGACGAAGAAGACCTAGCGGCTACCTCGGTCCACACAGCGGAGGGGCCGGCGAAAGCCGGCCCCTTTTGTTTCCGGCGGCAGAGTTGAAGTGTCGCGCGTTATACACTCGGTCGTAGCGTGCTCAGATACGTCATCCGCCGACTCCTATTAATCATCCCGACGATGTTCTTCGTCGCCCTCATCACCTTCAGCCTTGCCCACCTTGCGCCCGGAAATCCCTTCGACAAGAACCCCAACCGCCCGATGCCCCAGGAGACGATCGACCGGATCAGCCGCTTTTACGGTGTCGATCAGCCGATCCCCGTCCAGTTCATCACTTACATGGGAAACATCCTGCGCGGCGACCTCGGCATCAGCTTTACCAGACGGACACCGGTCGTCGACGTCATCGGGCAGGGCATCGGGACCACGTTCCAGCTCGGCATCGGCGCCCTCGTCTTCGCGCTCGCCTTTTCGATCCCGCTCGGGATCATCAGCGCGTTGAAGCAGAACACCATGATCGACTACCTGAGCATGCTCGTCGCGACGATCGGGACGACCATCCCCGGATTCGTCCTCGCCATCTTCCTCATCTACATCTTCGGGGTGAACCTCCATTTGCTGCCCTTCGTGGGCTGGGGAAGCTGGCAACACATGGTCATGCCCATGTTCGTACTTGGACTCGGCGCGGGTGGCTTCCTCACCCGGATTACCCGGGCGAGCATGCTCGAGGCCATCCGCCAGGACTATGTCCGGACCGCTCGGAGTAAAGGGCTGCACGAGCGCGCCGTGATCGTTGGCCATGCTTTGAAAAACGCACTCATCCCCATCGCCACCATCATCGGCCCGGCGACGGCCGGCTTGATCACTGGCTCGTTCATCATCGAGTCGCTGTTCAACGTCCCCGGGATGGGACGGCTCTACGTGATCAGCATTCTCGCCCGGGACTACCCGATCATCATGGGAACCACATTGCTGTACGCCTTCCTCATCATGATCGCCAACCTCACCGTCGACATCGTCTACGGCGTCCTCGATCCGCGGATCAAGGTGGCTTAGTGGCGACGGCGGTCACCGCGCAGGAGAAGCACGCCGCTGAGCTGAACGTGCTGGCCCGCAAGCAGCGCTCGCTCTGGGGCGACGCGATGTACCGACTGTTCCGAAACCGTGCCGCCCTGGTGGGCCTCATCGTGATCGCGGTCGCGGCCCTGGTTGCGATCTTCGCTCCGCTGCTCGCACCGTATGGCCCCCTCGAGCAGCACGGTAAAGATGGACTGATGGAGCCGATCTGGACGAAGCTCTTCGGCAGCAAGTACACCGACCCCGCCTATCTCCTCGGCTCGGATGAGCTCGGCCGCGACATCCTCAGCCGGCTCATGTACTCGTCGCGGGTGAGTTTGATCATCGGCTTCGTGCCGGTCTCGATCGTGCTCGCGATCGGACTCACCGTTGGAATGCTCGCCGGGTATGTCGGCGGGGTTCTCGATGACTTCCTCATGCGCGTGACCGACGTCGTCTACGCGTTCCCGGACCTCCTCTTCGTCATCATCATCGTGGCGACGCTGCGTGGCACGGCGCTGGGCGAGGCCTACGACGGACTCCTCGTCATCTTCGTCGGCATCGCCGTCGTGAACTGGGTCGGAGTGGCCCGACTGGTCCGCGGCCAGGTCCTGTCGGTGAAGAATCGTGAGTTCGTTGAAGCGGCCCGGGCGGTCGGAGCCGGGCCGGGCCGGATCATGCGGAAGCACATCTTCCCGAACATCCTCGCGCCGGTCATCGTCACCGTGGCCTTCGCGATACCCGGGGCGATGCTGACCGAGTCCGTGCTCTCGTTCCTGGGTATCGGCATCCGGCCGCCTACCCCCACCTGGGGAGTGATGATCAACGAGGGGTTCATCGTCTTCTCGACGAGCCCCTGGCCCGTGCTCCTTCCCTCGCTCTGCATCTCGATCGTGCTTCTGGCGTTCACGTTCGTCGGCGACGGGCTCCGGGACGCGCTCGACCCACGGTCGAAGATGTGATGCCGAGCCGTTGATAGACTCCGCGGAACTCAGGCGGGACTAGGGGGAGACCGGGTGGCTCAGCAGCTTCTGGAGGTCACTGACCTCCACACGCAGTTCTTCACGCGCGACGGCGTCGTCCGTGCGGTCGACGGTGTTTCGTTCGAGGTCGCGGCGGGCGAAACGCTCGGGATCGTCGGCGAGTCCGGCTGCGGCAAGTCCGTGACCGCCCTCTCGCTCATGCGCCTCATCCCGGTGCCGCCGGGCAAGATCGTGAAGGGCACGATCATGTTCGACGGTACGGACGTCCTCAAGATGGACGATGACGAGGTCCGCGGGATCCGCGGGAACAACATCGCGATGATCTTCCAGGACCCCATGACGAGCCTCAACCCGGTGCTCACGATCAGCCGTCAGATCTCCGAGGCGCTCGAGCTGCACCTCAAGATGGACAAGAGCGAAGCGCGCAAGCGGACGATCGAGCTGCTGGACCTCGTCGGCATCCCCAGTGCGAAGAAGCGCGCGGACGACTACCCGCACCAGTTCTCCGGAGGCATGCGTCAACGCGTGATGATCGCGATGGCGCTCTCATGCAATCCGAAGCTCATCCTCGCGGACGAGCCGACGACCGCGCTCGACGTGACGATCCAGGCGCAGATCCTGGATCTCTTGAAGAACCTCGCCCGGGAGTTCCGTACCGCGTTCATCCTCATCACCCACGACCTCGGCGTCGTCGCCGGCATGACCCAGCGCATTCACGTCATGTACGGCGGCAAGATCGTCGAGAAGGCCGACACGGGGGAGCTCTTCGCGAACCCGAAGATGCCGTACACGTGGGGCCTCCTGCGTTCCATCCCGCGCCTCGACGAGCGGCGCAAGGCGAAGCTCGTGCCGATCGAAGGTCTCCCGCCCGATCTGATTGCTCCGCCGCCGGGTTGCCGCTTCGAGCCCCGCTGCCAGTACCGGCGCGACGTCTGCCGCGAGAAGGAACCGGAGCTCGTGCACATCCCGAACTCCAAGTCCGATCACGAGGCCCGCTGCTGGGGCACCCAGCAAGGCGGCTGGCTCGTCGATACCGACTGGCATAAAGAAGTCGGCGACACGCGCATCATCGAGGAGATCAAGCAGGAAGTCGCGCAGCTTCCGCCCGAGCCAAAGCCCGGCGACGTCCCGCCGCCGCCGTCGATTTAGGAGGTGTAGAGATGGCCGTGACCACACCCACGAAGCCGGCCGATCCGGACTACGTCCGGATCCGCAGCACGGCGACCATCGATAGCGGCAACAACCTCCTCGACGTCAAGGCGCTGAAGATGCACTTCCCCTTGACGCAGGGGATCATCTTCCAGCGCCAGGTCGGTGCCGTACGCGCGGTCGACGGGATCGACTTCTTCGTCGAGAAGAGTGAAACGCTCGGCCTCGTCGGCGAATCAGGGTGCGGGAAGTCGACGACCGGACGCGCGATCCTGCAGCTGTACAAGCCCACGGCCGGGCAGGTCGTGTTCGACGGCGTGGAGCTCACCAAGCTCGGCGGCGAGCAGATGCGCAAGATGCGACGCCGTATGCAGATGATCTTCCAGGATCCGTACGCGTCGCTGAATCCGCGCATGACCGTGGGCAACATCATCGGCGAACCAATCGAGGTCCATAACCTCGCCAAGGGCAAGGAGAAGACCGAGCGGGTGCAGGAGCTCCTGCGAGTGGTGGGTCTCAACCCGTACTTCACCAACCGCTACCCGCACGAGTTCTCGGGCGGCCAGCGTCAGCGCATCGGGATCGCCCGCGCGCTCGCCGTGGAGCCTGAGTTCATTGTGTGCGACGAGCCGATCTCGGCACTCGACGTGTCCATCCAGGCGCAGGTCATCAACCTCCTCGAGGAGCTCCAGGACCGCTTCAAGCTCACGTATCTGTTCATCGCTCACGATCTTTCGGTGGTGCGGCACATCAGCGACCGCGTCGCGGTGATGTACCTCGGAAAGATCGTCGAGCTCGCGGACCGCGTCGACCTCTACGAGCGCCCCCTGCATCCGTACAGCCAGGCGCTGCTCTCGGCGGTGCCGATCCCGGACCCGGCGATCGAGTCAAAGCGCAAGCGGATCATCCTCACGGGCGATGTGCCGTCGCCGGTGAACCCGCCGTCGGGCTGCCGTTTCCACACGCGCTGCTGGAAAGCGCAGCAGATCTGCTCCGAGGTCGACCCCGAGTTCATCCAGCACGAGACCCGCCACTGGGCCGCGTGTCACTTCCCGGGAGCCTAGGGCCTCACCTGAGCTGAGTCCGGGCGACCCTTGTAGAGCGCCGTGCTTGCCCGGTCGGTCGGTGCCATCGCGTCAACGCCGCCGATCCGTTCCTAGAAGGCGCAACAGAGCCCCGAGGTCGGGACGCTGCTAGGCTCCGGCCCCGAACCCAACCATTCGATGGCTTCCGACGTACTCGGAATGAAGTGGTGGAGACCAGGTAAGCAATCAAAGGCAGGAGGGACCTCGCAATGCGACGAATGGCGGCGATTCTCGG
>WNGJ01008146.1_pt1 | contig 11170 bp, 6 predicted proteins | sample 5400611 | NCBI WGS metagenome assembly WNGJ01 (sample SAMN13153375, study PRJNA577476) | soil metagenome | isolation source: 40 cm soil or saprolite under Garry oak tree replicate 1 | place: USA:California | collected 2016-06-15 | reverse complement strand
TAGGAGACCTGATCCTCGGTGGCCTCCAGGGCCAGCGCCAGGTCTCCCACGCACAGCTCCCCGGCCGCGGACAGCGCGAACAGGATCCGGGACCGGACCGGATCGGCCAGCATCCCCAGCAACCCCGCCAGGCGCCCGGCCTCCCCGGCCGGCAGTACCCCGGCCCGCGCCGCGGCCACCCGCTCCGGGCTCACCGGATGCTCATGATCGAGCGGTGACATCCGCACCTCCGTACATCCACACGGATATCCGGAAACACCAACCTGTCCGCTCGTATTCCGCCCCGGCCCGCGCGTCGGCGGGCTGAACCCGCTGCCTGCCCGATGCCCGGGCCAGCAGGTCCTGCGCTGAGCCACTACTGATCATGGCGGCGGCGCTCACCGGGTCAGCTCGTAGAGGCTGTTGAACGGGTTGTCCATCTCGACGTGCCGGCGCTGCGCGAAGCCGGCCTTGGCGGCCAGGTCGCGCAGCGCCGGCTCGGGCAGCCCGAGGGTGCCCAGGCCCTCGCCGCCCTCGGCGAGGGAGGTGGTCATGCAGTACAGGACCGAGAATCCGTACAGCAGGGTGGCGATGGGGCCTACATTGGCGGCGGCCTGGTCCGAGCAGTTGATCTCCAGGCAGAGGTACGTGCCGCCGGGCCGCAGCGCGTCCCGGATCGAGCGGAGCAGGCCGAGCGGGTCGACCGCGTCGTGCACGACGTCGAACGTGGTGATCACGTCGAAGGATTCGGGCAGCCCGGCCGCCGCGTCCAGGACCTGGTAGCTGATCCGGTCGGCGACGCCGGCGTCGGCGGCGGCGCGCCGGGCCTGCTCGACCGACGCCGGGTGCACGTCGTAGCCGGTCCCGGTGATCGCGGGGAACGCGCGGGCCAGGGCGATCAGCGCCTGCCCGGTGCCGCAGCCCACGTCGGCGACGCGGGCGCCGGCCCGCAGCTTGGCCGTGGTCTGCGGGACCAGCGGCAGCCACTGCTGGACCAGCATGTTCTGGTGCCACTGCGCGGTGAACCGGCTGGTCCCGGCCCAGACGTCGGGGTGCAGGTCGGCCGGCCGGACCCCGCCGCCGCGGCGGAACGCCTCGGCCACCTGGTCGTAGCGCTGGATCGCGCCGATCAGCTCCTGGTGGACGCCGCCGAAGAAGGCGGGCCCCGGTTCGGCGGCCAGGGTCGGCACGTGCTCGGCGGGCAGCGCGTAGCGCTGCTGGGCGTCGTCGTAGCTCAGGTACCCGGCGGCGAACATGCCGCCGAGCCACTCCCGCACGTACCGCTCCGAGAGCCCGGTCCGGCTGGCCAGTTCCCCGCTGGTGGCCGGGCCGTGCTCGGCCATGTCCTTGAACAGCCCGGTCCGGTCGCCCAGGGCGGCCAGCACGATCGCCGCGGCCGCGGCGCTGTCGGCCAGGACCCGTCCGGTGAATTCGGCTGCGCGGTTCTCATCCATCGTGATGCCTCCTGTGATGTGGTTGCCTGTATCCGAGTAGGCGTGCCGAGGCGGTGAACGGGCCGTTCAGTCGCCATGAACGGGGCCGTAGCCTGCGCGAACGCTATGGTTGGGGGAAGGTGGGCCTGGTTCGGGAAGGTGGCGTGCATGCCGCAGCCGGCGGGGCCGCAGGACGCGGAGGCGTTCGTCGGCCGCTCACGCGAGCTCACCGTGCTTGCCGCCGCCCTGCGCCAGGCGGCCACCGGTGACGCCCGGCTGGCGCTGGTCTCGGGCGAGCCGGGCATCGGCAAGACCGAACTCGCCCGCGCCTTCGCCCGGGCGGCCGCCGCCAGCGGCGCGCTGGTGCTCTGGGGCAGCGCGTGGGAAGACGGCGGCGCCCCGCCCTACTGGCCCTGGGTGCAGGTGCTGAGAAGCTACGCCCGGCAGGCCGGACCGGAGGCGCTCGCCGCCGTGGCCGGCCCGCAGGCGGCCGTGCTCGCCCAGCTTCTGCCCGAGCTCGGCCCCGCCCAGGAGCTCACCGGATCCGGAGATGCGGCCCGGCTGACCCTCTTCGACGCCGTCGGCACGGTTCTCGACCGGGCGTCACGGGCCGCGCCGCTGGCCATGATCCTCGACGACCTGCACGCGGCCGGCCGCCCCTCGGCGCTGCTGCTGCGCTTCGCGGCGGCCGCGCGGTTGTCCCGGATGGTGCTGCTCGCCACCTACCGCACCGCCGAGGCTGCCCTCGACCCGGAGGTCAGCGACGTGATCGCCGCGCTGGAATCGGCCAGCCCGCCACTGGTCCTGGCGGGTCTTTCGGCCGGGGACATCCAGCTCATGCTGCCCGGTGCGGACGCCGGCGTGCTGGCCGCGGTTCAGCGCCGCAGCGAGGGCAACCCGCTGTTCGTCTCCCAGGTGGCCCGCCTGATCGGGCCCGGGGCGGCCGCGGTCGAGGAGGTGCCGGTTCCGGCCGGCATCCGGCAGTCCGTCCGGCGCCAGGTCGCCCGGCTCCAGGCGCCCGAGGCCGATCCCGGCGGCGGCTTGCCGGCCGCAGATGAGATCCTCGCCACCGCCGCCGCGTTCGGCCCGGGCATCGACCCGGCCCTGGTCGCGATGGCGCTGGGCGCCCCGGCCGACCCGGTGGCCCGGCTGTGCGACGACGCCACCGCCATCGGGCTGCTCGGCCCCGGCCAGGAGGTCGGCGAGGTCTACCGGTTCCGGCACGCGCTGATCAGGGAAACCCTCTACGGCGAGCTCGCACCGCAGGCGCGGGCCCAGGCGCACCACCGGATCGCAGCGGTGCTAGAGAAAAGCGCCGGACGCAGCCACGCCGAGCTGGCGTATCACTTCCTGCGGGCCGTCCCCGCCAGCGCCGAAGCCGCCGAACGGGCCGTGCGTCACTCCCGGCTGGCCGGCCAGGATGCGCTGAGCGCGCTGGCCTACGAGGAGGCCGCCGGTCATTTCCGGCATGCCCTGGACGTGCAGCGCCGGGCGGCGCGGGCCACCCCGGCCGACCGGGCCGGGCTGCTGCTCAGCCTGGCCGAGGCGCTGGTCAAGACCGGGACCGATCCGGCCACGGCCCGGGTCATCGACGAAGCGGTCCGGCTCGCCCGGGACGCGGACGAGCCGCGGCTGCTGGCCGCCGCGGCGCTGCTGAACGCCCAGCACCTCGACTTCAACGCCCCCGCGGACACCGCCACCGCGCTGCTCCGCGAGGCGGCCGCGGCGCTGGACCCGGCCGACCACGCCCTGCGCGCCCGCACCCTGGCCCGCCTCGCGATCACGCTCGCCGCCGCGCCGGCCGAGGCCCGGAATACGGCCGAACGGGCCGTGCTAGACGCGCGCGAAGCGGCCTCCCGCGATCCGGACCAGGACGCCGCCGCCACGGCCCTCGCCACCGCGCTGACCGCCCAGCACTACGTGCTGTGGGGCACCCAGGACCCCGCGGACGCACTCGCCGCGGCCGACGAGATCGTCACCGCGGCCCAGCGGGCCCGCGCACCAGAGACCGAACTCGACGGCCGCGTGCTGCGCCTGACCCACCTGCTCGAACTCGGCGACGGCCCCGCCGCCCAGCGAGTCCTGCCCGAGCTCGACCGGATGGCCGAGTGGCTGTGCCAGCCGGCCATCAGGCTGGCTGCCCTGTCCCGGCGCTCGACCCTGGCCGCGCTCGCCGGCGACTTCGAGCCCGCCGCCGAGTTCGCCCGGCAGGCCTTCCAGACCGGGCAGGCGGCCGGGCTGCCTGACGCCGGCGCGGTCTACTGGGGCCAGCTGTTCGCCATCTGGCTGCACGCCGGCCTGCCCGCCGCCGACGAGCAGTGGATGGAGCGGGAGCTGCGTGACCTGGTGGCGCGATCGAACCTGTCGGTAGCCCACGCCGCGGCCCTGGTCCAGGTCGAGGCCGCACACGGCGGCGCCGAGCAGGCCCGCGGTCGGCTGGACGAGCTCGTCGGTACCGGGCTCGGCACGATGCGTCCCGACATGCTGTTTCTCTGGACACTAAGCGTGCTCGCCTGGGACTGCGTCGTCCTCGGCGAGGCCCGCCACGCGCCGCGGCTCTACCAGGCCCTGGCCCCGTACACCGGGCGTGCCGTGGTCGCCGCCGGTGCGGTCCTATGCGCAGGCTCGGTCGACTTCTACCTGGCCGGCCTGGCCGCGCTGAGCGGTGACGCCGCGACGGCGGACTGGCATTACCGCGCGGCCGCCAGCATCCACCGGCGGCGCGGCGCCCGGCCCATGCTCGCGCACACCCTGCACGAGCAGGCGCCGCTGCTGCGGCAGCGGGGAGACCACGCCGCCTCGGCGGCGGCGCTCGCCGAGGCACGGGCCATCGCGGCCGACTGCGGCATGACCAAGCTGCTCGCCGTCCTCGACCAGCCCGGCCCGCCGGACCAGCCCGCCGGCCGCGTCACCCTGCGCGGCGAGGACGACTTCTGGCTCGTCGGCTTCGCGGACGCCATCACCCGGATACCCGACAGCCTGGGCCTGCGCTACCTGGACCTGCTCATCCGCCACCCCGGCCGGGAGCTGGCCGCCCTAGACCTGGTCCAGCTGGCCGCCGCCACCGCCCCGGCCAGCACCACGACTTCAGAAGACGGCTTGCACGACGCATCCGGAGCACCAGCCGACGACATCCTCGACCAGCAGGCCCGCACCGCCTACCGGCAGCGCCTCGCTGCCCTGGACGAGGAAATCACCGAGGCCGAACAATGGAACGACACCGAGCGGGCTAGCCGCCTGCGCGCCGAGAAGGACTTCCTGGTCCGCGAGCTCGCCGCCGCGACCGGGCTCGGCGGCAGGCCACGGCGCCTCGGGGCGGAATCCGAACGTGCCCGGCTCAACGTCACCCGCGCTATCAGGTCCGCGATCGCCAAGATCGGCGACCGCGCCCCGGCTGCCGCCGCCCACCTCGACCGGTCCGTCCGAACCGGCACCCGCTGCTCCTACTCCCCGCCGAACCATCCCGGCTGAGCCCACCATGTGCCAGAACACCCTGCGCGTCCACTGTCCTTGCTGAGACTGGGCATCGTGCCCTCCTTCGGTATCTCCAGACACGACGGTAACCACGGGTCGCCCGGGTTACGTATCTCCGGGTCAGGGGCGGGCGGGCGCGGCCAGCGTCTCCTCGGGGAGCAGGCCGTGCTGCACCGCGAACATCGCGGCGGCGGCCCGGCTGGAGGCGTCGATCTTGGCGTAGATGTGTTCCACGTGGTTGCCGGCCGTCTTGGGCGTGATCACCAGTCGTTCGGCTATCTGCTTGTTGGACAGGCCGCGGGCGAGCAGGACCAGGACCTCGACCTCACGGGCGGTTAGGCCTGCGGGCCCGGCCAGCGCCTCCCGGCGCCGCGGCACCCGGTGTCCGGCCGCCTCGAGCACGGCGTCCACGGCCGCGCCGTCCACGCGGCCGGCCCGGACCTCGGCCCGTATCTCCGCCGCCGCCTCTTCGGGCGGCCGGGCCGGGCGGTGCGGCCGGGGCTCGCGCATCGAGGCGTACGCGTCGGCGGCCCCGAGCACCCGGGCCGGCCGGGAGATCGCGCCGCCGGACAGCCCGCGCGGGTACCCGCTGCCGTCCAGCCGCTCGCGGTGCTGCACCGCGATCTCGCCGAGCGGCGCCAGCGCGGCCGACTGGTGCAGCATCCGCTCGGTCAGGTACGGGTACATCCGGATCCGTTCCCACTCGCCCGCGCTCAGCGGCCCGGGCCGGTCCCAGATCGAATTCGACACGCCCAGCCGGCCGAACCCGTGCACGAGCCCGGCCCGGCGCAGGGTCAGCACCTGCTCCGGCGGCAGCCCGAGCCGGCGGCCGGCCTCCTCGGCCAGCTCCGCCACCGCGACCGAATGGCCCAGGGTAAACGGCGACTTCAGGTCCACGAAGTTCGCGATGGCCGCCAGCGCCCGGTCGAGCTGGTCCGGCGACAGCTCCACGGTCAGCGCGGGTTCGGCCGCGATCACGGTCCGCCAGGCCGGGGCCGCCTCCAGCCCGCCGAAGATCTCCTCCGCGTGCGAGCACAGCAGCGCGGCCAGGTCCGGGTCGAACTGACGGCCCGCCCGCCTGCGGGCCAGCGCGGTGGCCCCGGCCAGGCCGCCGACCCGGTGCGTCACCTCCATGAACTCCGCGAGCTGGGCGATCCTGGCCGCGACCGGGATCGCGCCGGCCTTCAGCATGCCCGGCCAGCCGCGCCCGTCCCACTGCTCGTAGGCCGCGCCGACCCCCTCGCTCACCGCGCCGGGCAGCTCGAGCTGCTCGGCTAGCGTCCGGGCCAGCCTCGCGTGCTGGGAGATCATCCCGTCCAGCTCGCGGTGCCCGGAGAAGGCGAACTCGAGCCCGACCCGGAACCGGTGCAGCGGCGGGTTGCCCGCGCCGACCATCCGCATCCCGTACAGCGCGCCGCGCACGCTGCCCAGCTCGTGGACGTACTTGCCGGACTTGAGCGTGATGTCGTCGCCGAACCACTTCGCCTGCTCGTGCGCGTCGGCGTGGCAGCCGACGTTGACCAGCAGCGCAGTGTAGTAGACGGCCATCCGGTCCTGCTCGCCGAGCCCCGCGTACTCGGCCAGCCGCAGCGCGATCAGGCACTGGCGCAGCACGTGCTCCATCGGCTGCCCGAACCCCAGGTCGACGCCGAGCGACAGCGCCGCGACCAGCTCGGCCAGCCGCGCGCGCGGTGTCTCGGCACCCTCTCCCACCAGCCAAGCGTAACCGTTGGCAGACCCGGCGCCGCCGGTGGCGAAGATGGGGTGTTCGCCTCATGCGCTGGTCCCGGTCGCCTCGTTACGTTCGTGTCAGCAGCGATCTCCGGCGCGACGAAGTGAGGAAGCCATGAGCCTGCGGACCAAGTTCTTCGCCATGACGTACGACCGGCAGATAGCCGGGGCAGAAAAGGCCGGATTGCGCGCCTTCCGTGAGCGCCTGCTCGCCGGCGCGAGCGGCGACGTGATCGAGATCGGCGGCGGGACCGGGCTTAACCTGTCCTGCTACGGGCCGGCCGTCGGGTCGCTGACGATCACCGAGCCCCAGCCTCCGATGCTGCGCCGCCTGGAGCGCGCGGTCGGTGCGCACCACTCGTCCGCCCGGGTGCTGCGCGCGCCGGCCGAGGACCTGCCGTTCGAGGATGACAGCTTCGACGTGGCCGTGTCCACGCTGGTCCTGTGCGGTGTCGACGACCAGCCCCGGGCGCTCCGGGAGCTGCGCCGGGTGCTGCGCCCCGGCGGCCGCCTGCTGTTCATCGAGCACCTGCGGTCCGGTGACCCGGCCACGGCCCGCCTGCAGGACCGGCTGAACTGGCTGAACCGGCTGGTCGTGTGCTGCGACTGCAACCGCCCCACGCTCGACTCCATCCGCGCGGCCGGCTTCACCGTCACCCAGGTCGAGCACACCGAGCTACCCAAGGCCCCGCCGTTCGTCCGCCCCGCCATCCTGGGCAGCGCTACGGTTCCCGCGGCCGCGCCGCGTGCACCGCAGGACGGCGCCCGGCCCACGGCTGCGCCGCCTCCAGCTGCGCGGCCAGCCGGATGAGCGTGGCCTCGTCGCCGAACCGGCCGAGGACGTGTACGCCGATCGGCAATCCCTCGTCGTTCCACCACAGCGGGACCGACATCGCGGGATTGCCGGTCAGGTTCGCGACCACGCCCGCGTAGCGCACGGTCTGCCCGCTGACCTTGAGCGACCGCCACGGATCCTCCGGCGTCGAGACCATCTCGCCGATCGGCAGCGGCGGCGAGGACATCGTCGGCGTCAGGAACGCGTCGAAGCCGGTGAAGTAGCGGGCCACCCGGCGGCCGAAACGCTGCACGTCCCCGACGGCGAGCAGCCACTGCGCCGCGGTGGTCTGCTCGCCGGCCTGCCACAGCGCCCGGTTCAGCGGCTCGATCTCGTCCTCGCCCGGCTCACGGCCGAGGTGCCGGATCCAGTAGCGCATGATCCACGAGGCGGCCGCGCTGATCATCGTGCCGATGGCCGCGCCGACCTCGGGCGTGAACCCCGGCCAATCCGTCTCGCTGACCTCGTGGCCGAGTGATGAACACAGCCGCGCGGCGTGCTCGGCGGCCGCGACGCAGTCGGGATGGCCGAGGTCGCCGTCTGGCGTCCTGGTGGTGTAGCCGATCCGCAGCCGCCCGGGTTCGGCGCCCACCTCGGCCAGGAACGGGCGGGCCGGCGGCGGCGCCCAGTACGGGTCGCCCAGGTCGGGCCCTGACGTGGCGTCGAGCAGTGCGGCGCTGTCCCGGACCGAACGGGTCAGCGCGTGCTCGGCCGCCCCGCCCGCGGCGACGTCGCCATACTCGGGCCCGAGCGGGTTCCGCGCCCGGGTTGGCTTGAGGGCGAACAGGCCGCACGCGGAGGCCGGGTAGCGCAGCGAGCCGCCCAGGTCGTTGCCGTGCGCGAAGGGCACCATGCCCGACGCGACCGCCGCCGCGGAGCCGCCGCTGGACCCGCTGGTGGAGCGCTGCGTGTCCCACGGGTTCCGGGTCGGGCCGAACAGCACCGGCTCGCAGGCCGGCGCCATCCCGAACTCCGGCGTATTGGTCTTGCCCAGGATGACCAGGCCCGCACGGCGCAGCCGGAGCACGAGCTCGGAGTCGAAGGCGGACACGTGGCCGGCCAGGAAGCGGGAACCCTCGGTGAAGCGAACGCCCTCCATCTCGATAGCCAGGTCCTTGACCAGGTACGGCACCCCGGCAAAAGGGCCCGTCGGCCCGGCCCGCGCTTCGTCGGCCGCCCGGTCGAAGACCGGCGTGACCACGGCGTTCAGCACCGGGTTCAGCGCCTCGATCCGCTCGATCGCCGCCGTGACCAGCTCTGCCGCGCTGACCTGGCCGGTACGCACCAGCTCGGCCTGCGCGGTCGCGTCGAGCAGCGACAGGTCCTCGCTCACCGGCGGACCGCCTGCCGGACGTGCGCGACCTGGACGTCGCCGAGACCGCTGACACGCGGCACGGGCAGCCCGGCCTCGGCGATCGCGCCCAGGAACGTCTCGCTCGTGGTGAACTCCTCGTAGATCTCCTTGGTCGGGCAGGCGTCGAACACCGTCAGCCCGCCGTCCCTGGTGATGCAGAGGTGCACGTCGAGCCCCTCGATGCCGAATTTGTCCAGCATCCGGTGGTAAGCCGGCAGGAGCTCATCGGGGTCACCGTCAAAGTACGCCGCGCCGAGGTACATCGGTCCGCTCATCCCTTCCCCGACCGCCGCTTCCATCTTCTGTTCGTCGATTGCCATCAGGATCTCCTTCCGTTGCCCTGATGGCGTGAGATCGGGCCTCACGATTGTGAGATGCTCCACCGCACGGTCTCGGCCGGCCGGTAGGAGCACCGGGCCCCGGTCACGATGCTGGCCCGCAGGTGCCGGCCGAGCTCGGGATGGGCCCGCTCGATCCGGCCGATGGCATCGCGGATCCGGGCCGTGACGGTGCTGCGCGCTCGCTCGGTGACATCTCCCAGCCGCCGGGAGCGGCCGCCCAGCCCGGTGGCGTGGGCGAGCTCGCCGATCAGCGCATCGCGTTCGGCGGCCAGCCGGGCCGACCGCCCGATGTCCTGATGCGTGTCGGCCTCCGCCAGTTCCTCGTCGAGCCGGGCCAGCCGGGTCCGGTAGGCGGCCCGGGCCCGGTCGTCGAGCACCGGGTCGGCGCCCAACGCGGCCAGGCCGGGCGCCGCCACGCTGGCGGGGCCGGAGACCAGGTCGGTGGCCGCCACTTCCCGTCCCGGCGAGGCGAGCAGGACCGCGAGGTCGCGCACGCCCTTGGCGTCGCGCAGCGTCGCGCTGCGGCCGGCGAAGGTGAGGGTCCACGTGTCTCCGGCGCGGCGGAACACGTTGGCGTCGTCGTCCGGCGACGGATCGTTCCGCACCGCCCCGACGCGGGCCAGCTCCGTCCGGGCCCGGGCGGCGAGGAGGGCGGCGCCGAGCCGATCGCACCGCCGGGCCGCGTCATCAAGGTGGCCCGCGGCATCGTCCCATCGTCCCAGTGCCGCCGCGAGCAGGCCAAGCTGCAGCACGACCGGGCCGGTGGTGAACACCGCCGCACCGACCACCGCGAACTCGTCCGCCATCGGCAGCAACTGCTCGTACCGCGTGGCGCACCGGTTCCGGTCCCCCGCGGCCGCGGCCAGCTCGGCGTCGCTGGTCAACATCGCGGTATGACGCCACCGGTAGGTCGTCGGCCAATCGGGTATCGAAGCCACCAGGGCCGCCGCCGCGGCCTGGTCACCGGCCTCGAGGAGCAGCCACCCCCGCAGGTGCAGGGCGAACTCGGGCGGCGTGGGCGCCTGCCCGCGCGCCGCGGCCAGCTCGCTCAGCCGGGTCCAGTCGCGGCGGATGTACGCCAGCCCGGCCAGCTGACTGGCCTGGACACCCCAGGTGTCCGCCTCGCCGATCCGCTCGCCGTAGGCGGCGGCTTCGTCGATGAGCTGGTCGGCCTTCTCCAGCGGGCCGGTCAGGGAGGCGACCGTGGCCTGGCGCGAACGTGCCAGGTACAGGTAGCGCGGGATCGCAGCCCGTTCGGCCGTATGGGTGAAGGTGCCGAGCTCAACGGTGAAGGACGGGTCACCGAGCTCGAGCAGCGCGACGACCCTGCACAGGTGCGCCTCCAGCACCAGTTCGATCTCGCCGGCGGCGGCCGCGGCGGCGGCCAGCTCGCCGGCGATGCTCAACCGCTCGGTCGCGGTGCCCGGCTCCCAGCGCACATCGGCCAGCGCGAACAGCGCGTAGGCGAGCACGCCGGGATCGCCTGCCGCCCGGGCGCCTTCGACCGCGGCGCTGGCCAATCCGACGGCCCGGGGCAGATCACGATGCGGGCCGTCGGCGAGCTCGCGCGCCAGCGACGCCGACAACAGCCACCGCGCCGGACTTCCGTCGGCCGTCCCCGCGGCGCCGAGTGCGGTGAGCGCCTCCTCCAAGAGCGCGATGACCTCGGATCGCGGCGACTCGGTCAGCGTGGTTATCCGGTGCACGCCGAAGGCCGCCCGGGCGAGCAGGCCCGTGTCGTCGGCAGCGCGGGCGCGTGCCGCCGCTCCGATCAGCACGGCTTGCGCGTCCTCGCCGCGTCCGGTGCGACGTAGCGCGTCCCCGTATTCGCACAAGGTCGCCAGGTCGGCCGCTGCCGGACCGCCGGCCATATCGACGGCACGGCGCAGGTGGGCGGCCGCTTCGTCGAAGGCGGTCCTGACCGTCGCTTCCCGGGCCGCCCCGATCAGCGCGGCGACCGCGCGGTCGCGGTCACCAAGCGGCCAGGCCATGCTGCGGTGATAGGCGATCTCCGCCGCGGTCT
>WNGJ01008145.1_pt1 | contig 11171 bp, 6 predicted proteins | sample 5400611 | NCBI WGS metagenome assembly WNGJ01 (sample SAMN13153375, study PRJNA577476) | soil metagenome | isolation source: 40 cm soil or saprolite under Garry oak tree replicate 1 | place: USA:California | collected 2016-06-15 | reverse complement strand
ACTGGGCGTCGGAAAGCGATTGGGGCGCTGAGGGTTGGAAAGCTCCCGAGGCAGGACTCGAACCTGCGACCCGCCGGTTAACAGCCGGCTGCTCTACCAGCTGAGCTACTCGGGAATGAGCGCGACACAAATATCGCGAGTGCCGGCCAACTATGCCGGCTAGGGCATCCGCAGCCCGTACGGGCTGACGGCCTCTGACGCCCTCGGCACCAGAGCTAAGGTAATCTAGTTGAAGGGTACGAGCACGGGAGCCGGGACGGTCGTGGGGCGACACGACGCAAACGGCCTGGGATCGGACCACCGTCGAGGGTAGGGCGTGCGGTCCCTCCCTCTAGACCTCCGATGATCGCGTCCCAGGCCCTCTGTGTGATACGAACGTCGCGCAGGCGCGTGTGCACGATGTGCAACTACAATCATGCACACGCGACCACGTATCGTCCAGGGTGGCCCGGGCCCGAGGGCAGGCCTCACCGGAGGGGTGGGGAGCGGATCCGGTCCTGGACGCCGGGGGCGGATGCGCCGATCATGCCTAGGAGGATCAACGCGCCCCCAACCCATTGGGTCCCGGCCAGGCGCTCCCCCATGACGAGCCACGACGTGAGCGCGGCGAACAGCGGCTCGAAGCAGAAGATCAGCGCCGCGCGTGCCGAGGACATGTACCGCTGGGCGCGCATCTGCCAGAGCAGCGCGACCGCGGTCGGGAACACGGCGCAGTAGGCAAGCAGGGTGACGAAAGCCGGCGTCCAGCGGAGCCGGGGGCTCTCGAGCAGCAGAGTCGCGAGACCCACGGCCAGGGCGGTACCGGCCGTCTGCAGCCACACGAGTCGCCTCGCGTCGTACCGGACGGCGAGCTCGCGCACGGCCACGATCTGCGCGCCGAACACGACGGCGGTCACGAGGGTCCAGAGGTCGCCGCGGTTGAGCCCGCCCGCGTCCGGCGCCGTCAGCAGGTAGGTCCCCCCACCGGCGAGGCAGAGCGCGCCGACCGTGAGCCAGCGGGTGCGGTGGCCGAGCGCGACGAACCCGATCGGAGGCGCGAGCACCGAGGAGATCGCCACGATGAATGCCGATCGCGCCGGGGTCGTGTGCACCAGGCCGATGTTCTGGGTGGCGAACCCGACCGCGAGGAGTCCGGTGAGGAGCAGCGCGCCGCCGAGTTCGCCGCGCGTCGGCCGCGGCGAGACCGCCGTGCCGGGCGCGAGCACGAGGGCGGAGAGCGTGAAGCGCAGGCTCACAAAGGCGAGAGGAGTGGCATAGGCGAGCGCCGCCTTCACGGCCACAAAGCTCACCCCCCAGATCGCGGTGGCGCCGAGCAGCAGCGCGTCCGCCCGGCGGCGGTTCACGCGAGGTCGGCCAGATAGCGACCGGTGGGAGAGCCCGGGTGCCGCGCGATTTCCTCCGGCGTGCCGCAGGCGACCACCAGGCCCCCGGCGTCGCCCGCGCCGGGGCCCAGATCGATGACCCAGTCGGCGCGCTTGATGACGTCGAGGTGATGCTCGATCACCAGAACCGTGTGCCCGGCGTCCACGAGACGGTCCAGCACGCGGCACAGCGTGCGCACGTCCTCGAGGTGAAGCCCCGTGGTGGGCTCGTCCAAGATGTACAGCTTGCGGGTGCCCCGCGTTCCCCGCATCCCGCGCCCCCGGCGCCCGCCCTGCGCTCCCGGTTTGCCGGCGCCGGCGAGCGCGAGCTCCCGCGCAATTTTGAGACGCTGCGCCTCGCCGCCCGAGAGCGTCGTGGCGGGCTGCCCGAGCCGCAGATATCCGAGCCCTACCTGCTGCAGGTGCCAGAGCGCCCGCGCGAGGCGGGGCCGGCGGTGCAGGCGCCGCAGCGCCTCGTCCACCGTCCAGTCGAGCACTTGATCGATCGAGCACCCTTGGAGCTTGACTTCGAGCACCTCCTTCTTGAAGCGTTTGCCCTGGCACACCTCGCACGGCACCAGCACGTTGGCGAGGAAGACCATTTCGATGAGCACGTGGCCCGCGCCCTGGCACGCTTCGCAGCGGCCGCCGGCCACGTTAAAGGAGAAGGTGCTCGGCGCGTAGCCGCGCGCCCGCGCGAGCGGCTCGGCGACGAACAGCGCCCGCAGCTCATCGAAGGCCTTCATGTAGGTCACCGGATTGGAGCGCGGCGTACGGCCGATGGGGGCCTGATCGACCAGCACGACCTCGCCGATGGCCTCCCACCCCTCGAGGCCCTGCACCTCGCCCACCGGCTCGCCCAGGTGCTGCTTGGCGCCGTGCGAGCCGGTGAGCCGCGCCTCGAGCTGGCGGTACAGGACGTCGTGCACGAGCGTCGATTTCCCGGAGCCCGAGACGCCGGTCACCACCGTGAGCGTGCCAAGGGGGATGCGAACGTCCACCCCCTTGAGGTTGTGGAGGCGCGCGCCCAGCACGGTGAGCCGGGGGTTCGCGGGCCGCCGCGCCGAGGGCACGCCGATGCGCTTTTCCCCCGTGAGGTATTGGCCCGTGAGCGTGCCGGCGTCCCGCACCCCTGCGGCCGGGCCCTGGTAGACGACGCGCCCGCCTGCCTCACCGCTCCCCGGGCCGAGCTCGACCATCCAGTCCGCGGCGCGCATTGCGGCGGGATCGTGCTCCACCACGACGACCGTGTTGCCGGCACCGGCGAGCCGGCGGAGCAAGCCGAGTAGCCGGTCGGTGTCCGCCGGGTGCAGGCCGATCGTCGGCTCGTCCAGCACGTACAAGGTGTCCACCAGGTGCGACCCGAGCGCGTTCGAGAGAGCGATCCGCTGGGCCTCGCCGCCCGAGAGGGTCCGGGTGAGGCGGTCGAGGGTGAGATACCCGAGTCCCACGTCGTTCACGAACGAGAGCCGCGCCGAGAGCTCGGCCAGGATATGCACGGCGACCGTCCGCTGGAACGTCGGGAGGTCCAGTGCGGCGACCCAGTCACGTAACGCGGCCACGGTCAGCGCGGCGGCGCCCGCGATCGTCTTGCCCCCGAGCGTGACCGCCAGCGCTTCGGGTTTGAGGCGCGCGCCGCCGCAGGCGGGACAGGTCTTCGCCAGCTGGTACTGCCGCAGGAAGACCCGGATGTATTGCTTGTAGCGCTTGGCCTCGAGGCGCTGCAGGAACGGGAACATACCGAGGAAGCGGCCGCTGGCGCCGTGCAGCAGGAAGTGGCGGTGGGACTCGGGGAGATCCCGCCAGGGAGCGCTCCAGGGAATGGCCTTGGTGCGGGCCACTTCACGCAGGATGCGGCGCCGTCCCTCGTAGCGCGGCTTGGTCCACGGGTCGAGCGCCCCGTGCGCCAGGCTGCGCCGGGGATCTGGGACGATCAACGACTCGTCGTACTCGAGCACGGCCCCGAACCCATTGCAGCCGGCACAGGCGCCGCGCGGGTTATTGAAGGAGAAGAGAATCGGGGAGAGCGTCGGCGCCGGCGCGCCGCAAGTGGAGCACGTGGGATGCTCGCAAAAGCGCCGCCGGTCCCCGTTCGCGAGCGCCAGCGCGACCCCTTCGCCCTCGCTGAACGCCGTGGCCACGGCGTCGGCGAGACGCCCGCGGTTCGCTTCCCGCACGGCGAGCCGGTCCACCACGACGAGCACCTCCGCGGCCTCCCGCATCCGCCGCTCAGCGTCCGGCTCGTCGAGCCGGAACAGCGCGCCGTCCGCCTGCGCGCGCACAAACCCGGCCGCCCGAAGCTGCGCCGCGACATCCACATCGGGCCGATGAGCGCTCGCGGGCAGGGGAAAAGTGATCACGAGTGCGGAGTGCGGAGTGCGGAGCGCGGAGTTGACGGGACCGGCGCCGGGGTCGCCCACTCCGCATTCCCGAATCAGCTCGTCCACCACCTCCTGCACCGTAGCTGCCTTCACCTCGTGCCCGCATTTCACGCAGTACGGCGTCCCCACGCGCGCCCACAGCAGCCGGAGGAAATCGTAGATCTCGGTCGCCGTGCCGACCGTGGAGCGGCTGCTCGTGGTGGGGTTCTTCTGCTCGATCGCCACGGCCGGCGCGATGCCTTCGATCGCGTCCACGAGCGGTTTCGGCATCCGTTCGAGGAACTGCTTGGCGTAAGTGGAGAGCGACTCGATGTAGCGTCGCTGACCCTCCGCGTACAGGGTGTCGAAGGCGAGGGAGCTCTTGCCCGAGCCAGACGGACCGGTGACGACCGTGAGCGCGCGCCGCGGCAGCTCGACCGTGATCCCCTTCAGATTGTGCTGTCGCGCGTTGCGGATGATCACGCGGTCGGGCGAGGGAGGCATAACCTCTGAAAATACCGGACAGGCGGTCTGGCGGACAGGCGGACGGAGTTTCCGCCGCAGTCACTGTCCGGCCGTCCGCCGGTCCGCCCGTCCCGCCCTGGCGGGGGGTCGAGGCGGAGTGATAGCTTCGCCGCACACATGCCCCTCGCCCTCACCCCGCGCCTCCTGCGCCGCGGGCTCGAACTCTTCGCTGTGATCTCGCTCGCCGGCGTCGTCGGGCTGCTGTTCTACGGGAACAACTTTCGGGCGTTCATCGGCGCCCTCGTCGGGCTGCACTGGGGATGGCTCCTCCTGGGGCTCGGGCTCGCGTCGATGGACTGGATCGGCGGGGGCACGCGGCTCTGGGTCGTTGTGCGGCACGTGCATCCCGGCGTGCGGCTGCGCGACATGATCCTGGCCGGCGGCATGAGCGCCTGGGCCGCGTACCTCACGCCGTTCCAAACGGGCGCGGGCCCGATGATGATGTGGACCATGAAGCGCGGCGGCGTGCGGCTCCCCGAGGCGGTGACGTCCACCTTCATGACCTTCGTCGCGACGGTCGTTTTCTTCGCCATCGCCGGCCCGCTCGCCATCTATTTCGGCGCCGGGAAGTCCCTCGCCCGGCACCACGTGGTGCTGGGGATCACCTATTACGGTCTGTTCCGCACGAGCTTGACGATCTTCGGCGTCCTCGGCGTGCTGATGCTCTTCGCGATGATATTCCCCGTGTGGCTGCGCGATGCGGTACACTGGCTTGCGACCCGGCTCGAGGGCAGGAGCCGCCGGATCGCGTCTCGGATCGGGCAACTGCGGGCCGGCATCGACCGGGCGCACGAGTGCATGTTGGCATTCGGCAGCCCGCAGGGGTGGCTCGCCCTCTTCTGGTGCGTGCTCCTCTCGGGGCCGTCGCACGCCAACAAGCTGCTGGCGGGGTACGCGGCGCTGCGGGCGGTCGGCATCCCCGCCAACTTCGTCGACATTCTGCTGCTCCAGACCTTCATCACGTTTCTGCTCTATTTCGCGCCGACCCCGGGGGCCTCCGGGCTCGCGGAGCTCTTGTCGGCGGCGGTGATGTCGATCTACGTGCCCCGGGAGATCACCGCGGGCTATATCATCATCTGGCGGTTCATCAACAGCTACGTCACGGTGATCACGGGCTCGCTCTTGTTCTGGCACTGGCTCCGGCGGGGTCTGGTGGGGCGGGAAGAGAGGGTGGCGGCGGATGCGGAAGGGTGACGGCTGGACGCTGCGTAACCCCCGGTTTGCTTGCGTCTGTTACCGGGCGGTGCGTAACTTGCAGCGCCGGCTCTTCCGGTTGAGAGGCCCCTCGACATGTCGCTGTTGGAACTCGGTGGGAAGCAGTTCACCATCCCGGTGGGTGAGGTGGCGCTCGGCAGCGATGCGAACTGCGCGATCCCCCTCAGCGGGGCGGGTGTGCTGCCGCGACACGTCGTGCTGGAGCGCCAGCCGGACGGACAGGTCGTCATTCGGAAGGCCACGCCCGAGGCCGAGGTGTTGGTCAACGGCGTACGGCTGGGGGTTGAGCCGACCCCGCTGCTGCACGGCGACAAACTGGAAGTGGGTGGCTACGAGCTCACTTTCGTGGACGAACGCCGCGCCGGGACGACGCAGTTCGTCGAGAAGGTGGAGCTGCCCGAGCCGACGGCGGCTCCCCAAGGCAGGGCTGCGCCGGAGCGGGCAGCGACCCGCAATACCGGCGGGCGGGTCGTGAGCCTCACCGACGGGCGCGAGTATGTGATGAGCGGCGCCTCGCTCGTGTTCGGGCGGGAGGCGGGGTGCGACGTGGTGGTGCCGGAGACCGACGTCTCGCGGCGCCACGCCGAGATCGTGCAGACGGCGCAGGGCTACCTACTCGTGGACTCGAGCACCAACGGTACGTTCGTGAACGAGGAGCGCGTCCGGGGGCAGCGGATCCTCCGGCGGGCCGACGTCATCCGGATTGGCGGGCAGGGCTTCCGCTTCTATGCGGACGCCGTCCCGGCGGCCGCGCCTCCCGCGCCGCAGGCGGGTCCGGCCGCCGGGACTCCCCTGGCCGCGCAGGCTCCCCCCGGCGCCGCTGAGCGGCTCCAGCTCACGATGGACGGCCTCGAAGCCCTGCAGCGGCCAGCGCGGGGCGGCCCGCTCGCGAGCTTCCTCGTCCGGGTCGGCGAGCTGAGAGGCCGGCGCCTGCCGGTGAAGACACCGATCGTGAACATCGGGCGCGCGGACTACAACGACCTCGTCTTCCCCGATCCATCGGTTTCCACAGCCCACGCGAAGCTACAGCTGCGCGGCGGTGTGTGGCTGCTCGTGGACCTCGACTCGACGAACGGCACGTTCGTGGACGGCGAGCGAGTCAAGGACGAGGCACCACTCGCGCCCGGGGCGACGGTGCGGCTCGGGGACGTGCAGCTCGCGTTCGAGCCGACCGACGATGCCGTGCCCGTGATCGAAGGCAGCGGGACCAGAGTGAGCGCGGCTTTCCCGGAGCCACCACCGCCGGCCCCCACCAAGCCGGAGGTCCGGATCGAAAGACCTCTGGGCGCACCCGCGCGCCGTGCGTCCGAGGTGCAGCCACCGGGCGGAAAGACCAGCAGGAGGCGAGTCCCGCCGCCTCCCCAGAAGAAGACGACGGGTTGCGGTGCAAGCGCGGCGCTCATCATTCTTCTCGGAGCGGGTTTCGTGGCCATCGTCCAGCGGCTCCTGGCGTAGCATCGGACCGTGCATATCACCTGCGCCGGTCGCACGGATGTCGGGATCATCCGCTCGGGGAACGAGGACAACTACCTCATGGTCCCCGAGCGGGGGATATTCGTGGTGGCCGACGGCATGGGCGGCCACGCGGCGGGCGAGGTGGCGAGCGAGATGGCAGTGCGGAGCGTGGCCCGGGAACTGGGCTCTCTCCGGGGCATGGGCGACGATGAGATCGCCGATCGGATGCGGCTGGCGATCCACTCAGCCAACGGCGCCATTTTCGGGCGCACCCTCACCGAGCACGACAAGCGCGGTATGGGGACCACCGTCACCGCGCTGGTGCTGTACGGTACGCGCTTCCTGATCGGCCAGGTCGGGGACAGCCGCGGGTACCTGTTTCGCGACGAGAAGTTGGTCCAGCTCACCAAGGATCACTCCTATGTGCAGGAGCAGGTGGATGCGGGCTACCTGACCCCCGAGCAGGCGCGGTCGCATCCCTACAGCAACGTCATCACGCGCTGTGTGGGCGCGAACAACGACGTGACCCCGGACATCTACGTCGGCGCGGTCAAGCCGAGGGACGTGTTCCTGCTCGCGTCGGACGGGCTCACGGGGATGCTGGAGGACCATCAGCTCGCCGAGCTGCTCGGGACGAGCCGGATGCCGCAGGAGCAGGTGGACGACCTGATCCGCGACGCGAACCGGTACGGCGGCCTGGACAACATCACGGCGATCGTCGTCCGGATCGATTCGGTCGACGCGGCCGTAGGCGACGAGACGCAGGTGACGCAGCCCGGCGTGAGGCGGGGCGAGACGGGGTGAGCTCACCGCAACAACGGGCTTTCCCCCGCCACCCTGGCCGCCACTTCTTCTCGCGGCAGCGTCACGAGTTCCACAATCGCCTGTGCCGGCACGCTCGCCGCCCCCAGGACGAACACGCGCAGTCGCCGCGCCGAGCGGTACAATTCCGCCGCGACGCGCGGCAATCCCAGATGCCTGGCTGCTTCCGCGCCCGCGAGGGGAGTGACCGTCCCGTCGCGCTCGACCAGGAGCAGATCGAGCGCGAGCATGTCGGGCTTCGCCGGGAAGTCGAGGTACAGCTCCCCCGGCTCGAGCCCCACGGCCCGCGCCAGGCGGTCCTCCACCTGTTCGAGGAGGTCTGGATCTTCGGCGGGCCAGGAGCGCGCGTCCGCCGGCAAATCCGCGGCCGGCAGATCGAGGGCGCGCTTCGCGAGCCGGCGCTCGCGCAGCTGCCGGGCGAGCCCGGTGGTGTCTGCCTGCATCAGCTCGTGGACCAGCCCGTCGTCCGTCGCGAGCCCCACCGCCTCGGGCGCGAGCCGGCCGGCCGCCAGCGCGCGCCGCACCATCCGTTTGAACATCGCCGTGGCACTGCGGACCGCGTGGTGCCAGTAGACGTTGCGATACATCTGGTACTTGGCGAAGAGCAGCGACTCGAGCGCGGCGAGTCCCTTCTCGTGCAGCGCGAGCGCCGCTCGCCCGTCCGGTCCGGCGGCGATCGTGAGCGAGGTGAGCAACCGATCCACGTCGATCACCCCGTACGGCACGCCGCACATCCACGCGTCCCGCGACAAATAGTCGAGCTTGTCCACGTCGAGCGAGCCCGAGACGAGCCCCGCGAGGGGCTCGGCGCATGGACTCTGGATCAGGCTCAGCAGCCGCCCGGCCGGCATGCCGAGCTCCGCCAGGCGGGCGGCGAGCGCCCCGCTCGAGAGCTGCCGCTCGGCCAGCACTTCGTGGTGTGGGAGCCCCGCCTCTTCGAGCGCGTGTGAGAATGGGTAGTGGCCGATGTCGTGCAGCAACGCCGCGAGCTTGAGGCACGCCCGATCGGCGGCATCGAGTCGGGCGTCACCCGCTTCTTCCAGCTGGGAGAGGACGCGTCGCGCCAGATGATATGCGCCGAGCGCGTGCTCGAAGCGGCTGTGGGTGGCGCCGGGGTAGACGAGGAAGGCGTGGCCGAGCTGGCGAATGTAACGGAGCCGCTGCACGGCTGGGGTGTCGACCACCGCGAGCGCTTCGGGGTCGAGCCGGATGTTGTTCCAGAGCGGGTCGCGGACGATTTCGAAGCGGGAAGGCACGGGGCGTGACCCTCCAGCGGGTGACCTAGTACGTCGCTCTATAGGGGCGCAGCATGCTGCGCCCCTACGCCCGCGGCCCGGCTTCCCGTACCGCGGGGTGGACCTGATTGTGGAACTGCTCGAAGTTCTGCCGGAACATCTGGGCCAGCCGCGCCGCTTGCGCGTCATAGGCCGCGGGGTCGCTCCACGTGCAGCGGGGGAGCAGGACGTCGTCCGGGACGCCCGCCACGTGGAGCGGCACCTCGAGGCCGAACACCGGCTCAGGCGCCGTGGCCGCGCAATCGAGCCTGCCGGCGAGGGCGGCGCGCACCATCGCCCGCGTGAAACCGAGCCGCATGCGCTGCCCGGTGCCGTACGGCCCGCCCGTCCACCCCGTGTTCACGAGCCAGCACTGCACCCCGTGCTTCGCGATCTTCTCGCCGAGCAGCGAGGCGTACACGTTGGCGTGGAGCGGCAGGAACGGCGCCCCAAAGCAGGTCGAGAACGTCGCTTTCGGTTCGGTCACCCCGCGCTCGGTCCCCGCCACCTTCGCGGTGTACCCCGACAGGAAGTGATACATCGCCTGCGCCGGGGATAGCCGCGCGATCGGCGGCATGACCCCGTAGGCGTCGCATGTCAGGAAGACGATGTGCGACGGATGTCCGGCCATCCCACCGGGGACGTGGTTCGGGATGAAATGGATCGGGTACGAAGCGCGCGTGTTCTCGGTGACGGCGTCGGACTCGAGGTCGATCGCCCGCGTTTCCGGGTCCACCACCACATTCTCGAGCACAGTGCCGAACATCCGCGTGGTGGCGTAGATCTCGGGCTCTCCCTCCCGAGACAAATGGATCACCTTGGCGTAACAGCCGCCCTCGAAGTTGAACACCCCGCTCTCCGACCAGCCGTGCTCGTCGTCGCCGATCAGCGCGCGCTCGGGGTCGGCGGAAAGGGTCGTCTTGCCGGTGCCCGACAAGCCGAAGAACAGCGCCACGTCCCCTGCTTCGCCCACGTTGGCGGAGCAGTGCATCGACAGCACGCCACTCTTCGGCAACAGGTAGTTCAGAATCGTGAAGATCGCCTTCTTCAACTCACCGGCGTAGCGCGTGCCCCCGATCAGGATCGTCCGCGCCGCAAAGTGGATCACGATGAACGTGCCCGACCGCGTGCCGTGCTCGGCCGGATCGGCGTGCAGTTCGGGCGAATGCAGCACGAGCCAGGACGGAACGAAGCCCGCAAGGTCGGAGGGGGTCGGGCGGAGGAACATGTTGTGGACGAACAGGGCGTGCCACGCATTGGAAGTCACGAACCGCAGTGCGCTGCGATGGTTCGGGTCCGCCCCGGCGAACAGGTCCTGCACGAACAACTCCTGCGCGTCGAGATGGCGGGCGGCGTCCGCTCGCAGGCGGTCGAAGTGCTCCGGCGCGAGGGGCTGGTTCACCCGCCCCCACCAGACATCGGCCGCCGATGACGGCTCGCGCACGACGAACTTGTCGTTGGGGCTGCGGCCGGTGTGGGGGGTCGTGACGGCGCAAAACGCTCCGCCCTCGGTGAGGATGCCCTCCCCGCGTCGCAGCGCATGTTCATAGAGCGCTGGTGGGGTGAGGTTCCAGTAGGTGGCTCGCTGCGGCATGAGCCCCGCGGCCTCGAGGCCCGTCCGCCATGTCCCAATGTGGGAGCCGGGACGGGCAAGCTGTGGGGTCATGACGTCCTTCCGGGAGGCCTCGGGGTCCGCTGCCGGCGCCCGTGCTCCTGGGCGTCCACAGCGGCGATCACGGCCAGGTTGACGATGTCGCTCACGTCGGAGCCCCGTTGCAAGACGTGCACCGGTTGCGCCATGCCGACGAGAATCGGCCCGATCGCCTGCGCCCCACCGACCCGGTCGAGCAGCTTGTAGCTGATGTTGGCCGCGTCCAAGTTCGGGAAAATCAACACGTTCGCCGGGCCACGCAGGCGCGCGAAGGGGTAGCGCTCGGCGAGGATCCGCTCCACCACCGCCGTATCGGCCTGCATCTCTCCGTCCGCCTGGAGCTTCGGCTCCCGCTCCTGTAACAACGCTACCGCGCTTTGCACCTTTTCTGCAGCGGGGTGCCGCACCGAGCCGAAGTTCGAGAAGGAGAGGAGCGCGAGACGCGGCTCGATCCCCAGCCGCGACACGAACTCCGCAGTGGCCGAAGCGATCTCCACCAGGGTCTCGG
>WNGJ01023838.1_pt1 | contig 11173 bp, 13 predicted proteins | sample 5400611 | NCBI WGS metagenome assembly WNGJ01 (sample SAMN13153375, study PRJNA577476) | soil metagenome | isolation source: 40 cm soil or saprolite under Garry oak tree replicate 1 | place: USA:California | collected 2016-06-15 | reverse complement strand
TTACCTGCATTCAATGCAGACCATTTTCTTTTCCTTCTCATCCCTCTTGAAGAAATAGTGGATGTCAGCCACGGTGCTCGATTTTGGTGCCACCAAATCTGAGTCGTTGATTCTAGCATCTGCTGCTTGAGAGGTACTAGCCATGTCACGGTTGTGAGGGTGGTTGGGATTGGGATTGTTGACATGAATATCGTCATCATTGTCACTGCCAGAAATGTTGCTCAAATTAAATGACTCTCCTTCCATATGAACTGCCAGCACACGAGTCTGAGCTCGTCGAGTCTGTGCAATAGCAGTTGGCAGACAAGGCTGAGACTGAGCAACTTAAGATTTGCGGAGAGGCATGGATCGGTGAAGAAAGAGGACTTACATGTATGCCCCCTTTTAAACCTTGCAGTGTTCATGAAGAACTGTGCTCATCCCAAGTTTTGAGGGCAAAGGGTTACAATCCACCCTGGAGGGGAAAAGATGTCCAAATGTTTCCTGAACATGTTTGATAAAAGTATTGAGGGCTGAGAGCAACTGAGATAGATAACGTACCGGGGACAGCACGAGGCATCCAAGATAAGGAGATAACATATACCCCCTTGAACCTAGATAGCATGAGACAAACATGTATTAGCTCACCTGGATAGCGGGTGCTCCAATAGTCCATCACATGTCACAAGAAAAGGACTGCTATTGAATGGTGCCACTGTGGTAGTAGAGTAGATATACATGCGAGACTAGAATAGACCAGTAGCAAACTTCTTCTTATGCATTGCACAGTGGTGGTTGGCGAGGATCGGAGGGCAGAACATGGGAGAGGGATAGTATCCAAGACAAGTAACAAACGTCTTGATGAAGAAGATGAGGATGCATATGGTTAACATATGGAAATCTGTTGGGGATAACTTCTTGTTGATTGCCATGTTTCTGATGTCCTTGAGACCTTCCCAGTCCCAGTCATCGAAGCCTTCCCACTCCATGACGATTATACATGCCACCCGAAGCCATTTGATCCATGCCTTTTTGTCCATAAAGAACTCCAAGATCACTCCTCCATCTCTGATGGGGCCCCACATGTCTGTCATGCTATGGATGGCAGACATTTGACCTTGGCTCCATATCTTATAGTCTGATCCAAACTGGAGGCGATCCATCTCCTTGATCTCAGCATATGCATGGCTCATGTTCAGGTGGTAGAGTACTGTTTGTCGAATTTCATTGTTGTCTGCTATGTCCACCTGAACTTCACAATGGCAGCATAAAACAGAGGCCATGTCACATTTGAATGTGACCTCTGCACTAACCTCATCGCCAAAAAAGAGGGGTCCCCCTTGAATCCAAAACTCCATAGGGTCAAAGTTAGAAGAGCATGCATCACTGGGGTTTGGCCTTGGCCACATCAACTTCCAATATGTGTTGCCCAGAATGGACCTCCATTCTTTAGTCATGAGGCCTGATAGATCACATTGAGTATGCAATGAAAACTCATTTCACAGAATGAGAAGGTGATAATAGTACATCCTCTGATTCTGCTCAGAGGCACCCCAGAAGAGATGAATAGGGGGAAGTGCGAAGCAGTGGGGGGACTGTGTTTCCTTAAGTTTGAAATGACTAGCATGTAACATTGTGACGTCCCATACGGATTGCCATTTTGGGTACCAAGGTGGTGGAGCCCTTTTGTCATAGAGGCATTGCAACTTGCGGTTGTTGCATGGGCCAAGCACTTTTGCAGCAATGCACTTTGCCTTCTTGGCCCTATGGCCATCTGAGAAAGTGTCGTGAGTGGTGACCAGCACAGATCCAAAAAATAAACGTACCCTCATCAGCCTTCTGATTACCCAACTTGTCCAGTGTGCGTTTGAAACCCTTCATCAGATTGAAGGAGTCCAAGCGCTTAGCATACCCACAAGTAACAGTTTTGAAGTGAGAGTAGACATCCTTTACATGTGGGGGATAGTACCACAAGTGAAGGGAGTGTATGAGGGGCTGAATGGACATTCTATCCATCTGGGATGAGGTGCGCAGTGATAGATCGACCTGTTTGTTTGGGTCGAGAGCAAAGTGATCATTGCTGATGAAAAGATAGGAAGCGATTGACCAGTGAGCATGCCTGTCATATAAGTCCTTGTCCTCAAAAATTGCCCCACAAGTTGGGGTGCAAAACAGTGGTTGAAAGTCCTCTCCTTAATGTACGTCATGCCACCAGTCTGCAAAGGCCAAAAGTTTGAGAAGGTGACGTTGGAGCCCCCTCACAACCTCAATGAAGTCGCGCCATGCCCCAAATTCCATTTTCAGTTGATCTAGAGCCTCAAAGGCTTGGCTGTATGCTGTTTTCGGGGGCTGAATGTGTGAGAAGCGAGTGTCGGTGATAATTTCATGGAAGGGGTTCAGGACAGCAGTCTTGATGTCCTTTAGCTTGTCTTCGAACTTGCTGAACACCCTGGGATCGACAGAATGTACATTTGCTTTATTGGGATGGGCCTGCCACATTTCTTTGTGAACAGGGCTTGTAAGGATGTCGGAGGCAGCATGCTTTGACGGGAGTCAGAGCCAGGTGAGATAAGGGGACTCATCACGATATGGCTGGGGGTAAAGTGTCCATTCATGCTCACCCCACAAGCTGTCCATCATGACAGCAGCCTGGTGTCGAGGAGGGGGGCATGGGATAGTGTCAACATTTGCGGCCAGAATGACATGGCCTCGATGCCAGTCACCAGCTGGAGCCCAGCATGTGTAGTGCAGTAATTGAGAAGACATTGCAAATTACTAAGATGCATGTCAGCCAGACGATGTCTAAATGAGTAAAAGATCATGTACCGAATGTAAAAGAAGATAAATGAAATGTCCGTGGTGTGCAGCGACTACAGACGTGGAGAGGGGGCAGCAGACGTGGGGAGGGGGTTCCAACCAAGATGGACAGATGACAAGTCAGGTCTGCATGAGATGGAAGTTGTGTAGAAGTGGTGGGGTGATAACAGTGAAGGAGTCGGAAGGACTTGATGTCCACGTGCAGTGTGGGGCGCAGAGAGGGGTAGGCAGAGACAGTGGGGAATAGCAATGGTTCCAGCCAAGATGGACAGACGTGTCAGCCAGATGTTGTAAACATGAATAAATGAACAGTACTGAGCATAAAAGAAGGCAAATGAGACCACCCAGCGATGTGCAGTGCAGGCGCGTGTCAACCAGATGCTGTATACATTAGTAAATGAACATGTACCAAATGTAGAAGATGACAAATGACACAACCAGGGTCATGAAGCAATGAAGTCTGAGTCTGTCTGACTGTTGTGCAGAATGGTTTGGGTAATGACAATGGTGAACTTGATGTCCACAGGCATGGAGAGGGGGTAGCAGGGTACAACAAAAAATCCAACCAAGACAGACAGATGACATGTCAAGTCTGCTTGAGATGGATGTTGTGTGAAAGGGGTGGGGTGATGATGGCCATGACAGCAACTTGAGTGATGTTCAGGACCATGGGCATAGAGAGGGGTAGTGGGGAACAGCAACAGATCCAACCAAGACAGACCAACGATGAGTCAGGTCTGTTTAAGTTGGGGGTTGTGCAGAACAAGAGGGATAATGTAGAGGTAAAGGTAGAGAGAAAGCGGAGACACAAGTGGGACTGATAAGCATAGAAATGTGGTGTGGTTGGACCTTTTGGTCATGTGAATCGAATTTGAAATGTTAATCTCATTACTGACGATACGGTAACAGATAACCAAAATGTTACTGGACAAATCACATTCATTTACATTACATGCTAAAATTAATATGTAGTATATGTGTCCATTTCTGGGCCCAGTTGTACACACATGGGGGGCCACTTGCCATGCCAAGGCAACCAAGCTCATTTCATGTCATGTATGCACTCGAGATGGCTTCAAAGAGTCGCGGTTCCGGTATTTGACGAGAAGATATACCTGGGTGGAAGGGGAAAGGTTGTAGATTGATTGTTGCCATATATTGAGCTGCTTGTTGTAAGAAAGCAGAATAAATGAGAGAAAACCTGTACACACAAGCATAGCTTGCAGATTATAGGTGGGTGCGGTTCTTTCCACTTGTGATACCCAATGAAAAAGGGCCGGACATCGAGGGGAGCTTGTGTGCTCTGAGGCTCTGGCCCAGGCAGGGGATTTTGGGGGCCAGGCACATTGTTTATCTCGTTGTCATCCTCCATCCCTTGAGAATCAAGGCAGTCACGTTTGATTGGGTCTGAGGCAAGTCAATGGGAGATGTGCTCGAGGGATGAGATCGATGAGATGTCGTGGACAGTGACAAAGAGAAGAACAGGGGATTCTGGAAGCAGCTAATGCAACAGTCACATGCCACACGAGCCCAAATGTAGACGTGGGCAGGGTTAAAACTGCAATAATGGTATGCAAGTGTAAGTGTGAATGGTATAAAAATGACAGCTGATACAAAAGGTCAAGAAACAAGTAAAGGCCTGTAGCCAGTAGTCCTTGAGCCAAGGCAGTTGAATTCAGTATTTGTGGAAGACACCTGCAACAACCTGGCAATGATGCCCCCCTAAGGCAACATCATCATCGAGTCGATGCAGCCAGTAGTGCACTAAGTTCCCTCTCACTAGCAGCATCAAGATGTCATGCACGGGCCTTGAGGCAAACTGAGAAAACAAGTGTGTTAGGAGTGGTAAATGAGGAATGGTCCAAAGGAAACAGGGGTAACTTACAAGTATGATTAAGACTGTAGCACTACCTTCGCCACACCCTTTAACTGCTTGCTCAACTGCTCAACCATCAACAACGCTAACCGGCTGACCCAATTATCATCCTGTCATACCGCCACCTTCAAGATCAAATCGTCCATACTCCATTTCCACAAGTCAGGGTCGTCAAAGTCAACCTGGTCAGCACACACACTAAATGAAGAGAGATAACTGCCCCGGGACGTTTGCATTTTGAGTGTGTCAGAGCAGGAGCATATGTGGCTGGCTACGAACTTTATAATAGTGGGGAGGGGAACGACAACTGTCCAGCGCCGACTTTCGACAAGTGAGCCAACCATAGCGAGGGACAAGAGAATGATGTCAGTATCGAGGACAAGAACATATAACTGGAGACAAGCTGTAGCTGTGGGCAAACGGCACTGTTATGCCTCTACATGGAGGCTATACAGGTTGCTGACATAAGACTGCGGAGCTTGTTGGCAGCAAAGTCAGAGTGAGTAGAAGACTCTGGATGTAACATCAACAAGCCTAGATTGAGAGAAGTGAATAACTCGCTCTCACAATGCCATGAATAAATAGAATACTATACTTTCTAAGCCTTGACTTCTTCTGGGTCATCCTCATCATCCTCACTGCCAGATTCTGACATGTTATCAGCATTCTCATCCTTGTCATCCATCATCTGGTCACCCATTGACCCACCACCACCCAATCTTTCTGCATTCTTCCTTCTCATAGGCTTGGCGAGCCTTTTCCTTCCACATGCTGTCCCCATTCATGGCCTCAGCTGGGGAGTTACGCATGTCAAGTATCTCCACCTCCACAAGTTGATCCTCCTTGCTGTCCCAGGAACCACGCTTAAAGAGATGCCCATGCCATAACATTCTGTGGATCACCCAGTCCTCCAACAAGATACTGGATTGGTTAAGTTTCTCAACTTGTGCCTGACTTGAAGATGCTCGAGGCCCCTGAGAGAGAAATGTGGCCAAGTCGTCCATAGGATGGCATGCTCAAGAAAGGCAAGACCTTCCCGTTTCTGGAGGACGGTCTGAAAAAACTAATAGAAGGATGGTGACTTACAAATTTGGACTGTCATGCATTGATCGGAGAGCAAGTGTGTGCGCCAACATCAAAATAGTAGTTCCTTGCCATCTTAAACACAAGAGGAGGTTCTTGGGTTACACACCAGGGTTGGGGAGAAATCGTCGTGAAAAGCATGCATGAAGAACATGATAAGTCAGGTGTGCACATCATTGACAGATGCACATGAAAGGTGGGTGGGACTACACTCACTGTTTTCCCTGCTGCTGCAGAATGACATGACACTTCCAAGACAGAAGAGCGAACCACAAACCATTGGGGTGTTGTTAGGAGCCCAGTTCGTAAATGCGATTGTGGAAGGCAGTTGTGGTAGGTGCTGAAGTGCAAGGCATTTGTGCAAGTTGGTGGGGTGCAACGAAGAGTCCAACCAAGACAGACCAACGACATGTCAGGCCTGCTCAAGTTAAACATTGTGCGGAATGGGGGGAAGGGTGACAATAAAAGAGCTGAGCGTAACACCTTTATGAGGTCCACTGGTGGCACATTGTGAGGACAGGTAAGGGGGCACACTGGATACATAAAAATGATTGTGGAAGGCAGTCATGGTAGGTGCTGAAGAGCGAGGTGGTTGTGCAAGTTGGTGGGGTGCAACGAAGAGTCCAACCAAGACAGACTGACAATGTGTCAGGCCTCGATATCACTGTTGTAAAATAAAATAAAAATAAAAAAAAAGATCAGCTGGTCAACCTGTAGTCGCGGCTGAAGTCAAGTCACGACCAACAGAAGCCAGCTTGTTGCCATGATCGGCTGAGGCCAAGCAGGCCATGACATGTGACCAGCTCCAGCTTCTAAGCCAACTTTTAGCCAAGTCACAGCAACACTAAGTCTTATAGCACTTTCATATCTGTACCTCCAGGCTAATTTGTGAAAGTTTCAAACTGCATGGTTTTGCTTGCCCAATCTCAATGAAATCAGACATGATTTGCAAATGCTCCTAGCATGACACAGTTGGCCTATTTCCTTAACCATGCATATGGCACAAGTGAGCCCACATCTTGGATGCAACTGAACTTCAAATTTCCAGAGTTCGGCCAAGTCATGCACACATCAAGCACACATTATTAGTAATTTTTAAATGTAATCATAGTTTCATTTCAGAGTAATAAAATCTATATTTATTCTACAAATATGTTACCTAAGCTACATGTAGTGGGAGTAAGTCATAAACGCGGGATGATATGGAGCCAAAGGGGTCCCCTGAGAATGAGAATAATACACTGGCTGAGACAGAGGGGCTGGAGGGGGATGAAAATGATGGGGATTGTACATAGTCAATGTGTATGGGGGGAATGAGATGCATGGGGGCAGTGCAGGCAAGGGGAGTGATGCAGGCAGGGGGAGCGGCGTGGGCGGGAGCATAGGCGGGGGAAGCAGAGTGGGCGGGAGTGTAGGCGGGGGCTCTGCCTTGAGGACCACCTGTTCAGGTGCTGCACGTGCTCGAGTGTTGGCAGCAGCAGACTGCACATCAGGCTTAGCATGTTTACCAGACTGCTCTCCAGCCCCATATGGGTCATCATCTGCTGCTCACTTATGATTAGGCTTGCCGATGTGCTGGGCCGTAAGTGCGCTATTGACCTTTCCATGGCAGTGCTTCTTCCCACGCTTCTCCCCCATTTTCGCAGCCATCTCCAGCCAGATATGCTGATTGGGGGCAATATTTTCTTTTTCTGGAAGCCAGGAATCATTGTCAGCTGCTGTTGCCAAGAGCATGAGGGCACTGAGCTATGATCGAATCACATTGAGTGATTTTGCAAATTTTGGGTCCCTTGGCACTTTGGCTATGAGCTGCTGTAATAGGCTCATACTCTCATTGGCTGCCGAAAGGATGGAAGCAGCGGCATCATCATCTGCCGTGCTGTGACCAACTGGCTGGCCTGGTGACCTATGTTCACCCGGCTCGCTTGCACTTTCGTTGCAAGGTGGTTGGGGTCCAAGATCTGCCCCACCAAAGAAATGCACAATCGCCGCTATGTGCTTGTAAAGGAATATGTTGGGGAAATCACTACAATTGCAGGTTGTAGTCGATAAGTCGATTTGGTAATACTTAAGTGAATTCAATGATTGCACTTACAAGTGCAATTCATCAATTTTCTTGATTTTTTCAATGGGTGTCTCAGGGGCGCATGTCAAAATTTGTTAACGGCACTTCTCGGCTAAGTTCAGGCCTTCCATTCCCAGTGCTTGCCACTTATGGTGGTGCTCAACATCGGGGAGGAACTCCTTCACAAGCATATGGATCAAATGATCCATATGCCAATTTCTTTTCCCATTCAGCCAAATGCTCTTTAACACATGGTGGTAGCTAGATTTGTATTAGTTCAGTTAGAAATGAAAGTATTTTATCAAATTAAGCGATAACATACGATTCCAACAACATATTAGTATCACCCTTCTCAAATATTGTCCAATTTTGGCATGACATTGTGGACCACATTTCTTTGTAGAGGAGCTAATCCCAAGTGATGTATTGTGCCATGCTCTTAGGGACCGATGTATCTTCTTTGATGTATTTCCAGTACACGTTGAATTCATTGTCATCTGTTGTGCGAACCCAATCTTGGATTAGTGACCATAGGTCTAGGAATTCTTTTGTATTGAAATGAGTCCGGATGGCCCAGAGCACATGCCACCAGCAATAGAATATGCGGCGGCACTCAGGGAAGGCCACCCGAATTGAATTCACTTGTGCTTGATCGCGATCGGTCATAAATATTGAAGGTGAAACCCCAGGACTTTGTGCCTTGATCAAATTCAAAAAGTATTGAATTATCACTTATGTGCCATTGGATGACAACATCCAGGCAACTGGTACACCTTCAAGCAACTGAGAAGTGCAAATATGACAATGTAATTTTTACATACCGTGGCCCCAATGATCTCATGCCATTAGTGTAAACAACAGAATTCCTTTGTATTGTGTGACATTATGAGTCGCATCGATGCCAAGGAATGCATTCCCAAGGTGATTGTAAGCCTCTTTTTGAAATTTGGTTTAGAGGCACAGGATGAACAGGTCGCTTGCAAGACCTGATCCTTCCTAAGGAGAATCTTGCTTATCCTTGTAATACATGAATTCCCCCTTAGATTGGAGCATGTTCACCCAATTCCAAGTTGATTGAGCATCATTCGGATCAAGTTGGATATTGGCACATTCAACATCCTTTTTGATCCTACAGACTTCACCCTTTGTGATGTAGTGATCCCTTTTGTCTTCACTGAACCGAATTTGCAATTTATTTATCTGTAAGCAATCAATCAGATCTGGAGCAATCATAGAGGGGATCACTCACAATCTCCTCATTTGTGACCCTATATAGCACCCAGTCCTCTATCAGATCCCGCATAGAAACCCTGATCCAGAGATATTTCAAATTATTCTTGCCGGTTGTATGGGAATGCTTAAATTCATATTTGCCCAATATGGTGTCGATGTGGGGATATGTCTTAATTTGAACGTAGCAGGGACACCCACCATTGATCTGCTTGCTATCGATCTTCCTTTCCCACACTGTCTTCTTCTTGTAATGCTTGAGACCTCTGCATCTGTTACGTGTGCAATGGAATGTCTCGCAGGTTAGATAGACCTGTTGCCGTGCCTTGGATAACCGGGTCTTAGCTATCTGAATTTCAATTCCAATTGCCTTTTGCTTGTGAGTAAGCCACCTGTCAAAGTCTGCCCTGGTTTCCCATTCAAGGTTATACCCATTTTCCTCTTGATCATACATAATGCTTCCCACCATTCAGAGCGGGGTAGTGGGATTAGGGCCGGTATCAACCAGTCTTATTTTGGGAATATTATCGACAACAGCGGGCACTGGAGACGACATTTTTTGGCAGGGAGTAATGGGGAGTATAGACTATAGAGTGCTGTAAAGACGTGTTTCCGATGTGTTCCAAACACGTTCCCCCTGCTCATCCACATTCCCCCCATTGTGTATGAAATGTCTGATGTAATACATATTTTTTATTTCATATTTTTAAGTATATTTTTACAAATAAACTAACCACACATGATGTGCCAACTTTTCTTACCAGACATGTGACACGCCAAGTTGTCATTCTTGTTGGAGTTCAAATCAGCTTAGTCATTCCCATGTGCATGGTTGAGAAAATAAAAGGACTGCATGACACTTGCCAAGGTAGCAGCAGCAGCATTGGCCATAGTAGTGGCCACAGCTTTAAGACACCCTTAGTGAGTCCTGGCACATTGCACTATCTATCTTCATTAGGAGATGTGGATGGTGGTGTTTCACCCATGCTTGCATTCAATTTCAACCCAAGTGCATTTGATGATATAGATGTCAATCCTCCTAGTAATTACAATGGATATGTGCCACTATGTTGAAATTGAGCTCACATGGCTCATCCCTCCTTAGCTTAGTACCATTCTTACTGTCATGCTAATTTCCCCTTCCATTCCCCCTCAAACATACATACATTTCCCTAGTATAAAGTACCTGTAAATACTCCTGGGCATCTGTGCATGTTTGCCCACACCCACCTAAAACTAGTGAATGGCACGGGTAACCCGCGGGTTTTTTGTATTTTGGGTGTAGCCCTTTACTGTGCGATCAAAACGAGCCCTTAAGCATGTAAAATGGTTAAGAATTGACTGAGTTATATCTCCATCAATTTTTAACAGATTTGGATGATTAGAGGCTCGTTTGGAAGCTAGTATTCACCTGTACACCCGCGAGTGTACGGACATATATTAGCTTCCAAATGAGCCTCTAATCGTCCAAATCTGTTAAAAATTGATGGAGATATAACTCAGTCAATTCTTAACCATTTTACATGCTTAAGGGCTCGTTTTGATCGCACAGTAAAGGGCTACACCCAAAATACAAAAAACCCGCGGGTTACCCATGCCATACACTACCTAAAACCCACTTGTTTCCCACATGTGCCCAAGGTTTTTCCTACACACCAATGCAAAGTGAACTAGTTGATGCTCTCGGCAACAGTAACACATACAGCTACCCTAGACTCAATTTGTTGAATTTTCCAGGACCATACCACTCCAATCTGTTGTCTCAGCTAAATTTTATAGACTATAGCACCAATAGCAGTAATACGTTTAAGGGCAAGAATGATACTGAGATGTGTGTGGCAAAGTGTAGGTGGATGAGTGACAATTTCATAACAGAACTTTCAAGCTCAGCTGTCTTGTTCTCATCTTTTAAAGACAGTGGTTTTTTGATAAGCAGTGTGGATATCTGCTTCTGGGTCTGCATGGCACTCCATAGAATTTTCCTATTTGGGTTCCAGCAGTTCACCATTTAATGGTTGTGGCAGCCCAAACAATAGGAGCTGTAGTCCTATGCTGCCCCGTGCTGCACTATGCTGCCCTCTGCGCTGCCCTGCACCATCCTGCACTGCTCTGCGCCACCCTCT
>WNGJ01009114.1_pt1 | contig 11173 bp, 11 predicted proteins | sample 5400611 | NCBI WGS metagenome assembly WNGJ01 (sample SAMN13153375, study PRJNA577476) | soil metagenome | isolation source: 40 cm soil or saprolite under Garry oak tree replicate 1 | place: USA:California | collected 2016-06-15 | reverse complement strand
CGATGAACACTGTATGTCGACGCAGAGAGCTGGTTCTGTGGCCGGAATGACGCAATAGTGGGAGCGTTATTGGCGTCGAATCGAACGGCGGAGATGGTAGGCTTTGAAGGTGGCAATGCGTCTAAATGCGTTTCAGTCTGGCCTGTTTCGCTTCGGCCCGATCTTGTTTGTTCTGGGAGTGATAGCGGCGGTATGCCCCTTCGCTAGTGCAGCGGAGCACGTGACGCTGAAGAACGGGTTCGAACTGGATTGTGTGCGTCGCGAGGTCATCGGGGACAAGGTTCGGCTTTACCTTGCGGGCAAGGGACCTGCTTCTGAAAGGGATTCAAGCTATCTTGAGGTCGCAGCGGATTCGGTGGTTCGGGTGGAGACGGTGGCGGACGTCCCCGAACCGGCAGCTACGGTGAAGATGCCTGGCCCGGTGACGATCATGACTGCACCCACAAAGGAAGAGATGCATGAGATGCTCGCCCACGCCAGCGCGAAGCACAACATCGACGAGGATCTGCTCGCCAGTGTGGTGCGGGCGGAGAGTGGCGGACAGGTGAAGGCGGTTTCGCGGACGGGAGCCAGAGGATTGATGCAGTTGATGCCAGGAACAGCAAGTGCGATGGGCGTTGAGGATGCATTTAGACCGGAGCAGAACATCTCCGGTGGAACAGCCTATCTGGACTCGTTGCTCACTCGCTACCACGATAACGTGGCGCTGGCGCTGGCAGCCTACAACGCGGGACCGGGCGCGGTCGATAAGTATCATGGGGTGCCTCCCTATCGCGAGACGCAGGAGTATGTGGCGCGAGTGATCCGTGAGTTCAACCGGCGCAAACAGATGGCCGCCCTGACAGCGCAGACAAAGTAAGCCACCGCTGGCGCGCGGACGAAAAGAGAGCAATGACGAAGCGTAATGGCATTCTTTGGTTGGTAGGCGTCGTGGGGCTCGCAGTGCTCGTCTACTTATTTCGTGACAGAGTGCACTTCGATTGGGCCGTGTTCTGGCAACAGCTTCGCTTCGTGAGCGTGGGACACATTGTGGCCGCGATTGCACTGATCTACGCAACGTATTGGGTACGGGCAGTGCGGTGGGCGGTTTTTGTGTCGCCTACAAAGAAGGTTTCGGCTACCTCCCTGCTGGGATCGCAGTTTATTGGATTTACTGCGGTAGCGTTGTTCGGACGATTGGCCGATTTGACGCGGCCGTATCTAGTGGCGCGGCGCGCGGGTCTGTCGCTAAGCTCGCAGGTAGCCGTATACACGATCGAGCGTATGTTCGATCTGGGAGCGGCGGCGGTGATCTTTTCGTGTGCTCTGGCATTCACCCCAAAGGATCTGCCGCACCATGACGTCTTTGTTCGGTCTGGCGTGCTGAGCATGGGTGCGACGCTGGCGATTGCTGTTTTTGCCGGCGCCATACGGGTAGCCGGCGGGGCAGTAGCGAGTTTCGCGCGAAGTACGGTGGGTCTGGTCTCGAAGTCCGCCGGGGAGAGCATCTCCACGAAGATCCTGGGATTTCGCCATGGGCTGAACGCGCTGTCGTCGGTTCGGGACTTTGGCGTGGTGGTCATGCTGTCACTGGCGATGTGGGGAATGATCGGGTTGGCTTATTTGGAGACGGTGCACGCGTTTGGAAATACCCCCGAATTGGGTAGCCTGACCTTCTCGCGGACGATGTTGTTGATGGCGGCCAGCATCGGTGGCTCTCTGCTACAGCTTCCGATCATCGGATGGTTTACGCAGATTGCCGTCACAGCAACGGCGATGCACACGTTCTACGGAGCACCGATCGAGGCTGCGACGGCGTGTGGAGCGATGCTGTTGGTGGTGACCTTCCTGTGCATCATCCCCGCCGGGTTCATCTATTCGCAAGTGGAGCACGTGAGCCTGAAGCGGGTCACACAGGAGAGTGAAGCGGCGGGCGCGGCAGTCGAGGCGCCAGATGTCCCGTTGGGACAGCGGTAATGATCTGTACTGGAAGTCGCGTAGGCCCGATAATGGCGGAACAGCGCAATTGTAGCGCTGTTAGAATCAACGTATTCCGATGAAGTGTCCCTACTGTGGTTTCAGCCAGGATCGAGTTGTTGATTCACGCGAAAGTAAAGACGCGGATTCGATTCGCCGGCGTCGAGAATGTGAAGGCTGTAACAAGCGATTTACGACTTACGAGCGGATCGACGAGATCCCCTACATGGTGGTCAAGAAAGACGGGCGGCGAGAGAAGTTCGATCGGCAGAAAGTGCTGAGTGGACTCCTGCACGCTTGCGAGAAGCGGCCAGTTGCCGCAGTCAAGCTGGAACAAATTGTGGATGAGACCGAAGCCTATGTGGTCGATTCGCCCGAGCGTGAGCGGTCGACGAGCGAGGTCGGCGAGTTGATCATGAGCAGGCTCAAGGCTATCGACACAGTAGCCTACATCCGATTCGCGAGCGTTTATCGGGACTTCAAAGACGTCCGCGAGTTCAAGGCCGAGCTGGAAGAGTTGTTGGACGGAAAAGACCCCAGGAAAAGGCGGTAGGATGACGGCACCCAGAAAGACGCACAGGATTACCTTGATTCCCGGAGATGGGATTGGGCCGGAGGTCTCTGGCGCAGTGGTGAATGTCCTGGAGGCGGCGGGGGCAGCGACGGGAGTAGCGTTTGAGTGGCATCGCTACGATGCAGGCGCGGATGCGTTTGAAAAGACCGGGGAATACATCCCGAAGGCGTTATATGACTCGATCGAGGAAAACCGGGTCGCGCTCAAAGGGCCGGTGACAACGCCGATTGGCGAGGGATTCGCTTCGATCAATGTCACGCTGCGGCAAAAATTTGAGCTGTTCGCGAACTTCAGGCCGGTGAAAAATCTGCCCGGGTTGAAGACCAGGTATCCGGGCCTCGATCTCATCATTGTGCGCGAGAACATGGAAGACCTGTACGCAGGGTTGGAGCATGTCGTGGTGCCAGGCGTAGTGCAGGCGCTGAAGATTATTACGGAGAAGGGTTCGACCCGCATCGCCAAGTTTGCCTTCGACTACGCGCGCAAGCATGATCGCAAGAAAGTACACGCAATCCACAAAGCGAACATCATGAAGCTGTCGGATGGCCTGTTCTTGCGGTGCTGCCGGACGGTCGCAGTGGGCTTTCCGGAGGTGGAGTACTACGAACATATCGTCGACAATACCTGCATGCAGTTGGTGATGAATCCGTACCAGTACGACATCCTGCTGACCGAAAATCTGTACGGCGACATCCTCAGCGATCTATGCAGCGCGTTTGTAGGCGGACTCGGATTGGTCCCGGGCGCGAACCTCGGGACCGAGTGCGCAATCTTTGAGGCCGTGCATGGATCGGCGCCGGATATCGCCGGCAAGGATATGGCCAACCCGACTGCTCTGCTGCAAAGCGCGGTGCTGATGTTGCATCACATCAACGAGGGCGCGACTGCGGAACGCGTGCAGGCAGGAATCGAGCAGGTTTACCGTGAGGGCAAAGCGCTGACCAGGGACGTAGGCGGCACAAGCGGAACGAAGGCGTTTGCGGATGCGGTGCTTCACGCGATGGAAACGCCCGTGACCCAGGCTTAGAGGCTCCTTTCAGAGGGTGAGATCGGCGCGGTTGTCAACAAGAATGTTGGAGAGAGATTGCATGAGGCGGATGTGCGGTTGGTTGATGATGGCGGCATTGGCAAATGGCGTACTGAGTGCCGTAGCGGGATGCAAGTCGAGCGATGGAGGCAAACAAACTCAGGCAACCGAAAAGGGAACCCAGGCGAAAGGGCCTGCCGCATCTCCGACTAGTGCTCCGCTGGATCCGGCGACGCTGGGGACGGTGAGTGGAACAATCCATCTCTCCGGTAAGGCGCCGAGTCCAGTGAAGATCGACATGAGCATGGATCCTGTGTGTTCGATCACGGGCGGGGACAACTTCGCCGAACAGTATGTCGTTCATGACGGCAAGCTGGCGAATGTGTACATGTATATCAAGAGCGGGCCGCCGGCAGCAATGTCGGCGACTGCGCCTACACCGGCGCCCATTGTGATGGATCAGGTTGGCTGCAAATATGTCCCGCATGTGATTGCGTTGATGCGTGGCGGGTCGGTCGAGTTTCGCAGTTCGGATGGAACGATGCACAACATTCACACGATACCGACAACGGGCGACCAGCCGATCGATATCTCGCAAGGCCCGAAGGGCACGCCGCAGGTGAAGCAGTTCAACCGGCCGGAGGAGATGATGCCGGTACGGTGCAATAACCATCCCTGGATGAATGCGTTTATCAACGTGTCAGCAACCCCGTTTTTTGCCGTAACCGACGCCGATGGACACTTCACTATCAACGGACTGCCCGCCGGAACCTACACACTGGCCGCGGTGCACGAGAAAATGGGCGAGCAGACAATAACGGTGACGGTCGAGCCGAAGGGAACGGCCAAGGCGGACTTCAGCTTCAGCGTAAAGTGATATCGACGGAACGGCGGAGGCCCGATGAGTGCAGGATTGGCGGTGTTGGCGGAAGCGATGCAGCATACGGCGCAGTTCAACCTCAACCTTGCCTTTGTGGTCAATCGACTGCCGCTGTGGTTTCTGGTGTTTGCGCTGTTCCTGCCGAGAATCGCGATCGTGGTGGCGTGGTTGCAAGGGGTGTTAGTGCCGTTTCATCTGAATGGCATTATTCCGCCCCTGTTCTGGCTGTTTCTGCCGCGGATTCTGGTGCTCTATCTGATCTACGTGGACCAGGGGTTGACCCTGTGGTTTCTGGTCCATTTGGTGGTGGCGATCCTGGTCTGGGGTGGCGGCGGTCACCAGATGCGACGCAGGAGCCGACGCGACTACTAGCGTCAAAATAATCCCGCCAGTGACGGTGTCGTGGCGGCGCGTTATCCTTAGAAGATATGGAACGACGCAGGATTGGCATTCTTGGCGCGACCGGTATGGTCGGGCAGCGATTCATTCAGTTGTTGAGCAATCATCCGTGGTTTGAGATTGCATGGCTTGCGGCGAGCGATCGCAGCGCGGGTAAGACGTACGCTGAGGCGTGCCGGTGGAAGCTGGACACTCCATTGCCCTCCCGAATAGCTGCGATGACGTTACAGCCGAACGTCCCCGAGGGGTCGGCGGTCGAACTCCCGAAGATCATCTTTGCTGCGCTCGACGCTGACATCGCCCGGGAGCTGGAGCCGAAGTTTGCCGCAGCGGGATGTGCTGTGATTTCGAACTCGAGCGCATTTCGAATGGTGGCGGACGTGCCCCTCGTCGTGCCGGAGGTTAACGCCGACCATCTTGCAATGATCGAGACCCAGAGCTGGCGCATGCAAAGCGGCGGTTATATCGTAACCAACCCGAACTGCAGTGCGATTGGGCTGGTGCTCGCCCTGAAGCCGCTGGAGGAGCGATTCGGAATTGAAGGCTTATTTGTGAGCACGATGCAGGCGGTTAGCGGCGCAGGATATCCGGGCGTAGCTTCGCTGGACATTCTGGGAAACGTAGTGCCGTTCATCAAAAACGAAGAAGAGAAGCTACAGGAAGAAGTTGGCAAGTTACTGGGCCGGCTGGATGGCAGAAAGGTCGAGTTGTTGGACGCGAAGGTGAGCGCGCATTGCAACCGTGTCGCGGTTGAGGATGGGCATACGGAGTGCGTCAGCATCAAGTTCAAGAAGAAGGCGGCGCGAGAAGAGATTCTCGCGGCATGGAATGAGTTCTTGCCGCTGCAGGGGTTGCACCTGCCGACTGCTCCGGACCAGCCTGTGGAGTATGACCCAAGTGTCGATCGGCCGCAGCCACGGTTAGACAGGATGCGAGGAAGCGGGATGGCAGCTACGGTGGGCAGGTTGCGCGAGTGCAATCTGCTGGACTGGAAGTTCGTTGTCCTCTCGCACAATACGATTCGCGGGGCTGCGGGCGCAGCGTTGTTGAACGCCGAAGTGCTGGCCCGGACGGGTAAGCTGGATAAGCTTGGCGTCCCGACGAGAACAGTTTCGGCGAAGGCCGTGGCGGTGACGGCTTGAGCGTAGCGCGCGAGAGATTGGTTGTAATGAAGTTCGGCGGGACCTCGGTTGAGGACGCGCAGGCTATGCAGCGAACGGCTGGCATTGTTCGTGGACGGCGGGAGCGCGGTCTGGAGGCTGCTGTCGTGGTGTCGGCGATGGCCAAGGTGACAGATCTGCTGCTGTCTGCAGCGTCTGCCGCGGGTCGCGGGGATAAGGCCGGAGCTTTGGCTATCGGGGCTCGGCTGCGACACAGACATATCGATACGTCGACAGCTTTACTCGAGCCAGAACGTTTCAACCGTTTGCAGGTAACACTTCACCAGGAGTTTGATGCTTTGGACGATCTGTTGCGAGGGATTGCCGCAGTCGGTGAGCTGACTCCTCGCACGAATGACCTGGTGCTAAGTTTCGGCGAAAGACTCTCAAGCAGGATCATTGCCGAAGCTTTTGAGCAGCACGGTTTGCAAGGTGCTCACGTTGATGCACGCAGTTGCATCGTGACCGACGCAAGTTACGGCAAAGCAGTGCCGCAGGAGGGCGCAATTGAGGCCAGGCTTGCTGCAATTGTATTACCGCTCATTGACGCTGGAAAAACCCCGGTAATCGGTGGATTTATAGGAGCGACGGCAGAAGGTATCACGACAACGCTCGGCCGTGGAGGAAGCGACTACACCGCCGCGTTGGTAGGTGGCGGAATGCACGCCGGCGCAATCGAGATATGGACGGATGTGAACGGAATCATGACGACCGATCCGCGAATCTGTCAAGATGCGCTCAGGGTAAAGACCATCAGCTTCGAGGAAGCAGCGGAGCTCGCCTACTTCGGCGCAAAGGTGTTGCACCCCGCTACGATCCTCCCCGCCGTCCAGAAGAGTATCCCGGTCTGGGTGTTGAACTCACGCAACCCGGAGAACGAAGGCACGAAGATTACCGCGATGGCGGCGAAGTGCGCCAGCCCGTTCAAGAGTATTGCCGCGAAGAAGAAGCTGACTATTATCGACGTGGTCGCAAGCCGCATGCTGATGTCGCATGGATACCTCAAAGCAGTGTTCGATGTCTTCGACAAGTACAAGTGCGTAATCGATATGGTGTCGACCAGCGAGGTGAGCATTTCGGTCAGCGTCGACAGCAACCAACAGCTGCCCGAGATCTGCGCGGAGCTGGCCAAGATCGCCGACGTGAAGATGGAGGGACACAAAGCGCTGGTGTGCCTGGTGGGTGAGGACATTCGGGGCCATAACGGCATCGCCGCACAGGTTTTCAGCGCGATCAGCCATGTGAATATAAGGATGATTTCGCAAGGGGCAAGCGAGATCAATATGAGCTTCATGATCGACGAAGAGGATGTAGAGGAGGCGGTGCGAAGTCTGCACGAATACTTCTTTGCGAACCCGGATGAGACGGTGTTCGACATTGCGAACCGGGTTCAGCTGAAGAGTCACGCTTAGGAAGGCACACGATGAGGGTATTGGTTCTCGGAATGGGCAAGACAGGGAAGCTGGTTGCAGAGGTCGCAGCGGAGCGCGGCCACAGTGTGCATGTGCTTGATGCGAAGGAGAATGCGGAAGCTTCTGCTCTTACGCCGCCATTTGTCGCAGGGTTCGATGTGGTAATCGACTTTACAACGCCCCAGGCCGCAATTCAGAATATGCGTGCTTGTCTCGCGACGGGCGCAAAGATGGTGATTGGCACTACCGGTTGGTACGACAAGCTGCCTGATATGCGCGGGCTCGCAGAACGGAAGCAGGCCGGGCTGCTGTATGGGACCAACTTCTCCGTCAGTGTGCAGGTGATGCTGCAGGTCGCCGCGACGATGGGCAAGGCACTGAAGAATGCCGGCTATCAGTTTTCGATTGAAGAGACCCACCATGTCAGCAAGCTGGATTCGCCATCGGGCACGGCAATCAGCCTGGCCAAGGTAGTCGAGGCGGCGTCTGGCTTATCTCACGTACCGATCGAGGCCAGACGCGAGGGCGATGTGATGGGAGTACACACTCTCGAGGTACGCAGCGCCTCCGATCGGCTGGTACTGACGCACGAGGCTTTTTCACGACGTGGGTTTGCTGAAGGTGCAGTGCGGGCGGCGGAGTGGTTGTCGTCGCGAACAGGATGCTACGACTTTCAGGACGTTTACACACAGATGTAATTAGGGTTGCGAGGAAATTTATGAGCGTAATGGAAATGGCAGCAAAAACGAAATTTGCGGACTTGACGTTCGATCAGAAGTTGGATCGGTTGGCCGAGGTTGCAGTGCAGGTTGGCCTGGGGCTACGCGCGGGTCAGGAGTTGATCATGTCCGCCACGCTGGAGGCGCTGCCGTTGGTGCGTCGGATTACGGAGCATGCGTATAAAGCAGGTGCGCTGCTGGTCACGACGTTTTACTCCGATGATCCAAGCGTGCTGGCGCGGTACGAATATGCAGCGGACGCCAGCTTCGACTACGCGCCGACCTGGTTGCATGACGCGATTGCAGCGGGCTTCCGGAGTGGAGCGGCCCGGCTCGCGATTGCGGGCGCGAACCCGGCGCTGCTGGCCAATCAGGACCCGGCGAAGGTGGCGCGGGCCAATGTCGCGGCATCGAAGGCAGGTAAGCCGGCGATGGAGTTGATTACGCGGCACGAAATCAACTGGACGATTGTGGCGTGTGCGACGCCGGAGTGGGCAAAGCTGGTGTTTCCCGGCGAGCCGGAGAATGTTGCCGTTGCGAAGCTGTGGGAAGCGATCTTCATCGCCTCGCGCGTCGCCGTCGATGATCCAGTGCAGGAGTGGCGGGAACACGGTGCAAGACTGAAGAAGCGCATGGACATGCTGAATACGAAGAGGTTTTCGGCCCTGCACTTTAAGGGGCCGGGAACGGACTTGACCATAGGCTTGGCGGACGACCATCTATGGGCGGGCGGCGGTACGACGGCTGGGAACGGTGTCTACTGTCAGCCGAATATCCCGACTGAGGAGTGCTTTACAACCCCGCACAAGGACCGCGTAAACGGAACGGTGCGCGCCTCGAAACCGCTCTCGCATCAGGGCACGCTGATCGAAAATATTGCGGTACGTTTCGAGAAGGGCAGGATCGTCGAAGCTACAGCGACGGCCGGTGAAGACGTCCTCAACCGGTTGATCAGCACAGATGACGGAGCCCGGCGGCTGGGCGAGGTGGCACTCGTGCCGCACTCGTCGCCGATTGCGCAGAGTGGTGTGCTCTTCTGGAGCACGTTGTTCGATGAGAACGCGGCGAGTCACATTGCTTTGGGGCAAGCCTATTCGACATGCATCATCGATGGCGAGAAGATGGATGCGGAGCAGTTGGCGGCGTTGGGTGCAAATGCCAGCCTGATCCATGTGGACTGGATGATTGGCTCCGGCGAGATGGACGTCGACGGAGTGACCGCAGATGGCCCAGCTGAGCCACTGATGCGAAAGGGCGAATGGGTTGAGTAGAGGGGCATCCGCCAGCTGAGACGGCGGGCCGCCCTGTCGCGGAACACACACAAAAGTCTCCAGTAGGCTGCTTTTAGCGATTTTTCTTCGACCTCGAGCAGAATTTCTCTAGTATTTGCAGGAAATTCGCGGTAAATTGAAACTCAATCGGGCCACGGTCCGCCTCATTCACAAAGTTCCCAAAAGAATAGTAGCTGCAAGGCGAAGTCGTTTTTGCAGAAGCATCAGCTAATCCTCTGATCCTCAGTTGGCGATTCTCCATCTGTCGCCGCGGCGCTGCATCTCTACAAACTAGACCTTATCGAGGAGAACTTTTATGAATTCCAATATGACGCAAGGTGTTTCGCGCAGATCGTTTATGCGAATCCTTGGTGCAGCTTCAGCAGCGGCTACAACGTTTCCAGCATTTGCTGGAATACAGCAGCCGGCGACGCAAGCACCACCGCCAACAGATCGTCGTAGTGGCATGCGCGGCATGCAGCTTTCACCCGACACCGTGATCATCAGTTCGAACGAAAATCCGCTTGGGCCGGCGCAGTGCGCCCTGACGGCAATATGTAGCACAGCCACATTGGGTGGCCGCTATCACTTTGACGAGTATGTGAAGACCATCAACGTATTCAACGAGCAGTTTGGCCTGAAGAAAGATTATTCCGCTCTGTTCCCCGGTTCAGGCGGCCCACTCGACCTGGCGCTGATGTCCAACATTGGCCCGGATAAGCCACTTGTCTACGGCGACCCGAGCTATGAGCAGGGGCCGCGCGCCGCTGACACGATGAAGGCTCCAAAGTATCCGGTGCCGCTGACTGCCACCTACGCCCACGATGTGAAGGCAATGCTCAAGGCACATCCATCGCCGGGCGCCTACTACATCGTGAACCCGAACAACCCGACCGGCACCATGACGCCCAAGGCAGACATTGTGTGGCTGGTGAACAACAAGCCCAAGGGTTCGATCGTCATCATCGATGAGGCATATCATCACTTCTCGAACGACGAATCCTGCATCTACGTTCTCGAAGATCTACGGAATGGCCGGGATACGAGCCGGTGTTGCCGTAGCAAGACCGGACCTGATCGAGCGCTTCGGGAACGTCGGCGGACCGAGCCGGAGCCTGGCGAGCATCTCAATTACGAGCGCCGCTGCTGCTCGCGCCAGTCTGCAGGACAAGGACTTGGTGCCGCTGCGGAAGAAAATCAACTCGGACATCCGCTCGGACACGCTGGAGTTCCTTACCAAGCACGGCTACAAGATCGTTCCCGGCTCGCAGGGCAATATGTTCATGGTCGACGTCAAGCGCCCAGGCAAGGAGTTTCAGGCTGCAATGTTGAAGGAGAACGTTGCTATCGGCCGCACCTGGTCCGCGATGCCGAACTACGTGCGCGTCACGGTTGGAACCAAGGCCGAGATGGAGAAGTTCCAGACGGCTTTTGTGAAGTGCATGGATATGCCGCCTGGAGCTGCGAATGGTGCGGCGTCGTTGCACCTGCCCGAGTTGCATGTGCCGTCGGAGTTGTACCGAGGCTAAGAACCCCGGATAAACCAAAAGCCCCTGCGAGAGATCGCAGGGGCTTTTTTACAGTTCTTTGGGGCTGCGGAGTGACCAGCCGCGAAATCAACAATCCTGACGCGGTAAACTTACATTCATTATGGAATTGACGGGTTGTGGAACGGCGCTGGTAACTCCCTTTCGACGGGACGGCGGCGTGGATGAGCCCGCGCTGCATGCGCTGGTGAACTGGCAGATTGAAAGCGGGATTGATTTCCTCGTCCC
>WNGJ01008142.1_pt1 | contig 11174 bp, 7 predicted proteins | sample 5400611 | NCBI WGS metagenome assembly WNGJ01 (sample SAMN13153375, study PRJNA577476) | soil metagenome | isolation source: 40 cm soil or saprolite under Garry oak tree replicate 1 | place: USA:California | collected 2016-06-15 | reverse complement strand
GATGCGTGCGTGTGATATCGTCAAGAATACCGGCCGTGCCATCGGTTGAGCCATCATCAACGACAATGACTTCGTAATTATCGTAATCTTGCTCTAATAGCGAAGTAACGCAGCGGCGGATGTTACGTTCCTCGTTGCGTGCCGGAACGATAATGGAAACTGCTCTTCCTGTCTTCGCTACGGTCGGCTTTACCTCGCGCTGTTCGCTTTTGTTCTGATCATCGGGTCTGGTACGGAACCATAGCAGTATGTAAAAACCGATCACACTCACCACGTGAGACCACAGGAGTAGACGAGACCAGCGTTGCTTTTTCATTTCACCATTCCTCCCCCAATATATTTCCATAGCCATTATAGCAAGGGAAGGCAGCAAAAACAAATATTGCGGGCAACGTGTAACTGATGTACAATCCGAAAGGGGTGATTTGCCCTATTTGCTCGACGCGGCAAGGAGTATCATGCAACAGAGACAATATCTCCGGCATAGTACCGGCAAGGTTCTCTTAGCACTGAGTCTAAGTGTTTTTCTGCTATGTAGCTGGTTGATCGCTGTACCTCAACAGCCGGTGGCACTCGCACATGCCTTTGTGATTGGGTCTGATCCTGTTGATGGCTCGACGGTCAGCAGCGCGCCGCGAGTAGTGCGCATCTTTTTTGATGCTCCCATCAGTCCTGCCAGTATCGCCTACGTATATACACCCGATGAACGCATCGTGAATGCAGCCCGCAGCAGCATCTCTACTACCAACCCACGCGAGCTGGATACGCCTCTCATGACGCCTGGTCAGTTACCACTGGGCAGTTACACAGTACGATGGACAGCCTTAGCCAGTGTTGATGGACATACGACCCATGGTGTCATTGGTTTTAACATTGGACAATCCAGCACAGGATTGCCAGGTGAGACCATTTTAGGGCCGAGTACCAGTAATATACTGCCCAGCCTTGATCTCATCGGGATACTGGCCGTTGCCTGGGAATGGCTTGTACTCGTGGCGTTGACATTCTGGGTAGGTATACTCGTCATACAAGGACTCATTTTAAATGGGGCAGAGCATAGCGCCGCCCTTTTTGCACATACCAAAAAGCAGGCCCGCTCGCTGCAATGGCTTTGTTTGACTACGCTACTTGTTGGGGAGGTTATTACGCTCATACTTCGCACCGCGCAGCTTACCCAGCTATTGCAGGGCGGAGGTATTGATTTCGCTGCCATGGGCCAGATACTTACCCAGACCAGCTATGGCTACCTCTGGTTTGTGCGCGTGGCCTTGCTTCTAGCTGCTCTAGGCTTACTCTGGTGGACAACTCACCAGCAGAGTAACACCATCAGAACGAGACAGGCAAGACGATCTAACAGCCGTTTCAAACAGATGCGGCAACAAGTAACCCAGGAACAAAGCTCTCCGCAAGCAGAAGCAGTAGAAGAGGATAGTACAACAGCAGTAGCAGCTTCATCGCAGCGGTACACCGTCGTATGGCTGCTATTAGCCGGGCTTATCCTGCTCACACTCGCACTCTCAGGAGATGCCGCGGCGTTGGCGCAGCCCCATATCAGCGCTATTGTCCTGGATTGGCTGTATCTGACGGCGCGCTGCATATGGCTGGGTGGCCTGGCTTACCTGGGATATGTGTTGCTACCGTTCCTGACAGGTGTCGAGCCAAATGCTGAGGTACTCACAACACTCTTGCGGCGCTTTCAACCCTTGATGCTTGGAGCGCTTGGCGTATTTCTAGTCAGTGGACTCTACCTGGCCGAGGGAAGCCCGAGCAATACGCGGCAATTAATTGATGATCCCTATGGACGTACATTGCTGGTCGAGTGCATACTTATCGCCATCATGATCTTACTCAGTATTTATGCACTGTTCATGCTACATCCGAAGCTTGCAAGACAGGCAGCTTTATTACCGGTGGTAAACGCAGAGATGCCGGCCAGGCGAGCACGCCAATCGGCATTGGAACAGACGACACGCCGGCTGAAACAGGCAATGGGCCTTCAATCCTGGTTGGGCGCAGCAGTACTTCTCTGTGCCGCTTTAATGGCCTTCTTTGCCCCACCCATCGTCTTTCCTACCATTAGCTACACACAAAACCCGGCCTCTACAACTTCCACAACGCCAATTATGCAAACACAACAGGTCAAGAATCTCTCAATCACATTAGAAGTGCTGCCTGGACGAGTAAATTATGCCAATACGGTTATTATCACTATGAAAGATAAGAGCAGTGGTAATATCATAACGGATGCCCAGGTACAGGTCTTCACCAGTATGGAAGAGATGGATATGGGGACAGCGCATGTAACCATCAAGGGGGGTAATCCAACCTATAGCGCTACATTTGCCAAAGATAGTGCATTCTCTATGTCCGGCTTATGGGATATCGGGTTAATTATTCAGAGGCCTCACCAGGCGCCCGTACAGGCCGTATTTGCAGTGACGCTGGGGAGCTAAAAAAATATGTATCTCTTTAGAGGCTGTTCTATCGTATACCTTATAGAAGCATAACTTGCGGTTAGAAGTTAAGTACTGAGATGGCAGCCAAATGTCCCACAGCTTCTTTCGTAAAACATGCTGCCACGAAAACAACACAGCTTCCCCGCAACGCGGAGGGAATATGCCTGGACACGACATTATCGTTGTTGGAGCTTCTGCTGGAGGGGTAGAAGCGCTCGTAACACTTACCCGTTCGCTGCCGCGCAAATTACCGGCGGCAGTCTTCGTAGTCCTCCACATACCCGCTCAAAGCCCGAGCTTTTTATCAGATATCTTGAATCGCGCCAGCGTACTTAAGGCAGTTCAAGCTACAGACAATCTGGAGATTAAGCATAGTCGTATTTACATTGCCCCCCCAGACCATCACATGCTGGTGGAACATGGCAAGGTTCGTGTAATACACGGGCCAAAGGAAAACCGCCACCGTCCGGCCATCGATCCTCTTTTTCGCTCGGCAGCTTTGTCATATGGCCCCCGCGTGGTAGGAATCATTCTTACAGGCTCACTAGATGATGGAACCGCTGGACTCCTGGCGGTGAAGCGGCGCGGCGGCATAGCTATCGTACAGGACCCGGATGAAGCTTTTTACTCCAGTATGCCACTTAGTGCCTTAGAGAACGTAGAGGTAGATTATACCTTGCCGCTTGCCAGCATTGGCCCCTTGCTGGCGGAGCTGGCTCAAGAACCAGCTAAAGAGGAAGGGGGTTACCCTGTGTCAGAAAATATGGAAGAGGAAACAAAATTAACGGAAATGGATTCGGCCATAATCCATATAGTAGAGACCGGCAACAGTTAAGCAGCGGTCATGCGGTCATAAAACGCTTGACAAACAAGTACGAAAAGGCTATAGTTAGGCGGAACCAGGTATAGGCACCTGGTCTATTGAGGCACATCAAATTTCTCCACTCAATTTGTATGTTGCAGGCTGTATGGCGACATGGCTAGAGGGGAGAGGAGTCTCAGCATTCGATGACTGATATTGAGAATACATCTTCCGGCGCCGGGGACCTGGTCGTCGTTGGTTCCTCTGCTGGCGGGATCGAGGCTCTCTCGATTTTAGTGAACAACCTCCCGACAGACTTTCCAGCGCCAATTGTGTTGGCCCAACATCTTGATCCCAACCGGCCTAGTACGCTGGACCTTATTCTCCAGCGCAGCACTACTTTGTCTGTTGAAGTGGTAAATTCCCGCTCCTTTCTTCAAAGAGGAAAGATTTACGTGGTGCCGGCTAATCGCCACGTCGCTATCTACGATAGTTATGTTGAGGTGCAGGGAGACCACAATAAACGGCCTAGACCCTCGGTAGACCTGCTGTTCTCAAGCGCAGCCGAAGTGTATGGCGATCGCTTGATTGCCGTGATCTTAACAGGTTCTGGCTCAGATGGAGCAGCGGGAGCAGTAGATGTGAAGAATGCAGGTGGAATTGTCATTGTTCAAGACCCTCACACTGCTCGCTACCCATCGATGCCCCTGGCCCTACCTCCAACACTGGTAGATTTTGAGACAAATATAGAACGCATCGGCCCCTTGCTCAACGACCTCCTCACAGGGGCAACTTTGCCCCAGCCCGCAGAGAAGACCGATGATGTGCTCCGCAGTATCCTTGAGCAGGTGGGTCGCCAGGCAAGCATTGATTTCCGGCCGTACAAGTCTTCGACTATCCTCCGGCGCATTAGCCGGCGTATGGCGGTTACTCATTGCCGTACTATGCAGGACTACCTGGACTACCTGAAAACCAGTCCACAGGAAGTCGGCGAACTGGTAAAAGCATTTCTCATTAACGTCACCCAATTCTTTCGTGATCCCGACGCCTTCGCTTACCTCAAAAGTGAGATTCTACCAAAGCTCATCGCACAAGCGCGCGAACGTGATCGTGTCTTGCGCTTCTGGACTGCCGGTTGCGCTACCGGTGAGGAACCGTACTCCCTGGCCATGCTTCTCATTGATCTATTAGGAACAGAACTTCCCGAATGGAGCGTCAAAGTTTTTGCAACGGACCTGGATGAAGCGGCCATCAGCTTTGCCCGGCGGGGTTTGTATTCTGAAAATCTCCTCAAGACGGTGCCAGCAGAGTATAGAGACCGTTTCTTTGAGCGCGTTGATCACGGATCCCGTATTTCAAAGACGCTGCGTCAAATGGTCATTTTCGGGCAGCAGGACCTGAGTCGAAGCGCCCCTTTCCCTCGCATCGATCTTGTGCTCTGCCGCAACGTGCTCATCTATTTCACACCCGAACTCCAGGAATATGTGCTCAACCAGTTTGCCTTCTCCCTATCTCCCGGTGGCTACCTCTTCCTGGGTAAAGCTGAAACGGTACGGCCTCTTCAGGCATCTTACGAACTCGTCAACAAGCACTGGAAAGTGTATCGCTGTACCGGCAACCCTTTGCCTTCGCCTCGACGCCCATATCTAGTAGAATTAAACACGCATCGTTACGAAGTACGTTCCGCCAGTCATGCTAATCGAACCGCCGGGAAACAGCTCGTTGACCAGGAAACTCCAGCACCAACAATCGAACTTGGACAATTGCGGCGCTTCAATGAATTGCTACTCCGCTTCTTGCCGATTGGCATAGTGGTAATTGATCGCGCATATCACGTGTTGACGGCTAATGGAACAGCACGTCGGGTCCTGGGTTTGCGCGATATCACTAACGAGCAGGATTTCCTGCATTCAGTACGCGGTATTCTATACTCCAGCGTGCGTGACGCTATCGACACAGTTTTTCGCGAGCGGAACACAGTCACACTCCAGGAAGTTGAGCTTAATGTCGGCGGAGGAGGCAATGGTCGTTGCATTTTTCTCTCGATAGCTCCCATGCAATTAGAGGCCATCCTGCCAGACATGGCAATCATTAGTGTCACCGACATCACCGAGCAGGTCCAGACACGGCGACAGTTAGAAACGGTCCAGACCGAACAAACACAGCTCATGAGCGAGTTGAGCGCCGCGAACAAGCGTTTGAATGATGTCAATAAAGAGTTGCTGGACGCCAATGAGGAGTTGCAAGTCGCCAATGAAGAACTGGTATTGACGCACGAAGAATTGCAGGCGAGCATCGAAGAGTTTGAAACGACCAACGAGGAACTCCAGGCCACCAACGAAGAATTGGAAACGAACAACGAGGAACTCCAGGCCACCAACGAAGAACTTGAGACCACCAACGATGAGTTGAGGGCTCGCACAGGTGAACTTCAAGAACTGACAACCTTGCTCGAAAGTGAGCGCGTGCAACTTGCCGAGATGGTCGGGCTCGCCCCCTTCTATATTATGGTCCTGCGTGGACCAAACTTGTTGGTTGAGGCCTTTAACCCACGCTATGCAAGGTTACTCAGTGAGCAGGAAGTGCTGGGTCGGCCACTTGAAGTAGTTTTTGAACTCTTCTGGGAAACTGGCATACCGCTTGTGCGCCTAACTCATGAGGTCTACCAGCAAAATGCGACGCGTATTACTTCCAGGATGCTCACCCCGGTGCCAGGACCAGATGGTGAATTTACAGCCAACTATTTCGTGTATACCCTTGTGCCTTCTCATGATGCCTTCGGTAAAGTATCTGGCGTAATTATTTATGCTGTGGACGAGACGGCACAACGTGCCAGAGAAATCGAGGAGGAGCGTCAGAGGCTCAAACTGATCTTTGACCACTCATATAGGATGGCTCTAGCCCTCTTTGATGCCGAAACGACTGAATTGATCATAGGCAGCCCGCGCTACCTCGAAACTGCCAGCAGCGTACATGGGTCGGATCGTAACAACCTGATAGGTTGCAAGTGGCAAGATTTGACCTTCATTGTATCAGGTGATGAGGCAGTCAGGCTCTGGAACGAGGCCAGGGAGAGCCGCGCAACGGTGCGTTTACCGGAAGTGCATTGGAAAGCGGCGACAGGCGAGCAAAAAATAGTATGGGACTACAGCCTTACTCCCATCATGGACATAGAGAAACAGGATACTATCCGTTACATGCTTGTCTCGGCGGTCGATGTAACCGAACAGACCCAGGCACGCCAGGAAATGGAGCGCTTAAACCATCTCAAGGACGAGTTTCTATCGCTGGCCAGCCATGAGTTACGTACCCCTCTCACTTCAATTCTGGGCAACGCGGAACTCCTTCAGCGCGATCTCAAACAGCTGAACAGATCAGAAACGCAACAACCGGCCGTCGAACGAGAGCAACACATCCTGGAGAACATCATTCACCAGACTCACCGCTTAACCAGGTTGATCGGGGAGATGACCGATATTACGCGTATACGCAGTGAACAGTTTGAGCTAAAAAACAGGGAAAATGTCAACATTGCCGCACTGGTGCGGCGCCTGGTTGAGGAACAGAAAGTCCAGACCGCTCATCCAATCATCCTGGAAACGAAACAGGAAGAGATAGAAGTTACCTGTGACGAGGCCCGGCTGGAACAGGTATTGAACAACCTGATTAACAATGCTATCAAATACAGCCCACCCGGCAAGCCAATCGTAGTTGGCATTGAGCACAACTCCCAGGAGGTGGTCATCTCGGTTCGAGACAAAGGCGCTGGTATTAGTGAAGAAGACCAGCCCCATATTTTTGAACGCTTCTACCGGGTACATTCTGATGAGAATACCAGTGTCGAGGGATTGGGATTAGGCCTGTACATCGCTCATGAGATCATCATTCAAGAGGGTGGCCGTATGTGGCTAGAAAGCAAACCAGACAAGGGAAGCAGTTTCTACTTTTCACTACCTCTGTCATCGCCCTATCCTTTTTAGGGTTATACAATGTCACTTTTCTAAGCTTCTTTCCGTAATCTATAATAGAGGTAGATAATTTCCATGGAATTCTATGAAATTCCTCCTTTTCTGTAACATGCTATCTCTAATTGTGTAATGTACTAGACAGAGCGGTGTGACAGACTAACCATATTTATGAAAGAGCATATTCATGGAACCTAAAACGCAGGCACCCGCTGAGAAGATTTACATACCTGTCATTACCGTGAACAACGCCACTTTTCGGTATTCATTGTCCAAGGTACAGGTTGCCAGATTGCAGGCGCCAGAACAGGTATGCGGTATTGCACAACGTGTAGGCTATACGGGCAGCCAGGATAAAGACCTGGCTGTTTACCGGCTCAAAGTCAAGTCAGGAAACAATCTTCCTACCATAACGCTTCCTGGCTTCTTTGTGATTGAGAATGGCGTTTTCGTTGATTACGAGCAATGGTGCCGGGATCAAGAGGTGAAATAGGAGAAGAGAGACAAGCAAGAATAAGGGGTTATTTATGATGCAGATACAGGCGAACACCAAATTACAGCACGAAGAAATGTCCGATGGAATGCTGGCACAACAAGCGCTTGCTGGTAGTGAGCGGGCGTTTGAAGTCCTGGTCCATCGTTATAGTACGCCCCTCTTTAGCTTTATCTATCACTTCCTGGGAGATTATGACCAGGCGTGCGATATTTTGCAGCAGGTATTTCTCCAGCTCTATCTTTCGCTCTCCACCCTGCGCACAGGTGAACCCCTCAAGCCCTGGCTGTTCCAGGTCGCGCGTAATCGCTGCCTGGATGATATTCGCCAGCGCAACCGCCGCCGCACTACTCACTTTTCTGAGTTAGAGTCGACCAATGACGAGGAAGAGCTGCCATCTTTAGTTAGTATACCCGATAGCAGCCCACAGCCGGAGGAACTGGCGGAACGCCACGACCTGCAACAGCGCCTGCACCAGGCCATCCAGGCCTTACCACCCAAATTCCGAGCAGTCGTTTTTCTGCGCTATGCGGCTCAGCTGAGCTTTTCTGAAATCGCCCAGGCCCTCAATATGCCGACGGCTACGGCAAAAACATATTTCCAGCGTGCCAAGCCAATGCTATGCGCAAACTTACGTGATTTTGTAGCTCAACCCGCCACGCATTAATGCCTGCTGCTAACTTATGAAAGCAATGTCTTATCCAATACAGGATACTGCAATTGCCACAGTTCACCTTTGAGAATGGCTAATAGGGTTCTGATTGTCTCATCAAACATTTCCGACGAAGTTAGCATGCGCTCCTCAAGAATACATGCACAGCGTTGGTAGCAGCGCACCAGGTAACTCCGGTCGTTTTCTTTTTCTTTTATTAAATGGGCAACATCAAGTGCTGCCTGAAAGCATTGAGTGGCGCGGGTGTAACTATCACGGCTGTACTCGTGAGATGTTGCAAAGTGACCAATCTCCTCAGCCACCTCTCCGGCCGCGAAGTAGACCTCAACCAGACTCATCAAGCTGTGAGCGAATGTGCTATGCCCATTACGTCCATTCAACAGACCTGACACCCGGGGCAAAGATGGAGGCTGGTAAGCCATACTATCTGACTGTAAAGTCGCTGCATTGCGCATCAAGGTCCAGGGCAGAGAACTTTCTGAAAGCGAGTGCAATATCTGCTGGCACAGATAGGATGCCATCGCTCGTTCGCGGTAAGCCGTGTCTGCATATCCACCTAAGCGAGCCAGGGTAGCCCGTTGAACTGCAATGCGCACAAGATAGGCTAGAGCCATATATATAGTAGTGTCTAGATCACCAGAAAAATTGGGGGCACTGGCTGGATCTTGCCAACCGAGAAGGACCTGGCGGCACTGCTCCTCCGCGTCATTCAATAATGAAGTACAGTTTGCCGCTGACTGTCTTCCTATGGTCCTGGCTTTCTCTTGCACCATTTGCCTTTGTCGAGTACTGAAATCAAGTAGTACCATGGCAAGCGTGAGACGAGCGGAAGCCTCTCCCCCTCTATCACCGCTCACCTGGTAGATACTTCTAGCCTGCAACAGAAAACTTACTGCACGCTGAAATTCGCGTTCCATCTCCTCAAATATTGCGCGCTCATCAGCCTGGATAACCAGGGCTGTTCTTTGATGAATCATTACATATGTGCAGTAGCCCAACCCCATGTACAGTAATCCGGCGGTCCTCATATCGTGTTCAGAATTCAGGTGCAAGCGTGCTTGCTCATAATGTTCACGCGCTTGCTGATATGCTCCCAAAGCACGGTAATCGTCCCCACAATGCAGTTCAACCTTAAAGCGTAGTTCAGCTATCGCATCACTACCAGGTTCCTTTTGTAGCAAGTGAAGGGCTCTCAGGTGGTAACCCAGGGCAATCTGATAGGCCTTTGCTGCGTAATAGTTAACGCCCAATTCATCAAGAATGGCAGGACGGTGTCTTTCCGGCGCGTGTGCCAGGGCCAGTTCAAAGGCATCCTGGGCTTCGCTAAGGTCTTGTTTCTCTTTAGCAATGAGACCCGTCAGGAAGTAGTAACGCGATTGCCTATGCTCCGGCAGTGCTGCGATAACCTCTGGAGAAAGCGCTGCAAAGTCATAGTGAGCGGGAAAGTTGGGGAGTTCCCTACCTTCTAGCAAGATATCTAGTAAGGTTAACGCGTCGTCCTGAAAAGCAGCGTTGCTCATGCCGGGCAGACCAGGCGCATGAGACATGGACAACTGTCTTACATTGTCAACTTGCTGGACCAACGACGTAAAATAGTCATCCGACTGGCCCAACTGCTCAGCGAAGAAGCGCAGGGCCTCCGTGGAAGACGTAATCTTATTACGCTCTACAGCGCTTACATATGATTTTGAGAAGCGTGTCCCACCTAGCTCAGTCTGAGTAAGGTTACGTTGACGGCGTGCTTGTCGTATAAATTCTCCAATGGCTTGTTGCATTTCCATACCCCAAAAAGCGCAATTGAGCGGGATAATTACCCTGACTCTTGTTCCTTGTCTCCTCATCTCTATTACGAAATTTTATTACGTTCTGACCAGGCAAGATATAGATATTTTAACCCGCTAGTTCGACTTAGTCAAGAGAAATAGAGTAAAGTCAGCGTGCGCAAAAGCAAGAAAAAGTCTAAAGAAGACTATTGCTTGCTTTTCAGTGACTCTTTATGTGCAACGGCCCGTTCGCAATAACCGGCCGCGCCGTTGACAATGTTCTCTTGCTCGGCCTCTGTCAGGTTACGCACAACTTTTGCAGGCACACCGACAGCAAGCACTCCCTGCGGTATGCTTTTGCCTTCTCCAACTAATGCGCATGCTCCAATAATGGTACTTGAGCCGACCTGCGCGTGAGATAGCACTACGGCATTCATCGCCACCAGCACCCGATCGCCCACTGCTGCCCCGTGAACGACAGCCCCGTGCCCTAACGTACACTCTTCGCCAATGGTAAGTGGCGCGTCAGCATCGACATGCAGCGTGCAATTATCCTGGATGTTGGTGCGCCGACCAATGACAATAGGCGCACTATCTCCACGCACAACAGCGTTATACCAGACGCTTGCACCTTCATGAATGGTAACATCGCCAATCACCATCGCCCCTGGAGCAATGAAAACGTCCTCGGCTATGGTGGGCCAGATGCCCTTGTAAGGCAGGACTGGCATGATCTCCTTCTCCTTTCTTGTTCGCCTGTGTTCGCTCGTAACCACTCATTATCGTGGGTTTTGCTGTCAAAACTGCTGTCAATCTAGTGAACGATAAGTGCGCTTCGATATCCTTCATAAGCAGCTTTATAGGATGGGGATGGGTACCCAACAGGAACGTTATTTGGTTTCAATGGCTTGCTATTATGATCTATCGTGTGATGTGTAACTCTTGCTAATCATTATAAGAGAATAAGTGAGGAGAGTCGAACTTCTGAGGGTGCCTTTTTATCTCTGCTCATAGGTCGGTTT
>WNGJ01029640.1_pt1 | contig 11175 bp, 9 predicted proteins | sample 5400611 | NCBI WGS metagenome assembly WNGJ01 (sample SAMN13153375, study PRJNA577476) | soil metagenome | isolation source: 40 cm soil or saprolite under Garry oak tree replicate 1 | place: USA:California | collected 2016-06-15 | reverse complement strand
GCCGATCGGGATCGCGGAAGATCAGGTCGGCCCGCTTGTAGGTCGCAAACCGGCGACCGAAGCCGATCGTGAGGGCTTCGGGATCGAGCAGGGTCCCCGCACCCACGAGGTGCAGTGCTTCCTTCCACTGGTCCGCCCACCGCCGCCGGGCCTGCTCCCGGATGCTCCGCATCAGGTGGGACTTGAGCTGGTTGTGTACCGCCCACAGGGCGGCGCTGTCCAGGTCGAGGACCTTGTCCCAGAACGTGGGGTCGTCCACCCGCGCGAGCCAATCAGGCCCGAAATGCGAGTCGAACAGGGTCAGTATGCGGTTCGCCATCCACGTGGCGACGTGGACGCCGTTGGTGACGTGGCCGATCGGCACGCGCGCGACGTCGCGGTTGGGCCAGAGCGGGGACCAGATGCGGCGGGACTCTTCCCCATGGCGGCGCGACACCGCGTTCACCCGCGCCGAGAGCCGGATGGCGGCGACGGGCATATGAAAGCGATCGTGATCGACCACAGGGTGATGGCCGAGGCGGACGAAGGCGTCGCGGTCGAGAAGGCGTCGCGGTCGACTCCCATCTCCTGCCACACCGGACCGACGCACTGCTCCACCTGCTCGATCGAGAACGTGTCGTGTCCGGCGGGCACCGGTGTGTGGGTCGTGAAGGCGCTCGTCGCACGCACCCGGCGGACGGCCTCCGCGAACGGGGTCCCGCGCGTCGCCAGCTCACGCACCCGCTCCACCAGCATGAACGCAGCGTGTCCTTCGTTCGCGTGCCAGACGGCCGGGTCGTATCCCAGGGTCCGCAGCACTCGCACGCCCCCGACGCCGAGGATCCATTCCTGCCGCAGTCGCAGATCAGGTCCGCCGGCGTACAGCCGATGGGACAGCCCACGGTCGGCCGGGTCGTTCTGCGCGAGGTCCGTGTCCAGCAGCAAGATCGGCACACGGCCCACCATGACACGCCAGGCGCCCACGCTCACATGGCGCCCGGAGAGCCGCACCGTGGCGAGGCAGGGATCGCCCTTCGGCCCGCGCACCGGCTCGAGCGGCGTCGCGGCCACGGCGAACCGCTCTTCGGCATCCTCCTGCCATCCGTCGAGCCGCAGTCGCTGGTCGGAGTATCCCCTGGTATAGAACAGGCCGACGCCGACGAGCGGGACGCCCAGGTCCGACGCCGCCTTACACTGGTCCCCCGCGAGGACTCCGAGGCCGCCGGAATAAATGGGAACCGAGGCGTGCAGCCCGAACTCGGCGCAGAAGTACGCGATCGTCCGATTGACGGACTCGGGATACGCGGTCGCGAACCAGGTACCGGCGGACGTCGCGTCGTGCGCGGCCGCGGCGGCGACGGCGTCGTACAGACGCAGGAATGCGGGGTCCGCCGCGCAGGCGGAGAGCCGGGCGGCATCGACGCGTCGCAGCAGCTCGATGGGATTGTGTTGGGTGCGGCGCCACAGCGCCGGGTCGAGGAAGCGAAACAGCGCCCGCGCGTTGCGGTTCCAGCTCCACGACAGGTTGGCGGCGACGGCGGCGAGCCCGCCGATGCGTTCGGGGAGGGCGGGACCGCTCGGTTGTGGTTGACTCATCGGCTTGCAAGCTAAGGCCGGTCGGGGCGGCCTGGGAAGCGCACGGACGACAGTGGCGGAGATCGGGCCATGCCCCCAGGTTTCCGTTGCTGCCATGATTGCCACTCCCGCCCCGACCGTGCGCCGCCATCACTGGATCGTCCGGCTCACCCATTGGGCGACCGTGATCGTGCTCGCCGGCCTGATCGCGAGCGGTCTCCAGATCTATGAGGCCTACGCCCGGTTCGGAAACCGGGGCGGTCCGTACTTCGTGAGCCCCTTCGACGGCGCGCAGTTCCCGCATTGGAGCCGGCTCGGTGGCTGGCTCGCGGGCGCGCTCAACTGGCACTTCGCGCTGGCATGGCCGCTCATCGCCTTCGGGCTCCTGTATCTCGGCTACCTGGTGCGGAGCGGTGAGTGGCGCGCCCTGCTGTTCCGGCCGCGGGACGTTCCGGGCGCGCTCGAGATGACGAAGTACTATCTCCATCTCCGCCGGGAGCATCCGCCGCAGGGCAAGCACAACCCGCTGCAGAAGCTCGCGTACACGGGCGTGATTGCCCTGGGGGCGCTCGCGGTGCTCAGCGGTTTCGCGATCTACAAGCCGACTCAGCTCGCCTGGCTGACCGCACTGTTCGGCGGATTCCAGGCGGCGCGTTATTGGCACTTCTGGATCGTGTGGACCTTCGTCGGGTTCACGATCATGCACGTCATCCTCGTGTTCGTGGTGGATCCCGCCTCGCTGCGCGCCATGCTCACCGGGTGGTACCGGGGGAAATTCCCGAGCCATGACTAAAAGACAGACGCCACGACGCCACGACGCCGAGCCGCAAGACATCGACAGGCGTGCGTTCGTCACGCTAGGCATGGGCAGCGGCGCCGCAGCCTTGCTCGCGGCGTGTGGCTGGGACGGCGGGCGGCTGCTGCGGCCCGGGCTGCTCGACATCAGTCGCGTGAACGACTGGGTGGGCGAGAAGATCCTGTTCTCACCCACGCGTCTCAGCCGCTCGAGCTGTCGCTCGACGACCTGATGCAGCTGCCGCGCACGTCGTACACGGTGAAGCACCACTGCGTGGAAGGTTGGTCGGCGATCGCGAGTTGGCACGGCGTCCCGGTGTCGGCCATCGTCGAGCGCTGCCACCCGCTCAGGGCGGCGCGCTATATCAATTTCGTGTCGTTCGACGCCGATTACTCGAACGGCTGGGACATGGCCAGCGCCATGCATCCCCAGACGATTCTCGCGTACGGGATGAACGACAACCCGCTGCCGCCGGCGCACGGGGCGCCGCTGCGGCTGTACTCGCCGACGAAACTTGGGTACAAGCTCACGAAGTACCTGGTCTCGATGACGTTCACGGATACGAGACCAGGCGGATACTGGGAGGATCAGGGATATCCCTGGTTTGGGGGGATCTAGCGTCTACCACTGACGATTCTCGCGAGCAACTCGACGTCCGGATCGAACACGAGGTCCAGCGGTGCCGCATCGAGCGGCGGGTCGAGGGTGACGCGGGTGTTCGTCTGGGCGCTGACGGCGACGCGGGTCCGGACCCGACGGCCAGCCGCCGTTGAGATATCGACGGTCAGCGGGAAACGATACCTGCCGAATCGCGCGGCCTGAGTGATGGAGAGGGTGACGCGCTTCGCCGCCGCATCGTAGGTCCACGACGTGGTGAGCTCAGGGAAGCCGGGCCGACGGAGCCACTGGTCGAAGAACCAGCCGAGCGGTGTTCCGGATGAGGCTTCCAGCTCGCGGCGAAAATCGTCACTGAGCGCGTTCCCATTCCGATACCTGTCGTAGTAATGGCGAAGGCCACGGAAGAACGCCGAGTCGCCGAGCGTGCTGCGTAGCATGTGCAATACGAAGCCGCCCTTCTGATAGCTGTTCCTGTTGAGCAACGCCATCAGGTTCTGTTCCGCCGTGTCGATCACCGGCCGCTCGGCTACGATGGGACTCGAGAGGACGGCGCGCCGCATCTCCTCCATCTCCGCACGAAACGCAGAGTCGCCGGCTGACTTCCGCGCCCACAGCGCCGCCAGGTAAGTCGCGAAGCCTTCGGACAGCCACAGGTGGGACCACTCGGTCTCGGTGACGGCGTCGCCGAACCATTGGTGAGCAGTCTCGTGGGCGACCACCCCATCGGTCATGGTCCGCTTCCGGAATGGCTGGTCGGGGTAGAAGATCGCAGTCGCGTTCTCCATGCCGCCGAACCGGGTGGACGATTCCAGATGGGCCAGTCGTTCGTAAGGGAACGGCCCCACCAATGATCCGAAATAGGACACGATGTCTGCCGCGCTTCTGAATGGGCCCGGAAGGAAATCTGCCAACTGCGGCTCCACATATACCCATTGGTGGACGCAGCGACCGACCAGCGTCAGACCGCACGCGGTCTCGCCCAGGTCGTATTCGTAGAGCGGAGCGGCGGCGATGACCATGAGATAGACCGGAATCGGCTCGTTCATCCGCCAACGGGTGACGGTCCTGGGCGGATTGGAACCCCCGACCGGATCCTCCCCGAGGCGGACGCCGTTGGCGATGACCTTGAGGCGGCTCGGGGCGCGCACGGTCCAGCTCACGGTTGCCTTGTCGCTCGGGTGGTCGACACTGGGAATCCAGTGACGCCCCCGGTTGGGCCAATTGTCCGCGAAGGCTGTCCAGCCCCATGCGCTGTCGTTCCGCATGACGAGACCGTCGGTGACGGGGCCACCGTAGCGGACGGCTACGGTCAATGTGTCGGACGACGCGGCCGGCAACGGTATGCGGATGGTACCACTGTCGCGGCCAAATCCCGTCGCGCGCTCGTCAACCAATACGCTGTCGACTCGCAGCCTCACGAGATCGAGCACCAGCGTGTCGGTCCGGGCGGTTCGCCGAACGGTGAGCACGGCGCGCCCCTCGATGTGGTTCCCACTGTCTGGCAGATCCAACGACAGCGCGTAATCCAGCACGTCGACCCCTGGACGGTACGGTCGTGGAGCGGGGGCGGCCTGTTGGGCTGCGAGTCGACCGGTGGTGAAAAGCGTGATGAACACGACTCTCAGCGTTTGCATGGTGGGGCAAATGGTCATCCGATCGCCGCCAGCGCATCGTGCATCTGCGCCGCACTTTGATACCTGTCGTTTGGCTCCTTCGCCATCGCCATGAGAATCAGCCGCGCGAGCGCTTCGGGCACGTCCGGATTGTGGGTTCGCGGATCGGGCGGCGTCCCCTCGATCTGCTTCGCGATCAGCGCGTATGTCGTAGCCGCCTCGAACGGCAGGTGGCGCGTGAGACACTCGAACAACACCACGCCCGCCGAGTAGAGGTCGCTGCGCGCGTCCAGCTCCAACCCCGAGAGCTGCTCGGGCGACATGTAGTCCGGCGTGCCGATCGACGTTCCTTCCTTGGTCAACCCCTCCTCTTTTGACCGGTTCGCGAGCCGGGCGATGCCGAAGTCCATCACCTTGAGCACGCCGCTCGGCTCGACCACCATGTTCTGGGGCTTGATATCGCGATGGATCACGCCTTGCTCGTGGGCGACTTCGAGCGCCCGGCACAGCTGTTTGCCGATCGTGAGGGTGACGGGCACCGGCAGCGGGCCGCGGGTCTCGATGAGCTGCTTCAGCGACGTCCCCTCCACGTATTCCATCGTGAGGTAGTACATCCCGTTCACCTCGCCCAGATCGTGCGTCCGCACCACGTTGCGGTGAGCGATCTTGCGGGCCAGGCGGATCTCCTGTTTGAAGCGCTCCAGCGCGACGCCGCCCCCGGTGAGCGTTTCCGGACGGAGCGTCTTGATCGCCACCACCTCCTGCAGCTCGCGGTCGAACGCGCGGTATACCACCCCCATCCCGCCCATCCCGAGGACTTCCTTCACCTCGTAGCGGTTGGCGAACAGCGTACCCGGGCGCAGCGTAGTCCCGGGGGCAGGCGCGAGGGACGGCCGGGCGCTCTTGAGCTGCTCGGTGGGCGAGGCCTCCGAAGCGGACATCATGTATTCGACGAGCTTCGCCTTCTCCTTGAGGTCCGCCACCAGGCTCTGGAATGCCTGCGACAGCATCCCGATCTCGTCGCCGGCTGGGACGTCGATTTCCACGCTGTAGTCCCCGTCCTGCACCCGGCGCGTGGCGAGCGCCAGCCGCCGGATCGGGCCCGCGATCTGGCGGGCCAACACGTAGGCCGAGGCGAGCGCGAGCAGCAGGCCGAGCGCGAGGGAGAACCCGATCGTGTGCTGCAGCGCCCGGAACGCGCCCAGCTCGCGATCGTGCGAGCGGAACGCCACGAACCCGCCGAACGCGTCGCCCCCGGCGGAGCGGATCGGACTCGCGAGCCCGATGAGATGCTCCCCGTCCATGTCCGCCGCCAGCTCCGTTCCCGCGGAGTCGCGCCCCAAGGCGACCATCGCGGCCGTGTCCGCCACGAGCGCCGGCTCGACCGCCTCACGCGGCAGGGTGGAGCCGACGATGTAGGGTCGGTTGAGGGTGTCGAGCGCGAAGAACACGACGTCGGTGGTAGTCGCCTGCTTGATCAGGTGCGCGAGCGTATCGTCGATCGCGTAGGCGGCGACGAGGGAGCCCTGAGGCGCCGCCTGCGCTGACGCCCGCAGTGGCACCGCCACCGCCATGAACAGCTTGCGCCGGCGCTCGTCCAGCCATGCGCCGCTCGCCTCGTCGCCTGAGAGCGCGTTGGCGATCAGGGCGCCGCGTGAGAGGTCGATGTCGGATTCGGTGGGGTAGTCCGTCCGGGCAACCAGGAGGCCGTGCTCGTTGGTGATCAGCACCCACGCCGCGCCCAGCAGCCGGCGGTGCTCCTCGGCCTGATCGAGGACGTTGCTGCGCTCGGACGCCTTGAGCAATCGCTCCCGGAACTGCGGCACTTGGGCGCTCACGGCGCTCATCCCCGCGAACGTTGCCGTCCGCCCTGCGAGGAAAGCCTGCACCCCCCGCCGCACGCCCGCGAGCGCGTGGCGGATCGCTTCGTCGGCCGTCCGGTGCGCCTGTAGCGAGGTGAGCCCGAGGGTCACACCCAGCACCCCCGCGACCGACAGCGTGGCGGCGATGAAGATCTTGGCCCCGAGGCCGAGCCGCGCGGGCCTAGTAGCGCTCGCGTCCGGCATTCGTCGGGTAGTCTGTGCCGTACTTGTTCTTGTGGGGCATCCAGCGGAAGCCGCGCGCGTCGAGCTGCAGCTCGATCCCCGACGCGCCGGCGGTCGTGACGCTGACCGTCCGTGCGACCGGTGGGCTGCGCTCGTGCCAGGCGTGTACCACCCACGTGCCCGGTGGCACGGCGGGGATTTCGAAGCTGCCGTCCACGGCGGCCTGCGTGAAGTGGCCGCCCGCCATCACCTGGACGAACGCCACCATCCGGGGATGGACGTTGCAGAAGATGCGCACGAGGCCGGGACTCGTGAACGTCCAGGTCTTGGCCTCGCCGCGGCCGTACTGCCCGAGGTCGAACGGATCGGGCCCGGACGCCGAGAACACGTTGTGGTCGAAGGGGTCGTGATTCTGGAAGCGGACCGTCGAGCCGACAGGAACGACCACGACGCGGGGCACGAACTCCTTATCGTTGATCGCGATGTCCACGGCGACCGGGCGCGCCCCGGGGTCACCGGTACCGCCCTCGAGGTACACGACCGCCGCCCCCAGGTCGGGAGACGATTTCCCGCCCTTCTCGAGCAGCGTCACTCGGCCCGCGACGCGCCCCTGGGCGACCCCGTGCCGCACCGCCGTGATACAACCCACGCTCACTAGCAGTGCGATCCATCGCATCGCCTGTTCCCGGTTGCGCTCGAGGCGTTGCAGCTTACTGTAGTCGTACCGAAACCGCCAGGAGCCCGAGATGCGGGCCACGTTGCTCGTCTCGCTCGCCGCCGTCGTCCTTCCGCTCGCGGCGCAGACACCGCCCACCCCACCGGCGCCCGCCGCCAAGCGCACCGTCGAGCTCACGGGGCTCGTGCTCATGAACGGCTTCTTCACGAACGCCCGGGTGAACAACAGCGACGTGCCGCAGTTCGCCGACTCGCTCGCGCCCGCGAGCGCGGTCGGCGGCACCATTCGCCAGACCCGGCTCGGCGTCCTCGTGACCGATCCCGATGTGCTGCGCGGTAGCTTCTCGGGCGAGGTGGACCTCGATTTCTTCGGCGGCCAGCAGCCGTCTACGGGCGGCCGCACGTTCCCGCTGGTCCGCCTGCGGCGAGCCGTCGGCATCGTCTCCTGGCCGCACGCCCAGCTCCTGTTCGGTCAGGAGTCGCCGCTCGTCGCGGAGCGGAGCCCGCGCTCGCTCGCCTCCGTGGGCTTCCCCGATTTCGCCGCCGCGGGCAACCTGTGGCTGTGGGTCCCGCAGGTCCGCGCCACCCTGGAGCAGGGATACACCCTGCGCCTCGCCGAGCAGGTGGCCGTGCTGGCGCCGACCTCCGGTACGGCGCAGGGGCTGTTCACCACCCAGCCCGACTCGGCCGAGCGGAGCCGTCGCCCCTATCTGCAGGCGAGGGTGCGACTCGCGTGGGGCCCGACCGACGATCCGAGCGAGGTCGCCATCGGCGGGCACCTCGGCTGGCTTGCCTCGGCCGACACGCTGTTCCAGTCGCGCGCCCTCACGGCCGACGCGCGCATCAAGGTCGGCCCGGTCGAGGTCCTGGCGGAGGCGTTCAGCGGAAAGGCGCTGGCGGGACTGGGTGGCGGCGGGATCGGCCAGAGCTTCGGGCCAACCGGCGACCCCGTCCGTACCAAGGGCGGTCAACGTCCGGCCCAGAAGGGAACTGTTGGTCGGCGGTGGCTGCGGCATCGACGATCCCGACGACGGCGATCTGTCGGACGCGCTCGGCAACCCGCGGGGCCGGCTCAAGAACTTCGTGTGCGAGGGGCACGTGGATCTCCGCCCCCGCGGGCCGCTGGTGTTCGGGGTAGAGTTCCGACGGCTCGAGACCACGTACCTGAGCGGGAAATTCACGGCCAATCACTTCAATCTTGCCGCCGGGTACCGGTTCTGACGCGCGAGTGAACTCGCGGCTCGGCACCTGCCCGTAAACGGGCGTGGCACTACCGCTTTAGCGGCAACCGCCGAGCCGCGGCTTCAGCCGCGCACCACCACTACAGGCTCTTCAGGAACTGCACCAGATCCGTCTGCTGCTGCGGTGTCAACCCCAGCAGCAACGTCGCGTTGTAGTGGGCCACCACGTCGGTAAGGGTCGCGGCGCTGCCGTTGTGGAAGTACGGTGGGTGCTGCCACGCACCGCGCAGCGGCGTCGTGCGGTAGCCGCCCGTCGTGCCCCGTCGCGCGAGCACGGGGTCCGACCCCGTCTCCGCGGGCGTGTGGAGCAGCGGCGCATCGGTGTAGGTCGGCGGGATGTGGCAGCTCGCGCAGCGCCCGGCCCCGTTGAATACAACCCGGCCCCGCTCGGCCGCCATCGGGTCGAAGCTGCCCGGCGGCGGGGCCGGCGGATGCAGTGTGAACTGGTAGTCCCGCAACACGGGCAGCTTTGGCGTGACGAGATCCGGTTGCGCCACGATGGCGATGCCCAGGCGCGCATCGCTGAACGAACCCTGCCCATGCATCTGTGTGACGGCTACGTAACTGTTCCAGTAGGAGATGGGGCCCTCGCCCGTGTAGGTCTCGAGCGCGACGTCGCGCAGTCCGTACGCGGGCGGGATCAGGACGGGGTCGTTCGTGCCGTCGTGGTTGAAGTAGGCGTCGTAGCGTCCCGGCCCCCACGACTGGAACACCGCTTTCGTCGCGACGTCGAGGACGGGTGAGAGCGCGACGATGGCGCCGACGTTCAGGTCGCGGTTCGGCCACCCGTCGAGCCGCCGACCGATGCCCGGTGCCACCGAGTTGTCCACGGTCGAGTGGCACAGGGCGCAGGTGATCCCGAGCTGCGCGATCCGCCCCGCGGCCGTGACCTTCGCGTTGAGGCCGACCACGGCGTCCCGCTGCAACAGCTCGACCGTCGTGGCCGGACTCGTGAGGTCGGCGCCCGCGAGGAAGCCCGGGGGCAGCCGCGTGGCGTCGATCTTCAGGCCCACCGCGAGGGCGGTGACGGGATCGACCGCCTGCTCCACCACCTCGTGGAGCCGCAGGGCATTCGTCCAGAAGGCTTCGTCGCCCCAGGTTTCGTGGCGGAAGATCTCGCGCCCGGTCGACGGAGCGCCGCCGCCTGCCGGAGCGGGGGCGGGGTGCGCCAGAGCGGCGGCCGAAGGTCGAGGACTGGAGAGCGGCTCGTCGGCACACGCAGCGACGGCGAGCAACCCGAGCGCGAGCGCCACGCTCGTGGAGCACGGGACCTTGCTCATGGGCTGGTCCTCCGGTGGGAGGTGGGCAATGGTGTATAGCAAATCATGACTTGTACTACAAGTCATGACGCCTTCAGCCGGCTGATTGGATTCCTCGGGGTCCGGCCTCGTCAGGCCGGCAGGCGACCCTTCAGGTCCTGCGCCTTGAACGGGCCGGGCTGGGCGATCAGCGCGCGCGCGTGGTCCACCTGTCCCCACGTGTTCCAGAGGAGCACGCCGCGCACGCGTCCTTCCTTCACGTAGTAGACCACGCCTTCGCGGAACTGCTCCTTCCAGTCGGCGACGGTCTCGAGACGCGCGTCGACGTCGCCTACCGCTTCGTAGCCCAGCTCGAACAGGTCGGAGTAGAAGAACGGCAGATGGTGATAGGGAGTCGCCCGGCCCGCCATGTTGAGGCCCGCGGTGCGCCCCATCGTGTTGGCGTTGTCTTCGTGCTCCACGCGCAGCCGTGTGCCGAGCGCGGGATTCTCGAAGTTGGCGACGTCGCCTGCGGCATAGACGTCGGGCTGGCTGGTGCGGCAGGCCTCGTCCACGATGATGCCGTTGTCCACCCGGAAGCCGACCTGCTCCGCAAGCTCTACGCCCGGCAGGATGCCCAGCCCGGCGACCAGCACCTCGGCCACGAGCTCGCCCCCGACGGTGGTGCGCACGACGCACGAGCCGACGCGCCGGTCGAGCCCGGCCATCCCCTCGCCCATCCGCATGGTAACGCCCTTCCCGCGGTAGTAGTCCACCAGGAACGCGGCGAGGTCGGCGGGGAACACGCGCGCGCCGAGCCCCGCCTCCGGAACGAGCATCGTGACGTCGCGCCCCTGCAGGCGCAGCGCCGCGGCGACCTCGCTCCCGATGAACCCCCCGCCGATCACCGCGAACCGCACGCTCTGGCTCGCGAGCGCGCGCAGGCGCCGGTAATCGTCGAGAGTCCGGAAATAGATGATCTGGTCGGTCTTGAGCGGCAGCTGCCGCGGGGAGCCGCCGGTAGCGAGGAGCAGCTTCTGGAACCGGTACTTCGTCCCCCGGTCGTCCGTCGCGCTGTGCCCCCGGGGATCGATCGCCGTAATGCGTCGCCCGAGGTGCAGCACCGCGCCGGTCGCCGCCGTCTTGCGCCAGATTTTCTCTTCGGGCTCGCCTTTCCACGGGGCCTTGGAAAGCGGCGGGCGGTCGTAGGGCGGATGGGGCTCGGCGCTCACCAGGCCGACCGAGCCCGCCGGGTCCGCCTCGTGGAGGGCTTGGGCGGCGGCGTCGGCGGTCATGCCACCGCCGACGATCAGATAGGTGTAGTCGGGCATCGGGGTTGGGGTCGGTCCTCTATGCGCAATATACGCTGCCGTTAGAGCAATTGGATCGCAGCCC
>WNGJ01008139.1_pt1 | contig 11175 bp, 9 predicted proteins | sample 5400611 | NCBI WGS metagenome assembly WNGJ01 (sample SAMN13153375, study PRJNA577476) | soil metagenome | isolation source: 40 cm soil or saprolite under Garry oak tree replicate 1 | place: USA:California | collected 2016-06-15 | reverse complement strand
CGACAATCTCATAAGGACCAAGCCTGTTCCCGGCAGGTAGATTCACGATTGGCGGAAATTATAGCCTTAAAACCCATCCATTTCCGAGCCGTCAAGATTCCTGCCGTTCGCGATGGACTTGACGACATGTCCAGACGAGCCTTAAGCTCCACCAAACTCTGCGATTCCATCTGCAGCTCGTTGCGAAGGTAAGGGTGGCAAGGGAGAAATGGGAAGCACATTGGCAAGGCTCTATGTGGTGTTGAGCGCAGCAATTTTGCTGGTGGTTGGCGTGGTGGGATTTTTTCGTCACGAAATGTTCAACCTTAGGTTTCCTCCCGCCCATAACGTATTTCACCTCCTTAGCGGCGCCATCGGTCTGTGGGCCGGGCTCAGGAATAACGCCAATGCGGTGCGGCGGTTTGGCCAGATATTTGGAGCTATCTATACGCTAGTGGCCATCGCCGGGTTCGCTGGTCTGCGTGATTTCGGTCCCATCCAACTGGATTTGAACACGCATTTCAATTTCATCCACCTCGGAGTTGGTCTCCTCAGTCTGGCCGCCGGTTTTGCCGGCGCGGCTCGATAGACAGAAGCCTCTTCTCCGGGGCAAACCGCAAGGGACTCGCGGAAAATCATGTGGTTAGGCGATCGGGAGAGATGGGGAGCAACTGCCAAGCTTGTAGCGAACTGAAGGCGCCGAGAGGGCCATCGTTCGGGCGAAAGCGCAGAGGTCCGTTGGTGGGCGATAGATGCGCACGGTGAATGCATGCATGTGGTTGCAAACAATTCGGCCACTGAACCGTCGAGGAACAGGTGGAATTCCAAATTGTGATTGGACGCCCAAGGCAACTCGGCGGAGATTCCATTGACGGTGACTCTGGCCGCAGAAGATCCCTGGGTAGAGACTCGACGGACCACCAAGGTCCGCTCCGATCTTCCAGAATAAAGTTGCATCGAGAGGACGCCGTGCTCCACAGAATTTCACCGCACAGATTTTCGATTTTGACGTCCAGGGCGGAGAGCGCAATATGCGAAAGGGCGGCGCGAGGTCCTTGGCGGATAAAGGATTTTGCGCGCAGCGCATGCACTTCCGGCACCGTGTGCATGAGCACATCACCACTGGAACCGAGCGACAGAACTCTGGGCAGGGCCATGCAGCCGGCCCAACCGGCGGCGCTAAATTCAGCTTGCGGGCGTGTTTCCGGTATCCATCCCCAGAGGATGCGCTGGCCCTGGGCGTCCAGCGGGCGAAGCGGATCGGCGGCCAGACGCGCACGCAAATCCTGGGGCGCACTCTTCCAAAGTGGCGGCGGCAGAGAGGCGCACGCACCAGAGGCGCCCAAAGCCCGCACGAAATCGCGTCGCACGATACGCATGGCAGTTATCCTTAGGTAGTTTGTTTAGGCCCGGCTCAGCACGAACTGCTCGTCTATGGTTTCTCGTGCCGGGAGTGCGCCGCCTCTTGAGGGCTGTTGTACGCTTTCCAGGCCCCCTCGATGACGTAAGCGTGAATCGCGTCCGCATCTTCGACGGTCATCTTGTCATGCGGGAATGCGAACTTCGGAGGATCGGCGAAACCGGGCATGCCTTTGTTCCAATGGCTGCCGCCCAGGACGATTTGATACCAATCCTGGTGAACATCGGGGGGCATATAGCGGAGATCGGGAACCGCGCCGTCGAGAACCCAGGCGCCGCTGCCGTCGAGGCCGGGTGAGTGGCAGCCGTCGCAGACAAATGTTCCATAGAGCTTTTCGCCCTGGTGAATGATTTCCGCGCTCACTTTTTGTTCCGGAGGCTTCGGCACCGGCGGAATCACAATCTTCGGAAAAGGAAAAGGCCTGGTGGCACCCAGGTTGAATGCATAGAGTCGCGCTGGCCCACGTTTCGATTCGGGGGTGGCCATCGTACGGGCGGGAGCGAACAAGCGCGAGCCCGAGCCCCATCCGACAGGGGTGACGACATACTGCTGGCCTTTCACAGAAAATGTGACGGGAATCGACTCGATGGCCGAACCGGTCTTGACCGACCAAACTTTCTTCCCGGTGTCAGCGGCGTAAGCCGCGAATTCACCCGTGCCTTGTCCCTGAAAAACCAAGTTGCCGGCGGTGGAGAGAACGCCGCCATTGGTGGCGATTTCTTCCTCGACGGACCAGCGTCGAGACTGAGCCACGGGATCCCAGGCGATGAGGCGGCCGACGAGACCTTCGCCGCCTTCTCCGGCATCGGCCGCGGCGCTGGCGTCCGGACGGCGATCAGTTGTTGGTACGTAAACCAATCCGGTCCGCGCGTTGTAGCTCATCGGCCACCAGTTGTGAACGGTCCACTGCCTTCCGCCACCCGGCGATCGCGGAATGAGGACGGCGCGTCCGGTCTGGAGATCGATGGAAGAGGCCCAAATGACGTTTACGAGCGCTTTCGCGGAAAGAAGTTTGCCGGTCTTGGCATCCAGCACGAAGAAGAATCCGTTTTTCGGCGCGGTCATTGCCACGTGCCGTTTTTCGCCATCGATGACCAGGTCGGCCATCAAAATGTGATTGTTCTCGGAGTGCACGCCCTCGGTGCCGGTTTGGTAGTGCCAGACGTACTCACCGGTGTCGGCGTTCACGGCCATGATGCATTCGCCGAAAAGCCGGTCACCGGTCGCCTTGATTAGCCGGAACTCTCCGTAGTCCACGCCGACACCCGCCGTGCCGAAGATGACCAGGCCGGTGGCCTGGTCATAAGTGATGGCGTTCCAAACGTCGCCACCGCCGACCCGCCACCATCCGTCGCCGTCCCAGGTTTTCGCGGCCATTTCCAGCGCTTTCGTTTCGAATGGCTTGGCCGGATCGCCCGGAACAGTCCAGAAGCGCCACGCTTCCCTCCCGGTTTCTGCATCATAGGCGACCAACGCACCGCGCACGCCGTCGTCCGATCCGTTGAAGCCCATCAAGATCTTTCCTTTCGCGACATGCGGTGCGCCCGTGATGCCGGTTTGCGTTGGTTCACAGACCATTGCTTCCCACACTTTTTGTGCCGTTGCGGCATCGATGGCAACCAAGCGGCAGTCGCCTGTGCCGACGTACACCTTGCCATTCCAGACCGCGACGCCGCCGTTGACGCGCGCGGAATAGGAACCGTTGATGGCCTGATCCAAACGAACCTGGGGATCGAATTTCCACAGCAGTTTCCCGGTGGCTGCGTCCACGGCGTAAACCTTCGAAAGCGGCGCGCTAAGGTAGATCACCCCATCGACAACGATGGGCTCCGATACCACGCCCATCGCGCCATCGATATCCAAGAACCAGGCCAGACCCAGCCCACCGATGTTCTTGTCGGTGATTTGCTGCAACGGGCTGAAATGACCGGCGTCAAACGTGCGGCCGTTGAGCAACCAGTTGTTCCCGGTGGCGGCATCGGACAGGACGCGAGCCTCGTTCACGTCACCGGGCTTCGCTGCACTGCCTACCGAAGAGTGAAGCACAATGGCAACTACGATGGCGACCACGACGAGAGCCAGACCGAGAATGCGCCGTGTGTTCATGCCCAACCGCCTTTCCTACCTTCGCCGCGCCGATCGGAGATCGCATGCCCGAACCTGATTGGCAGGGAATTTCCGCGTGACATGTTAGGTGTGCGGCGGAAACAAAGTCAATGCGTGCCTCGCCCGGCGTGAAGAACAACAGAGGATGGCAGGTTGGAGGGAAGAACACCCGCAGGAGGGAGTGGTGTGCGGCTGGACGGTTCTGAAGGTAAACTCAGAGCAGAAAGACGCGGGAAAGCGAAAAAGTTTCGCCCAGAGAAAGCAATTTGCCGGTCCATAGAAGGAGGCCGTCAGGAAGAGATGAAAGGGCGGCTACAGGTGATGAAATTCGGCGGTACGTCGGTGGGCGACGCCTCCTGTATCGCGCGCGCGGTCGAAATCATTGTGCAGGCGGCGAAACAGAACGGCTGCATCGCGGTGGTTTCGGCGATGAGCGGCGTGACCAACCGATTGATCGAGGCGGCCAAAAAAGCGCAGACCGGAAATTCCGGTGAGGCTGCCGCGGTCATCGATGCGCTGCGGCAGCAACATGAAGCTGCGCTAACAAGCCTGGTCCAGCACCAGGAGGAACGCGTGCGGATCCAGCAGCGGATGGAAGAGGTGCTCGCCGAAGGGCGCCGGCTCTGCGAAGGGACGGCGTTGTTGCGGGAACTCACGCCGCGTACCCTCGACGCGATTTCGAGTCTAGGGGAAAGGCTTTGCGCACCGCTGGTGGCGGCAGCCGTGAGAGAACTTGGGCTACCAAGCGAAGCAATCGAAGCGACAGAACTGATTGTAACGGACGCGTTTCACGGCGGCGCGGAACCGCATATGGAATTGACGCGCAAGAAATCGCAGGCGCGGTTGCGGCCGCTGTTGGAGAAAGGCATCGCGCCGGTGGTGACGGGCTTCATCGGCGCAACCCTGGAAGGCCAACTGACCACTCTCGGTCGGGGAGGCTCCGACTATTCGGCGACCATTCTGGGCGCCGCCATGGATGCGGACGAAGTCATCATCTGGACCGACGTCGACGGCGTGCTGACGGCGGACCCGCGGCTGGTCGAGGAAGCGCGCACGATTCCGGTGATCTCCTACCGTGAAGCCGCCGAGCTGGCTTACTTTGGCGCGAGAGTGCTGCATCCGAAAACGCTGAACCCCGTGGTGCAGGCAGCCATTCCCGTGTGGATTCGAAACAGCTTTGCGTGCGAGCGGCCGGGCACGAAGATTACGCCGGAAGGGCGCAGCATCGGTGGCGGGGTAAAGGCGCTGACGGCCATCCGCGACGTAACGTTAATCAGTGTGGGCGGGCCGGGGATCGTGGGATTGCCGGACGTACTCGGGCGCACGTTTTCGACCACCGCCGAAGTGCGCGCCAACGTCCTTCTGATTTCGCAGTCTTCCTCGCAGAACGATATCTGCTTTATCGTTTCCACCGTGGATGCTCAGCGCACGGTGGAAGCACTGCGCAAAGAATTTGCGCAAGATCTGGCGCACCACAAAGTGGAACACATCACCGTGGATTCGAGTGTCGCGATTGTGGCCGTGGTGGGCGAGAACATGCGCGGAACCCCGGGAATCGCCGGCAGAACCTTCAATGCCCTGGGGCGTGAAAAGGTGAACCTGATCGCCATTGCCCAAGGTTCGTCGGAATCGAACATTTCCTTCGTGATCGACGAAAAGGCGGTGAAAACAGCTCTGAATACGGCGCACCGCGAGTTTGGCCTGGAGGCCTCGCCAAACTGAGGGCCAAACCCACGGGCCTACCTTCTGGTCTTTCTCTTTCTATTCTTGTACAGAGTTTCCAACAAGTATTTCACGGAGGCGCATTCCCGAATGACGGCCTCCAGTTTGGGGATGGTATTATTCAATTCGTGTTCGTCCACCACCCCATCGGCTAGCGTATTGGCGATGCTCTCCAGCGCCGCGCCCACATCTTTCATCAGGTTGGAAATAACCAAAAACTCTTTTTCACTGGTCTGCTGCGGATCTGGAATCTTGAACGCCACTCTTCCTGCCTGTGATTCGAGAACATCCAGAGGTTCGAAATTCTTCAAGAGCACGCAAATTCGCGGCAGCAGGTCCGCAGGGATGGGGCGGTCGCCTCTGAGCCAATACATCAGGGAGCGGTAGTTCGTTCCCAGCTGCTGGGCCAGGAGCCGGGTATCGTATTCGGCTCTGGCCTCCACCATCTGGCTGAATACCGCGGCTAGCGTCCTGGCAGCCACAGGGTAGTCCCTCGTCGAAAGTTTGTCAGTTCAAAAACGGCATCATTTTGAACTGCGAAAGTGTCGATTGTAGCTGAATTGCATGCTTTCCCTATAGTCGGTTTAATGGGGAGCATCGAGGCCCGGGAGATTGCCGGTTTATGGAATGTGATACGGCGGCAATTTCCTTATTGAAAAAGCAAGCAGGCACGGTCTACGATGGCCGCATATCCCAAGTACAACGCAAGAGTTCGCTTATCTAGCTTATCTATAGGATACAATGCGCGCGGATTCGTGGACCGATTTGGGACTGCAGGTGCGGTCGTGCTGGGCCTCGGGAGGGTGAGACTGGCGTGCTTTCCGGCCGCGTTCTGGAAGCCACTGCCATACTGGGACGGAAGCCTTAAGGACGTGACACATGCCGTTCATGGACCTGATCAAGAAAGCGATTTTTGAAGAGGCGCCGCAGGCGGGGCAGCCGCCCGCCAAGCCAGCGCCCAGCCCAGCGGCGCCGCGGCCTCTCGACCCGGCTCCTGCCTATGTCCCCGCGGGCACGCGCGACAACCAGTTCTACATGCGGCTGGCCAAGCAGACGGAGCTCTCCGCCGTTCCGGAGCTGGCCAAGATCGAAGCCTTTGCGGCACCACTCGCGCCGGTCATCACGGACAAGGCCTTGAGGTACAAGGCGGCCCTGGCCACCGCGCAGTCGCAGGGTGGCTTGACCAAAGAGGCGATTTTGAAAGGTTTTGACGCTTTGCTGAGTGTTCTGAATTCCTCGGCGAGCACGTTTAACAAACAAACCGACGACGTGTCGCGAACCGAAGTCGATGCCAAGATTGCCAAAATCAGCGACCTCAATGAAGCCATTCAGCAAAAACAGAAAGAGATCACCGACTTCGAGCAGCAGGTGAAATCCATGCAATCGCAGACGGAGGCATCGCGCGCGAAACTGCAAGAGGCCAAGAGCAGTTTTGCGGCGGCGCTGGAACGGCGGCGCGCCGAGATTCAGCAGCAACGCAAGGAATTTGAAACGATTTTGGGATAGGGAGACGCCATGGCAACCAATTCGGGTTCCCCGGTAATGCAGGGCTTGAAGAATTTCTGGCAGCGTCCGGAAGGAACCGTCGGGAAAGTCGTGCTGGTCCTCGGCGGCATCGCGGCGGCGTATGGATTCGTGCAGATTCTCCCGTTCTTGATCGCCGCGGCGACCGATACGTTGCACCTCGCGATTCTGATCGGGGCCATTCTGCTGCTGATCTTCATCGTCACGGACAAGCGCGTTTTGACTCTGGGGAAGCTCATTTTCCAGAGCGTCATGCGGTTTCTGACCGGCCTGTTCATCGAGCTTGACCCCATTGGCATCCTGAAGAACTACATTGGGGAGATGAAAAAGAATCTCGGGATTATGGACGAGCAACTCGGAAACTTGAATGGCTCGATCCGCACGCTTCAAAACCAGATCGATGCGAACCAAAAAGATGCCGAGCACAGCATGGCGCTGGCCAACCAAGCCGACAAGAAGATGGCCGCGGGCGGCCTCACCTCGCTCGATCAGCAGCAGTACATGTCCGCCAAGGTCACCAACCAGCGCCACGCCGCGAGCCTGATCAACATCAACAAGTCGCTCACCGACTTGCGCGACAAGCTGAAGATACTCTACGACCAACTCATACGCTGGCGAGCCACGGCAGAGTTCCAGGTCACCGACAAGGAGAACCGCGTCAGTGAAGAAGAGATGCGGCGGAAGGCGCTGAAAAAGGCCTACTCTGTGTTCCAGGCGGCGAAGAAGATTTTCCGCGGCGATCCGGTGGCCAACCAGATTTACGACCAGACCCTGGAATACCTGGCAGATGACGCCGGGCAGATGCTCGGGGAGATGGAAGACTTCAATCGTCTTGCCAACAAGCTGATGACCAACATGGACCTGGAAACCGGGGCCATCAACGATGAGGCCGTCAAACAATTGTCAGAGTTTCAGCAAAAGCTCTTGCCCGCATCGGTGACGGCGGTGCCGGGTGGCGTACTGGACCAGTCTTCGGCTACGCCCGCGAATAAGAAAGACGACTACAGCGATTTGATCAAGTAACGAGCAGGCGGAGGAAGGATCACCATGTTTGACAACAAAATCTCCACACCACCGACAGGGCACAGGTTGAAGCCGGGAGCGAAGATTATTCTGCTGCTGGTTGTCGGGGCAGTCCTTTTCTTCGGTTTCCGCACGGCGGTGAGCCGCGGCTGGATTCCTGCGCCGGGCATTGCCAAAGCGCTCATTCCGACGAAAGCCGCTTTGCCGGACTTGAAGGAAGCAGTGGTGGCCAACGTCGAACCAGCGCCTTTCCCGGAAGCGGCTTCGGCCTCCGTCAAAGCGCCGTTGATACGCACCGAAATATGGGCCTGGAACGCACAAATGAACTATATCTACGCCAATGGCGGTCCGGAGACGACGCGCAACAGCCTGATGGAAAAACACAACGCCAACGTGAAACTGATCCGCCAGGATGACACCAGCCAGATGCAGAACGACTTGATTGCCTGTGCCAAAGAGCTTCACGATGGCGCAAGTCAATGTTCCTCCGGTGCGAACTACGTATTGATCATGGGCGATGGCTCTGGCCAATTTTTTGCCGCAGTCAATCCGCAGCTTAAGAAGCTGGACAACGGCGCCGGTGAATACACGGCACAGGTCATCGGCTCGACGGGGTACTCGCGCGGGGAAGACAAGCTGATGGGTCCGCCCGAATGGAAGTCTGACCCCCAGGCGGCCAAGGGCGGACTGGTCGCGGGAGTCCTTCGCGACGGCGATTGGAATATCGCCATGAAGTGGGCCGCAGACAACCAAATCAAGAACAATCCGGACGAAAAGACGTGGGACTCCGAAGCTCTCAATTGGGTCAATGCGCCGGACTACATCAAGGCCGCGGAAATCTATAACGCCAATACCTGCGAAGACCGCAAAGTGGTTCACGACGGCCGGCTGACCGGGGAATCCAAGAACGTCTGCGTGAACGGCGTGGTCACCTGGACGCCGGGCGACGTCAACGTGGCTCATGGCCGCGGGGGACTGGTGTCCATCGTCTCTTCCAGGCAGTACCGCTCGCAGATGCCGGACGTCATTATTGGCATCAAGAAGTTCAACCAGGACCATCGCAACGAAGTTCAGGGAATGCTGGCAGCCAGCTTTGAAGCAGCAGATCAACTCAAAGCCTACCCAGAGGCGCTCAAGCGTGCGGCGGCGATCAGCGCCAAAGTGTACAACGAGCAGAACGGCGACTACTGGCTGAAGTATTATCAGGGAACGCGCGAACAGGATAAAACCGGCAACATGGTGGAGCTCGGTGGTTCTGCCGTCAACAATCTGAATGACAATCTGCTGCTGTTCGGATTGCAGCCCGGTGCCAATAACAATTTCCGCTCCACCTACACGGTGTTCGGAAACATTGCGACACAGCAATACCCGGAATTGTTCAAGGACGCCAACAAGATTCCCGACGTGAAGGAAATTCTCGATACTTCTTATGTTCTCGGAGCGTCTTCGATGCTCTCGCAGAGCGGTGCGGAGGCCGATGTCGCCAGCTTCAGTTCGAGCGGGGATACCGGCAAGGTCGTTTCGAAACGCGACTGGAGCATCGAGTTCGACACGGGGAAGGCCTCGTTCACCGCGGACGGCGAACGCAAGATGTACGAGATCAAGGACGACCTGGCGATTGCCGGCGCATTGTTCGTCACTTTGAATGGACACACCGACAATACCGGGACCCGCGAAGGAAACATGGATTTGGCGGAGCGGCGTGCCCAGGCGGTGAGAGATTGGCTGCAGAGAAAAGCTCCCGCCAACTTTCCCGACAGCCGTTTTCGAATTCACGCCTATGGCGATTCCAAGCCGCTGGCCTCCAACGCCACCGCGGATGGCCGCGCCAGAAACCGCCGCGTGGAAATCATTCTGTCGGGCAAGGAATAGGAACCCGCGTGAGTCCCATGAAACCGGCGGCCGGAGCGATGGGCACGAGCACAACGGTGGCCGCAAATCGCATGGCCACAGCGGGCCGTGGCAGCTTTTGGCACGAAATTCTCGGCGCGTTTTCCCCCAACCGGTTGATTTCCAAAGCGGCACTGCGTTTCATCATTGCGTTCCAGATTGCCGTGCTGCTGCTGGTCTGGGCGACTTCGACCTATGTTTTCCTGCCGAAACCAATGGATGTGTGGCGGGCCTTTGTTGACCTGTGGACTCAGCAGGGACTGGGCCAAGAACTGATCGTCAGTTTCCTGTTGAATGTGCAGGCCATGGCCTGGGCGACGGTCATTTCGCTGGGGCTTGCTTACCTCACCGTGGTTCCCGTGTTCCAGCCGATCGTGCTGGCCATTTCCAAGGGTCGTTTCCTCGGGATGGTGGGACTCACGTTCTTTTTCACTATCATTTTTTCCAGCGGACACCGGCTGAAAGTAAGCTTGTTAGTTTTTGGTGTGGCGGTTTTTTTTGTGACCAGCATGATCGACGTGGTCGCGCAAATCCCCAAAGAAAAGTTTGACCTGGCACGCACGCTGCGCATGGGCGAGTGGCGCGTCGTCTGGGAAGTGATTGTGCTCGGCAAAGCCGACGCGGCTTTCGATGCTATGCGTCAGAACGCGGCCATGGGTTGGATGATGCTCACCATGGTCGAGGGTATCTCGCGGTCAGAGGGTGGGATCGGAGCGTTGTTGCTGAATCAGAACAAGCACTTCCGTCTGGAGGCCGTGTTTGCGATTCAAATCGCAATTCTGTTGATTGGATTGTTCCAGGATTACGCGCTGGGGTTGGCCAAGAAATTTTTGTTCCCCTACGCCGATTTGCAGCTTGAAAAAAGATAGTAACTCATGGATCTCCTGAGGACCACCCGTGCCTGAGCGCTGCACCTACGGCGAAACGCTTCTTAAGATTGATCACGTCAGTCTTTCTTACGAAGACAAGGTTATCCTTCGGGATGTGAACGCGGAAATTCGCGACATCGTGCGCGAGGGCCGCACGCAAGGCCAGGTAGTTGGCTTCCTCGGACCTTCGGGGATCGGCAAGACGCAGCTCTTTCGAATCATCGCCGGTCTGAATCACCCCACTTCGGGCCAGGTGCTGGTCAATTCCGGGCTGACCCCGGTCAAAGCCGGGATGGTAGGTGTCGTCGCGCAGAATTATCCACTGTTCGAAAACCGCACGATTTTCAGCAACCTGATGCTGGCCGCCAAGCAAATGGAAAAGGGTCACGAAGCCGCGCATGAACGGGTGCTGAAGTACCTCCGGCGGCTGGATATGGTGGACCAGTCGCAACTTTATCCGGCGCAGATTTCCGGTGGCCAGCGGCAGCGCGTGGCCATCGCGCAGCAGCTTCTGTGCAGCGAACATTTCTTGCTGATGGATGAGCCGTTCTCCGGCCTCGATGTGGTGATGGAAGCGAAGGTCTGCGAATTGATCAATGAGATTGCCTGCTTGGACGAACTGAACACCATCATTGTTGTCAC
>WNGJ01008133.1_pt1 | contig 11177 bp, 11 predicted proteins | sample 5400611 | NCBI WGS metagenome assembly WNGJ01 (sample SAMN13153375, study PRJNA577476) | soil metagenome | isolation source: 40 cm soil or saprolite under Garry oak tree replicate 1 | place: USA:California | collected 2016-06-15 | reverse complement strand
ATCCCCAGCGCGCGGCCATCGCCAGCCGCCGCGCCGCGGAAATCTATCGCGGCTCTATCCTGCAATCTCATCTCGAAGACCATCGCGAGAACTACACCCGTTTTGTCCTTCTCTCTCCTGAGCCCGGCATGCCCGCGGGAGCCAACAAGATTTCGCTCGTTGTTTTCCTGCTGCACCAACCCGGGGCCCTACATCAGGCCCTGGAACCTATTGCCCGCGAAAACATTAATCTGGTGAAGATCGAAAGCCGGCCCATCGTGGGCCATCCCTTCGAGTATTGTTTTTATCTCGATTTGATGGCCTCGCCCCAAGCGCCGGGAACGCAGGCCGCGCTCGAGGAATTGCGCCGCCGCACCAGAGAAGTGCGCATCCTCGGCAGTTACGTCGCCGCGCCGTCCCCCACAACTTCATAGGGCGCATTTACAATACATACAGCGCACTTTCTGGTAGTGACTCAGTTTGACTTATCACTTATCAGATCGGGGATTTCTCAAATTGATAAATCTATGCGATACTGCCATGCGTGAGGCGCTCAAGCAAGAAGTTGCCGAAAGACGTTAACCAACTGGCCGCTGAGATCGTACGCCTATCCACTGAGGACCAACCCGGAGGAGAAACCATTAAGGAATACCTGTCCCGAATCGGAAGGAAAGGTGGTCTGAAAGGCGGAAAAGCAAGGGCAAGCAAACTCTCGAAACCAAAGCGTTCTGAAATAGCCCGCAAAGCTGCTGAAACGAGATGGGCTAAGCAGCGCGATTCTTCTGTTTAGACTCTATTTCCATTTCCACCATATCATCTCTGAAATCAAAGTGTCCTTGGATTGGTGTTCCAGTTTTGTTCCAGTTCTCGTTATAACTATCTATCGCGATCTTTAGCTGAAAGCATGTACTGGCGATCTGTGACCTGGTGTGGGCGAACGACGTTTGCATGTGCACAGGCTCTGCAGTTCGCATATCATCCCACCTAAATTCGAGACGACCCTGCACATTGTAAGGGGCTGCATGCTTCACACGGACTCTACGGCCCTGCGGGTCATTGACGTAATCCTCTCGCATCGCCTCAGCAATCTGTTCGGCACACTGCCTAACAATCTTGGACGGATGGATTTCCCAGAGGCGTCGCCCGATAGCCCATCTTGCGATTTGGACTGCCGTTGCTGGCCAAGGCTCCCCAGACTGGCGATATTTGGCAACGATTTTCTGATTTTGCTCTATTAGGCTCATTTTATCCTCACATCGCCGGAATAATCCGTCCCCATCCGTCTGTAAGAATCGTAGACATTAAAAAACTGCGGACTTTTACTAGCATTTCGCGACTGTGCGACCACTCTACTTCCTTGTGATGCTGAAGCTGTCCTAAAACAATGGCTGGATGCACTCCTATCCTCGCCGCAAAGTTCTTGATTTTCTGTTTTGAATATAGAGGTCTAAATCTCTTGATGAAATTCTGTATTTCCTGCTGTTCGACCAAAAATTGCTCAGCAAAAATATCTGCCTGCTTTTCTGCATCCGTTTTCTCCTCAAACGGAGTCGCATTATCACCAACAAGGTCAATGTCCAGAACAGGTTTCCCTCCCAATGCGTCGTGATTCTTGACATGTTTGCATTCATGAAGGAGAAGAAACCAAAAATGGTCGAGACGGTCATATCTCATGGCGAGAGCAATAACAGGAGAAAATTCGTCTAACCAGAGAGTTGCACCATCTATTCTGCCTTTGCTCAATGGTTCGATTAGGACAAGGCGAACTCCGCCTTGAGCCAGGATTTCGGCCACGTGCTGAGTATCCTCTGGATTCACGAGAAGATCCCTAAGCTTCGCCAAAGCGTCTGCGAATGCCTTGTCAGAAAACTTAGCTGCCCGGACGCCCTTCGCGATTTTTCTAGCGCGGCATACCCATGCGACCTGCGCTGGATTGGCAGCCGCAGTCGACCTCTTGGCGGCATAGAGAAGCTGCGATTCTTCATCAATAGAATTACGTCCTAGAAATGTTAGAACTCTTGTTTCCAAAACATCTATGTCTTTGGAATCTTCTATCCATCCGCGTTTGACCATCTCTTTTATTGGAGCTAAAGCGAAAAGGCGCGCCTTTCGCGAGATTGATGCGTCAGCGCGCGTCTCACTGAACAATTGATAGGACGTTTCTAGATTCATCCAGAACTGTGCGGTCGTGCCGAAAGCAGCCGCAAAACTTGAAGCAATGTCGGGAGAAATGGCGCGCTTCGCGTTTATGATATTGCTGATCACTGGTGAGGGAAGCCCGGTTATTTCCGAAAGGTCCTCCTGTGTCCACCCGCGTGTTTCGAGTTCATCCTTGATGAACTCTCCAGGAGGGAAGGCTTCGGCTACTTGCGTGATGTCGAACATTTCTCAGTCCCTCCTTTCAGTGGTAATCCTCAATTCCGATGACCAAGAATATTTTCGTTTTGCCTTTGCCTTGAATCTCGAAAATTAACCTCCATTGATCATTTAGCCTCATTGAATACTGATGACTCCTATTGCCTTGCAGCTTTTCAAAACGAGCTGAAGACATGCCGTAGAAGTCGCGCTCATCAGTCGCATTGCGAATAGACCACATTCGCTTGCGGAACGCCCTGATGATCGCCTGAGAATATCCAGCCGTGTATTTAGCGTCCCGCTCAAGCCTTTCGAGAGACTCATCTTTGTACAAGACCTCGAACGGCATGTTTTTTACAAACCTATTGTGCTCCGACACTTAGCTTTTGTCAAGTATAGTTTTAGAGTTTTATATAAATCTTTAACTCTATTATTGACATAGCATGAGCTGCTCAAGCATAATAACGCCATCATGAATCGCTTGAGCAAGGCGCACGCAAATTATCGCCGCATTGGTCGAAGGTAATTCCATTCGCGCCACGGCTCGCATGTGTGACGTGGCCTTTAATACCGTTGGCGGCTGGAATCAGCGATCACGTCTGGAACGTATCCGAGATCGCGGCGCTTTTAGAATCAAACTGAGTCACTACCCACTTTCTGGGTGGTTTGCCCTTTCCTGCCCGCCGCGTATAATCTTCAGACTGCTGCGTCCTCGGCGCCGAGGTTAGCGCGTCCAAAGAGCGCCGCGACAGGATCACCGATCGGCGCGATTCCATGACTTCCGCTTTCCTGCAATGCATCGAGAAAGGCTGCGAAGGGCGCTACCCGCTCGACAGTAAAGAGCATCAGTGCCCGGGATGTGGCGGTCTGCTCGACGTCCAATACGATTTCTCGCGCCTCGATCGGCATTCGGTGTTCAAACTTTGGCAACAGCGCAAAATGAACAGCGCCATCATCGACCAGAGCGGCGTGTGGCGTTTCCGGGAGCTTTTGCCTTTCGTGCCTGCCGGCAGCGAGGTAGTCAGCCTCTCCGAAGGCCGCACGCCACTTGTCGAAGTGAACCGCACCGGAGATTGGGCGGGCGTGCGGCTTTCCATCAAACATCAAGGCAATAATCCCACAGGTTCGTTCAAAGATTTGGGCATGACCGCCTGCATCACGCAGGCCGCCATTCTCGGCAGCCGCGTCACGGCTTGCGCCTCCACCGGCAATACCTCCGCTTCCATGGCGGCCTACGCCGCGCGCGCGGGGATGAAAGCAGTGGTGTTTGTTCCCTTCGGGAAAATTTCTACCGCCAAGCTGGCACAAGCTCTTGAATTTGGCGCCGTGGTCATCGAGATGGGCGAAAACTTCGATCAGGCTTTCCGAATGCTTCGCGAACTCACCGACGAGCTGGGCCTCTACCTGGTGAATTCCTTGAACCCATTTCGTCTGGAAGGCCAGAAAACCATCGTCTTCGAAATCCTCGAGCAACGCGATTGGCGCGTACCGGATTACCTGGTTCTCCCCGGCGGAAATTTGGGAAACGTCTCCGCGGTCGGAAAAGGCTTGCTGGAACTCCGGCAGCTCGGGCTCATCGATAAACTGCCGCGCCTGGTGGTCGTTCAAGCCGAGGGGGCCAGCCCGTTTTACACCATGATCGCCGCGGGCGCGGACGAGATCATTCCTGTTCAGCCGCGCACCGAGGCCTCCGCCATTCGCATTGGCAATCCCGTGAACTGGAAGAAAGCTCTTCGCGCCCTTCGTTCAACCGAGGGCCTGTGCGAGGCCGTTACTGACGAACAGATTTTCGAGGCGAAGGCCGCCTTGGCGAAAGATGGCGTGGGCTGCGAGCCTGCATCCGCAGCTTCGGTGGCGGGCATTCACAAATTGGTTCGCTCCGGCAAAGTGGCGGATGGCGCGGACGTCGTCGCCGTGCTCACCGGTCACCAGCTCAAGGACCCGGAGATCAGCATCAAGCGACGCAGCGAGCGGGAGTTAGCTCAGCAGAGACTGCATGTTGAGGCCGACATCCACAAATTGCGGGCGGCCCTGGAAAGCGTAATGCTGCAATCAGCCTGAGTGCCCGGCGGCGAGAGTCACATCCGGCTGGGATCGTCCCGAGCGATTCCGCCGTAGGCTGATGAGCTGGGATCTGTCTGGGGATTTCGCCTCTCAAACAACAGCAGTGCAACCAGGAAAGCTATTCTCGCCACGTGAAGCTGCCCAGGTCCTGGGCGTTAGCTATCCCACGCTCAAGCAGTGGATCTATAAGGGCAAGATCCGCACCGTCAAGACCGCCGGCGGCCACCATCGCATCCCGGAACAGCAGATCGACAAATTCCTGTACCGCGCCGGGGAAACCGGCGACGTCCGCGAGCGCCGCAGCAACTTCCGCAGGATCAGCGGGAGAAATCAGCTTATCGGCCGCGTCACTGACATCAAGACCATGGGGCTGATGGCTCAGGTGACGCTCTCCATCGGCGGTCAGCACATCACTTCCATTATCACCGCAGATGCTGTTCGCGAGATGCGTCTGCAGAAGGGCCAAACGGTTGCCGCGCTGATCAAGTCCACCGAAGTGATGATCCTCCGCGTCTGACCCGTTCACTTCCGCTCGGTTGCGGACCCACTTTCCCGGTCCCGCGCTGGCTTCGCGCACGCCTCCGCTCGAGAATTTTGTCTTGCGCGGGCGCCTGTTGACGTTCACGGTTCACGGGCGTGCTCACCCGTTGTCACGGGGCATGAGTTGGTCTACCTTCGAATCTCGGAGGCAATCTCATGCAATCGAGAAGATGGTTCTGTGCCTGTGCCCTGGGAATCTTTGCAACGAGCGGAAACTTTGCGCTCGCGCAGGGCCGCGGAAATGGGCATGGCAAGGGACACGGACGCGGTCATGATGACGATGGCGATGATCGAGACGGCTCCTATAGCGATCACGACCGGGATGAGATGCACCACTGGTACGAAGAACATCGCGCCGGTTTGCCTCCCGGACTCGCCAAAAGGGATCAATTGCCCCCCGGTCTTGAGAGGCAACTCGTTCGTCGCGGAACGCTCCCGCCCGGATTGCAGAAGCGCATCCAGCCCTGCCCGCCGGACCTCGAACGACGATTGCCTCCTCCGCCTCCCGATTGCGCCCACGTCGTCATTGGCGCCCACATTGTGCTGCTGAACCGGCGGACCAATGTGGTTCTGGACATCTTTCATTTCGAACTCTAACCATTTTGAACTGTAACACCCCGAGAAATCGTCCTTCGGACTGCTGGATCCCTGCCGACGGGCCGCATTCAGCCATCGTCCTGCCTTGAATTCCGCGGACGCGATGCGGCAGCTATTGCCTCGGCAAGTCATTCTGTGCTAATAGCCTGTAAATGGGCTCCAAATGGATCCGCTCCGGAGGGGTTATATGAAGTTTAAGTCCGCAGCCTGCTTAGCTTTAATCTTGGCGTTTGCGCTGGCAGGCGTCCCACTCTTGGCACATCACGGAACAGGGGTGGCATACGACACGGAGAAGACGGTTACGCTGAAGGGAACCGTAACCGAATGGATTTGGGCCAACCCCCACTGCGGCATTCTGTTCGACGTGACCGATGAGAAGGGTAACGTGGAGCATTGGGGCGCCGAACTCGGCAATCCTCACGCGCTCTCCATGTCCGGCTTGAGCAAGGACATCCTGAAGCCAGGCGACAAGATCACCATCTCCGGCCACCTCGCCAAGTCCGGCGCGCCACGCATCGTGCTTCGGGAATTTACGACCGCCGATGGCCGAACCCTGCCGGAAAAGGGTCATAAAGGAAATGGCGCCAAACTGACCGACGAGCCTGGCCAGTAATCGGCCGCGCCCGGCGAGCGTCTGAATCACAAGGGAGTTGCAAAATGCGAAATCGCTTCATCGATTTGCTCGCGATCCTCGCGATGGTGCTGGCGTTCTCAGCCGTCACATTCGCCCAGACCTACGGTACCAAGGGATATTCCCCGGGAGCGTGGAAACCGGAGGAATTGCCGAAGGATTTATCGAAGCCCAAGCCCTACAACTCACACGACCTTGCAGGCGTTTGGTCCTCGCCCACCAGGGAGGGCTATTTCGAAAGGCATGCCCTTAACGACAAGTGGTTGGACATAAAAGATAAGAGCATTCCAGACCAAATGAGGTCCCAAACCTATCCGCCTCCCATGACCGAATGGGCGAAAGGCAAGTTTGAAGCCACAAAGCCCAGTTATGGCCCCCGATCCGTTCCTCCAGGGTTGGGCAATGACGATGTTTCCACCTGCGATCCAATGGGCTATCCGCGCGACCTCTACGAGGCAAATCTGCGGCCCTTCGAGATCGTTCAGGCTTCAGACAGAGTCTTAATACACATGCAGTACCACGACATATGGCGGACCATCTGGACCGATGGCCGACAACTCCCCAAGGACGCCGATGCCGCTTGGATGGGATATTCAGTGGGCAAATGGGAGGGCGACACGTTCGTCATTACGTCGACTGGTTACGACGACCGGACTTGGCTCGACCACTTCGGCAATCCGCATAGCGATCAAATGGTCCTCGTGGAGCGCTGGCGCCATCCTGATGCCGACACGTTGAAGCTGGACATGACCATTACCGATCCCAAGGCGTATACGGCGCCGTGGGTCGGAGAGACGGTCACATTTGTACGGGCGAAAGCGGCCATCTTTGAGGAACTCTGCGTCCCCTCCGAAGAGGAACACTTCAACGATAAGATCAGGGATGCCGCTGTTGGAACGGCAAAACCCTGAATTGATCTTCGAGAATTAGACTCAGGCAAGACGACAAAGCGCAATTCGAGCACCGCCCGCCGCGGGATTGCTAACGTTGCCCGAATGCGAAAATGTTCTACGTGGGCACCGTCTTCACGAAGCAGTCTCTTCGCAGCCTTCCATAGCAATGTGCTTTCTGCGAAACTCTATTGATTCATGCTACCGCTCGAAGGCGTCAAAATTGTCTCCGTGGAGCAGGCGGTAGCGGCCCCATTAGCCTCACGCCAATTGGCGGACTTTGGCGCCCGGGTCATTAAGATCGAGCGTCCCGAAGGGGGCGACTTCGCCCGTGCCTACGACCACAAAGTGCGCGGAATGTCGAGCTGGTTCGTTTGGCTAAATCGGTCAAAGCAAAGTCTCACCCTGGACCTCAAGAGCCCGGAAGCCGCAGAGATCGTAAGGAAACTGACGGCAGACACCGACGTTTTCATACACAATCTGGCGCCGGGCGCTGCCGACCGAGCGGGCTTGAAAAGCGAAGTCATGCTCTCTCGGAATCACAGGCTCATTGTATGTGAGATAAGTGGCTACGGATCGGACGGTCCTTATCAAGATAAGAAGGCTTACGACCTTTTGGTGCAGTTCGAGACGGGTTTGGTTTCCATCACCGGAACATCAGAAACGCCCTGCAAGGCCGGGATTTCGGTGGCGGACATCGCGGCCGGCGTGTATGCCTTCAGCGGGATCCTGATGGCCCTATACAGGCGGGAAAGGACCGGCCGAGGAGGCCTCGTGCAGGTGTCATTGTTCGATGCCCTCAGCGAATGGGTCTTGCCTGCGGCCTATTACGGGGTATACGGCGGCTCGGCCCCCTCACGAAGCGGCGCAGAACATGCGTCCATCGCCCCGTATGGGCCTTACCTCACCGGAGACGGCAAGCAGATCAATATCGGGATTCAAAACGAACGAGAATGGCGGCAATTTTGTGCGCTGGTGCTGTTGAGGCCGGAAGTCGCGGCGGATCCGCGTTTCGATAGCAACTCACGGCGCTCGGACAATCGACAAGCACTGAGGATCCTGATTTCCGAGATTTTCGTCGCTCTGACGCTGGACCAGATTGTGGAGCGGCTAGAACGAGCGGGTACCGCTCACTCGCGAATGAATTCGGTGCAGGAACTTCTGGCTCACCCGCAGCATACGAAGAGGGGACGCCGGCTGAATGTTCCTTCCCCGGTCGGGCCGTTGCCAGCCCTTGCGCCGTCAATTCTCCTGGACGGCGTAGAGCCTCGCATGGAGGCCATTCCGGCGCTGGGCCAAGATACAGACGCAATCCTCACGGAACTCGGATACACGCCGCAGCAGATTCAGCGCTTGCGCCAGCAGGGAGTGGTCTGAAGGACGAGCCGGCTTTTATCAGTTTCGGAAAAAACTTGCGCCAGATACCGGTTCGCCCACAAGCTGCGGTTCCGTGGCCCCCGAAGCTTATCCGGGCAAAGTCGCGCAAGCGAGGCGGTGCATCGTGGGAATAAGACGCGAACCCATTTCTTCCTTGGGCAAGAAAGCATTGGCGCCGCAGCGGTCGGAAATCTGCTGATAAGAGTTGCTGGGTATCGCCGTAACAAGTATGACGATGACCTGGGGCCACCTCTCACGAATGGCAGAAGTAGCCTCCAGGCCGTTCATTAGAGGCATGGCAATATCCATGAGAATCAGGTCGGGCTGCAGATGCGCCGTTAAGCTGATGGCCTGAAGGCCGTCGCAGGCTTCTCCGACGACTCGAATTTGCAGGTCGCCCTCGAGGAGATCCCGAACAGCCGCACGGAACTCCTGGTTATCGTCGACAACCAGAACCCTGATCATTGCTGATCTGGACCCTAAATGATTTGGTGGACCGGCACCCCGTTGCTCGATCATTCGGTGCTCAAGACCTTGTTAAAGGCACCGCGAGTGGGGCAAAGCCGGAACCCATGGCTACCCGCGTGGAGCATGGCTACGCCTCTCTGTTGTCACCTCGACAGGCACGCTTGAACCCGATGCAGCACGATGGCCTTCGCGTCCAGCCACGGTTCAACTCATCTGGCTGAGACCTCTTCCGAAGTAAAGAGTGGCGGGAGTTTGGTTGTCCCAGCCCACATTGCAAAATGGAATCGACCACCTCTGGACTTTGGCAGGCTCGAGCACGGGTTTTCCCAGGGCTGGGCTGGAGAGGCAATAGGTACCTTCGTGCGTGCCGATCCAGATAAGGTTACGGTCCCATTCGATAAAGACGTTCTCCGTGGTTCCGCGCCACCAACTTTCATATTTATCCATCTCGCCATCGCGCGGCGGAACGAACCAGGCGACTTCTTTGGGAGCGGTGGGATCGGAGATATCGAAAATGCGGATCCCTGCATTGAACCAGGTCATCGCGACGATATTTGGCTTGGCGGCGCCGGGCTGCAACCAGCAATGGGTGTTATGCGAGCCGAAGCGCCCGCGCGCGAAGCAGAAATCCGTGTAGGGAGCATCGGGCGGAGCCGCGGGGCGAGGAAAGAAGCCGATAATTTTTGGATTTCGCGGATCTTTTACGTCGATGACGTAAGGGGTATGGTAATTCTCACGGCAGTCGGCTTCCACGGACTCATGCGCGGCGACGACTATATTTTGTAGCCGCGGATGGGCCGCATCGGCAGTTATGGGCAGGCAGGTGTGAAACGGGATGGTGCCGAAGGTATCGAATTCGTACTGCACGTGCCCATAGGGCTTGGGGTGCTTGATATCAGATAGATCCATAACGTACATTCCGAACGCGCCAAAACCGCCATAGCCTACGGTACCACCGTCCTCCACGCGCTTGGGGACGGTGATGGCGCCGTGGTTGCCGGTCCAGGAAGTGTGGTCACCCGCAAAGCGATACTTTTTGTATTCTTCTTCCTCGCCTAACCGTTGCCCCGGCACCCACCAGCGCGAGACCTCTTTGACGTTGGCGGGATCGGACATATCGACAATCATCAAAGCGTTGCTATAGGGCCGCTCGAGATTCTCCAGGCGCAACTGGTCATCCCAGCCGCAATCGAGATAAGCGTACTGGCCACCATCGTAAAAATTGTGATGAGTGCCATTTCCCTTCGCGCCGGTGTTGTATTCCTGCAGGAGGATGGGCTTGTGCGGGTCCGTGACGTCGTAGGTGCGAATGCCCCGGAGGCCCTTGTACGCGAGTATTTTGTCCCGCAATTCCTTGTCGTATTGGCCGTGCGGATATTCGGGAACCTCCATTGTGAGCGGCTGCGCCGCGGTGACCATCATGATCCATTTCTTGATTTTCGTGTTGTAGGTGACGCTGGCAAAGGAACTCTGCGTCACTCCTTTGTTTAGCACGGCAGGATTCTTAGCATCGCTAATATCCACAAAACCGGCGGCGCCTGGCAACAATCTCTGCTTGCCTCGCGCCCACATGACGCACAGCGGCTCGCCACCCGTAATCGTGGTACCCGAGAGATGAGCGTGAATCTCCATATTGTGGATGTACGGTTTGCGATCCAGATAGGTGAGCGAGCCCATCGGAAGGGGAATTTCGGGCGGTTCATTGGAGGTATAAAGGCCGGAAACCTGTGCGCCAGCACCCCGCACGCCTGTAAGGCCCACTGCAGCGGCGCCCAGAGCGGCTCCGGCTACATTTCTCAGTAGTGACCTCCGGCTCAGCCCCATAGTCTTGTCCGATCCCTCAAGCTTACCTGCGAAAAATTCGGAATCTTGGCGAGATTGGGACATAAATCACCTCTTTTTGGATTCGAGATCGCCCGGTAGAAACGTCGTATTCGCCTCAGCTTTGCAGCGCCAGACGTTGCTTGCCCCATTTGTGCTTACGAAGGGCATTTATCACAACAGCGGAGACGCTGTCAAAGAAAATGGACCGCGTCTCTGGCGCGGGCGGGCACCTCTTCACCCTTAGCCATGCTTGGTCTGCGGTCTTGGCGGCGACCAGAACGAAGCATTGGCGCATTCCAAGCCGCAGCCGAGCGTCCTTGGGATCAGGTTAGCGATCGTTCTGCCTGCACTTCTTCTGAGTTTTTCCATCTCATGAGTGGGTTCCTCGAAGCTGGTCAAAAAGGACTTTGCTCATGCTCACGATCCTGCTCATTATTCTTCTCTTGGCGCTC
>WNGJ01008132.1_pt1 | contig 11178 bp, 10 predicted proteins | sample 5400611 | NCBI WGS metagenome assembly WNGJ01 (sample SAMN13153375, study PRJNA577476) | soil metagenome | isolation source: 40 cm soil or saprolite under Garry oak tree replicate 1 | place: USA:California | collected 2016-06-15 | reverse complement strand
GTCTGCCTGATCGCTGGCGCCGGGCCGCAAAAATCCCCGTTGACCAATTGTATACAAGAGAATACCAACAGGTCACCCTTTTCCTACAAGGAGGCCGCCATGGACAGACACGGCTTCCTCCCGGTTGGTCGCTCGCAAAACGGAGCGTTCGGCCGCCGCGGCGCTGCTTTGTCCGACACCGGGCGCAACGACCGGGGTGTGCGGGGCCCAAGATTCCGCCGTTGCCCTGGTCAATACCGTTCGTGCGGCGTCATGATGCACGACGGCATCGCGAGCCGCAAGGTCGCGACCAGCGTGCGACCTGGAACATGAGTGCGCCTGATTTCTCAACGCCGCAGTCGGACGAAGGTCCGGACTTGCTGGTAATAGGCGTCGCAATCGGGCGCAGCGACGTTGCCGGTGCCGCGGTCGATCATCCCGATGCGGAAGCCCGCTCGATAACATCCGAATGTTTAGATACGTGGCTTGCAATTGTGCGCGACCGCACTGTCACGCTTTATACCGGCAAGATGGAACTCGGGAGCGACGGGAGGACGGTATTCACCCAATTCGTGGCTGAGTACTTTATGGACGCGCTCGCATCAGCCGTCGGGATCGATCCGCTCGATTTTCGTCTCACCAACACGCCAGATGCCCGCGATCGCGACCTGCTGACGACGACAGCGCGTCTGAGCGCATGCCAATCTGGAAAGGCGCCGAAGAAGGCCGACGCCAAGGCATCGACCCTGACGGGATGCGGAATTGCGCTGAGCCGCTATGGTGCCGGCGACGAACGTTCCGCTCTGGTGATCGACGTCGCAATTGAGCCAGCTACGGGTACGGTCACGTTAACGCGAGCCTGCAGCGCATTCGATTGCAGCCGGGTGCGCAATACCAGAAGCCTGGTCGATCAGATCAAAACAGCGCTGCTACGAGGCCTGAGCCGAGCAGGCTACCAGCACGCCTCGTTCGACCGCGAGAACGCGACACGCTTTAACTGGAACGACGCTCGCACCCTGACGTTTGCAGAACTCCCACCGGTGCAAGTGCATCTGATACCACGGCCGGATCGGCCCTGGGGCTCGCTTGGAGACGCGGGCACGGTTGCCACGGCGGCAGCGCTGGCCAACGCAGTGCTGGATGCTACCGGCAAGCATTCCAGGTATGTTCCGCCCGATCCAGACTCCGTCAAAGCGATCATGTGAAGCTGTTTGTTGGAACATGGCGGATTGCACAAAGACCCAGTTCAACCAACTTTTCGCAGGCGCGATGGCTCATCACAAGGCGGGCCGTCTTCGCGAAGCCGAGGCCGCCTATCGCGCGGCGCTCGACATTTCTCCGGGGCATGCAATCGCCGCTCACAATCTGGGCGTCGTCGCTGCCGCCCGGGGCGAGCACCTTTCTGCAATCGGTCACTTTGATAACGCCATTGCGGCCGAGCCACGGTACGCATCTGCCCATTACAACCGCGCCGTCGCGCTTGAGCGACTCGGCCGCCGACGCGAAGCCATTGCGAACTTCAGTCGCGCGTGCGCGATCGAACCAGGGCACTATGACAGCCACCGAGCGCTCGGTTTCCTTTGGCTGGCAGAAGGTGAAAGAGGTCGCGCGCTGGACCATTTTGCCCGCACGTACGAACTGCGTCGCGGCGATGACCGCACGGGCATAGCAGGTCAGTCGCTGTCGACCGCCACTCGCAGCAAGCTCTTGCACGACGCCGCCCAGTTCCGATTCTTGTCCGAGGGTCGCCACGATGGTCTGCGCTTCGCGGCGCTGGCGCGAGCATACGCGGAGGTGGCAAAGGACGTGTCGGAAGACGTTACAAGTCTCTCCAGCCATCAGCTCGACCGGCTCGGGGACAACTACAATACTTCGATCCATGTCTTCTCCGCAGCAGAGATCACCAATGGCGCTGTCAACAGGCAATTGCGCGGTGACGCTCTTACCCGGCAGTTCAAGGCAGATCGAACAGGGGTTGTCTTTTTCGATCATCTCCTGACGCCGCAGGCTCTCGCCAGTCTGAGGCGATATCTGCTCGAAAGCACGATTTGGCACGACTTCAGCCATATCCGCGGCTTCGTTGCCTCCTATCTTGAGGATGGCTTGGCCTGCCCCTTGCTGCTACAGGTCGTGCACGAGCTGCGCGTTATCTTTCCCGAGGTGCTGGGCGATGCCCCATTGACCCAGGCGTGGGCTTTCAAGGGGCTCGAAAGTGACGCTGCGATTGACATCCATGCCGACGATGCTGCGGTGAGCGTGAACTTCTGGGTGACGCCTACTGAAGCCAATTTGACCCCTGACCATGGCGGCCTTGTTGTCTGCCGCGTTCCGCCGCCACCGCAATGGAAGGTGAAGGATTATGGCGACGATCGCGGGCGCATTGTAGCTTTTTTGGAACGGCACGCCGGAGAGAGGCTGATCGTGCCCTATCGGGAAAACCGCGCGGTTCTGTTCGACTCCCGATTGTTCCACTACTCGGATGCCCCAAGATTCGCCGAAGGCTACGAAAATCACAGGATGAATGTGACGCTGCTGTTCGGCCGCCACGACGGAGGCCAGGCCGATTCAACTGTGCATTGCGACGAGGGCGCAGGGCCTAAGGTGTCCCAAAATTGACGCACGCCGCCTCGCGGTCCTATTCTATCGCAATTCTCGGATAGATCAGCCATTCTTGAATGAAGCGAAAACCTGGACAACATGGCATCCGATCTGAATGACAATTACACCAACGCCGCGCTCCGGGTCGAGGATAGAGACACCTATCCGGAGAAGCGGGTCGGCGAATTCATCGGCGCCGTCGCATCGAACGAGTGGGTCAACAAGGAATACAAAGAGATCGTCGTCACGGTACATCGCCGCGCGCTGAAAGCCTATGCGGGACAGATGTTTCATCTGCTCTGCCCTTCGCCCGATGGAGCCGAAGTCTGGATGCGGCGGCCGATGAGCGTTTATCGCGTTGATAAAAAAGCGGGGCAGCTCGCGTTCCTCTACAAGGCCGAAGGACGGGGCACGCGCGGAATGGCGATGCTCATTCCAGGCGATGACTTCAATATCGCCGGTCCGCTCGGCGTCGGATTTCAGCTCAAAGCGAACTGGAAGAACGTCGTGGTCCTCGGCCGGGGTGTTGGCCTGGCAACGCTCGCGCCGCTATCGCAATTGGCGGCCGACAACGGAGTGGGAGTTACCGCGATCCTGAGTGCGCGAAACCCCGCGGTCGTAATGTCAAAAGATGTTTTTGATGGCCTGGGCGCAAGGACAATCATCGTTCTGGATTCCGATCACAGCAGTGCAGTCGAGAACGTCGAGAAGATTATTGAGCATGTCATTGCCGAGGGCAAGGCGGACGCGTTCTTTACCTGTGGCTCGAACCGACTGTTGAAGCTGATGCAGCGGCTCGGCAAAAAGCATGATATTCCCGGGCAGGTCGCCATGGAGCAAATCATGGTTTGCGGCTTCGGCGCCTGCTACGTTTGCGTTCGCACCTTCGAAGTGAACGGGAAGCGCGTTCTCAAGCGCGTTTGCCGCGATGGTCCGGTATTCGACATGCAGGAGGCGGTGGGATGGTAGATCTTTCGGTAAAGATCGGCGACATCACCCTGCAGAATCCTGTAACGCCCGCATCTGGCGCCTTCTCATGGGAGTACAATGACGTCATCGACCTCAACAGGCTCGGAGGGCTTGTCGCCAAGACGATTTGCCGCGAGCCAAGGCTCGGCAACCCGACGCCGAGAATGGCCGAGACCGAAGGGGGGATCATCCAGTCAATAGGTTTGCCAGGTAAAGGCATCGAGTACTTCGTGGATCACATCGTTCCCGAGTACGCGAAATTTACGCCGCCGCTCATCGTCAGTGTCTCATCGGAAAGCATCGAGGACTTTGCCGCGCTCGCCCATGAACTGAGTGTGCCGGATGTTGACGTGATCGAAGCGAATATCTCCTGTCCAACCCGCAATGCCACGGGCGGCAATTTCGCAATGCACGAAGATCACACGAGGAAGGTGATCCATGCTATCCGAGCGGCGACCACCAAACCATTGTGGGTTAAGCTCTCGCCGAACGCCGGCGACATTGTCTCCATCGCTCAGGCGGCGGAGGACGCCGGCGCCGATGCCGTGGTGATTGCGAACACATTCCTCGCGCTCAAGATCCGGACGGACAATTTCCGACCCGCGCTCGGTAACAAGTTTGGCGGACTGGTCTCGCCGGCGCTGAAACCGATTGTACTGCGAATGGTGTATCAAGTCGCCAAGGTCGTGAAAGTCCCCGTTATCGGAATCGGCGGAGTGACCAACGCCGAGGACGTCGTTGAATATATGCTCGCCGGCGCCAGCGCCGTTGGGATCGGCTATGCGGGTTTCCGTAATCCTACGGCCCTGGTCAGCATCATTGACGATCTCCAGGCTTGGTGCGACGAGCGAGGCATCAAGAAGGTGACAGAGTTGATCGGCGCCGTGCGCGACCAGGACATGGAGATGGATACGCTCATTGCCGCATCGGCGGGCGTTTGAGCCATTCGCACCCCGCCGACACTGGCGCCAACCGTGGTAGCCGAGCGACGAGCGGCCTAGCGGCACCCGCCGTAATAGGAGCAAAACTCTCGGCGTCATCGCCGGGCCCAATTTTCTTGGCGATCTCGTCTGCGCTCAGCCCCGATCCCATGCGGAACGCCTTGAGCCGCTGCCCGATCTCATGATAGCGAAAAGCCATTGGCAGCCCCCACCTGGTCATGGCCGGGCTTGTCCCGGCCATCCCGATGACCGGGCACCGTGCTGTTCTGATCGAGATCGCCGGGACAAGCGATATCGCGCACGGCTTTGTACGGTACAATGGGGCACGGAGGATGCTATGAGAGGGCGCCATTCAGTGGATGCAAAGCTCACGCGGCGGCGATTGGTGGCCGGTGGGGTTGTCGGTGCAATCGCACTTACGAGCGATCCCGTGGCGGCGCAGCGGTGTCCGGCGACGCCTCCGGCCCGCCTCAAGGGCCCGCCGATATGGCTCGACCTCGATCAGCAAGACCTCGACGAGGCCTACGATCAGAACGTCTATGCCTTCAACTTCAGGAACATCGCCGAGCGACGCGCGGCGAACAACGAGACGGCTCTCGCCGTAATCGGCCGACCAGAGCGGGTCCCCTATGGGGCAGCCGATATCGAGAAGGTCGACATCTACCGCACCCGGCGGCGGAATGCGCCAATCATGGTGTTCATCCACGGTGGCGGCTGGCGCAACGGACGTTCAGGTGATTTCGCGCTGTTCGCCGAGGTGTTCGTCAAGGCCGGCGCCAACTTCATCGCCGTCGATTTCACCAACGTCGTCGAAACCAACGGCGACCTCTTTCCGATGGTCGATCAGTGTCGGCGCGCGGTTGCCTGGACATACCGCAATGCCGCGAGCTTCGACGGCGATGCCAACGCGATCTATCTCTGCAGCCGATCATCGGGCAGCCACCTTGCCGGTTGCGTCGTCATTACCGAATGGGAAAAACAGGGGCTGCCACGCGATATCGTCAAAGGCGCCGTGCTTGGCAGCGGCATGTACGACCTCAAGGCCGTGCGACTCTCGAAGCGCGGCAACTACGTCAAGTTCACCGATGAGATGGAAGAGGCGCTCTCGGCCCAGCGCCACATTGAGAACATCCACACTCCGCTCGTTCTCGCCCACGGGACGCTCGAGACCCCGGAATTTCAGCGGCAGACGCGCGAGTTCGCGGCGGCGCTTAAGGCCGCCGGTAAGCCGGTGCAACTGATCGTCGGCAAGGGCTACAATCACTACGAGGTGGGCGAGACGCTCGGCAATCCCTACGCCATCTTGGGTCGCGCCGCTCTCGAAATGATGAAGCTGGCCTGATCGAGCGCCGGGCGATGCAGGTTGCCGTTCGCGGACATCATGATGGCGGACAGCGAGTTCGCGCCGCTCCACGGCAAGATCAAGACCGCAATCGCGGCACTTTTCTGAGGAAGCGCGTTTGTCCAAGCTCTCACTGACGCTTGCTTGCGGCGACTACGAGATCGTGCGTGCACTCGTGGACGGGAAGGTCATGCCGGACGGCGTCGACCTCAACGTGCTGACCGAGATGGATTCAACAACGCGGCATTGGCGCTTTTTGCGAAACCAGGAATTTGATGCTGCGGAAATCTCGTGTTCGTCCTATCTCGTTGCCCGCGACCATGAACTGCCGGTAGATGCGATTCCGGTCTTTCTTCATCGCAGGTTCCGGCATGGATTCATTTTTATCAACACCACCAAGGGTATCTGCACTCCTGGCGACCTCGTTGGCCGCAGAATCGGTGTCAAACAATTTCAGGCCACCGCCGTCGTCTGGATGCGCGGTATCCTGCAGCATGAATACGGCGTACCGCTGAACTCGATCGAGTGGCTTTGCGAGCTGGACGAAACAATAGAATTTGTTCCGAGCGCCGATTTCAAGATCGCGCGCGTGCCGCCCGATGCGTCGATCGAGCAAATGCTGGCTGACGGAGAGATCGATGCGCTGCTGCATCCCGATTTAATCCGTCCGCTGGTCGAAAACGACCCGCGGGTCGCCCGCCTCTTTCCAGACTATCGCGGCGAAGAATTGGCCTTCTACCAAAAGACCGGCATGTTCCCGATCATGCATGTTCTCGGCATCAAACGGCATGTCATTGAAAGGAACCCATGGGTCGCCATCAACCTGTTCCACGCCTTTGACAAGGCCAAGGGCCTTGCCATGAAACGACTGGCAAACCCGCGGATCGTGCCTCTCGCTTCTTACCGCGAAGCGTGGGAGGAGCAGGAAAGAATCATGGGCCCTGACCCGTGGGAATACGGCCTCACCGACAAGAACCGTCACACCCTTCAGACGCTGGTGGGCTACGCCTATGAGCAAGGCCTGATCCGGCGCAACTTTACGCTCGATGAACTGTTCCTCGACATGTTTCAGGGGCGCAAGCGGGGTGTCGAGTTCAGAATATGACCGGCGAGATCGAGGTCACGGATTTAAATCGTTCGCCAGAGCAAGCATGCTGTAGGGGCGACCCTGGTGGTCGCACAGCGCCCGCCCCCTGAGCGCATTGGTTAGACTTCATCCATTATGTGCGACGGGAACAGGGCGACTACAAGGGTCGCCCCACCTCTCCTTACATCCGCACACACCCAAGCAGCTGAACCTGATTTGGAAGCCGATATTGTATTCAATTGTATTCAATAGTAGGCTTGCTCCCTCAATGGCGTTTCATCGGGCGGCGGCAAGACGGAACTGCATCACGCCCTCGTCGGACTTGTTTATCGTGGACGGGGACGCGCGAACATTGTCTTCAGTGCAATTCGAACAGCCTGGTTAACAAGGGAGGCAACCATGATCTCGACCGCAGTCTCGCGCATCTCGATCGGCGTAGCTGGCACGGCCTTGCTTTTCGCACTGTCTGTCGCGCTTGAGGCAAAGGAGTACATTAAGGGAGAACGCCCACAGCAGCGAGGCTATTCGGAAGCGGTGATAACTGAGGGCGGCAGGACGGTGTGGCTGGCGGGACAAACGGCGACCGCCGACGATGCGGGAAAGTCGCTCGCCGGCGACTTCGAAGGGCAGGTCCGCCAATTATTCAAGAATCTCAACCGCACTCTCGAAAAAGCGGGCGGCAAGCTCGCAGACATGGTTCAGATGACCGTGTTTATTACCGACGTTCGCTATGGCGATCGTCTCACGCAGATCCGAAGGGAGGTATTCGGCGACAATTTTCCAGGCAGTGCTCTCATCACCATCACTGCCCTGGCCAATCCCGACGCGAAAATTGAAATTCAGGGCTACGCCGTGATTGGAAGCAAATAGAGGGGATTCGTTCTTTTTCGCGTGGGCGCAAAGGCGGGTATGAGACGGGGCAGGCAGGATGGGCTGAATATTCTCTAACGACCAATGGATCGACATTCGAAACAGCGTTGCCCGGTTGACGCGGTGGCGGGCCGCAAACCATCCAGAGCGATTTCAGGGCTTGGTTGGGAGGCGCTTTTGACGAAGGCTTTCAGGGTCGCGACGTGTCTGACAGTCGGATTGCTCGCCGCAACCGCGGCGTCAACGGGCCGCGCTGAATCCGACGAAGAGATCGCAGCGTTCTATCGTTCCCGGCCGATCATCTTCGAGGTCGGGTTCAGCGTCGGCAGCGCCTACGACCTCATGGGTCGTACGGTGGCGCGTTCCCTCGGACGTCACATGCCGGGCAATCCCACCGTCATCGTCATCAACCAGCCCGGGGCCGGAAGCCTGTCAACTGCTAATCGCGCTTACAATGTGATGAAGCGCGACGGCAGCGAAATCGCAACGTTCAACCGCAGCATCTTCATGGAGCCTCTGCTTGGCAACAAGCAGGCGCGCTTCGAACCCGCGAGGTTTTCGTGGATCGGCAGCGTTGCGGATGAAATGAGCGTTTGCGTGTCCTGGCACACGTCGAAGGTGAAGACCTGGAGCGATCTCTTCACGGAATCTTTCGTCGTCGGCGCCAACGCGGTTGGCTCCGACACGGGCGTCTTCGCCAATCTGATCAAACGCGTTTTCGGAGCCAAAATGAAAGTGGTGATGGGCTATCCGGGCGGCGCGCAAATCACGCATGCGATCGAAAGTGGCGAAGTCGATGGCCGCTGCGGCTGGTCGTGGAGTTCAATCCGCTCGAGTAAAGCCGATTGGATTGCGGGCAAGTCGATTAACATTCTGGTACAATTCGGCATGAAGAGTCATCCCGAGTTGAAGGACGTGCCTGTTATCGTCGACCTCGCCACTACCGATAGCCAGCGTGAAATCCTGGCGTTGATCCTTCGTCGACAAGAAATAGCGTGGCCGATTGTGGCGCCGCCCGGAATCCCGCCTGATCGTTTGCGAGTCCTGCGACAGGCATTTCAGCAGACCATGGAAGATCCCGATTTCACCAGAGATGCCGACAAGATCGGCATTGAAGTCAACCCGAAATACGCGGCCGAGGTCGCGGGCATCATCCAAGCGGTCTATCAGGCCTCTCCTCGCGTCATTGAGGAAGCACGGCGTGTCCTGAATCCTTAACGCATGCGGAGGATAGTGACGCGGTCACTCGACCGATCGGTCGAGGCACCTACCGCCGCCACCTGACTGGGCGTTATCGATCCGGCGCGGTTCCCCCAGACCGAGCGGATAAATGTGACGACCTCCGCAACCTCTGCATCTGTCAACACACCGCGAAACGGAGTCATGCGATAGATATCAGGCGCGCCCTCGACGACAAGGCGTGAGGATCCGTTCAGCACGATGTTGATGAGCGAGACTGGATTGTTGTCCAGCACCACGGGGTTGCCGGCCAGCGCCGGGAGAATCGAGGCCCGACCTCGCCCGTCTTGGCCGTGACAAGCTTCACATCGGTCGAAGAAAACCGTCGCGCCAATGTCGCCTGCGCGTATCCCACGCAAGTCGATGGAGCCGTCATAAGCGTAGATCGGCTGGTTTCCATCAACCGCCGGCGGCAGCGACTTGAGATATCTTGCGATCGCGCTCAGATCCGCATCGCTCAGGTATTGGGTGCTGTTGTTGATGACGTCGACCATTGTGCCGAATGCAGTGCCGTGACGGTTACGACCGACCTTCAGAAAATCGACAATATCTTTTTCAGTCCAGCGCCCAAGACCTGTGTTGTGATCGCCGGTCAGATTGGAAGCTGACCAATTGTCAAGCTCGTTGCCACTGAGATACCCGGATTGCGTCTGGTCCAGGGCCTTTTCCTGGAACGCCCGGCCTCGCGGCGTGTGACAGGCGCCGCAATGCCCGAGACCCTGCACCAGGTACGCGCCGCGATTCCACTCAAAGCCATTTTCCGGCTTTGCTCTGTAGACGCGCGAGTCACTCATGAATGTGCTCCACAGCGCCAGGGTCCAGCGCATGCTTAACGGCCAGGCCAGTTCGCTCGGTTCATTCCGCCGGCTTACCGCAGGAACTTCTTTGGTGAAGAAATCGAATAGACTGCGAATGTCGTTGTCGTTGATCTTCGCGTAGGAAGGGTACGGCATTGCTGGATAGAGGCGATGCCCATCCTTCGCGATTCCCTGTCGCATCGCTCGACCGAAATCCTCGAGCGTGTAGCTGCCGATCCCGGTGTCCTTGTCGGGCGTGATATTCGTACTGTAGATCACGCCGCCAGGCGTAGCCATCTTCAGGCCGCCCGCGAACGGCCGGCCCCCCGGCGCGGTGTGGCACACCACACAATTCCCCGCACGCGCAAGGTATTCACCAGGAGCGGTCCCATCGGCGGCGCGTGACGGCGAGACTTGAAATGCAGATGCCGCAATTGCGCCTGCAACGAGAGCAGGAATGATCTTCATCGACCGCCCCTCGCCCCTGAGCTCAGTCCACCGGGCATCAGTCGTTGCATCGCCGTTGCGCCCTGCTGACGCCTCACATGATCGCTCTGACGTACTCGGGATCGAGCGGAAGGCGTCGGGGGTGCTTGCCGGTGGCATCGAACACCGCGTTGGCCAGTGCTGCCGCCGTCGCCACCGTACCCGCCTCGCCGGCCGAACCCCAGGGCTCGTCCGGACGCGGGATCAGCTGCGTCTTCACTTCGGGCAGTTCCGCGAATGTCAGGATTCGGTAGTCGTTCCAGTCGAGAGTCGTCACCCTCTTGCGGTCGAATTTGACTTGCTCATGGAGGGCACGGCTGAGCCCCTGCAATAGGCCACCCTCGACCTGATTGACTAGACCGTCTGGATTGAGGACAAAACCGCAATCGAAAGCAATGCAGGCCCTGGTCAACGCGATCTTTCCGGAAGAGCGTTCGATCTCGACGTCGACCACCAAGGCCGAACGGCTTTCGCCGGCGCCATAACGGCCCATTGCAATTCCGCGTCCCGTCAAGGTCGCGCCCCTTTGCTTTCGCCCAGTTCGCGGCTGCCAGCCGCTGAGATTTGCAACGGCGCGCAGCACGTCATGATCGCGTGCATCGCGCGTATTCTTGAGGCGAAATTCGAGCGGATCGATACCGGCCGCATCCGCAAGCTCATCCATGAAGGATTCATATGCGAAGATCGATTGGGTGCCACCTGGCGAGCGGAGATAGATGCCCCTCAGCCACGGCTCGACATACACATTGCGCGCCCGCTTCGCTTCAATATCGTACCAAAGATTGGCAGCCGCACCGCTCTTGCGGCCCCATCCCGGCGCGCCCCCGATCAAGTGCCAAGCAAGGTGGTTGCCTTTTTCACCCATCGAAT
>WNGJ01008131.1_pt1 | contig 11178 bp, 10 predicted proteins | sample 5400611 | NCBI WGS metagenome assembly WNGJ01 (sample SAMN13153375, study PRJNA577476) | soil metagenome | isolation source: 40 cm soil or saprolite under Garry oak tree replicate 1 | place: USA:California | collected 2016-06-15 | reverse complement strand
CGGGTTCAGCGCCGCCAACGCGACCATGCTGCTCACCAACATGGGCATGTTCGGCGTCATCTTCCTGGTCTCCCAGTTTCTGCAGTCGGTCCTGGGCTACACCCCGCTCGCCGCCGGCGTCCACGGCCTGCCCTGGACCGCTGCCCCCGCCGTCACCGCTCCCATCGCCGGGCTGCTCGTCGACCGCCTCGGCGGGCGCCGGATCGTTGCCATCGGCGTCGCGCTGCAGGCGATCGGCATCGGCTGGCTCACCACCGAGATCACCCCCACCATCCCCTATGCCGACCTCGTGCCGCCCTTCCTCATAGCAGGCACCGGCCTGGGCTTCTTCTTCGCGCCCATCACCCAGCTCACCCTCAGGTACGCTCCCGGGCAGCTCGAGGGCATCGCCTCCGGCACCTCAAACGCGCTGCGCCAGGTCGGCACCGTGCTGGGCATCGCCGTGCTCGCCTCGGTCTTTTCCGCCACCGGCAGCCTGGGCAGCCCTGGCCAGTTCACCACCGGCCTGACCGCCGCCCTCACCGTCTCCGCGGCCATACTCGGAGCAAGCGCGCTGGTGGTCCTGCTGGCCCCGGAAACCCGGACGGCTCCGCAGGCCGCCGCCGTTGGCGCTGGCGCCGACCTGGTGGCGGCGGCCGTCCCGGTTGCCATGCCGGCCGTCCGCCGTCTACGCCGTTTACGCTGCCTAGGGCGTGTCTAAGCCGCCCGCTGGCGGGCCAGCGCGGCCGGGGTCATGCCGGAGAGCCGGCCGCATTCCCTGGTCAGGTGGGCCTGGTCGGCGTAGCCCGCCTCGGCCGCGATGGCGGCCAGGTCAAGGATCGCCGGGCGGGCGTCGACGCGCGAGACGAACCCGCGGAATCGCAGCACCCGCTGTAGCGTCTTCGGGCCGTAGCCGACCACGGCCTGGCAGCGGCGCCGCAGTTGGCGCAGGCTGAGCCCGACCTCGGCCGCGACGTCCTCGGCGCGCGCGGCCGGATCGCGCAGCAGGCGGGCCGCGCAGGTTACGGCGGGGTCCGGCGCGCCGTCGGCGACCAGGGCCGCGGTCACGTCCAGCATCTGGCCCGCGGCGACCTCCGGGTCGAGCGCGGCGGTCAACTGCCCCGCCTGCCTGGGCCGCAGGTCGGCGAGGTCGACCCGCTGATCGCGGAGTTCGCTGAGCGGGAGCCCTAGGGCGGGGCCGCCGGCCGAAGGCCGGAAGCGGGCGCCGAGGATGATCGTGCCAGCGGCCATCGTGGTCGCCACCGGCCCGGTGTCCGGGCCGGCCACGAAAGCACCGCGGCCCTGCTCCCAGATCAGGTCGGTGCACCCATCGGGCAGCACGAGCCCGGCCCGTTCGGCACTATCATCCGTGACCTGCGCCCACAGGCACGCCACGGCGTTCCGCAGCGCGGCGGGCGCCGGCCATTCGGTATAGCCGGGCGGCAGGGCTCGGACATCCACCTAACCAGGATGTCATGCCGACGGCCGTTTCGTTCAATACGGGCGCGGCGGCCCGTGATGTCATGGGCCGATGAACACTCCAGACTTCACCGCGGCCGGTGCCTTCGTCGCCGCCAACGCCAGGGTGCTCGACCGGCGCCGCTTCCAGCGGCTGTTCGAGGACGGCCCCGCCGCGCCGGTGCGGGACGCGGTGGCCGCCTACCGCAATGACGACGGCGGCTTCGGCCACGCGCTCGAACCGGACTGCCGCGCTCCGGGCAGCCAGCCTGCCGCTGCCGCGATGGCGCTGCGCCTCATGGACGAATCGGACGCGTGGGACGAGGACCTGGTCCGGGGGGCGTGTGACTGGCTCGCGGCGGTGGCCCCCGCCGAGGGCGGTGCGGCCTTCGTCGAGGCGCCCCTGGAGGGCTGGCCGCACGCGCCCTGGTGGGTTCCTGAGGATGGGCATCCAGCCTCGCTCATCGCCACCGGCATGATCGCGGACACGCTGTACGCCCGCAGCGTCAGTCACCCCTGGCTGGACGGCGCCACCGAGGTCATGTGGAACCGGATCGGCAAGCTCGGTGCGGGCCAGGGCCTCGCACCCGGCGCAGGGGGCTACGAGATGTTCGGCGTGCTCGGTTTCCTCCAGCACGTGCCCGACCGGGACCGGGCCCGCGAGGTGTTCGGCCGGGTCGGCCCGCTGATCCTGGAGCACAAGCTGGTGGCGCTGGACCCCGAGGCGCCCGGCGAGGTGCACGGCGTGCTCGACTTCGCCCCCGAGCCCGATTCGCTGGCCCGCGCCCTGTTCGACGACGCGACGGTCCAGGCGCACCTGGACCACCTGGCTCAGGGTCAGAAGGACGACGGCGGCTGGACGTTCAACTGGCCGGCCTGGTCACCGGCCGCCGAACGGGACTGGCGCGGTTTCCTCACCGTCGACGCCCTCCGCGTCCTGCGCGCCACCGGCCGCCTGTAGCGGCAGAGCCGACCACGAATCCATGCATATGGCGCTCTACCGCATCTAGGTGTTGAAGAGGTCCTTATAGGATCGGCGGCCTGGGTGCCGGGCCCTCGGGGGCGGTGATCTCGGCGTGAGCCCCGCCGGAGTTGGCCGGATGGTCACGGGCGCCGTGGAGCCCGGCCCCGGGTGCCTCTTTCTCCACTTCCGCATCGTCCGTTGCGGCGGCAGCGCCCTGGGCAGGGTATGAATGTGGCGCTGTGCACGAAAGGATGTGCACAGCGCCACATTCATGCAATCCTCCCCGGGCCCGCGTGTGACCGGTAGGGCGGAATGCGGGCCCCGGGGCGGGCGCCGGGCGGGGATCAGGACGGGTACATCGCCTCGATCCCCAGCCGGCGCGTCAAGTCGCCAGGGCTGAGGCGTGACCCTGACAACACCCCACTATCCTCTTGGGCGGGCGAAGACGGCACCAGTGACACAGGAGGTGCACTGCGTGGTCACGGTGGGCGATGCCGAGGATCGGGCCTATCAGGGCCTGCGGTCGCTGCCGTGGCGGGTCTACCTGGTGGCGATGTGGATCTTGTGCGCGGAACTGCAGGCCCTGTACGGGCCCTGGATCCATGAGGACGATGTGCCGCTGATGGCGTCCACGATGGACCTGATCCGCGATGTGGTGGCGGCCGGCGAATCGGACGGGACGGCCCGGCGCGGCCGGGAACTGGCGCGCGCCTGGCGACGGATGATCCGGGCGCGGGAGAGCACGGCGGTGTCCGGGGGGCTGCTGAACGCGTGGGGAACCTTCGGCGGGCTGGCCGGGGAGATCGGTGGCCTGGCCGGCCGGGGCGCCGGGGCGCAGTGGGTGATGGACGCGGCCACGGAGCGGTGGCGGGACTGGGACCGGCCGGGTCCGATCTGGGTGAACCGGGAGCTGGCTGAGGAGGTCATCGAGTCCAGCCCGATGGGGCAGACTCTCGCGGTGTTCGACCGGGTTGTCACCAGGGTCTCCGGGCTGGTGTCCCCGGAATGGGATCCTGTGCGGATCCGCGCGGAGATCTTCCGCGAGTGATGACAGCTGACCTATCAAGGCCGGCCGCGGTCCGGGCCAGGCGGCGGCCGGTCGGGTGCGGGTGCGCCGGGCACTGCCTCGCGCACCGCGAGGAGCCTCTTGCGGCGCGCCGCGCCAACGGTCGGCGGGAGTATCAACGATCAGGCTACGCCGCTCCTGACCTGACGGTGGGGGCGTACCGTCGGTCGCGCCAGAGCTGGATGGTCGCCTCGATCCTCAGCCGACGCGCCAAGTGGCTTGGACCGATGTGGGACTTGGACAACACCCCTCTATTCGGCAGAACGCCATATTCATAGGCTTCTCTAGCACCACGAGTCCCATTTCAATCATGGACACCAATTTCGTGGCACGGCGTGTTGTTTCAAGAAATGTCGTAGCCGGGCGGTAGAATCGAATTCAGATCCTAGAAGCCTGCCCTCCCCGGGGACGAACCAGAACCGCCAGCAGCGACCAGCCCCGGAGGAGGTGACCAGGTGGCCAACGCGCCCGCGTCTGCTCGTGAGGCGCTGGACATGGTCCGCGCCGGGCTGGGGTACCTGGCCGCCGCCGACGCGGCGCAGCTGCCTGCCGCCACCCAGGCGGAGTACCTGGCCGAGCTGGAGCAGTCCGGTTCGGTCATGACGGCGGCGCGAGCCTCGGTCCTGGCCGGGTTCACCGTGGGACAGGGCTACGCCGGCGACGGGGAGTACAGCGCGGTGGCATGGCTGATGCACCGGACCGGGATCACCCGGGGCGCCGCCGTCGGGCACACCGCCTGGGCCAAGCGGGTCGCCACGCATTCCAGGGTACTGGCCGCGCTGGCCGCCGGGCAGGTGTCGGAGTCCGTGGGGCGGCTGATCTGCCTGTGGACTGACAGGCTGCCGCAGCAGTACCGGGACGAGTCCGACAAGCTTCTGGTGGCCGCCGCAGCCGGCGGGCTAGGGCTTGCCGAGCTGGCGTCGCTGGCCGCGGAGATGTACGTGCGGGCCCGCGGGGACCTGCCCGATCAGGACCCGGAGCGGGAGTTCGCCGACCGCGGCGTGAAGCTGGCCACCACCATCGGCGGCGCCGGGGTCATCCACGGCGACCTGACTGCCGAGTGCGCCGCGGCCGTCGCGGCGGTGCTGGACGCGTTGGCCGCCCCGGCCGGCAAGGACGACGACCGGACCAAGGACCAGCGGTACCACGACGCCCTGCAGGAGGCCATCCGCTAGCAGAGAAATTGCATCGTGATTGACGTCACATCAGCTTCGGTCGCGTCCCTTGGGACGCAGGCCCTACGGACGCCGGGCTGCTGCCGCGCACGGCTCCCTCGCCACCGGCAATACAGGCCTGAGCGAGGCGGACTTGCCGGCGTCAGGATCGTCAGGGTTTCGGCGGTGCCGCCGAGATCTAGACGGAGATCTTCGGCTGGGCCTCGGCCTACAGGCGTGACTCCGCGTTCCATGGAGTGTGAGTTCCCGAGTTTTTGGCACGCACCTGGACAGCGTGTCAGAACTGGCAGCCGGTGATGCCTCGCCTGGGGGTTTAACCGGTTGCGGCGGACGTGGCCTTCAGTAGCCTCAGGTGCATGGGAAACGGACTGGACTCGCCGGAGGACTTCGCGGGACTTCTCCGCGACATGGTCGCCGACATGCACAAGATCAGTGCCGTCAAGCCGATCCGCTTCCCCGGACCTGAGGGCGCGTTCCCGGGCGACATCCTGCTGAGGGCCGCACATGTCCGGCCGCCGTGCCGGATAGACCGAACGAGCTGCTTAGGCCGCTTCCTCGTGTAGGCGGTCGAGGAACCTTCTGCCTGAGTTAGTGATGTTGTAGAACGTCTGTCCTGCGTTTGGGCCCCTGCTGATCGGAGGCAGCGTGGGGGCAATGAGCCCGTGCAACTCCAGCGCGCCGAGCACTGCGTTAACTACATCAGCGATGATAGGCACAGCCTCCACCGCGGTGCGCGCGCTCCATCCTGGCGCTGGCTGGGGTACGGCGTTGCTTGCCATGTGGTCGAGCAGTTCGATGTGCCATGCATCGATGTCGTCCATGGCGCGGACGAACATCAACTCCTCGTCGATCCGCGCATCATCCATCACACCAGCAGCTAGTGCGCGGCCAAGAGCCCGCCTCTTATCGCGACGCGCCGTGTCCTGGGCCGCCAGTAGAACCCTGGCGGTAAGTTCGTGGCGCTCGTCGGTAGCAGTAGCCCTACTTACGAACTCGGGTAGCGGCAGGCCGGCAGCGTCGGCGGCATCTAGCAAGGTTTCGGCAGAGTGCTTGATGCGGCGTCGGCTGATACTCCGGAGCGCATCCAAGACTGGGGCCACGACCGGTTGGAACATCGCTCCGATAACGCCGGGCGCGACGCCGTATCCGGCAAGTAGACCAGCGAAGAACCCGGCTACCACCTGGATCGCCAGGCCCCAGTCCCGATCGCGGTCTGCCTCGGTTATCTCGTACTCATCGAGAACTGCGACCTCACCGTCGCCTGCCTCAGAATCGTCGTCGTCATCATCGGCGGCAGCCTGGGCCTCGATGTCTTGGTCGTCGGCGTCCACGGCAGAACGCTACAGGTCCAAGCTCATGCAGCGCCCTCCGGCTCGAATACCCGCGAGCGGATCTACCGGGCGCCCACAGGCGCTCCCGCCAGTCCGGCTGACGGGCCGGGGCCCCGGCGCCTTGGTCTGCATGGATGTGCTCGCGTTCGTGACACCGCGCGGTCGAGGCAGCGGGGTCAAGCTCGTGCCGACGCACCCGGCGGGCAGGCTGCTCTGTGGCCGGGCCAGGCTCGCCTTGGCAGACTCTCTGGCGGGCTAGCGAAGCTCCGGCGAGATGGGCCAGAGTCGGTCGCCTGGCTGGTTGTAGTCGACGCTGCCCCGGTGAGCGGGGCGTCACTGGAGGTGGATGCTGTTCGCCGCCCGGCTAACCCTGCCTCGATCCGCCCGCCTCGGCGCAGCTGTCGCAGCCCTCAGAGGGCCGGCGACCGGGGACGCGAGCCAGGTCGCGCAGCTTGGCCTGCAGATTCACGGTTATCCAGGTGAGGGACGCTGTAACGTCACCGGGCTGCATGATCAGCTGAAAGCCCATTGGGTGTCGCCGAGCCGGGCCTGTGCGGAGAAGATGCAGACTTCGAGTTGGTCGGCGGCGAGAGCCAGCACGTCGGCCCAACCGACCATGGTCGCGAGGTAGCGCGTGTAGGTGGAGACGGACCACCGGACCTCGTTGAACGCCAGGCCGACGTTCTCCCGAAGCCAGCGCGCCACGAGGCGGTCGAGGATGAGAGCTGACCGCCTACCGGTCGAGGAGCAGAAGTACAGGAACTTGGTGCCGAACGCCGGACCGAGATACGGCAGCCGCGCCGTGATCGCCCAGGCATGCATACGCCTCGACGGGCCGCCCTTCGGCCGCTGCGCCAGCGGCAGCCTGAAGCTGGACGCCGGCGTTCGGCGCCGCGTCGAGCACACGCCGCACCCTGAACGGACCGTAACCCACTCGTCCGTACCCCCACGCCATCACGGCCAGGAATGAGCTCTCGGCGTCGGCCAGACTCACTGAGGCACGAACGCATGCCTGGCGGACAGCGGTACGGTCCAGGTGCTCCGGCAGCGCCGCGAACGTCGCCGCATGCGACGGGAACGCGATCATCCAGTGCCGACGAGGCCACGCAATCCCCTGCTGCGACGGCGACCCCGCTGCCCGCCACGCGTCGACAACGTGCCGCACTGGATCAGGTACCACGAACTCAAATTCTGCCCGAATGCTCAGCGCTGCATATTGATGTGCAGACCTTCTCCTTACCATGGAAAGTCATAGCCGGTTCGAGCTGGTCCTTAGCAGCAATACTAAGCTTTTAGCTGGGAGTATGTGGCTGGACGTAGCCGACTGAGGCTCTGTGAGGCTGGCGGTTGGCCCCCAGAATGGCCCCCATTCTTGCTATCATGGGGCCCATGAGTTCACGACGCGGATGGCGCGAAGACGGAGTCTTCTTCGAGCACAACTCGCCATGCCGTGACAGCGACCGGCACCGGCACTGCGACGGCCGGTGGCGCGGAGTGATCAGCCTCGGATACGACGCGGACGGCAGGCGGATCCGGCGCAAAGTCTCCGGCAAGACCAAGGCCATCGTCCAGGACCGGCTCAAAGCCCTCCACAGCGACGTCGAAACCGGCGTCCGAGCGCAGCCGAACTACACGGTCCGGCGCGCCGCCGACGACTGGCTCGCGCAAGGCCTGCACGGCCGGTCCCCCAAGACGATCAAGAAGAACGAGAACGTCCTCACCCCGATCCTGGCCATCATCGGCGGCACGCGGCTGCGTGACCTGACCGCCGACGACGTGCACCAGGCGTTGGCGGCGATGGCCCAGCGGTACTCCAGCGCCGCCGTCGCCATGGGCCACAACGCGCTGACCCGAGCGATCCGCCACGCCGAGGCCCGCGATCTGGTCAGGCGCAACGTGGCCATGCTCGTCGATACCCCGAAAGGCCAGGCGGGACGGCCCAGCAAGAGCCTCAGCCTAGAGCAGGCCGCCGCGCTCCTAACCGCCTCCGAGGGAACTCGCATGCATGCCTACATCGCCCTGTGCCTTGCGACCGGCATCCGGACGGAGGAGGCCCGGGCACTGCACTGGCAGCACATCGACTTCGGCGATCCGATCGCCAGGCCGCCCATACCTGCGAGCGCCGCGGTATGGCGGTCGGTACGGGCCCACGGAGACACCAAGACGGAGAGATCGCGCCGGACACTGGGCCTGCCTCAAATGGCGGTCGATGCCCTGCAGGTCCACAAGAAACGACAGATGGAGGAGTGCCTCGCGGCGGCCTCGGAGTGGAGTGATCGGGATCTCGTGTTCTCCACTCGGACAGGCAGTGCTCTAGATGCGGCTAACGTCCGGCGGGAGTTCAAGGCGGTCTGCAAGGCCGCGGAAATCGGAGAGCACTGGACGCCGCGGGAACTGCGGCACTCGTTCGTGTCACTGATGTCGAGTACGGGAGTGCCCGTCGAGGAGATAGCGCGGCTGGCGGGACATTCCAGCTCCAGGACGACCGAGATGGTCTACAGACGCGAACTGCGCCCTATCTTGACCACCGGGGCCGAAGCCATGGACAGGCTATTCAAGGCACCTACGTCCGCTTAGCCGAACAAGACCGTTGTTCGGCGCCGCCGCCGAGGCACCAGCGGACGTAGCGCCAAGTCGGCCGGAGCCGCGCGTCGCCTGGGCGATTGGGTAACGCCAAGGTCTTGCCACGAGATCATGCCCAGGCCAGTCGCTGAATCCTGCTTGTCGAGAATCGATCGTTATCTTGACAGTCACGCTGAGTGAAGGAGGGTGGGCCTCCTGCGGCGATCGGTGCGATGTCCTCACGCCGGTCGGTGCCGAAGGCAGTACGGAATATCCGGGCGCTGATGAAGGCGCCTCGCGCCTTGTACTCGCGCCAGCGCGGCAGCTCCCGCTCGGCGAACAGCCGCTCGTATTCCGCGGCCTGCTCGGCACGGATGTGGATGACGATGACGTCCAGCTCACTCATGAGGCGGCTCCCTCGGTTGGCCTTGCGCCGATCTTGGCGGCCGGTCCCGCCTGGGTCAATCCGGGCCGGACAGCACGCTCCCATCAGCCCACACGCACGAGATCCGCCCAATTCTGGTCGGATCATGACTCGCGGCTTACGGTGTTCGTGGCCGCGCGTGACTGGATGATCTGTGCGCGTTTGAGCCGTGGTAACGGTGGCCATTGACACACGGGCCTGATCGTGTCGGTCGCGGCTTGTGGGTCTGTCTGGACGCCAGCCCCAGGCCGCCCGGCTGATGCAATACTGCATTGCACGCGGCGCCGATCTCGGCCCGGTCGGGGAGAACTTCGGCGCCGCCTGCGACCAGATCGACCGCGCCGACACCATGCTGGCTAGCGCTCACGCCCGTGCCCGGCACAACAGCCGGGCACCGGAACCGGCCTGGCCCGAGACCGCCGGGCCCCGGATCACCGCCCTGGCCCGCCACGACCCAGAAACCGGCACGGTCACGCTCGTCCTGGACGCGACCACAGCTAACGTCGCGATGTTCGCCATCGCGGCCCATGCCGGCGAGCGCGAAGCCCACGCCCGCGAGGTCGAGCATTCCGGCGCCGACTGGCCGGACGGCTCCTACGGCCGCCGCAATCGCCATGCCATCGCCGCCCGCGAAACCCGGATAGCCGCCCGGCTCCGCGCCGTCGAGCAGGCCTGCCGCACCGCGACCGGCCGCGACACCGCGTACACGCCGCCGGAGCCCACCCGGGCACTGCGTTCTGCTGAGCTCCAGCCCAGCAGGCAGACCGGCCGGGAGGCCGAGCCGTGACCCGCGAAACCGCGGCCAGCAACGTGGGACCAGGCCAGGCCGGCCGGAACGGACACCCGCCTGCCTCCCGGCCGGCCAGGCCGTCGCCGCTGCTGCCGCGGGCTCTGCCCCTGACCGGCCCCGGCCCGGTGAAACCGCCCGCCGCGTCATCGACCGGGCGGGCCGGCCCGATGCGCCCGCGGCCGGCAGCGGGCCTGCCAGTTCGCCGGGACCTGCGCACGCGCGGGACACAGCCGGCCCGCGCCATGGCTGCCGCCCTGCCAGGCCCCCGGTAATGGGGCGGACGTCACCGGGCTGGCGCGGATGACCAGGCCGACGCGTAACAGGCGTGACCGGCACCGGCGGCGCTACGCCGGCGCGGGCCGCGCGACCGGGGTCAGCGGGGGACGTCGGCGTGGGCGCGGGCCGGGGGGCGGTCCGGGTGAGTGACCGCCCCGGGGGTGGTCCCGTCCCGGGCCCCGCGCGCGCGTCCGCCCGTGACGCGCGGAGGCCGGCGGCGGGACGGGCGGACCGGACGAGCACGCCCGGGTGACAGCGCACGGCAGCCCCCCAGCGACCAGGAGCGCGCCGCGATCCGGCAGGCCGGCGCGGACGATGCGCGCCGCTCCCGGGCCGGGCAGGGCTTCCCGGAGCGCATTGAGGACCCGGCCGCGGTCGCGCTGCTCGCCGCGCTCGTGCGGGAGGCCCGCCCGCCGCCGCGCACCGGAACAGGACGCCGCACGACCAGCCCAGCGGCATGAAGGACTGGTCTGCGCCGCTGCCGTTGCGGGGTGATCGCTACACGTGCCAGTCGAATCCGACGCGCCGCCGCAGGACCGCCAGTTCCCGTTCCCGGCGCAGGGCCGTGTTCTTGCTGTTGCCCGCGACGTTGGCGCTGGCCCCGGCGGGCAGCGGCTTGATCAGGACGCGGACCAGCACGGCGCGGATGGCGGCGCGCCGGCGGTCGGTGCTCCACGATTCCCACGCGTCACGGACCCGCTCCGACGGGGGAATGTCGCCCATCACCGGGGCCGACCCCGCGAGCCGGTCATATTCCCGCCGCGCGGCACCGATCTCGTCCTCGGTGCGCTGCCGGATATCGAGCCAGTCGGCCCGGTCGATCACCCGGCCGGAATAATCCCGGCGCGCCTCCTCCCGCCGTTCCTGCGCGTCCCTGATCTGCTTCAGCAGGTCCGCGCGGCGCGGCGCGTAAGCGTCCTCGCCGTCGCGCAGCGCTTCTTGCACGCGCGGGGACTCCAGCGCGTCCAGCACCGCGCCGGTCACGTACTCCTCCAGCAACCCCGCCTTGATCGCCGTCCCGCCGCACCCGGCCGGCCCCTTCACGCACCCGTAGGAATCCGCGCGGGCCTGCGCGTGCCGCCGGTAATGCAGCCCCCGGCCGCACTTCGGGCAGGTCGCGATGCCGGACAGCAGATGCGCCGGGGCGCGCACC
>WNGJ01037118.1_pt1 | contig 11179 bp, 9 predicted proteins | sample 5400611 | NCBI WGS metagenome assembly WNGJ01 (sample SAMN13153375, study PRJNA577476) | soil metagenome | isolation source: 40 cm soil or saprolite under Garry oak tree replicate 1 | place: USA:California | collected 2016-06-15 | reverse complement strand
GGATGTATTGACCAGGATCATGCCCTGGCGGCATGTACCCTGGATCTCGTCACCCGACATGGTCGCGTTTCGGCCTGCTCCCCGTTCCCGCTGAACGAGGGGTCGGCATATCCGAACGTCATGATCTTCAGCGATATGGTGGTATTTATCCCTGCCGCCGCTGCTGCCGTGTCGTGGGGCAGTTTCATCCGTTCACGCGGAAGTCTTGCGCATCCATTCGGTGTGCCGATTGTGCGCGGCTTGCCTAAACACATCGTGGAGCCCCTCGCGGCTCTGGCCGCGAGGCTTGACTGCGCGGCAGTTCGGGCACAAGGCAACCATCTGCTCGGGATGGGTCTCAGCCGCCAGCCGCGAGGTCGTACAGGTGATCGACATCGAGGCTGGCTTCACCACGATCCGAAGCGTCTGTGGGCAGGCCGGTACAACCCGGATTTCGCAGCGCTCTTTGGCTGCGCATCAGGACCGCGCTGCCGGCGGCGGCTGAGCGTACGGATTGCCCGTCGTCCGGGTAACGGTAACGCGCGCGCCTGGAGGTGCTAGCCGGCGAGGACAACACCGCTTTCACAGGGCGACTGCTGGACGTTATCGAGAAAGGCTCCGGCGCCGCAGGCCCACACCATGCCGCTCGATTCCGTGGCGACCCGCCTGCGTCAGACACTCACCGCCGAAGGACTACCCGAGCCGCAAAGTATCGACGGCATCCAGATTGGCGACCTGCCCCCTGTTCCGTCATCCGTCATCCGTACTCATCCCCATCAGCCGTGGAGCTTCGCCGTCGGTGCAGCAGACCGCGGCCATCGCATATCACGATTCGAGCAAATTGGTGCGGTGGAGCGACCTGTGCGGCGCCTTATTTCATGGCGCGAACCTGCGCCAAGCGACCTGGCTGAGGCGAACCTAGAGGGCGCGCGTCTCCCAGAGGCTGGACCTGTCCAGCGCCAACCTCCACAAAGCGCTTTGCCTTCAAGCCTGCGTTCGTTGAACAGACACGAGCCCAACGGTCACCGCAATCGAAACGCTCCCTGGAACGCCGCTCCGCCGAGAACTACACCGGAGTAACTTCGACGTGCTCTGGGCCGGAGAGCCCTATCCCCTGAAGTCGGCGCAGGGGCTCGCTGAACTTTATTTAAATAGTCAATGCGCTGCCGAACAACCGCTGAAGGTTGGCTGCGCCGCTGAAATCATTATTGCATTTCCACGGTGACGTATTGGTCGCCGGCGGCGTGGCCGGGGCTGGTGTGACCGCAGGTCGCGTTCGTGCGCGGTGCCTGGCCGGCGGTGCGCAGGCTCCTGGCGCCAGTGGCTTGCAGCAGGCCGCGAGACCACCGTATCGCGGCGCAGGCCAGCGCCGTTGACCGCCGCACGACACGTCGGCTGTCCCGGTGTGATCCGCAGCCGCGCGGAGTCTAGTCTGAACTCGTGGCATCCTCCGAGTCCAGTTTCGACATCGTCAGCAAGTTCGACCGCCAAGAGGTCGACAATGCTTTGAACCAGGCGGCCAAGGAGATCAGCACCCGGTTCGACTTCCGTGGCGTCGGCGCCTCCATCGCCTGGTCCGGCGACAGCAACGTCGAGATTCGCGCCAACAGTCAAGAACGGGCCGAAGCGGTTGCCGATGTCTTCAAGGACAAACTGGTCCGGCGCGGGGTATCGCTCAAGGTGCTCGACGCAGGCGAGCCAAGGCTGTCTGGCAAGGAGTACCGGCTCGCCGTGGGGCTCAAGCAGGGCATCTCACAAGACAACGCGAAAAAGCTAGCCAAGATCATCCGAGATGAGGGGCCCAAGAGCGTCCGGACGCAGGTCCAAGGAGAAGAGCTTCGCGTGTCCGCCAAGAAGAAAGACGATCTGCAGGCGGTCATCGCGCTCGTCAAGGGCAAGGAGTTCGACTTCGCCGTCCAGTTCGTGAACTACCGCTAGACGCCCCGCGCCCCTCCCTCCAGCCCTGGGCGACTGGGGTGGACTGCTACGGGCCCGCGATCCGGTTCAGCACCCATACACCATCCGCCGCGAACACGATCCGGTACGTGCTTCCTGGATGCTTCGACCGGACGAACGCGGGGACCTGGCTGATGGACCACTCGGGACTGCGCTGGTCGAACAAGATCCACTGAGGCGCTGGGTTCTGGTTGCCGATCCAGTACGTGTTGTCGTGCGCCGCTAGGGGGGCGAGTTCGTCCAGGCTCGCCTCGACGGTGCCTGCGGGCTCCACAGGTACTGCAGCGGGGACTGGAAGGCGAGCGCGACCGCGACGATCGCCATCATCGCCAGAGCATGGCGGTCCAGACCGGCGCGCAGCGCCGCGGCCAGGCCCGCGGAGCCGCGTGCAGCACCGTCCGGTGCGCCATCTGCCTTGACGGCCTCGGCGTGGGCGGGGAAAACGACGGCGCGCGTGGAGGAAACGCCGGCGCTGGCGGAGGGAACGACCGAGCGGGCGGGGGGAACGACGGCGCGCAGAGCGCGGGCGACAAGACCACCACCGCGGCCCACGCGACCGTCACCGCGCACCGCCCGGGCGACAAGACCACCGCCGGCCACACGACCGTCACCGCCCACGCGACCGTCACCGCGAACAGCCGGGGCGACGAGACTGCCCCGGGCCGCAGGGCCGTCACCGTGGGCAGCGCGCACCGTGGCCCGGCAGGCGCGGATCCGTGCGAGCCCATCGATGGCCGCCGCGAACACCACCGGCATGACGGTGGCGTTGTAGTGCCAGCCTGTCCCCCAGTATGACGTGTCCACGGAAACGAACCGCAGCAGCAGTCCCGGGACCGCAACCACGAGGATCGGGGAGCTCAGTGCGGCGAACGCCGTGGGAAGCAATATCAGTACCAGCGTCGGGAGCTTCACCGCGGAGCCTGCGGCCAGGTGCCCGGCGATGTCCGCGAAGTGGGCGCCCTTGTCCCAGTATGGGTACTGGTGCGACGGGTTGAAATGCGGGACGAAGACGTAGATGGCCAGCAATGACCACGTGATCCCCCACACCGTGAGCAGCGCCCCGGTGATCCGGGCGCGGTAGGCCAGGGCCAGTACCACGCCGAGGGCGGCGACCGTGAACCCCTGATCCTCCTTCACGAACACCAGCGGAAGCGCCCACCAGGCCGCCGCCAGCGTCCTGCGGCGGGCAAGGGCGGACAGTGAGAACGCGAGCAGCGGCACGGCCAGCGCCACTTCGTGGAAGTCGAACCAGTTCAGCGACGCCAGCCCCCAGGAGAACCCGTAGGCGGCACCGATCAGACGGCCGGCGGCCAGACCGAGGAGTTCCGTGCCGGCCCGGGTGATCGGGATGACCGACACCGCGGCAAGCAGCGCCTGCGCCACGAGCAGCGTGACCGGAGAAGGCAGCAGCCGGAACACCGGCCCGAGCACGGCGAGGGCCGGATGGAAATGATCACCGAGCAGATCGAAGCCGTCGCCCCTGATGGCCACGACAGGCGCATGGAACCGGCCATACTGCCTGACGGCCTCTGTGAAGATCCCCAGGTCCCATGACGCCGGGCTGCGATGAGCGTACCTGGACACCGACAAAGCCACATACGCGGCGAAGACCGCGGTCACGGTGGCCCACATCACCGGGTCGGCGTAGCCGGCCAGGCGCGCGGCGCGGGCGCCGCCGGCCTGCGGGCTCGCCCGCGCGGCAGCGACCATCGCACCCTCCCGACGCCATCTCGATGCCCATGTCGCGCCGTCTCGGTGCTCGCGGTATCCGGAGCGGAGCTTGCGCGCTCAACATCAAAGTTACGCTGCGCACAGGGCCCGCGGGGTGGCCCGCGCGCAACGCGAATGCGCGGGCTGCGCCCATGAAAGCGGGCCGTGCCCATGAAAACCCGCGGCCAGTGAAATCCCGGCGCGCGGGCAGGCGGGTCGCGCCGGGTGAAGCGGCCACGCGTGGCAAGGCGATGGCCGGGGGCCAGGCTCAGCGCCGGTAGCCGGCCATGGCCTCCAGGCGCATTATCCGCTCGGCCGTGGGCGGGTGCGTGGAGAACAGCCGGCCAAGGCCGTCGCCCCGGAACGGATAGGCGATCATCAGGTGCCCCGCGGACGCGAGCTGCCCGCTGGCGGGCAGGGGCAACTGCGCGATGCCCGCGTCGATCTTGCGCAGCGCGCTCGCCAGGGCGAGCGGGTCGCCGGTCAGCGCCGCGCCGGACGTATCGGCCTGGTACTCGCGGCGCCTGCTGACCGACACCTGGATAACCGACGCCGCGACCGGTCCCAGAACCAGCATGAGCAACAGCCCGAACAGCCCCGTTCGCTCGTCGTCCTCGCGCCGGATCAGCCAGGCCATGCCCGCAAGCAACGTGATCGCCGTGGCAAGCGCGGCCGCCACCGAGGAGATCAGCACGTCGCGGTTGTAGACATGCGAAAGCTCGTGGCCGAGCACCCCGCGCAACTCTTCCGGGTCCAGCAGCCGGAGCATGCCCTCGGTGCAGCAGACCGCGGCCGTGCGCGGGCTGCGGCCAGCGGCGAAGGCGTTCGGCTGCATCGCCGGCGAAACGTGGAGCCGGGGCATCGGCTGGCGCGCGACGTTCGCCAGTTCCCGCACGATCTTGTAGAGCTCCGGTCGCTCCACCTCGCTGACCGGCCGCGCGCGCAGCGCCGTCAGCGCGATCCTGTCGCTGAAGAAATATGCCGCCCCATCGATGGCAAGCGCGAGGACAAGCGCGATCACCAGCCCCGGCCAGCCGCCGAGTGCGGCACCGGCCAGCACGATAAGACCACCGAGCGCCGCCATCAGCGCGCCGGTCTTGAGCTGGCTGCCGTGCACTCATGCCTCCCTTCCCCCTCAGACAACGGCGCCGGCCCGCGCGAGCGTTCCCGCTCCCAGCAAGGCGAGCCGGACGATCATGCCAGCTGAGACCCAAACAGATCCTTAACCGGGATCCACCACGGGGCCGTGTCGGTCGTTTGCTGGCGGCGCTGGCCGGGGTGCGGTTGTGGGGGAGGTGTCTTTGGCGGTGGTGTGGGGTGCCTGGTGGGAAGGCCGACCCTGCGAGCCGCGACGTGTCGGGCGAATCGAGGGGCTGTGGATGACAGCGGGCCTGGGGCGGGCCGCTACGCGCCATGATCCTCGAAGCCGTCGGGCAGCAGCAGCGCCGCGCGATCCGGATGGCCGTCGAACCGCACGCCGAACGTCCGCGTGGCCTGCCGCTCATACCCGGCAGCGGCGCGGTAGACCGGCGTCGCCGTCGGCAGGTGCGGGGCGTCCGGGCCGACCCGCGTCCTGATGAGCAGATGATGCGCTTGCCCGCGCGCGAAGACGTGGGCCACGATCGCGAAACCGTCGGAAAGCTCGTCGACCGCGGACAGCCAGTCGAACATGTCGCAGCCGAGTTCGTCACGGGCGAACGTGAGGGCGCCGAGCCAGCCGAGCGGCGGTACGTCGGCGGTCACGCTGAGGCCACCGGCGTCGCTGATCTCGCTGACCGCGCCAGGGCCAAGGTGGCCCGCGACCAGGCCGGCCAGTTCCTCCGCCGTCATGTCATCCCCTTACCCGCCGGTGCCTCGTGCCTGCGGCGCGGGCCGGCCCGCGCTCGAGCGCTCTAGAGATCCGGTCGAGCCCGCGGGCTCGCCGGCTGGAGCGCCACGGCGCGCGCGACGCCCGCGGCCCAGGCTGGGCCCCAGCGTAGGCCGGCCGGCCGCGGCAGCCCCGAGTCAACCAACCGGATCACGGAGGCGTCTTGTTACAGGGAGGCCACTTCGCGGCACGACCGTGTCACAAAACGGCCTTCAGAAAGCACTAAACTTCCAGCGAGTATGCGAGATTCATCACAATGGCGTTCGATCACCCTGGGGCGCTGAACTTAGGCGTCGCGGTGCACGTAAACTACCCAGGTAACCCTAACTCGCGCCCCGGACGGGGGCTGCGCCACAAGCCCGCCCGCCGCCGTGACATCATCGGCGGCCGACACCCTCGGCACGCCGCCGCGGCGGGCGGCTTCGGCGCGTGGAGGAGGTTTCGGGACTGTGACCAAACAGGTCCAGGACCACGACATCCTCACGCCGGGCGACTCACCTGACGTGCTCGTGGCGATGAACCCGGCCGCGCTGAAAGCCAATCTGGGGGATCTGCCGCGGGGCGCCGACGTGATCGTCAACACCGACGAGTTCACCAGGCGGAACCTGGCAAAGGTCGGATACGACTCGAGCCCGCTCGAAGACGGCTCGCTTGACGCCTACCAGGTGCACGCCCTGCCGCTCACCTCGATGACGGTCAAGGCGCTCGAAGGGCACGAGATCACCAAGAAGGATGCGGAGCGGGCGAAGAACATGTTCGCGCTCGGCCTCCTTTCCTGGCTGTACCACCGCCCCGCCGAGGGCACCCTCGACTTCCTGCAGACCAAGTTCGCGCGCAAGCCCGAGATCATGAAGGCCAACGTCACGGCCTTCCAGGCGGGCTGGAACTTCGGCGAAACCACCGAGGCATTCTCGGTTCAGTACGAGGTCAAGCCGGCGATGCTGCCATCGGGCACATACCGGAACATCACGGGGAACACCGCGCTTTCCTATGGCCTGATCGCCGCATCGCAGCTGTCCGGCCTGCCGCTGTTCCTCGGCTCGTACCCGATCACGCCTGCCTCCGACATCCTGCACGAGCTCGCCAAGCGCAAGCCGTTCGGCGTCCGGACGTTCCAGGCCGAAGACGAGATCGCAGGCGTCGGAGCGGCCCTCGGTGCCGCCTTCGGCGGCGCGCTCGGCGTCACCACCACCTCCGGCCCGGGCATGAGCCTCAAGGCGGAGACCATCAGCCTCGCCGTCGCCGTCGAGCTGCCCCTGGTGATCTGCGACATCCAGCGGGCCGGGCCGTCCACGGGGATGCCGACCAAGACCGAGCAGGCCGATCTGCTCGGCGCGCTCTACGGCCGCAGCGGCGAGTGCCCGCTGCCCGTGATCGCTCCGGCCACGCCGTCCGACTGCTTCGACGCCGCGATCGAGGCTGCGCGGATCGCGCTGAAGTACCGCACCCCGGTGATCCTGCTTTCCGATGGATACCTCGCGAACGGATCGGAGCCTTGGCGGCTGCCCGACGTCGCGGGGCTGCCTGATCTGCGGGTGGAGTTCGCCAAGCCCGCCTCCGCCGCCCACGAGCCGTTCCAGCCGTACAAGCGTGATCCGCGGACGCTGGCGCGGCCCTGGGCGATCCCGGGCACCGCGGGCCTGGAACATCGCATCGGCGGCATCGAGCGCGCCGACGGCACCGGCAACATCTCCTACGACCCGGACAACCACGACCGGATGGTGCGCCTGCGCCAAGCCAAGATCGACGGGATCGCGGGGGACATACCGCCGCTGGGGGTGGATGACCCGGACGGGGACGCGCGGCTGCTCGTTCTCGGCTGGGGCTCGACGTACGGCTCAATCGGCGCCGCCGTCCGCCGGGTACGGCTCGCGGGCGACAAGGTCGCCCAGGCACACCTGCGCCACCTCTCGCCGTTCCCCGCCAATCTGGGCGACGTGCTCGGCCGCTACGAAAAGGTGCTCGTACCCGAGATCAACCTCGGCCAGCTCGCGCTTCTGCTGCGCGGGCGTTACCTGACCGACGTGATCTCCTATAACCAGGTCCGCGGGCTGCCGTTCCGCGCGGCCGAGCTCTCCAACGTAATCCAGGATGTGATCAGCCATGGCTGAGGCCGCGGCTACGCAGCGGCCGGCATCGCTCCGGCTGGTACCACCGGCCGAAGACAAGCTCGCCGCGAAAGACTTCAAGACCGACCAGGAGGTCCGCTGGTGCCCGGGCTGCGGGGACTACGCGATCCTCGCCGCGTTCCAGGCCTTCATGCCAGAGCTCGACGTGCCGCGCGAGAACATCGTCGTCGTGTCGGGCATCGGGTGCTCGTCGCGGTTCCCGCACTACGTCGACAGCTACGGTTTCCACTCGATCCACGGCCGGGCGCCCGCGATCGCGACGGGGCTCGCCACCTCGCGCCCCGACCTTTCCGTATGGGTGATCACTGGCGACGGCGACGGCCTGTCCATCGGCGGCAACCACCTCATCCACGCGCTGCGGCGCAACGTGAACATCAAGATCCTGCTGTTCAACAACCGGATCTACGGCCTGACCAAGGGCCAGTACTCCCCCACCTCCGAGCGCGGGAAGATCACCAAGTCGACCCCGTTCGGTTCGCTGGACGCGCCGTTCAACCCGGTGGCGCTCGCCCTTGGCGCGGACGCCACGTTCGTCGCGCGCAGCATCGACTCCGACCGCAAGCACCTCACCGGGGTGCTGCGGGCCGCGGCCGATCACGAGGGCGCGGCGTTCGTCGAGATCTACCAGAACTGCCCCATCTTCAACGACGACGCGTTCGCGCCGCTGAAGAGTCCCGCGTCACGCGACGACCGGCTGATCCGGCTCGGACACGGTCAGCCGATCCGGTTCGGCGCCGACCGTGCCAAGGGCCTGCGGTTCAGCGCTTATGGCAGCCTCGAAGTCGCCGACGTGCCCGGTCCGCAGGGCGGCGACGCGGTGGCCGGCGCCGCGCCTGACGGCCTGCTCGTGCACGACATCACGCGCGAAGACCCGTCGTACGCGTTCGCGCTGTCCCGGCTTGACTCCGAGGATTTCGCGCATACCCCGATCGGCGTCTTCCGCAAGGTGGAACACCCGAGCTATGACACCGCGATGGCGCAGCAGATCGAGACCGCCAAGGCGGGCAGCGGGATCGGTGACCTGGCCTCGCTGCTTGCCAGCGGCGACACCTGGCGGATCGGCTGACCCGGAAGCGGCCCGCAAGGAGCGGCCATGACCGCGCGGGGGGATCCGCGGGGGGATCCGCGGGGCGGTAAGCACGGGCCCGGCGCCGTGCGGGCCGAGCATGATGGCCCGGTCACCACGATCATCCTGGACCGGCCGCGGGTGCGGAACGCGGTCGACGGCCCGACCGCGCGGGCGCTGGCTGACGCGCTGCGGGAGTTCGACGCCGACCCGAGTGCCAGCGCAGCCGTGCTGTTCGGTGCGGGCGGCACCTTCTGCGCGGGCGCCGACCTGACGGCGATGGGCGGGCCGGCCGGCAACCGCCTCGAACCCGATGGCGATGCGCCGATGGGGCCCTCGCGGCTCCGGCTGTCCAAACCTGTGATCGCGGCGATCGCCGGCCACGCCGTCGCGGGCGGGCTGGAGCTCGCGCTCTGGTGCGATCTCCGGGTCGCCGAGGAAAGCGCCACACTCGGGGTCTTCTGCCGCCGCTGGGGCGTGCCCCTCATCGACGGCGGCACCGTACGGCTCCCGAAGATCGTGGGACTCGGCCGGGCACTCGACTTGATCTTGACCGGGCGCCCGGTCCCGGCCGCCGAGGCGCTGCAGATGGGTCTGGTCAGCCGGGTGGTCCCGGCCGGGCAGGCGCGGGCGGCCGCGGAGCAACTGGCGCGCGAGATCTCCGCGTTCCCGCAGGCATGCCTGCGCGGCGACCGGCTGGCCGCCCTCGAAGGGGTCACGCTGGAGGAGCGAGCGGCGCTGGCGAACGAGTTCCGCCACGGGATGCGGACCTTCCGTGAGACTGGCCTGTCCGGCGTGGAGCGGTTCCGCGCGGGTGCCGGCCGCGGCGGCGCCTTCGACTGAGCGGGCACCCATCCGGCGACCCGCCGCCGCGGCACCTGCGGATGGCTCACCACCCGGGCACGGCCTCCTGCCGCATCGTGGCCGTGACATCGCTGTTGCTGCCGAACGGCCGCAAAGTACGTGCCAGCAAGTGATCGGCGGGCACGCGGCAGGCCGGCCGCAGGCGAGTTTCAGGTACGGGCTGGCGCAGCGCGGGGGGATCTCGGCCAGGCCGGACGTTGCTGCCGGGAGGCGAAACCCCGCGGCAGCCGTTCGGCTGACTGGTTCGGCTACTCCAAGGCCTCGCGCAGTGGCCACAGGTCGCGCCATTCGAAATCGGGCGCCTCGCCCGGTGGCCGTGCCCGCGCCGACCGGTTCACCCAGGCCGTCCGCATCCCGGCCGCCTTCGCCGGCCCGTTGTCGTACTCGAAGCCGAACGCCACGTGCAGGATCTGCCCGGCAGGCACGCCTATCGCCGCGACCGCCCGGCCGAAGACAGCGGGATCGGGCTTGTAGGCGCGGCAATCCTCGGCCGTGATCACGTCATCGATCCGGACCCGCAGGTGACGCAGCGTATGCGCGATGATGTCGCCGTCGGTGTTCGAAATGATCACCAGCCGTGCGCCGTGGGCGCGGGCGGCCTCCAGGGCCGGGCGGGTGTCGGGGAAGGGCTGCCAGCAGCGCATCGACCTGACGAACGCGTCCTTGTCTGCCTGGCTCGCCGGCCAGCCGTACTCGGCCGCCAGGGCGGCGAGGCTGTCGCCGAGCACTTCCTTGTAGGGCCGGTAGGCGCCGGCGATCAGGCCGAACTGGATCCGCTCCCAGCGTTCCCGCATGGCAGCCGCGGCCGGGAGCCCACCCGCGGCCACCGCACCAGGACCCGCGTTGCGCAGCGCCAGGTCATAGAGGAAGGCGGCGGCGCCACCCTCCCAGTCCACGAGGGTGCCGTAGCAGTCGAAGGTGACGACCTTGGTTCCCGCCATGGACCGGGTCTCCTTCCGCGATGGCGCCCTTGTCACCGTCACCGTGGGCCGCTCAGCCGCGGACAGACACTATGACCAGGCCCGCCATGAACGGCCGGCGGTCGCCGGCCGGGCCTCAGCCGCCGGCGCGAGCCACACCCACCGGGCAGGACACGCCCGTACCGTGGTCCGGGCAGTAGCCGTTGGGGTTCTTGTTGTCCGAGAGGTACTGCTGGTGGTAGTCCTCGGCGAAGTAGAACTCGCCGGCCGGCACGATCTCGGTCGTGATCTCGCCATAGCCGGCCTCGGACAGCACCTTCTGGAAGGCCACCCGTGACTCCTCCGCGGCGGCCTTCTGCTCGGGCGAACCGTAGAAGATCGCCGACCGGTACTGTGTGCCGACGTCGTTGCCCTGGCGCATGCCCTGCGTTGGGTCATGCGACTCCCAGAACAGCTTGAGCAGCTCCGGGTAGCTCGTCCGCGACGGGTCGAACACCACCCGCACCGCCTCCGCGTGGCCGGTTCGGCCGGAGCACACCTCCTCGTACGTCGGGTTGGGGGTGTAGCCACCCTCGTAGCCGACCGCGGTGGTCACCACGCCCGGCGCCCGCCAGAACATACGCTCGGCGCCCCAGAAACAGCCGAGCGCGAACTCCGCTACCTGCGTCCCCGCCGGGTAGGGCGGCGA
>WNGJ01008129.1_pt1 | contig 11179 bp, 4 predicted proteins | sample 5400611 | NCBI WGS metagenome assembly WNGJ01 (sample SAMN13153375, study PRJNA577476) | soil metagenome | isolation source: 40 cm soil or saprolite under Garry oak tree replicate 1 | place: USA:California | collected 2016-06-15 | reverse complement strand
CCAACCAACAGGTCAACAAGCGTGGCGAACAGCCACGGAACGCTGGTGAACAGGACGGAGTGCAACAAGTTCACGTGAAGCGCGCTTTCGAAATAGGAAGGCAGCCACGTCAGCAGCAAGTAGAAAGTGTAGTTGTACGAGGCGAAGCCCAGCGCCAAACCGCAAACTTTGCGCTGCCGCAGCAGATAGGTGAGTGGAGCGCCTTTCGCCGCTTTGACGGCATCTTCAGGCTGCGCGCCGCCGCGGACGATGAACTCGCGCTCGGCTGAGGAAAGTAAAGGGTCCTCGCTCGGATTGCGATAAGACGCATAAAACACCGCAAAATAAAGCAGGCTCACAAATCCCGTTGCAGCGAAACTCCACCGCCAGCCAAAACGCAACAGCAGGATGCCGATCAAGGGGACGCCGATGGCTGACGCGAATTTCGCCGCGGCATCGAAGATTGCGGTTGCCAGGCTGCGTTCCGAACTGGGAAACCAGTAACCAATGGCTTTGGCGTTGGCCGGGAAAGTCGGAGCCTCGCCGATTCCCAACAAAAATCGTGCAACGAAGAAACCACGTATGCCGGAGGAGATGGCCGCGCCAAACGAAGCCACGCTCCAGAGAAACGTGCTGATGCGGCCGATGAGCCTCACGCCAAAGCGATCCAGCAAAAGGCCGGAGGGCAGTTGGCACGCTGCATAGGTCCAGCTATAAGCGCTCGACAAGTAGCCGAACATGAGCGGCGAGATTCCGAACGCGGCCCGCAGCGCGTCCTGCGACACGGACAGGTTAACGCGGTCGAAATAATTGACCAGGACGCCGAAGCTCAGCAACCAGGCCATGCCCCACCTTCGCCGCCGTATGGTTGGAGCGAGGGGACGCGCCGCCGGTGGCGCCGAGTCGTTTCGATGAGTCTGCGTTGCGGTCTCCTCGAAGAGAGACGAGCGAAGGCAATAGAGTATCCCACAAGTGAAACCGAATAGATCAGCGCAAACTCCGGATTGTTCTTGGAATCGCATTTTCGATGTCCTTCTTGGCGACCCTTGGCGACCGTATTGCTTGAGAAGAACGCCGACGCTAGAATGAAACCGCAAAACCGCGGCAATCGGCGCAAGCGTCTTCCGCATCGCCGATATCAGGTTTGTCTTGCATGAAGACAATGTCAGTTCGCTTTTCTCGGCTGGCGGCTATCGGCGTCTTTCCCCTGGCGCTGCTGGCACCGCCAACTCGCTGCCAGGTCCACGCAACGGGTAAAGCAGCGGTTCTTCAAGGCACGGTTAGCGATTCCGAGAGTTTTCCGCTGAAAGATGCTGATGTTTCGCTGGAAAGCGCGGACCATGCTCACAGGTTCGTGGCTCGTTCTGACGCTCAAGGCCGCTATCTCTTCCAGAGTGTGCCACCGGGAAGCTATACCCTGCACGGCAGCAAGACGGGCTACGCCGAAGGGGATCAGGGTCCCTTTGCACTCTCGGCGGACGAATCGAAAATCGTTGACGTGCGTTTGTCCAAGGCGGGCCGAGCCAGCGGCGCGAAACAGGCTTTTTCGGTGGGCCAGTTTTCCGACGAGCCCCACTTTCAAATAGCGGGTATTGCCGATCCCAATAATTACGGCGGACACGGTTCCGAGACAGCCCTCCGCACCAAGGAGGCCTTGGCAAAGGATACGGATGCATTAAGCGGGGAAACGTCGACCGGCAGCCATTCGCCGACGCGAGAAGATGCTGCAGAAATGCACCGGCGGAAGGGAGAGGCCGCGGAGAAAGAAGGACATGCACTTGAAGCCGTCCGTGAATACCAGCTCGCGGCCGAACTCGCGCCGAGTGAGGCGAATCTATTTGCCTGGGGAGCCGAGCTGCTGTTGCATCGCGCATTTGAGCCGGCGATCGAAGTGTTTGCCAAAGGCCAACGGTTGTTCCCCGATTCGGTTCGTATGGCCGTGGGACGGAGTATTGCGACGTACAATCGGGGAGAGACCGAGCGGAGCGAACAACTGCTTCTCCGGGCTTGTGACATAAATCCCGCCGACCCCACGCCTTACCTTTTTATGGGCCGGCTGCAAGAAGGGGAGAGAATCGAAATTTCTGGCTGGACCGAAAAACTGTATCGCTTTTCGCTTCTTGACCCTGATAATCCCCTGGCACATTACTATTACGCGGTGGCATTAAGCAGCAAGGCCCAGGAAACGGCGGAAGATTCGTCGATTGAGGCGGAATTGAAGAGGGCCATCGCGCTCGACCCCAAGCTGGGTGCGGCTTACCTGCACTTAGGCCGTCTCTACGCCGCGCGAAAAGACCATCCCGCTGCGATCGCCGCATTTGAAAAAGCCATTGAGAATTTACCTCTGCCGGACGAAGCGCACTACCGCCTGGCGCAAATCTATCGTCAAATGGGAGATGCCAATAAAGCCCGACAAGAGATTGCGCTTTACAAGCAAACCTCGCAACAGAGATCCCGGCAAGAACAAGAGCAGCGTCACGAAATTCAGCAATTCGTCTACACGCTCGGCGGACAGAAACCGGATGCTCCTTCGCTAGATACCAAGCCTCGCTGAAGCGAACTTCTTTTGCCGGCGCGATTTCGACCTTCATTTGCCTTATCAATTCAACTCCAGACACCGGTCTCCGCGAATGCTAGCTTAGCTAAGCTAGGATTTGCGCGACAGGAGAACCCATCTAAAGCGGCTCGCCCTTTTTCCCGCTGACAATTCCGCTGCCCTCGCGGATGGTCAGGATCTGATTGGCCTTCACCTGGGTGAAACGCTCGACTTTTTGCGTCGTGGGCCATTTCACTTCAATGACGTCTGCCTTCAGGGCCTTTCCCAAGCCAAAGTGCAGCCGCAGGTCGGACTGCGACATCACGCTGCCGCCGCTGTGCACTTCGTCGATCTGCGCATGAGTGCCCGTGACCACCCGCACACGCGCGCCGATCGCGGTGCGGTTCGACTTCGTCCCGATGAGCTTGATCTTGATCCAGTTCTGAGCGTTGCCGCCGTCGTTGCGCAAGAGCGAAGGCAGATCATTCATATTCAAAATCAGGGCATCCATGTCGCCGTCGTTGTCGTAGTCGCCAAAAGCGGCGCCGCGGCTGGAGAAGCGCTCGCTGATTCCCGGCCCCAATTCCGAAGATACATCTTTAAACCTGCCACCGAGGTTCTTGTAGACCAAGCGCGGATTCTTGAACGTCTGGCCGATCGTGTGCGTGTCGAGTTCCGGATAGACATGTCCGTTCGCCTGCAGGAGGTCCGGCCAACCGTCGTTGTCGTAATCGATAAAGCCGCAGCCCCAGGCGACGTATTGATTGTTGATGCCCACGCCCGAGGCAAAGGCCTCATCGGCGAACGTTCCGTCGCCGTTGTTGTGATAGAGGTTCGAGGTATCGTCGGCAAAGTTCGTCTTAAAGATGTCGAGCCAGCCGTCGCAATCGTAGTCGCCCACCGCGACGCCCATTCCTGCCTGTTCGTGGCCATTCTCGTTGTAGGCGCAGCCGGACATCCCGGCAACATCGGTGAACGTGCCATCGTGGTTGTTGTGGAACAGTATGCTCGGTTCGGAATCCACGGCCACGAAGATGTCCGGCCAGCCGTCGTTATCAAAATCGTAGGAGACAGCGGTGATCGAATATCGAGGACCGGGTTTCAGAATGCCCGCCTTTTCGGAAACGTCCGTAAACGTGCCGTCGCCATTGTTGTGGAAGAGAACGTTGGTGTCCCCCGGAAGGCCCCGGGGGCCGCACATGACCGGGATGCCTTTCCATTGGCAGGAAAGCCCCTCGCCGGGAGCGGGTGTCTTTGCCGGGTCGAGCGTGATGTAGTTGCACACAAAAAGGTCCAGATGCCCATCGCGGTCATAATCGAGCCACGTCGAGCCTGCTCCCCAACGAACCCGTTCGTGGTATAGGCCGGCCTTACGGGTCACATCGGTGAATGTGCCGTCGCCGTTGTTGTGGAACAGGATGTTGTGTCCCCAGAAGCAACAGAACAGATCATCCCAGCCGTCGTTGTCAAAGTCGCCGACCGAGACGCCGGTCTGCCATCCCGTGCGTCCGATACCGGACCGCTCGGTTACGTTCGAAAACGTTCCGTCGCGGTTGTTCTTGTAAAGCTGCGTGGTTGGAGCACCGCCGGGAGGCCAGTGGGCGTCGAGGCGAGTGCCGTTGCTCAGGTAAATGTCCAGCCAACCGTCATTGTCGTAGTCGAAGAAAGCAAGGCCGCTGCCCTTGGCTTCGACGATGAGCGTCTTGTGTTCGACGCCACCCCAGACATTCTTAGTAGTCAGGCCCGCTTCCCGGGCCACGTCCACGAAAGTGACCGGCGGCGACGACGCGGCATTCGCGACGGTCTTGGTCTCGAGGGCCGGCGAGCCAGTCCATTTCCAGACGGGAACCGTGAGCACATCGAGCAGGCTTGCTCCCAGACTGATCAGGGAAGAGCCAAGGAAACGCCGACGCGGAAATCTCATGGTGTTTTGTTGTGCAGCTTGGGGAAGAGGCGAGCCACGATTCCAGTGCCTTCTTTAACGGCGATGATTTGATCGACGGGCACGTTTGTTAAGCGATCCACGCGCCCGCTCGGCCAGCTAACTTCCAGGGAGTCGACGAGGTTGCGCTTGCCAAGGCCAAAGTGAATCCGCGGGTCGCTCGCGGACATGTAGCTCGTCCCACCCTTGGCCTGTTCCACCTCCACAAAACCTTCGGAAACCAGCTTTAAGGAAGAGCCGATGCCGTCGCGGTTGGATGGTGTGCCGATCAAAAAAACCTCGAGCCAGTGATTTGCATTGCCGCCGTCATTGCGCAAGATCATGGGGTAATCGCCCCTCACATTAACGGCGATGTCGATATCGCCGTCATTGTCGAAATCCGCGGTGGCCAGGCCGCGGCCGGCGATAGGGCGCGTGAAATCGGGGCCGAGAGATTCCGAGACTTTCTCGAACTGGCCTTTGCCCACATTTCTAAGCATCAGCAACGGTTCTTTGTAGGTTACCTCGCTGTGATACAGCTCGACATTGTCCACCATGGCTCCGTTGGCCTGGAGGATGTCCGGCCAGCCATCGTTGTCGAAGTCCAGAAACTTCATGGAGACGCCGCTCAGCAGGATAAACTTGTTGCCGATTCCCGAACGGCTCCAGTCGATATAGTTCGTGACCAGCAGGTCCAGATAGCCATCTTTGTCGTGGTCAAACCAGCCGGCGCTCGTGGACCATTGGCCTTGGTCGGCCACGCCCGCTTTGCTGGTAACGTCTGTAAACGTGCCGTCGCGGTTGTTGTGGTAGAGGATCGCGCTTCCGTAACCCGTGACGTAAAGATCGGGATAGCCGTCATTGTCAAAATCGCCGACCGCGACCCCTTGGCCGTAATGGCCGGCCCCCGCAACGCCGGCCTTTTCCGTTACGTCCGTGAAGGTGCCATCGCCGTTGTTGTGATAAAGCGCCGAGCGCAAAGGGTGAGGCGGTTTGTAAAGGTCGGTCGCGGCCGATTGAACAAGAAAAAGGTCCACGAGACCGTCCTGGTCATAATCCATCCACGCCACACCGGTGCCCATGGTTTCCAGATAATACTTTTCTTCGGTTTGCGTCGAGTCCTGAACAAAAGTGATGCCTGCGGATTTTCGTATGTCGGTGAACCGGACGGGAACGGGAGCATCTTTTTGTTTCGGAACCTGAGGGGTCTCGGCCATGACCACGGCGCCCGCTATGAGCAGTGCGGCTAGAGCAACAACCGCCGCACATTTGCCGATGGAACTCAACAACCTGAATGTCTCGGTATTTGTCCGCATTCCCGGATGGCTTATCCGTTGGACCTGAACCAACCGACTGTAGCACTGCCGCTGCTGGGCCAACAACCCGAAGTTTCCTCGGCTCGGGCCTAGAGAGTTCGGTCGACAATCGTTACCGCGAATTCGAGCAGTTGTTGCCTGGCCTCGATGGGCATGGGTTGGTTGACGATAACCGGTATTGCGGACGCTCTTTCCAGAACTTCTTGGATGCGATGGACATCCAACCCCCCCGCGGCGTTGCTGCCTTCGAACCGCTTCAACACTTCTCTGGCTTTGTCGATTTGTCCGGTTTCGTAATAGAACACGCCCAGCGTGCAATAGCTGCCCGACCACTCCGGCAAGAGATCGACCGCCTGCTCGAATTGCTCGCCCCCTTGCGCGGTCTTGCCCTCGAGAACCGAGAGCAGGCCTTGTCCCCAGAGAAGTTTGCCCGACCCTGGATTACGGGCGAGGCCTTCCTGCAAGGTTTTTTCCGCATCGGCAAGGTCGTTTTGCCGAAATTGCAGCAGAGCCAGAGACAGATAGTATTGATCGTTGTCCGGGTTTCGCCGGATGGCGTTCTTGAAAATTTCGGAGGCCTCGCCGGTTTGTCCAAGATGGGCTTTGATATCGCCGAGCAAAGCGAGGAAAGCGTCGTCCTGGCCTCCGTTGGCTGAGACCTGTTGCGCCGTTTCCAGTGCCTGCGGATAAAGGCCGTTGCGAAAATAAGCGTCTGCCAAATCGAACTTCACGTCATCCGAATCGGGATTCGTGCGTAAGGCGTTCTGAAAGTGCTGGATGGCATCGTGGTAGAGCCGGTAGCGCGCCAGCAAAACACCGACCCCGGTTTGCGTCCGGTAGTCAGAGGTGCTGAGCTGGTCTAACTCCGCGATGGCCTTGCGGGCGTCTTGCACTTTGCCAAGTTTGAGATAGCCTTCGGCAAGCAAATAGAGGTCCTCGGGCTGACCCGGGTGTGTCTGGATCTGCTGGAGCAATTGCGTGAGGTCCAGCATGGTTTTTTCCCTGCTGGAAAGGGTGGACCGGTTGTCCAGGTAATCAAAGAGATGTTGGTAGGGATAGGGGCCGGTCGAAGCATTCTTCGAGAGCGTCTGAAACACATTCATATCCCGTTCCGCCGCTTTCGTTTGCTGGAGGCTTCTTTCTACCATCGCCAGTTTGTAGTACCCCGAAGCGGGAGCACGACTGACCCGGACGTATTTGCGCAGCAGGTCGGCCGCCTCCGCCAATTTCTTACCGGTGATCCGCAGATTAGAGAGCTCCAGAAGCGCCTCGGGATAATCGGGATTGGAACGCAGTGCTTCCTGAAAAAAATGTTCAGCGGCCGCGTGATGGCCCTGGTGCTCTTCGATGTAGCCCATATTGAACAGGCAGGCCGTGTTGCGGGGGTCCTTTTTGAGACCTTCCTGGAAATATTTCCTGGCTTCATCGAAACGCCCCAGTTGCCGGTAAGACAGGCCCATAAAAGCGTAGGATCTTGCCGCCGGGTCCAGTTCGATCAACTGCTTGAACTCCCCAATCGCCTTTTCCACTTTGCCCGACATAAAGTAGCTTTCCCCGAGCGCGGCCCGCAGATCGGCTCGCTCGGGAGACGTCTGCAAACCCGATTCGAGCAATGGAATGGCGTCCTCGTAATAATTCTCGGACATGCAGATACGGGCAAACAAAAAGGTGATGTCCGCATTGTCGGGAGCGAGCTTGTGGGCGCGCGCCAGGAGATCCAGGGCGTCTGCCGGCTTGTGTTGTTCCCAATCAACCTGCGCCAATAAATAGAGCGTCTCCGGTGAATCGGGCTTAAGTGTCAAAGCTCGGTTCAAAACGAGTTCGGCCCTGGAATATTCGGCGTTCCGCAAGTAGGCGCCCCCGAGGTTGTGCAGGATCTCAAAGGTGTTGGGCTGCAATCGATTGGCCTGTTCGAGTTCGGATTGAGCGGCACGATGCTGTTTTTCGGAGGCGAGCAAAACGCCCAGGGTGAAATGGACCTGGACGTTGTCTTTCTCGAGGGCGGAAAGCTCCCTGGCGGTTCCGAGGGCCTCCCTCGTGCGGCCGGCCTCAAGGTAGGCTCGGGTTAGGTTGAAACGGGACGCGATGTCTGGCGGCCGGACCCGCAGCAAATAGGGAATGGCTTCCCCGGGGTGTTTTTTTGCGAGCAGGACCAGGCCTAAATTGTAGTTTCCGTCGTGATCTGCGGGATCGAGCCGCAAGGCTTGGCGGAACTCCCCTTCCGCCTGGTCCAGTTTTTCCTCGGCTACGTACAGGTTCCCCAAGTTATTGCGAACCCTAACGGATTTCGGATTGAGTTTGAGGGCGTGTGCGAAGGCGTCGAAAGCTTCGTCATAATTCTTTGTTTGCGTACAGGCGAGACCCAAAAGGATGTATCCCTCGGCGCTCGAAGGATTCCGTTTCAGCTCTTCAAGGATTTTGCCCTTCGCCTCTTCAACGCGTCCTTCGCGAAGAAGCTTCTGGGCTTCCGCGAAGTGCGGCGTAAGTCTGGAAGATTGGCGAGCGCCTTGCGTGGTCGGAGAAGACTGCGGTCTTGCGTCTCCTCGTTGGGAGAACAAAATCGCCGTCAGCGCCAGGAGGCTGCCTAACTGGGCCCACCGGCCCGTACCTCCCCTCGAATGCCGATCAAAACCGCCAAAGAGCATGAAGGAATGTTCCTCCGCGAATGGCCTCTCCGAAAAGCCTGGCAGGAGAGGATCAATTTAGCATCTCGAGCGCTCGCTGGGCCAACTTGTGCTCTGGTTGCTGGCGAAGTAATGCGAGCAAAACCTCTCTTGCTTTTTCTTTTTCCTCCAGGCTCACGTAGAGTCCGGCGAGATTGAGATAAGCCTGGTCAAACCCCGGGGCCACCCGGATGCACGTTTCAAATTTTTCTTTGGCTTCAGGGTAGCGCCCTTGCCGCACCAGGACAACTCCCAGGTTGTTCAGCGCGTCGACATGATCCGGACGCAAGGCGACGGTCTTTTCCAGATATTCCGATGCTCGCTCGAGCCGATTTTGCGCCGCATACAGCATCCCCAGGCTGTAATTCGAATCGGGGTCCTCGGGAGCAGCTTCGACGGCCCGCTCCAAGAGCTCCTTGGCCTCATGGAAGGAGCCTTTTCGACGGTAAAGGTTGCCAAGGTTTATGAGCGCTGTGACGTAGGTGGGTTTGAGCAGGAGGCACTGTTGAAAATCCTTGACAGCCTCGTCCTCCTGCCCTTGCTCGGCGGCGACCATTCCGAGATTGTTCCAAGCCTCGGCATAGCCGGGGCGCAGTTTCACCGCCTGCCGAAGGTATTGACGCGACCTGTCGAGATCCCTTCTTTGCAGATAGAGAGTGCCGAGATTGTAGTAGGCAACGGGATCGTCGGACTTGTTGGCGATCGCCAGTTTGAAGGAGGCGGCGGCCTGCTCAAAATAGCCGCGCTGAAACAGGGCCACTCCATAAGTGACGTTGTTGCGCTGCAATAACTCCTTTTGGTACAGCGTGCCCTTTATCGGCAGGGCTTTCTCCACGAACCCAGCAGGAGTATCGGGCATCGTCCGGATGTCATCCACGAGATGATTGGGGTCCAATGGTCCCTGGAAGACTTTGACGATCATGCCCTCGCGCTCTAACAAGAAAGAGGTCGGAAGAGCAAGATCTCTCCGGCGGTCAAACAGAAAACGGTAGAGGATGTTGTAGACTCCCGCGACTTCTTGACTTGCCAGGAGGATGGGGGCAGAAATCCCTTGTTGCATGGCGAAGAGTCGCACCGCCCCCGCGTCTTGCGGATCATCCACATTGATACACAAAAGGCGAAGGTCATGGGCGGAGAATTTTCCGAGGTTGCTTTCGAGCAGGCGGAGTTCGGCAAGGCAGCCTGGCGCAGTAGTGGTCCAAAAATGAAGAAGGACAACGTGCCCGCGAAACGAGGACAAGCGGATCGTGTCCCCTGCCAGATTGGGCAATGCGAAGTCGGGGGCGTGAATGGGCTGGACAAGCCATGTTTCCGCGGAACGAGGGAGGGGTTCCGCCTTTTGGGGCTCGGGCCCGGTCGCATAAGACGGGGGCGAAACGGCAAAAGGTTTTGCTAGAAATGTTTCTAGGCCTTCCCGCATCTCGACGCGGTGATTTACCGGCAATTTTTCGAACACCTGCGTCATTCCGCCGGGCCAGCGAATGGTGGCTCGGACCGGGTCCGCGGCTTTTCCAAGCCCAAAGAACAGCTCCTTCGTGTGTTGCGATAAAAAACCGGAACCCGCTTGCAGAAATTTGGTTTGACGGCGGCCGCCGGCTTCGACCGTCACCGCTGCCCCAATCGCGTCACGATTGCTCTTTGTCCCCCGTAAACGGAAGGCGATCGACGCGCCAAGATCCTTCATCGCGTTGTGCAGGATGCGAAGCTGGGGAGCTGTGCGGTTCTTAAGAATGATTTCCAGGCGGCCGTCGTTGTCAATATCCGCCAGCGCAAACGAACGGCTGTCATCGAGAAAATCCAGGCCAACGACGCCGGAGACCTCGGAAAACGTGCCATCGCGATTGTTGGCGAAGAAAACGTTCCTCTCAAACCCATTCCAAGTCGAGTCGGCGCGAATGAGCTCGTTAATGGCGTTCCATCCGCGTTCGTAATCCGGTGAAGGGCTCGAGTTCTCCGGGGACTTTGCCACCACTTGCCGCCAGAAGAAGCTCGAGGCGTCGGGCCCGCCAGCCCCGGAAATATAGCCATTCGCAACGTAAAGATCCGAGTAGCCATCGTGGTCAAAGTCCCAGGCATCCGTGGACCACGCCCAGCGGCCCATTTCCACTCCTGCCGCCACCGCCACATTTTGAAATTTGCCGTTCCCTTGGTTGCGATACAGCGAGTTGCCGCTCATGTGACGCCGGTAATGGGCGCGGATTTCTTCCGCTGCATGGGCATGGAATTGCGGTTGGCCAAAAATGCGCATGCCATCGGCCACCCACATGCCCGCGGCATAAAGATCCTGCTTTCCGTCGTTATCGAAGTCCAGCCAGCAGGCGCTCATGCCGGCGCCCACTTCATCGACAGACGCTTCCGAGGAAACGGGAGTGAAAGTTCCATCGCCATTGTTTCGGTACAGATTGTTACGGCCGAAGTCATTCACGACGCACAGGTCCGGCCATCCGTCGCCGTTGTAGTCGTTCCAGGTGCAGGCAAAACTGTAACGATCATTGTCAACATTCAGACCGGCAGCCTCGGTACGGTCAAGAAACGTGCCTTTGCCTTCGTTGTGGAACAGGAAATTGGGAGGGCCGTTGCGCGCGTCAAAATAGGGGACGGGATAGCGATATTGGTCCAGTCCCACGTAGTAGGTGTACAGGCAGAAATAAATGTCCAACCGGCCGTCCCGGTCATAGTCGGCAATGGCGGCGCCTGTGAAGGTTCCGGCGGGCCGGTTCGCGAACTGGAAGGCGTCGGGTTTGTGTGAGAATCTTCCGTTTCC
>WNGJ01008128.1_pt1 | contig 11180 bp, 10 predicted proteins | sample 5400611 | NCBI WGS metagenome assembly WNGJ01 (sample SAMN13153375, study PRJNA577476) | soil metagenome | isolation source: 40 cm soil or saprolite under Garry oak tree replicate 1 | place: USA:California | collected 2016-06-15 | reverse complement strand
TGGAGATCACGAGCTTGTCCTCGTCGAGCTTGCCGCGTAGCTCGCGCATCACCGTCGCGAGGACCTGCGGCTTCACGGAGAGCACGACGACGTGCGCCTCGGCCGCGGCCTCGGCGTTCGATGCGAGCGCCTTCACGCCGTACGCCTTCGTCAGCTCGGCGCGCCGCTCGCGCCGCGGGCCGGTGACGAGAACATGGGAGGGAGGCACGAGGTGCCGGTCGAGGAGGCCGCGCACCATCGCTTCGGCCATGGTCCCGCCGCCGATGAAGGCCAGGCGCTTTCCGGTGAGCGTCACGGGGGAAGTATGCGGAGGTCTAGGGATCGGAGCAGGCGGCGTACGTGCAGTCATTGAAGCCGTCGCCCTGCGCGTCCGGAAGCGACGGGGTCGCGATCAACGTCAGATCGAAGTCGACGAGCTCCATTCGCTCGGAAGGTACGAATCCGGGCGAAACTCCGTTGGCCCGCGCGTAGTCGAACCTGACGATCGACAGGTTCGGCATCGGTCCGACCTGAACGCCACCCGTATCGGTGATCACGACGGGCGTCTCGATGACCCACTCGGCGGTCGCGTACGTGGACGGGTAGGGAAGCGTAATGGTGAAGTACGAACCGGTTGAGAAGTTCGCGATGACGATCGTCCAGAGCTCGGGCACGCGACCTTCGAAGATCGCGACAGCGACGCGATCGCCGGGCCCGACGCGCAACGTCGTGCGGACGAGCGGCGCTGGGATCGTCTCCCACCACGCGTAGTAGTCGACGGCACCGGTGGCATCGATGTCGTGACCGATGCCCGCCTGGATCAGGGTGCCGTCCCCGATCGAGCAGGGTGCATCCACGCACCCGCCGCCGATCCCGATCCAGCTCGAGGAGTACTCGGCCTCGCCTGGGCGGTGCGGCGTCGCCGTCGGCACGATCCACGTCGCCACAATCGAGTGAAACGTCTTGTTCTTTTCGAGCGCGCCCTGCACGTACCCCGCCCAGTTGAAGGACTGATTGGCGGCGACGACGACGATCGGGCGTGCAGTTGGGGCTCGGGACGAAGAGGGAAGCGCGACGAGCGCGATGACTAGAAGGGGAGCCGCCCAGCGCACGCGGCCGCAAGCCGCAGTCCGCGTGCCAACCTCGCTAGGGCTTGGCCTCACCGCCGGGAATGTCTTTTGGCGTGAAGTCGAGGGCCGCCGAGTTGATGCAATACCGCATGCCTGTCGGGTCCGGACCGTCCGGGAAAAGATGCCCGAGATGTGCGCCGCAGTTGCCGCACTCGACCTCGGTCCGCCGCATTCCAAGGGAGCGATCGTCTTTGGTCGTGACGTGTCCCTTCGCGACGACGTCGTAGAAGCTGGGCCAACCGGTCCCCGACTCGAACTTGGTCCCCGAATCAAACAGCGGCTCGCCGCAGACGACGCAGCGATAGGTCCCCTCGCCGTGGTGATCCCAGTACGCCCCTGTGAATGGCGGCTCCGTTCGTGCCTCTTGGGTCACCGCGTACTGGATCGGGGTCAGCTTCGCGCGACGGGTCTCTTGGTCTGCAGTGCTCATTTCCTTCCTATAAGTATGAGCTTGCGCACCGCGAACGTGGTCGGCGCGATTTGAAACGCCGCTACGACGGAAGGCGGGGCCGTTCGCAGCCGCCGCCGCACTTCCTCAGCTCGGTCCGGCGGGGTTTGCGAGCGCTCGAGCCAGTTCTCGGTGGTGAGCTTCGTGATCGCAGTGTCGGAGTCGACGGTCGTTCGCAGCCCTGCCCGCTCCACCAGCCCGCGCCATCCGGCGACCGTGTGATTCCGCACGTGGGAGGGGTCGCGCAACGTCTCCACCTCGTTGATGAAGCGCTGGAGCTCGGGCTCGTCCGGCGCGTAGTTGTCGACGAGGACGAACAGCCCGCCGGGTCGCAGGATCCGCGCGATCTCGCGGAACGCGCCGGCCGCGTCGGCGAAGTGATGTGCGGCGAGGCGCGACGTGACGACGTCCGCCGATTCCGACGCGATCGGCAGCGCGGTCGCGTCGGCCTGAATGAGCAGCGCGTTCTTCACGCCGGCGCCCCCGAGGACGCCAAGACCCGCCTCGAGCATCTCGCGCGTCGCGTCGACCCCGACTGCGGCTCGAAAGCTCGGCGCGACGCGGCGGAGCGTGTGACCGACGCCGGTGCCGACGTCGACGATGCGCTCGCCGCCGTGGTCGGTCGCCAGCGCGACGATGCGGTCGAGGTCCTCTCCGCGCGCGTGTTGCGGACTCTCGACGTACGCGGCCGCGGCGCGGCCGAACTGCTTCTGGACCGGCTCGATGCCGCTCACTTCGTGACGAGCACTTTGGCAAACTCGACGGTCTTCTCACGGTAGTAGCCGATGCCTGCCCAGAACGCCATCGCGTCGTCCTCGCCCTCCCAGACGATGAGGTTGAGCTTGCGGCAGCCCGTCGCGCGGAGTCGCTCCTCGATCGTATGCACGAGACGCGTCGCGATCCCGCGGCGACGTGCTTCGGGATGCGTGGCGACGTGATACAACCAGCCGCGGCGGCCGTCGAAGCCGGCGAGGGCGGAGGCCACGATGCGATCGCCGTCGCAGCCGACGATGCACAGGCCCGGGTTCCGAGACGCCATCGCCGCGAGCGACGCATCGTCGTCGCCCGGCCGGTCGCGAATCCCGCACGCGCGCCAAAGCGCGCGAAGCTCGTCGCCGTCGCTCTCGCGAAGGTCGCGTATCTCCACGGCCGCCCATACTGACGCCTCGTGCGCATCGGTCGTTTCGACGTGCGGATCTTCAGCGACGGTGTATTCCGGCTCGACGGCGGCGCGATGTTCGGCATCGTCCCGAAGGTGCTCTGGGAGCGGCAGAAGAAGGCCGACGAGCGCAACCGCGTGACGATGGACATGAACTGCCTGCTCATCCGCGACGCCGATCACGTGGTCCTTGTCGAGACCGGCGCCGGGCCGAAGCTCACCGATAAACAGAAGCAAAACTTCGGGATCGAAGATCCGCCGCGCCTCCTCGATGAGCTGAAGACGCTCGGCGTGCGGCCTGGGGAGGTGACGCTCGTCATCAACACGCACCTGCACTTCGACCATTGCGGCGGCAACACCTACCGCGACGGCGAGCGGGTCGTCCCGACGTTTCCGCGGGCGAGCTACGTGTTCCAGCGCCGCGAGTGGGAGGATGCGATCGCCCCGAACGAGCGGACGCGCGGCAGCTACCTCCCCGACGACTACGCGCCGCTGGAGGCCGCGGGGAAGCTCGAGCTCATCGACGAATCCGTCGAAATACTTCCGGGCGTCCGCCTCGACCGGGTCCAGGGCCACACCCGCGGCACGCAGACTGTGCGCGTGACCGACCGCGATACGACGCTCTTTTTCTCGAGCGATTTCTTGCCAGACCGCCACCATCTGCCTCTCCCGTGGATCCCGGCGTTCGACCTGTTCCCGCTCGACACGCTCGCCGCGAAGAAGCTGATCCTGCGGCGCGCGGTCGATGAGCGGTGGATCGTCGGGTTCACGCACGATCTCCCACGGTTCGGGCGCATCTCGGAGGCAGAGGGCAAGCTCCGCTTCGACGAGGTGGACGGCTGACCGACCTTCCGCGGACGGCGTCGACGATCGTCGTCGGCGGTGGCGTCATAGGCGCCGCGGTCGCGTTCTTCCTGTGCGACCGAGGCGAGACTGACGTGCTCGTCCTCGAGCGCGATCAGCTCGGCGCCGGGACGACGAAGGGCGGGCTCGGCGGCATCCGCCATCAGTTCGTCGACGAGCTCGACATCCGCATGTCGCAGCTCGCCACCGCGTTCTGGCGAAACTTCGAGGACCGCACGGGCTCGCGCCACGACTTCGAGGAGCGCGGCTATCTCTTCATCGCGAACACCGAGGTCGGCGTCGCCGAGCTGCGTCTGCCGATGCCGCTCTACGAGCGGATGCGCGCCGGCGTTCGCATGGTGAGCCGCATCGAGATCGCTGAGCTCGTGCCCGGGATCCGCGTGGACGACGTGTTCGGCGGTCGTTTCGGCGCGCGCGACGGATACGGCGATCCGCTCGTGGCCCTCGCTGGGTTCGCCGCCGCGGCTCAGCTCGAGGGTGCGACGTTCCGCGAGGGCGTCGCGGTCGAGTCGCTCCTTCGCGACGGGGATCGCGTCACCGGCGTGCGCACCGGGGCCGGCGACGTGCGCGCGGACCGTGTCCTCCTCGCCACCGGTTGCTGGACGGCCGCGCTCGCGGCGACCGCCGCGGTGCCGGTCCCGATCTGGCCCTATCGGCGCTCGATCATGCAGTCGGCTCCGCTGCCGCAACTCGCGCGCATTCCCCTGACCATCGAGTGGGAGTCGGGCTTTCACTTTCGGCCGAAGGGCGCCGCGCAGCGATTTGCGATGCCGAACCTCACCGCGGATGGGAAGGAAGAGAAGGGACCCGCGGGTGCGCCGTCGGCGTATCCCGGCGAGTTCGCCCCGCTCGAGGTTCCCGCGTCGCTCGAGCCGTGGGTGCGGGCCCGCGCGGCGTGGCGGCACCCGGCGTTCGTGGATCTGCGGATCGTCGATTCGTGGTCGTGCTATTACGAGATGACGCCCGACGACCATCCCATCGTCGGTGCCGTGCCCGGTGTTGCCGGCCTCTACATCGCGGCGGGATTCAGCGGCCACGGCTTCATGCACGCGCCGGCGACGGCACAGCTCGTCGTCGAGGAGATGCTCGACGGCCGCGCGCGCACGATCGACATCGGCGACCTTTCGCTGGAGCGATTCCAGAGCGGACGCCGGCCATTCAAGGCCGCAGTTCTCTGAAGGTCCGCGTCACGTCCCTGCTCGAGGGAGCTCGCTCGGCGACGGGCCACGCGGTGATCGTCGATGTCTTCCGCGCCTTCACGACCGCGGCGTTCTGCATCGCGGCTGGGGCCCGCGAGATCGTGCTCGTCGCCGATCACGAGCAGGCCCTTGCGATGAAGCGTCGCGATCCGCGCCTATTTCTGACCGGCGAGATCGGCGGCCGGCCGATCCCCGGCTTCGATGTTGGCAACTCGCCGTCGGCGATCGAGAAGCTCGATCTCACCGGACGCCGCGTGGTGCAGCGCACGAGCTCGGGCACGCAGGGTGTCGTCGCCGCGACCGGAGCTGCGGAGGTCCTCCTCGGCAGCCTCGTGATCGCGAGCGCGACGGCGCGGTATCTCGCGAACGCGGACGTGGTCACGGTGGTCGCCATGGGGAGCTCCGCTCAGGAGAGGAGCGAGGAGGACGAGCTCGGCGCGGCATTCATCGCGGCGCGCCTGCGCGGTGAGATCGCGAAGGCGTCGCTCGATCTGCGCGACGACACGGTCTGGGCCGACTGGTTTCCGCGTCGCGACGCCGAGCTCGCTCTTGAGGTCGACCGCTTCGCGTTCGCCCTGCCGGTGTATCGCGAGAACGGTCTGCTGATCGCGCGTCCCGAGTACGTCTAGCCGGCTCTGCGCACGACCGTTGTTGGAAACCCGCTCGGCCCCATCGGCCCGGGCGGTGGTCCCTCTTCGCCGGGCCGCGTGAAGCCGGTGATCCGCTCGGCGAGGCGCCCGCCCTCCGTGAGTTCGTCCATCGCCTGGTCGAGATGTTCATCGGTGACCCGCAAGCCGGCTCCGTTGCCCTCGATCGCCGCAAAGACCGCGGCCTTCCGGAGAAGCTCCTTGATGTACGCCGGGCTCGCCCCCTCGGTCCGCACGATGAACTTGTCGAGGTCGGTCACCTTGAAGTCCAGCCCGCGCGCGTAAAGCGCGAAGAGCCGGCGTCGGGCGTCGGCATCCGGCAGCGGGAGGGGTATGGCGAGGTCGACTCGGCCGGGCCGTGCCGCGAGCGCGGGTTCGAGGATGTCGGGACGGTTCGTGGTGAGGACGAAGAGGACATCAAGGTCCTCGCGCAGGCCGTCCATCTCGTTGAGCAGCTCGAAGAGAAATGGTTGCGTCTGCACACCAGGCATGCCGCGTTCCTGCGCGATGAGGTCGACGTCCTCGACGACAACCGTACTCGGCTGGAGGAGCCGCGCCATCTGCGTGACCGCGGCGATCATTCCGAGAGCCCGCCCGGTCGTGAGCAGAACGGTCCGCCCCTGCATGCGGCCGGCGAGGTACATGATGGTCAGCGTTTTCCCGGTCCCGGGTGGGCCGAAGAGCAGCAGGCCGCGTTTGACTGGCCGACCCGAAGCGATGAGCTGGTCGGCGTGCTCGCTGAACGCGATCGCGTGGCGGTCGATGCGATCGAGCACACCGCTCGGAAGGATCACGTCATCCCGCGTCACCTTGGGAAGGCGGTGGAACGTGATGATCGTCTGAGGCCCGAAGCCGAATTGCTGAGGGCCAAGCGAAACGATCTTGCCCCGGTAGACGTTGCGCTCGGCCATGAGCCCGGTGATGTCGGCCACGAAGCGCTCTGCGGTGGAGCGTTCCGCTGCCATCACCTCGACGCGCGCACGTGCCTGTCTCGGCCCCATGTTCTCGTTCGGTCCGGAGACGAACGCGATCAGGGGCACGCCGTCCGCCTTCACGAGGTAGAGACCGAATTGCACGACCGGAAGCACGCGATCGCCGTCGAGGTGGAAGTTCACATAGTCCACGGGACCTTCGGCCAGACGAAGGCTGTACGGTGAGGTCCCGCGATTCACGAAGTCCGAGAGGCCGAGGCCCCACTGTCGCTTGTTCTCGGCGGCGAGGCCGATGAGCTCAGCGCTGTGGCCCGGTCGCTCGACGTACGCATCCATCGCGACCTGCAGGTTCGCCTGCTGAAACCGCTCGAACTCCTCAGAGATCACCGACATCCGCGTCGGTTCGCCGCCGAGATGGTCGCGCAGGCGCTTCAGGAGCGGCCCTTCTGGGACCTCCGCGCGGTTGACGATGTCATCGAGGAAGCGTTTGAAGAGAAGGCCGAACTCTTCGGGTGACGTGCGCTGATCCATGCGGGCGAGATTAATACCGGTCGTGCGAGCGAGCCCAGGGGTAGGGGCCTGATGGGGCGGGGCCTCAGCTGGGCTTGCCGGCGACCGCCGGCTACACGGTCATCAGCCGAATGTCCGATCGATCTCCGAGAGCGCGAGAACACCGCCTGAATCCCACGAGCCGTCGGACTCCTGCGCGTCGGCCGCGAACCAGCTCGCCGAGCCGCCATACGTGCGCAGGAACTTGAGCGGCTGCGTGAACGGAACGGTGCGTTTGGTGCCGTCCGCCGCGATCTCGACGAGCTTTCCCGCGACCGACACGGTCAGCAGGCCGTCCCCGACGTACGTGGCGGGGTCGAAACGCACGATGCGCGCGGTCACATCCTCGAAATGCCGGTCGACCAGAGTCCCGGACGTGAAAAGTCGGTTCATCTCGTTCAGCGCATCGTTCCGCGCCTTCCAGAAGGCGGTGGTCGGTGGCCTCACCGCGCCGCTTGGCCACACCCCGGGCGCGAAGCTCTCTGCGCTCAGGTACTCGGCGACGACATCGGCGACCTCATTCTCGAGGGAGAAGGCCGAGTATCGCGGCGACTCGCCCTCGAGCCACCGGCCTGCGGTCGCGTCGAAGGCGTCGACGATCTGCCAGTTCCCGGCGACGCTCATGCGCAGCCTGACCGGGCGCTCTTCCGTACTCGGGCCGTTGATCCTGCCTGTGTGTTGATCAACCAGAACGAAGTGGAGCTCGATCATCGCCTGGCGTCCCCAGGGTTTGGCGTACGCACGGTCGAGCGCGATGTCACGGATCTCGACGGTGACATGGTCGTCGGCGCTGCGATAGGCGAGCCAGCGACGTAAGACCTCGACGTAGCGTGGCGCGGCATGCATCGCTTCGAATTGCATGCGCGTGTTGTCCTGGTCCGCCTGCCCCGTTCGCGGAAGATTCGCGTACTTGGTGAGCAGGTCGGCGTAGCTTCTGGCGATCTCGGGCATGTTCGCCGCGACCAGACCCGCGTCGTCGGTGGAGGGGGCGACGAAGCCTTGCACGGGTCCGATCGGGAAGGCGCGACGGTCGAGCGTCACGACAGGCCGGGTGAGGACCGGCACGGTCACGAGAGGCGGTGCCGGCGTCGGGACATGCGCGGTCGCCACGGGCGTGTCGACCATCTCGACGGCCGGGGTCGCGGACTGCGTCTCGGCGGGCGAAGAAGAAGGCGCGGTGATCGGTGCGGCGGAGGAACAAGCCGCGGCCAGGACCACCAACGCGGCAAGCGCTCCAAGGCGCCTCATGCGTCTCGAATTCTGGTCACCCGGAGAGCCGTCGGCGTCCGTTATGGCCTGTCCGAAGTCGTACGAGCGCGCTAGGAGTTAGGCGGCGCCCTCCGGCACAGGCTGGCCTTCGCGCAGCCGGAGAGTCGCCAGACGCACGCCTGCCAGGATGACAAGCCCTCCCACGAGCTGAAGCGCCTCCGGCCGGTCGCCAAGCAGCACGACCGCCAGCGCAAGCGTGAGAACAGGCACGAAATACGAGGACATCGAGGCTATCCCCGCCCCGACACGCCGCACGACCCAATAGAAGAGGGTGAAGCTCCCGACCGTGACGACGAGCGCTAAGAAGAGGACGTCGACCCACACACCCGCGCTCCAGGTCGGGACGTCGCGGTAGCCCTGTTCGAGAAACCCGAACGGCAGAAGCAGCAGCGCCCCGATCGCGGCGGCGAGCGCGACCACCTCGATCGGCGAGCGCGTGCGGAGCGTGATCGTCCCGAGCACCGTGTAGATCGACCAGCACACCGCGCCCACGAGCAGTAGCACATCGCCCAGCAGGCGCTGCGAGGAGACCTCGCCGCCGGTCTGCCCGGCTGCGATCACGAGCGCCGCACCGATCGACGCGAGCGTGAACCCCGCGACCTTCGTGGTGGTGACCCGCTCGCCGAAGAAGGACGCCGCGATCGCGGTGAGGACCGGGATCGTCGTCGGCACGATGAGCGCGGCATCGGAAGCCGGTGCCATCGTCAGGCCGACGAAAACGAACGCGTTGTAACCGAGGTAGCCGAAGATCGCGGACAGAACGACCGGGCCGAGCGCGTCTCTTCGGATGCGAGTCCGCGTCGCGATGACGATGATCGCGAGAGCCCCAGACGCGATGATGAAGCGGATCGCCGAGAACTCGAGCGGCGGCGCGCTCGCGACGCCCAGCTTTCCCGCGATCCACCCACCGCTCCACGCGAGCGCGACGCTGAACGCGGCAAGCGGTGTGAGAACCGATCGGGGCATGCGGAAACCATACGTGGCACGATGCCGCCGTGCTCCGCGTGTTGATCACCGGCATCACCGGTTTTGCGGGGAGTCATCTCGCCGAGCACCTCGTGTCGCGCGGCGACGAGGTCCACGGTCTCGCGCACGAACGTCCGCCGTTCAGAAACCTCGTGGCGGTGAAGGACCGCGTGCGTATCCATGAAGGTGACATCACGCGTCTCGACGATGTCGAAGGTGCGCTCGCCGGCTCGCGAGCGGACGCGATCGTGCATCTCGCCGGGATGGCCGTTCCGACGCTCGCCGCGGCGGACCCGGTCGCCGCGGTCCGGGTCAACGTGCTTGGCACCGCGACCGTGCTCACGGCCCTCGAGCGGTATCCGACGACGCGGCTGGTGCTCGCGTCGAGCGCCGACGTGTACGGCGCTCCCGACCGCGTTCCGGTGGACGAGGAGGCGCCGATCCGCCCCGCGAATGTCTATTCGGCCACCAAGGTCGCGGCCGAGGCGCTGACCCGCGAGTTCGCCGCGCGTCACGGCGCGCCGGTCGCCATCCTGCGACCCGCCAACCAGAACGGCCCGCGACAGCACCCTGGCCTCGCCGCTTCGGCATTCGCGAAGCAGATCGCCGAGGCCGAGGCGGGTCTCGCCGAGCCCGTGGTGCGCCACGGTCGCCTCGACGCCGAACGCGACTTCCTGGACGTCCGCGACATGGCTCGCGCGTACGCGGCCGCGATGGGGCTCGCCGAGGGCGGCACCTTCAACGTCGGTACCGGCCGCGCCGTCGCGATCGCGGAGATCCTCGACATCCTGATCGCGCTCGCCCGCATCCCGGTCCGCGCGGAGCTCGACCTCTCGCGCGTCCGCGGCGGCGATCCCACCCGCATCGCCCTCGACGCCACGCGTTTTCGGCAAAAGACCGATTGGTCGCCCCGTATCGCGCTCGCCGACTCGCTCCGCGATACGCTCGATCACTGGAGGGCGGCTATTCAGGTGTATGCGGGGGCTGCGGGGCAGAGCCCGGGGGCTCGGGGGCAGCGCCCCCCAAGTTCTTGGTGAACATCGTTTTTGGTACCGATGGCTGGCGAGCCCGCATTGCCGACGAGTACACGTTCGACGCTGTCCGCGTGTGCGCGCAATCCGTCGCCGAGTGGGTGGTGAAGAACGGCGGCGCCGATCGCGGCGTCGTGATCGGCTTCGATCGCCGTTTCGCGTCGGAGCATTTCGCGGCTGCCGCTGCGGAAGTGGTCGCGGCCCATGACGTGAAGGTGCATCTCGCGACCGCGGCCGCGCCGACGCAATCGTTCTCGTGGGCGACCATGCGCCGGAAGGCGAAGGCCGGGATCGTGATCACGGCGAGCCACAACCCCTGGACCGACAACGGCTTCAAAGTGAAGGCCGAGACCGGAGCCGCGGGCGGCCCGGCGATGCTCAAGGAGCTCGAAGCGATCATCCACCCGCTTCAGGCGCACCCTGAGAAGGTGCGGCGCATCCCGTTTGACGAGGCGAAGAAGAAAGGCCGCATCGAGGAGTTCGACCCGGCACCGGACTATCTCGCGCACGTCGCCGAGCTCTTCGATCTCGACGCGTTCCGCGGCGCCGGATACACGGTCGTGTGCGAGACACTGTTCGGCAGCGCAAGCGGGTATTTCCCCAAGCTCATCGGTGGCGGTAAGACGAAGGTCGTCGAGCTCCACGCCGAGCGCAATCCCTATTTCGGCGGCGTGAACCCGGAGCCCATCCCGCCGAACATCGACGAGTTCCTGCGGCGGATCCCGGCCGAGCGCGCGAACGTCGGTCTCGCGGTCGACGGCGACGCCGACCGCGCCGGCCTCGCGGACGAGCAGGGCCACTTCGTCACGACGCTCACCCTCTACGCGCTCCTCATGTGGTACCTGTGCGAGGTCCGCGGTCTTCGCCAGCCGGTCGTCAAGACGGTGAACATGACGTCAATGGTCGATCGTCTTGGCGAGCGTTACGGCGTGAAGGTCTACGAGGTCCCGGTCGGGTTCAAGTACATCGGGCCGAAGATGCAGGAGACCGGCGCGATGATGGGCGGC
>WNGJ01011717.1_pt1 | contig 11182 bp, 14 predicted proteins | sample 5400611 | NCBI WGS metagenome assembly WNGJ01 (sample SAMN13153375, study PRJNA577476) | soil metagenome | isolation source: 40 cm soil or saprolite under Garry oak tree replicate 1 | place: USA:California | collected 2016-06-15 | reverse complement strand
CCGCAGCTGCCGGCGCCAAAACTTTTGTATCGACGTCGAGGCCTAAGTCATACCCTTAGTCATAGGCTAAGTCATAGCCTTAGTCATATGACTAACGATCTTCCAGGCCCGATCGTGCCGCCGGCCCGCGAGGGCCACCGGCGGACGTTTAGCGAGGCGGATAAACGCCGGATCGTCGAGGAGACGGCGCAGCCCGGCGCCAGCCTGTCAGAGGTGGCGCGCCGCTATGGGATCGCGGCGCGTGTCCTGTTCCGTTGGAAGCAGGAACTGACGCAGGCGGCACCGCTGTTCGTGGCAGTCGAGATCACGGACGCGATCCTGCCAACCGAGGAGTATGCATCATGACGCTGCTTCCTCGGGGCGTGAAGGTTCACCTCGCGTTCGGCTTCATCGACATGCGCAAGGGCATCGACGGGCTCGCGATGCTGGTCCAGGGCGTGCTGCGGCAAGACCCCTTCTCGGGGCACCTGTTCGTGTTCCGCGGCCGCAAGGCCAATCTCATCAAGATCGTCTATTGGGATGGCACCGGGCTTTGCCTCTTCACCAAGCGGCTCGAGCATGGCGGCTTCTTGTGGCCCTCGAATGTCGAGCCGGGCGGGACGTTGATGTTGACCTCGGCGCAGTTGTCGATGCTGATCGACGGCGTCGACTCGCGTGCACCGGAGCGGCAGTGGCGACCGGCGATGGCAGGATGATCGCTGCGACCGATTGACTCAATGTTCATGTGGCCGGTGAGAAAGCGCACGAGGCCATTTGCCGTGCAGCTCGGTCGACGAGATGTCGGCGTCCTTATGTTCCCGAGCCGCACTGAATCCGCACCTCTTGGTTCGGGTCTCCGACAGAAGGCCAATTGCTCCCCGTTACTTCCGGCTCCTTCGAAGATTCACGCCGGCCCGTGCGCTCCCGGCGGGATTACATAGAGCGTCATCGCGAATATGATATAGATGAACACGAGTAGCGCGCCAATGAACCAGGCGGAGCGACCGCTGCTGGTAATGAAAGAGGCGACCACTGCGGCGATCATGACCATCGTCACGGCGCCGGGCCAAAACTGCAGATCCATCGGCTTGGGACCGATGAAATAGCTGAGCAGGACGAGCACGGGGGCGACGAACAAGGCGATCTGGGAGGCACTGCCGAGCGCGATGCTGACGCTCATATCAAGCCGGTTCTTGCGCGCGGCCGAAAAGGCTACAGCCATCTCGGCTGCGGCCCCGACGAGCGCAACGATGATGAACCCGACGAAAGCCGGGCTCATCCCAAACGCCTCTGCCGCCTGTTGCACGGACTCGACGAAGATTTCGCTCACCAGCGCCACGAACACCGTGACAACAACCAGCGTGCCAACCGCAAGCCCGATCGGCCACAGTGCTTCGTCCTTCTCGCCATGACTCTCGCTCGCAAAAAGTTCCTTGTGCGTTTTGAGCGAGAACAGCAAGCCAAGCCCGTATGCAACGATCAACAGCACGGCAAGCCCGAGACTCAGTCTATCGGCCATCGCCTCGCCTGGGGCCAAATCGAGCTCCGCAACGGCCGACGGGGCAAGAAGCGCAATCGTCGCCATCAGCAGCAACCCCGAATAAAGCCGTCCACCGGCGCGATTATATTCCTGAACGTGATAGCGTAGTCCGCCGAGCAGCAAGGAAGCTCCCAGCATGAACAGCGAATTGGTGACGATGGCGCCGGCGATCGACGCCTTCACGAGCATGTACTGCCCGGCGTGAAGCGCGGTGAGCGCGATGATCAATTCCGTCAGATTTCCCAATGTTGCGTTGAGCAACCCGCCGATCGCATCCCCCGTCTTTTCGATCGTCGAGGAGAGGCGCGGCCGGGAGCCAGCCTGTCGGAGGTAGCGCGCAGCTATGGGATCCCGGCGCGTGTCCTGTTCCGTTGGAAGCTGGAACTGATGCAGGCGGCACCGCTGTTCGTGGCCGTCGAGATCAAAGACCAGCATCCAGAGTAACCGGCTATGCCGGATTACCTCGAACAAAGGCTTTATCATATTGCCCGCTCCACGCTGAAAGCTGATGCACCCTGCCGTGCGTGCCAGGTTATCTTTCGCTGGATTAGTCCGATGATGACCAGGAGAAGCTGCGTTAAGCGGACTTGGGTCATAGCATCCTCACTTCATTGAAATCGTGGTCTTGCTGATGTTGGCGGCGAATTCCATCCCCGCCTTCGGTCCTCGCAGCGCGATCATAACTCCATTCTCGTTTGTTAGGTGAACACCACCCGCGCCACCAACCAGGGCACCACCGGCACCGACGGAACTATAGGTCCCGGCAAAATCGCTGACCTGTCTTATTCCCGAGGCCCAGCCTTCAAGCCGGCTAACGGATGCGCCGGCGGTAATACCTAGACTGAGACCGGAAACCCTGAACAGATAGTTGCGACCGCGATAGGTCAGCACACCACTGCCGGTGCCCCGCCGACCAGCAAGCCCGCCTTCACGAACTTGACCCGGACATGGCCGGAGGCTTGCGCAAAGGACGGCGTGAACCGGAACGGCAAATACGAACAGTGCGATCACCGCTAGGCGAATTGCGAATGACAACAGCGCGGTTTTTCCGACTTTAGGGCTTCGCGGCATCGACTTTCTTCCAGGTCTGATCCGGATCGAACAGGGTAACGCGCCTGGCGATGGCCTCGGTACGATTTCCTAGATCCTTCTGGTAGACGGTGCCGGCATGATTGACCAGGAAGCTCATGACGCCGGAATTGCCATACTCCGCAGGATAGGCGATCAGCGCGAAGCCGCCGATCATCTTGCCTTTGACGACATAGTTGAAGGCGCCGCCGGGCGCATCAGACCCCTGCCCCTTCAGGATGCGAGAATAGTAGCCGTGGTAGGGCGCCCCCTGCCCGTCGACCTTGTAACCTTCGGCTGATGCCTGCGCCGCCAGTTCGCCGAGCGGGCTTGGGTCGCGGTCGTCGCGCCAGAACAACCCATCCTTCTTTCCGGGCGTGCTGACTATGCGTTGCGCGTACACGCCGGCGCCATCGCCGCGATCCTTGTCGGCATATTCATTCTCCGCATCGACGAAGGCGAGACAGGTCTGTATCGCATCCAGCTCATTGCGACCGATACGGCGATAGAGAATTTCGATACGTCCCTGATCCGTATCAAATTCCCAACCGCTCTTGCTGTTGACAAGCGGAATCGGAAACGGAAAATCATCCGCGCCCAGGATGAGCACCGCCTTCTTGTTGCCCTCCGCCTTGATCGAATGCCTGGCGTCATAAGCGGAGAGGAAACGCTGGCGCGTCTCGGCGTCCGCGACCTCATCGCCGGACTCGACGACGTCTTCGGCGCTATTGCCGAGCACCTTCAGGATGGCAGTCTTTGTCCCGCTCTTGACCGCAGCGGCCAAGGCGGCCACGGCGTCCTCCGGTGTCGGATAGGCTTGCTGGGCCTGAGACGCAGAGGTCAGCAGCGCTAGTGCCAAGATGCTCGGCAAAACAGCACGGTGGAGTGAATTCAATGCAGTCATGGCGATACCTCCGCCGGGATCCTTGCGCCGCCAGCAAGCCAGTCGCTGTAGCTGCGGAACTTCAGCCCGAGCTTCTCGTAGTAGACCCGCAAGTAACCGTCGCTGCCGCGGGTCACGGCTTCCGGCATCACACCTTCCACTTCCTGCGCGATGACGCCGATATAAACCTTGTGGCTGCCGAGATAGCTAAAGCGATAGTAGCCGAGGCCATTGGCGAGGTGGCCGAGCAGGACGACGTCGTGCTTCAGCGCGATGTCAGAGCGTCGTCCACCTCCGCCGCCACCACGGAACCCGCCTCCACCTCCGCCGCCCCGGAAGCTACCTGCGCCACCACCTCGCCCAGCAAAACTGGGCGCTCCGCCGCCCCGGGGACCCATACTTGCCATGCTCGCCCGGCCGCGGGCCGATTGCGCAGCGGCCGCCCTGCCCGATGACACGTTCATGGCGCCACCGCCGCCACCGCGCGCGGCGTTGCTGCCGCGATTGGCAGGCTTGGCGCGGTCACCGCCACCCTTTGCGCGGCTACCGCCGCCTTTGGCGCGATCGGCCGTGCTCGGGCGATTGCCGCGATCAGCACCAGCGCGATCACGCGCCCCCGCGCGGTCGCCGGCACGATTACCAACACGGTCGCCACCACGATCACCAGCGCGATCGCCGGCGCCCGGACGATCCTGCCCAGGACGAAGCACCTGTTGGCCGTCGCGGCCGCGGAAATCCATCCGATTGGAGACGCCGGCCTTCAGATTGTTGTTACCAAAACGCTGCTGAACGTTCGCATTGTTGTATCGGACGCCCTGGCGATGCGACGGGTTGTGCTGCCAATTGTTGCCGATGTTGCTTATCTTGTTGTAGTGGTTGATGTAGAGGTTGCGGTTGCCCCAGTTGCATCCGCCGCCCCAGTAATTGCCCCCGCGTCCGATGGCCCAGCCCGCGCCGAATGCGAGACCCGCTGCGATCACGCCCGCGCCGATATAAGGCGGATACGCGAAATAATAGGGCGGATAGGCCGCGTACGGCCAAGTCCCGTAAACGACTGCCGGATCGTAGTACGGCACGTAGATTGTATCGGGATCGGCCGACTCGATCACGATCACCTGCTTGCTTTCCTGCGTTTGAACGTTGACTTTTTGCTGCTTGGTGGTGACCAGCTTTTTGTTGTCATAGGCCTTGGTGCGTAGACGCTGAATCGCGTCCATCACATCCGGTTGCTGCGCTAGCACGGCATCACCAAGATTTTTGGTCCAGTCGATCTTGTCGCTCATCATCGAAAGAACGTCGGCGGTGCTCGTCAGCGCCTTGACGCTGTCGTCCCAGGCCTGCTTCTCCACCTCTGTTTTCCATGCGTCGCCCTTGAGGTTCTTATGCTCTTTCAGCCAGCGGTCGGCCTGCACCACTTCCAGCGGATAGGTCGATGCCGCGAGGACGTTCGCCAGAAGATCGTCTGGGTAGAGCGCGATTGGTGCGACCAACGCTTCGAGTTGCTCTGGCTTCAACAACTGATCGCTGGGCTGAGACTGGGCAGCCGGCGGGCTATTGCCGAGCTCGCTGGTCTGCGCCACCGCAATGATCGGAGCCGAGATCACAAACGTCAACGCAAGCAGTACTTTTCCGATACTCAACATCGTTGCCTCCATAGGAGTCACCGCATGCAGCATCGATCCCGCCTCTAGTGCAGCTTTGATCAAGATCAAGGCGCCGCAGATCCTGAAAACCGGGTCAGATCGGCGCTGCAACCGGATACGCCGTTGGCCGACATGATTGCGGTCGAAAACAGCCGGTGAACGCCAAGACCAAGCCAATCTGCCGCGCTGCTGAAAGCGGGCATTCACGTTGCGTCGTTCACAGGCATTTGGATCTGCGGACCCGATTGCGTGAGCTGTCGCTCCGCCCGAAAGACATTGCTGTAGAGATTGGCGATCCATTGACGCCCGCTCGACGTGACGTTGAGATAGCGGATGGCGGTCTGAATCTGCGGCGCGACGTTCGTCCAATAAAATTGTGGGTATTTGTAAACGATATCGGCGGGTGTGTTATAGCCGAGCGTTTTGTTCAACCCGGTTTCCTCAAACTCATAGAACAGCGCATTCGACTTCCTCATGTAGTTGGGGTCGCCAAGCTGACCAATCAGATCGGCCGCGCGCAATAGCAGGCCTTCCTCCTCGTTCAAATCGTCCCCATTACTTGGTGAGGGAGCATAGGGAAACCGCGTATATTCGATTGCCCGCGCGATCCGGGGTGCATCAAGCAGGTCCACCGAGTCCAGCCGTTCGATCACGAATAATTTGGAACGATCGACATGATAGGGAGCAAGCGCGGCGTCCGAGGCACCGAGCGGCAGCTGCACCGTTCGGCCGTTAACGTCGGCAACAAAGTGACCGGCGGTATCGCCCTGAATGACGCCACGAACATATCCGATGTCATGAGTAAGGCACGCCAGAATGAAATTGGCGTAGTCGCTCGCGGTCGTCGGCCGTTGCAAGTGACGCCCGATCAGGATGTCATGGCCGACAAGCGTGACCAGCATCGAGTGTTCGATGTTGTGATACAGCGCATCGCTGTTGCCGATGCATTCCAGCGTAAGCTTGGCCGCGAATGGCAGCAATTCGGTGAGCTCGGCATGGGACGCGCCAAACCGGCCGCTCGTTTCCGCAGCCAGGAACGTGCCCAGCGTTTGCGCCATCACCTCGGGGACCGTAATCAGCGTCAATGGCAACCGGACCTCGCGCTAGCACCGCGTGTAGACTTGGCCGTAGGCATTCACCACCTGTGCACAGCCCGGCGTGACCGCATAAGCGCCAGCAGCGGCTGCGGCAGCGGCCCCACCATAGACAACGGCGCGACGGGTCGTCCTGCGGGCCACGCCGGCATAACTCATCGGCGTCAGGGGACGGCCAATCCGCGCCTGCGTCACGGAAATAAAAGCGCCGTCGATCGTCGGTTTCTCGCTCCAGAGGAGTCCACCCATGAAGCTTGTAACGGCCGCGACCAGTATGATCAGTTTGCTGGGAGAGATGCTCATTTCTTTGCTCCTGCGGATGTGCCAGGGGGAAGTTCGTCGAATTCCACCATGATCTCGGAGTCGAGGTTTGCTTTCGTTGCGTCCGCCGGCGGCTTGAATACAAACGCGTCGGCATCTGCCACCGCCTCGGTCTTCCAGTCCTTGATCCTAAGCGTGTATTGCGGTGCACCGGCCAGCGTCTTGCTGGTGATCACGTATTTTCGGGGTACAGGCCGCGCGCCCCTCTCGATCCAGATCTGCCAGTCGGTATCGACGCCGCGGAATGCCAGGTGCTCGCATTCGACGCCGTCGATCACCCCCTGTCCGATGTGCTGGGCTGCGATGACGTTGGACATCATCTCGTCATAGGCGTTGGACAGCAGTAGATCGGTGCCCGGCATCGCCGCACCGGATTTTGCCTGTATCAGGTCCACCAGTTGATCGATCGTGCCGGCGAGTTCGGCTTGCGCGTAGGCCTTGGCGTTATTGCCATAGATCGAGACCGTCTTGCCGTCATAAACCAATTCGACATCGGCATAACCGCCGGTACGTCTGATCCGCAGCTTGTCCGGTCTGGTGAGCTGCAGCTTTCCAGAGCTCGTGAACTGGACTTTTTCGAGTTCAGGGGTGACAACTTCGATATCGCTGTCGAAGGTCGCCGAAATGGATTTCTGTGCGGCGGTATAATCGGTCATCGCCTTGAGAAGCTTCGCTGGATCATCCGCGCGCGACGATTGGGCCGTGGATGCCATGAAGATTGCGACTAAAGCGAGATTCGCCGAGCTTTGGAGCAATGTACGGGCTTGTTGCTTGATGTTCATGGCGGTCCTCCGTTGGCCGATGCCCATTCTCTTGCACGCGACGGTGCTTTTTCTTGATCTGAGTTAAACCCCACCAACCAGTGGAGTCGCGCATTCATTCGCTAGATTTGACAGCGGTGATACGTCGCTTCCATTCCCTCCATGCCGGGAAACTCACGGGAAATAGTGTTGTCGTCGAGTACCTTCAAAAAGAACTGGACATTCGAGAGCATGATGCCCGAGGCGCACGCGACGACCAGGTTGATGGTTTGACCGCTTTCCTTCCTCGACTTGATCGAACAGTTCTCGAACTTGCCTCTCAGCCGATTGGCTTCAGCAATGAAGCCGCCGCCGTACACGCCGGAAAAATTCGTGAAATTCACCTGGTTCGCTCGTCCTTTGCGCGCGAATACCTTGCCGCATTGGTCCGCGCTGGTGGCCCATGCGCCCGTGAGCTCGAACGCGTTCAGCTCCTGCAGCGACAGAAGGGCAGAGCCGGCCAGGATTGCCGCAACAAGGATGGGGTTTCGAAGCACAATCATCGGGTTTTCCTTGAGCCTCTATTAGTGACCGCTCAGCACCAGCGTCTTGATGGGCAAGAGCAGTGCCTGGATCCGCAGCAGCAACGCATGCACAAGTCCGACGCCATCGATGACATGCAGGACGATTTTCCGGCCCGTGCTGGTCTCCTTCGCAACGATTTCCTCGTGATTGCTGGTGTAGGCGTTCACGATGCAGCTGCTGCCGGCCGTCACCCCTTCGAGACCGCCGTTGTAGAGAGGCTCCAGAAACACGAGGATCGTGCCGGGTCTTGCGAGATTCTGCGCTTCGATCAGCTGCTCTCCTCCGCGAAACTGCCCGGCGGCGATGTAGTCCTGAACCGTCGTGACAACCATCGGGATGATCACCCAGGGCCTGGAGATGCAGGTCGCCTCCGCCACCATCCCTTCCTTCATGACCTGAGCCTCGATCTGGCCGAACCCCGCCTGCAGCACCCGCTGGCCAGCGCCTTCCGGGATGAGAATCCCGGCGGGCCGCATCAAGGGATTGACGACATCGCCAGTGCGCAGCGCGAACTGCTCGACCCGGCCGGTAACTCCGGCGCGGACAAAGGTCTTGTCCAGATCCACCTGTGCCTGTGCCAATGCCGCTTCGGCGCTTGCCTTTTCCGCAGGCAGGAGCGTCGAAACCCGCGCGATCGCGGATTGCTTGGTTGCCACTGCGACGTCGATTCCGGCTTGACGCTGATCCACCAGCACCTGCAGCTTTTCGATGTCGCGTTGCGGCACGATCCCGGGATTGCGACGCTGCAGTTCGCTCTTCACATCCAACTCGTCCCGGGCTTGCTGATGCGCGCTCTTCGCTTCCTGGATCTGGGCTTCCGCCTTTGTGACGTCTGCTTCAGCAGACAACATCGCGGCATCGATTTCGGCGATCTTGCGCTTGGCCGTTTCGAGCGCCGCCTCCTGTTTCGAGCTATCGAGCCTGAAGATCACGTCGCCCTTGGAGACCGGCGCACTGAAGTTGACGTTGACTTCCGCCACACGTCCTGATGCCTCGGGAAGAATCGGCACCGTCCTGAAGAACAGCGTGGCGGAGCTGGTCGCGGGATGAAAATAGAAGATCATCGTTATCAGCGAGATCGTCAGCATCAGACATCCGGTGATGCCCCATCTGAGCTCGTACCAGACCGAATAGAACGTGATCTCCTTGCCAAACCGCTTGTTCTGGGCATAGCGGCGGTAGAGATAATCGGGGAGGATCGTCACAAGGGAGCAAATCATTAGCTCAAACATGGCCGCCCTTCGCCTCCTTTGCGACATTCGCGCTCTTCTCCGGAAGATGCGGCGAAAGTGAAACCAGATCCGAGCTGACTTCCTGGTCTGCTTCGACACCGATATCCGACCTGGTGTCTGCTATCTTCTCGACTGACCCTGCGATGCTGCGCAACAGTGTACCGAAATCGGGGATATCGATCATGGCAAGCAGCAGTCCCGCCACCCAGAACAGGTGGATGTGCGTGAAAAGCGCCAGCAGGCCCAAAATGGCCACGATCTCGAACTGCAATTTCTCCGACTTGTGCGCCATGCGCTCCGGGAGGCTATGCAATCGCAAATAGAGCGTTCCGACCCAGACGAGGGCGGCAACCAGAAAAATGCCCATCACCACCATCAGCACATCGGTCCCGCTCCCTGGGGCGAGGTAGAAGGGCAGATGATGCGGGGCCGTCGGATGAATCTGCTCGCTCAATGTTCTCTCTCCAAAACGGAACCGGGGCGGTTTGCAGACCTTGTCGTGCGCACAGTGCGTACTCCCGGTTCGGATTTGCTTGATTTGGATCAAAGGAACGACATCGACCCCACCTAGCCTCGTGGCATCGCTGAAGCAAAACAGCTCAGGAGCCATCCGCCATGCCGGACAGCATCGACGACCTCATCCCCCATGCGAAGCAGATCCTGAAGGAAGCGGCTCTCAAGGAAGCCGAAAAGGCAGACGAATACGCGCGTCTTGCGGCTGCCGTCGAATCCGAGAAACGGGCGCTGATCGAGCGGCTCACCCGGCCGTCAGGCAAATCCGAGGAAGAAAAGGTCCAGCTCGCCTCGACCGTCATTCAGCGCGCGGTGCGAAACGGAATGACGGAAGTCCAGGTGTACCGATTCCCAAACTCGCTGTGCACGGACAAGGGCCGTGCCATCAATCAGCAAGAGGCGGGTTGGGAGAACACGCTGACAGGGATCCCAAAGGAAATATACCAGCTCTGGGCTGATTACCTGAAACCGCGAGGCTATCGCATCCGCTACCAGATCATCGAATTCCCAGGGGGCGTGCCGGGCGACATCGCCATCACCATTGCCTGGGGTGACTAAGGGGCCACGCGGCCCGATTTAAGCTGACAAAACGAAAAGGTTAGCATGGCAGCCGACGAGCCCGCGTCACAGATGAAACGCAAGGCCTATGAGAAGGAACTGGAGAAGCTTCAGGTCCAGCTTTGTCATCTCCAGGAGTGGGTGAAGGCAAACAAGCTGCGGGTCATCGTCCTCTTCGAAGGCCGGGATGCAGCCGGAAAGGGCGGCACGATCAAGGCGATCACAGAAAAGGTCAGCCCACGCGTGTTTCGCGTGGTCGCCCTTCCCGCACCGTCGGATCGCGAAAAGACGCAACTATTCCTTCAGCGGTATATGCAGCATTTTCCGGCTGCAGGCGAGATCGTGATCTTTGACCGGAGCTGGTACAACCGCGCCGGCGTCGAATATGTGATGGGCTTCTGTACGCCAACCGAACACAAGCGCTTTCTTTCGCTCTGCCCGCAGATGGAGAAATACATCATCGAAGGGGGCATTATCCTGATCAAGCTTTGGCTCGAGGTCGGGATGGACGAACAGGAGCGCCGCTTTGAGGCGCGGATGGAGGATCCGCTGCGGCAGTGGAAGCTGAGCCCGATGGATATTGAATCGTATCAACGCTGGTACGATTATTCCCGGGCGCGCGACATGATGTTCAAGGCAACCGATTCCAAGCACGCACCCTGGCATATCATCCGCTCCGACGATAAACGGCGGGCGCGGCTGAATTGCATCGCGCATCTTCTGGAGATGATCCCATACAAGCGCGTGCGCGGGGACAAGGTCAGGCTGCCGAAGCGTTCCCAGAAGGGCCGCTACAATGATCAGGCCGGGCTGAGCGGGATGAAATTCGTTGCCCTGAGATACTAAGGCCATAAATCATCAGGGCCGCGCGCGGCGCCAGCGCGGCCCTGTCACGTCAAACTACTTCAATCGGATGGTGACGCCGGCCACGGCGGCCGAAAGTTCGACCCCGACCTTGGGACCGCTAAGCTGCAAGATCACGCCATTGGTGGTCATGCCATTGGTATTCCGCAACCGAACGCTTCC
>WNGJ01008127.1_pt1 | contig 11182 bp, 8 predicted proteins | sample 5400611 | NCBI WGS metagenome assembly WNGJ01 (sample SAMN13153375, study PRJNA577476) | soil metagenome | isolation source: 40 cm soil or saprolite under Garry oak tree replicate 1 | place: USA:California | collected 2016-06-15 | reverse complement strand
CAAGAAAACTCAGATCGACATCGCCATCGGGCTGCTGCGGAGTAGGCACGGCGATGAAGACGATTTGCGAGTTGTTTACTCCCTCCTGAATGCTGCCGGTGAAACGCAACCGACGCGCCGAGACGTTGCGGTGAATAATCTCTTCAAGCCCCGGTTCATAAATTGGGATCTCTCCGGCTTGGAGCTGTTTGATCTTTTGCGCGTCGTTGTCGACGCAAATGACATTATGGCCGACATCGGCAAAACAGGCGCCCGTCACGAGACCGACGTAACCGGAACCGATGATTGAAAGATCCATACTGAGGAATGGTGCGGGCGAATTAGCCGCAGCACAAGTGGCGGAAGGCCGGGAGCGTCAGCGTTATTCGTGCACTTTGGGTCATTCGCCCTGGGACGTAGGGTCGAAGTTCAAGTCGAAACCAAATTTCGGGAACGCCTTGAGCGTCATAGTGAAGATGACGCCATATTCTTTCACGCCTTTATTGTCGCGTATTACGCCGCCGAAAGAGGCCACCCAGCTCGACAGATCCCGGTAAATGGAGTAGCGCTGCTGCTCGAGAAGCCCGGTCGTCGCTTCGTATTGCTCCTGCGCGCCAACCCCCCAGTTATCGTTGATGCGATAATATCCACCGACAAGAAACAGACTGCTGTCGAGAAAGAAAGGATTGTCATTCAAATAGCGATGCCCAACACTCAATTGCAGATTGGCTATCGGCTGAACGCTGGCGATTGTATTCACTTCCGTAAACCCCTTGGCGAAGGCCGGTACTTGTGAGTTAACCGAGAAGGACATCCAAGGCAGCGGTGTAAAGCGGAGATTGTTAAAGAAATTTGAGTAATCCGTTCGGTCATATGGGTTGTCAAAGTTCACGTCAAAGAAGGTGTCGAGCTCAAGCCAGGTAATTGTTCTATCGTCGCGTCGCGTTTCGAGACGGTTACGAACGCCCACTCGCCAGACCGTCCAGCTATCAATGGAATCGATCGGGGTGAACTGTGGGAAGTCGATCGCCCGCAGTTGAGTGGACGGTTCAAATCGATCGAACTCCAAAATTGACAAGGGGTTCGGGCCGTTTTCTGAGACGTAGGAAAAGTCGGTGAACGGTTGGATAACGTGCATAAGTCCGTCCAGGCCGAGCGCGCGGCTTTGCACATTCTCCCACGTACGCGAGATCTTGAACGAAGCTTCCGCGCCTGTGTTGAAGACGGTGCGAAATGTGTCGCCGTCGAACTGGACCGGGTTAGCCAATGTTGGGGGCGGGAGAATAAAGTCCGGTACCAGCGGATTTGATGGTGGCACAAAGGTTGTGGATCCCAAGTCCCATGTCTTGCCATAATAGGTGCCGCGAAAGCCGACCCGCGGCACAATGGAAAGCCACCCAAAGTATGTGTTTGGATAAGTTAGTTGGTGGAAGGTATCGAAACGAATGGTGCCATAATTCTCGAAACCTGAGCCGTCAGGGAATTGTAGCTGCAAATTCGCAAAGCCGGTCTCGCCTTCATAAAAAATGGGTCCGCCGAAAAGTCCGTGGCGTTTGATGTCCAACACAACTTCCGGCTGGCGTTCGGTTGTGGTGAAAAACTCATTCGCCTGAAAACGTTCGATCGCCGTGAGAGTATAAAAAGGATCCGTCTTTGCCACTGCGATCACGTTGTCTGGAACGGGATCGATGCGAAACTCCCCTTGGAAGAAGTCCTGCATCACGTACTGGTCACTCAGCTTGGTGAGATTGGCGATCCCATAAATAGAATCCGTGAAATTGGTCCGATCTTCGAGACTAAGCCGGTATCGCCCGGTGGGGACACCCGTCCGCGGCACATTCGTCTGATTGAGGTTCGGGTTTTGGTCCTGAATATAAAAGCTCTTTATCCTCGCCTGACTGTCCTCGTCCTTCCCATAATCGATAACGGGATCAAAGCCGATGGCCGGGCCCCGACGACCATAGTAATTGAGCCGGACGCGGCCCTGGATGTTGTCCCTGATCGGGAACGTTACCTGAGTCAGAAGCGATGGTCCCCAGGTACTGTAGTACGCTGGTGAGACAGTAAAACTGAACGCGTTGTCGAGCGATTGATATAGGTAAGGCCACCAAAAAATCGGCACCTTCCCGATGTACGCTGTCACGTACTGGAAAATCACGCGATCGTGCTCGTACACACGGATCTTTCGCGCGTGAAGATGGAAATCGGGCTTCGACGAATCGCTCGTCGTGAAAGTCCCATCCTGTATAAGATAGCCATTCTCCGAGATTGAGCTCACATTCTGACCGCCGAGAAAATAGGGTTGCGACTCCGTCCGTCCGCTGATCGCCCGGATCTTTTTTGTTTCCGTGTTGTAAACCCCGCTGTCTGAGATGTAGAAACTCGTGTCACGATAGATTCGTACGTGACCTCTCAATTCCACGTCGTGCGTGGTGGAGTTGTATTGTGCGTAATCGGCGTAAATGTCTGTGTTGCCAATGTGAATCGCCACATTGTCGCGCGCCGTTGCCAGTCCATTCTCGTACGTCGTTTCCCCGGTGGAAGTGATTTCAATCGGCACGTTCTGTGGAGTTTGTATTTCTCCACGGATCAAACCGGCACTCGCAAAAAGAGCGGCGACCAACAAGACCAGCGTTCGCATCCCGGACGCCGAAGGTACTGCAGCAAAAGCTCCCTGAAAAGCCAAAACCACTTACAGGCGGGCGAAATTTGCGGATCCGGCCGGTTACGAGCCGTGTTTAGGTCGACGTCGCCCGCGTTCTGTCTTGATTAACGCACCAATCAACGGTTTTCTTCATCCAGGTGAGCAAGTCCATCGATCAAGTCTTCGTTAACGCAAAGCAATGGTTTCTTTCATGGCTGGCGGGGTCGCCCACCTGGGTCATTCAAGTGGTCTCGAGCCTGATCAATGTTTTCGCGCTATTAGCTGTATTCCTAACGCTTTTCGCACTCATGTCGGTGCTGGAGCGAAAGATTCTTGCACGAATGCAGAACCGCTACGGCCCGAACCGCGTAGGGCCGTTCGGTCTTTTCCAGCCAATCGCGGATGGCATCAAGATGTTGATCAAGGAAGATATCGTCCCGGCGCGGGCTGATAAGATTGTGCACTTCCTGGCACCGGTCCTCATCGCCGCTGCGGCCATTCTTGCACTTGGAATCATTCCGTATGGGCGAAACATGACGCCGTTTACAATCGATGGCGGCGTCCTCTTTTTCTTTGCCGTTGGATCGACCACGGAATTGGCGGTCTTCATGGCCGGCTGGGGCAGCAACAACAAGTTTTCAATGCTCGGCGCGATGCGCGCCATCGCGCAAATGATCAGCTACGAGCTGCCGCTCATCATCACCGTATTGCCAGTGGTGATGGTCGTTAGCTCGCTCACGCCCGACGGGATTGTCGCTGCACAGGCTGGTTACACGTTTGGCCTCGTGCCGCGCTGGTTTGTCTTTACCCCGTGGGGTGCTGTCGCCTTCGTTCTCTTTTTCGTGTCCGGTCTCGTGGAGTCGAATCGCACTCCGTTCGATGTGCCCGAAGGCGAATCGGAAATTGTTGCAGGTCACATGACCGAATATTCCGGATTCAAATACGCCACCTTCTTCTTGGCAGAATACATTGGGATGTTCGCGATCAGCGGTCTCAGCGTGACTTTGTTCCTTGGTGGCTGGCATGCGCCCGGGCGCGCTGTTGACTTCCTTCCGTCCTACGTGTGGTTTTTCACAAAACTGAGCGCGCTGCTGTTCGTTTACATCTGGGTCCGTGGAACGCTCCCGCGCACGCGGATCGATCAAATCATGAATTTCGCCTGGAAATTCATGTTGCCTATGGCATTCGCGTGCATCATCGCCGCTGCGGTCTGGCATTACGCCGGCCGCGGCCTGCGCGGGTGGCTTTGGTCGCTTCTTGTGATCACAACGGTTTACAGCATGCTGTCGGTCGTGCTCGACACAGGAAGGAAATTTGCGCCGCGCGTTTATCGCTTCGCTGAATGAACGGCGCCGCATTCGTTATCATCGCGATTGGTACACTCGCTGCGGCACTGGCGGCTGCCACGTTGCCAAACCTTATGCACGCCGCGCTGAGCTTTGCTGTGGCGTTTGTCGGTATCGCGGCGCTCTTCTTTTTACTCGGCGCAGAATTTGTCGGCCTGGCGCTGGTGTTCATTTATATCGGCGCCGTCGCGGTGTTGATCGTCTTCACGATTCTCCTGACGCGGCGCGATGTTGGAAAGAATGGCGGATTCAATTGGGGCGGCGCTATCGTCGCTGCCGGTGTGTTTGGCGGCTTGATATGGTCGATTCTAAAGACACAATCGCTGGCCATCGTCGCCCCGCACGTGCCAGCACTTACGGTCAAGCGAATCGGCGTAGCATTAATGACGACTTATGTCTGGCCGTTGCAATGCGTCGGGCTTCTGCTCACCGCCGCGCTGATCGGCGCGCTTATTCTCGTCATGGAGGAGAAACAATGAAGGTGAAAGAAAGAAGGTTACGTCGGCGCAACCGCTAAGCTGTTTTGATGATGCGGCTTTTTTAACTTTGTAACTGCTTGTCATGACGCCCACGCTTCAAATCTTCCTCATAATTTCTGCTGCACTTTTTTCGATCGGGCTTCTTGCTGCATTGAGCCGCCGTCACGCCATTTTCATTCTCATCGGCATCGAAATGATGCTGGCAGCCGCCAACCTCAATTTCATAGCGTTCTGGCGTTTTGGCCCGCAGCGTCAACCGCCGATCGGCGTGATGATCGCACTCTTTTCAATCGCGATCGCCGCTGCCGAAGCCGCGGTGGGCCTTGCGATCGTAATCGCAGTTTATCGCCATTATCGCACGACGAATGTCGATCAACTTGATCATCTGAAGGGATGAGTTCCTGGATAGTCACTTATCTTTGGCTTATCCCTGCGGTGCCATTCGCGGCCTCGCTCGTGATTTTGAGCTTCTCGCGTGCACGCCGCAAGAGCGCGGCCGCGCTGGCTGTCGCTGGCCAGATCGCTGCTCTGACGATGTCGATCGTGGCATTTGTCGCGACGCTGCAAACGCACAGCTTCCGCGCCGTTCAGAATTTCACCTGGTTCACATTCGGCGAACAAACGTTGCGCCTCGGAGTTGTTCTCGACCCACTTGCGGCCGCGATGCTGGTGATGATCTCGCTCGTGGGGCTTTGTATCTTTGTCTTCAGCATCGGCTACATGGCCGATGATAAGAATTTCACACGTTTTTTTGCGTACCTCTCCTTCTTCTCCGGGGCGATGCTCGGAGTGGTCATCTCAAACAGTTTGCTTTTGCTATTCGTTTTCTGGGAACTGGTCGGGCTCGCGTCGTATTTGCTTATCGGGTTTTGGATCGAGCGACCAAGTGCAGCGGCTGCAGCAAAAAAGGCGTTCATCACTACGCGCATCGGCGACATGGGGTTTTTTCTCGGCATGCTCTGGCTCTACAATCGCAGCGGCACACTTCTCTTTTACGATGACGGAAAGGGTTGCCTTGAAGGCGCCGGTCTGGCGATGCTCGGCGCACGCGCCACCTTCATCGCGCTCTGGATTTTCTGCGGCGCCGTGGGCAAATCGGGACAATTCCCACTTCACGTCTGGCTGCCGGACGCTATGGAGGGCCCGACACCCGTCAGCGCTTTGATCCATGCGGCAACAATGGTGGCCGCCGGCGTGTTTCTTGTTGCTCGCGTATATCCGCTCTTCTCAGTAGGTGCGATCAACGGCGTGACCCCGTCGCTTACGGTCGTTGTATGGATCGGCGTGACGACGGCGCTGATGGCGGCGCTCATCGCAATCGCTCAGGCGGACATTAAACGCATCCTCGCCTATTCAACGGTATCTCAACTCGGTTTGATGATGGTCTCGCTCGGCGTGGGCGGGGTTGCGGCGGGCATCACGCACTTGCTGGCGCACGGATTTTTTAAAGCGCTCCTGTTCCTCGGTGCAGGATCGGTGATTCACGGATGCCACGGCGAGCAAGACATTCGTAAAATGGGTGGCCTGCGCCGGTTCATGCCGGTGACGTTTTTTACTTACGCCATTGGGATGATGGCGCTCAGCGGCGTGCCATTGTTTTTCTCCGGCGGCTGGACGAAAGAAGAAATTCTTCACGCGGTGGCGCATTGGCCGCCCTCGCACGTCCCGTATTATTTGATTCTGGCCGGAGTGGTTCTCACCGCGCTGTACATGACGCGGCAAATCATCTACGTCTTTTTCGGCCCCATACGGTCTTCTTCCGAACATGCGCACGAAAGCCCACGTGTCATGACAATGCCTCTGATCGCCCTCGCGCTTTGCGCAATTTTCTTCAGCGTCGTGCTCACCCCGGCATGGCCATGGCTACATGAGTATCTCACCGGCGAATTGGGGCAGTTCGACCTGGTCCGCCTCATTCAGCCGATGTTTTTCGTGTCGCTCGTGCTTGTTGGGATGGGGATCGGGCTCGGCATCTGGATGTACCGCAATGCCGGTGCCCCAGAACGTAATCGACCAGCTGGGATCGACCCTCTCGAATACGCCCAACCCGCGTTGTTTTGTTTCCTCGCAAATAAGATGTGGATCGACGAACTTTATGCTCGCACGGTGATCGCGTTCGGTTGGATGGCGGCGCGTCTGTCCGACTGGATGGATCGCTATTTCTGGGATGGTCTGGTGCGCGGATTCGGGGCTATCGGCCAGCTGTTTGGAATTTTTACAAGCAGCGTTGATGAGCGGGGGATCAATGCCGGAGTCGATGAGACCACCGCCGGTGCCCGTGGTCTGGGTCGGCTGATGTCCGCCGCGCACTCGGGACAAATCCAAATTTATCTCAACATCATCGCGGTCGGAATGCTGGCGCTGCTCCTTCTCTACGTATGGTTGGCTTGATTACCGCCACTATTTTTGTTCCGCTCGTCGGAGCGCTCGCGGTCTGCGCCTGGCCGCAGAGGAATGGTCGTTCAATCGCTCTGATGTTTAACGCCATCTCCGCAATATGCGCTTTAGCATTGTGGCGAAATTTTGACACCACTGCGGCGGGGCTTCAATTCGTCGAACGCCATATGTGGATTCCCGCCGTCGGCGCTGAATATCTCGTTGGCATCGATGGCTTGAGTCTGCTGCTGGTATTGCTCACCTCGTTAATTGTTCCGTTTGCATTTCTGGCGCCGCCAGTTGCAGGCGGTGGTCGCGCGTTCGATGCGACCATGCTGGTGATGCAGTCTGCGCTCTACGGCACGTTCACCGCGCAGAATTTCGTCCTTTGGTTCCTGTTCTACGAGATGAGCCTGATCCCAGCATTTCTGCTGATTAAAATATGGGGCGGCGAAAATCGGGATCGCGCTGCGACAAAATTTTTTGTTTACACGTTCCTCGGCAGCGTGGCGATGCTGCTCTCGTTTCTCGGCATCTATTTTGCAAAAGGAACGTTCGATTTTGCCGCTCTCGCTGCTTTTGGAAAAAACGGTCTCCTCTCAGGAAAAATCGCCTGGTTGGCATTTGGCGGAATCTTTATTGGTCTCGCAGTAAAGGTACCGCTATTTCCGTTTCATACCTGGTTGCCGGACGCGTATCAAACCGCGCCCACTGGCGTGTCGATGGTCTTGACGGGCTTGCTTTCGAAGATGGGCGTTTACGGTTTCGTGCGTTTGTTGCTTCCGCTTTTTCCGAATCAAATCAAGATCATCGGCCCGTGGCTTCTTGCGCTAGCGATCTGTTCGATTGTCTTCGCTCCGCTGGCTGCATGGGCCCAGAGGGATTTGAAACGGATGGTTGCTTATTTGTCCATCAATCACCTCGGTTACTGCATGCTTGGTCTCTTCGCAGTGGCCGCATCGCCCGCGGTTTCCGCGAAGATCGACACGCACGCGGCACTGAGCGGCGTGTTCATGCAAATTTTCAACCATGGCATCACCGCCGCGACACTCTTCTACTTCGTCGGTTTGCTCGAACAACGCCGTGGTCTGCGTGGCATCGACCATTTCGGGGGCCTTATGCAGCGAACGCCGTTGCTTTGTGGCTGGATGAGTGTGGCCATGTTTTCATCGCTTGGTCTGCCGGGACTGAACGGATTTATCGGCGAGTTTCTGATTTTCAAAGGCTCATTCGCAATCGCAGCCGCCTTCACAGCCGTTGCTATAATCGGTCTTCTCGTCACGGCCATCGTTTTTATGCGAGCGATGCAATCGCTCTTTAGCGGACCGCTCGCAGAGAGCTGCAGCGCCTTTCCCGATCTTTTGCCAGGCGAAAAACTCGTCATTGTTCCTGTGGCATTGCTTATGTTCGCCATCGGACTCGCGCCGCAATTCCTCTTCAACATCTTCAACACAACCGTCGGGCAAATGGCGCGACTGTTTAGTTGAGATTCATCGCGAATGAGCAAAGAGATCCTACCCGTCGAGGGCATTGCTCATGCGATTCTCATCCTTCGGGAGCAGCGAGTGATGCTCGACTATCACCTGGCTGTCCTCTACCGAATAGAGACCCGTGCACTCAAGCAAGCAGTGCGGCGCAATTCGGACTGTTTTCGCAGCGATTTCACGTTCGAACGGTCTGATCAAGAGATTCACAAGCTGGTATCACACTTTGTGATACGAAACCGGCGAAAGTTCGGGGGAGCCAAACCGATGGCAATCACCGAGCAAGGCATCGCCATGGTGTCCAGTGTCCTCGACAGCGAGCGCGCCGTGATGGTGAACATCGCCATCATGCGCACATTCGTGAAGCTCCGCCAGATGCTCGACACGAATCGCGAGTTAGCGCAAAAGTTTTCGGAGCTCGGACGGCGCGTTAGTAAGCATGATCAGGAAATCAACAACATCCTCGAAGCGACCCGGCAGCTGATGGCTCTTCCAGAGAATTTGCGGTGTGAAATCGGATTTCATGTGCCCGAGAAGGCGCCGCGCTATCGGGCGCGTGAACGCACATGATCGCCTGGACGATTTACCTCACGTTCGCGGGCGCAGTGCTGTTGCTGCTTTTGCCGCGCCGCTTTGCGCGCTGGATTGCGCTGCTTACAACAATTGCAGGACTGGCTCTGGGTCTCATCACATTGGTTCGCACGCCAATTGCCGATCTTGCGCATTTCAACACGATTGTACGCGTGCCATGGGTGTCGGCCCTTGGAATGAATTACCATCTGGCGATCGATGGCGTCAGCCTCACGATGGTTCTGGTCACCGGTATTTCCGCGGTAAGCACCGTACTATTTTCCTGGGATGTCGAACATCGGCAGAACGAATTTTTCTTCTGGTTACTACTCGTGGTGGCTGGCTGCTACGGAGTTTTTCTGAGCGCTGATTTATTTCTGTTCTTCGCGTTCTACGAGCTGGTGATTGTGCCGAAGTATTTTCTTATCGCCGTCTTCGGATCCACCAACAAGGAATACGGCGCGATGAAGCTGACGCTCTATTCGTTTTTCGGCGGCATGCTCGTCTTCGTCGGCGTCCTTACAGCATACGTCACTGCGGGAACGCTGGATTTGAATCAGCTGTCGCAATTCCAATTTTCTCCACAACTGCAAACGTGGGCATTTCCCGTGTTGTTTCTCGGCTTCGCCGTGCTCGCAGGCATCTGGCCTTTGCATACGTGGGCGCCGACTGGTCACGTCGCGGCGCCTACAGCGGGCTCGATGCTTCTCGCCGGGATCGTGATGAAACTCGGCTCTTACGCCGGACTTCGTGTGGCGATGAATCTCTTTCCACAGGGCTTCCAAATGTGGAGCAAATGGATCGTCTTTCTGGCGGTTGTCGGAATTATTTACGCAGCGGCGGTGGCGCTCCGCCAGCGTGATCTGAAATTTGTCATTGGTTATTCGAGTGTCAGCCACATGGGTTTCGTTTTGCTCGGTCTTGCGGCGGCAACAGCGCTGAGCGTTTCAGGTGCAGTATTGCAAATGTTTTCGCACGGCGTGATTGCAGCCCTTTTGTTTGCCGTTGCCGGACGCATGATCTATCGCCGCACACATACACGCGAACTCGACGTACTAGCCGGGATGAACCTGAGCCATGCTCTACCGTTCGCCGCGTTTACGTTTGTCATCGCCGCAGCTGCCTCGATGGGCATTCCCGGCTTCAGTGGATTTGCAGCCGAAATCACAATTCTCATTGGCGCATGGAAAACGTATCCGCTCGCAGTTTGGGTCACAGGTGCGGGAATGGTGCTCGTTGCGGCATTCACCTTGCGTGCCTTGAAGCAATCGTTCTTCGGCGAGAAGGAGCGAGGTGTCCACTTGCAGGAAGGTCGGGTGCCACTGGATCCCGATTGGAATGAACGGCAAAGCATTACCGCCCCGGAAAAGTGTGGCGCTTGCCTGTTGATGCTCGCGACGCTTGCAGTCGGGTTGTATCCCAAAGTGTTGCTCGACCGGATCATGCCGGCCGTGGAAGCGATGAGGTTTCTGAAGTGAAGTCCCCATTTCAATGATTTTAACGATCTCGTATTTCGAACTGCTCAAGCTCGCGTCGCCCGAGACGATCGTAGTCATAACCGCGCTTGCGGTCCTTGTGATCGGGCTTGCAACCGGACGCGGAACATCGCGGGTGACAGTCTCCACGATGAAATCAGCTCAAAATACGAACGACACGTCCTTCGCTATGGGGATTTGTTCGGGCATTGCCGCGCTCGGGCTCGTAATCGCGATCGGCACAGTACTGGTGTTGCCGCGCAACGCGACCCTTTTTGGCGGGATGGTTGTGATCACGCCGCTTACGTCGCTGTTCAAAATCATTTGCATCGCGCTGGCTTTTTTCACGGTGCTGCTGACGACATCAGAAAAGAAGCTGCGTCATCCGGGCGAATATCTGGCGCTTGTTCTGTTCGCAACGGTGGGTCTGATGCTGCTCGTTGGCAGCGAGGAGTTGCTCCTGATTTTTGTCGGACTCGAGCTGCTCGGCTTGTCGCTATATGTGATGACCGCATTCGATAGGACGGATGTGCGTTCGGCGGAAGCGGGCCTGAAGTATTTCTTGTTTGGCAGCACGTCCAGCGCTTTCACACTTTTCGGAATCAGTTTGATCTACGGCATGTCGGGGACAACCAGTCTTGCAGCGATTTCGGAGAAACTGGGCGCAGCGTCAGTCCAGCCGTTGCTCGCGGTCGGAATTGTGATGACGCTCATTGGCTTTGCCTTCAAAATTGCCGCGGCACCGTTTCACCTCTGGGCGCCGGACGCTTACCAGGGCGGACCTGTTCCCAGCGCGGCATTTATTGCCTCGGCCTCCAAGGTCGCGTCG
>WNGJ01011226.1_pt1 | contig 11183 bp, 9 predicted proteins | sample 5400611 | NCBI WGS metagenome assembly WNGJ01 (sample SAMN13153375, study PRJNA577476) | soil metagenome | isolation source: 40 cm soil or saprolite under Garry oak tree replicate 1 | place: USA:California | collected 2016-06-15 | reverse complement strand
ATCTTGCCCATGCCGGCGCTGGCATTGCAGATCGTGCCCCAAACGCAGGCGCCCTGGATGACCCCGCGCTTATCCTGCGTATATGGCTGGTCCTGCGGACGCTGGAAGTAATCGAGGCCCTTCCAGCTCGATTGCGTGCCGCGGAACGTCTTCCAATCGAACTCGACGTCGAGCCCTTCGGCCGCGAAGAAGCCCTCCTGCTGGGCGACAAAGTCATAGAGCCCCATGCCTTTGGGCGCGACGGTTACTGCTCGCAAGCTGTTGGCCATAGCAATTCCTCCTCGAATTTCTTGTTGCGCCTGCCCTGCTGAAGCTTGCGCCTTTCGAGCGCAATTCGCTAGGCCCCAGGCAGCGAGGCGCGGCTACGCGTCGAGCGCGCTCGCTCGGCCGGTGCCGAGGCCGCGCATGAAGCGGTTGCGGATGAGCGGCGGGTCGCGCACCGTTTGCGCGATGCCGGGCTTATCGTCGATTTTCGCCGCCAGCAGCACCGGCCCGCCGTCGTCGAAGCGGCGCGAGACCAATTCCTCGAAATGCTTTTCGTCGCGCACCCAGTGGCTGTTGGCGATTCCGGCGCCGCGCGCGATGGCCACGATATCGGCGCTGCTCGCGGTCGCGGCCTTCTGCCTGCCGGTGATCTGATAGATGCCGTTGTCCATGATGACGATGGTCAGATTGCGCGGCTTAACCATTCCGATGGTGGCGAGGCAGCCGAGCGCCATCAGAATAGAGCCGTCGCCTTCGAGCGCGATGACACCGCGCTCGGGCTGGGCGAGCGCAACGCCGAAGGCGATAGGACAAGCGAGTCCCATGCTGCCGAGCATGTAGAAATTCTGCGGTCGGTGCCCGGCGGCATAGAGGTCGAAATTGGTATTGCCGATGCCGGCGACCACGGCTTCGTCGCGCGCGAGCTTCGTGACCAGCCGCTTCGTCAAATCGGCGCGGTTGAGCACCTTGACAGCCGGAGCGTCGATCGTCGGCACGGGCACGTTGCTCACCTCAATTTGGCTGCCGCCGCGGGATTTCCGCCGGTGAGCAGCGGCGAGAAGATGAACACCACCGGGTTTTGCGTCGTGAACGCCTGCTTGATGGACTTGTCGACGATGAAAGGCATGGTCGCTTCATCAGTGAGCGTGTGATGCTCGACCGCGATGGCATCGAGCGTCGGACGCATGGTGCGCGCGACCGTGACCTGGCCAATGTTGAACTCGCCCAAGGTGCCGCGCTCGGACACGGCGATGATCGCGGGAATCTGGTAGGGCACGACCAGCGACGCCAGCGCGTTGGCAATGAGCGCAAACCCGCTGGTCTGCATCATCGCAACGCCGCGCAGGCCACCCATGTAGGCGCCGGCCAAAGTGCCGATGGCCTCATCCTCGCGGGTTGCCCCGATCGACATGAAGTAATTATCGGCGGCCGCACCGTCGATGAGTGGCGTCAGGACGTTGTCGGGGACGTAGGTGACGAGCCTGACGTCGTTCTCCTTCAGGGTGCGCAGAAAGCTATCTGCCCAGGCCATTGTCGCCGTTGTTGAACGCGGGTCGATTGACCCCTAGCCCATCTGTGCCGCAGTTGCAAAGCTGGAGAAGAATGCGAGGATCATCGCTGCGGTGCCCGGACGCGCGCGGCGCGCCGACCTCATCGATGCTGCCTTCCTAGGCGGCACGGCCGCCCACGGCATCGAACTCGATGACGGCTTCCGTCAAGGCTCGGTGCATCCAGGATGCGTCGTCGTACCTGCGGCGCTGGCGCTCGGCTGCACGCGCCATAGCAATGGAGAAGCGCTGATAGAGGCGATCGTCACCGGCTACGAGACGGTGACCGCGATCGGCCGCGCCTGCCATCCGGAAGTGCGCCAGCGCGGATTTCATCCGACCGCCGTGGTCGGCGTGTTCGGGTCGGCCGCAGCCGCGGGCAAACTCGCCGGGCTTTCCGCCGAGCGCCTCGCCAACGCGCTCGGCCTCGCCGCATCAAGCGGGGCCGGCTTGTTCGCCTTCGTTAATGGGGGCGGCGACATCAAGCGGCTGCACGCCGGCCACGCCGCCCGCGAGGGACTGCAAGCGGCGCTCCTGGCGGAGCAAGGTGTCGAAGGTCCGCCCGGGGTGATCGAGGAGCGCAACGGTTTCATGCAGGCCTTCGCACGCGCCGAGAAGGCACGTGCGATCGCACTCCCGCCCGCGGTGCCGTTTGGCATCACGGACTGCTACATCAAGCCCTATCCCTGCTGCCGGCACATCCAGCCCGCGCTCGAGGCGCTCATCGGCCTCCTCAATGACGAGAACATCGCGAGCGAGGAGGTCGAGCGCATCGAGGTTGCAACTTATCGCATTGCCGCGGAGCACGCGCAGACCGGCTGGGACGACTTCGCCAGCGCGCAGCTCAGCTTTCCCTATCTGATCGGGCTCGCGCTCAAGTTCCGCGCCGTCAGACTCGAGCATTTTGCCGATGCGGCGCGGCACGACTCCGCCTTTGCCGCGATCGCCCGCAAGCTCACCGTGACGGCGCCGGCTGACGTCGACCACCTTTATCCGCAACTGCGCCCAGCGCGGGTGACGGTGATCACCGCACGCGGCAGCTTCACGCGCCAGGCCGAGGAGGCGCTCGGCTCGCGCATCGTGCCGCTCGACGATCCCCGCCTTAAGGCGAAGTTTCTTGATCTGGTCGGCCCTGTGCTCGGCGCCGCGCGGGCAAACGAGCTCGCCCAAGCGCTGTGGTCGATCGACGCGATCAAAGACGTCGCGCCCCTGGTGGAGTCGATGGCAAAGCCGGCGTAACAATTTCGATCACGAATATTTCGGAAACAGCGCGAGCGCATTGCCGCGGTCGATTTGTGCGCGCCGCCCCTCGGAGAGGAATCCGGATTCATAAGTCTTCACCATCTCGGCGATGACGCGTGCATTGGCGAACGGGTAGTCGCTCCCGAACACCACGCGCTCCGGCGAGGCGACGTGATCGAGCGCGCCGAAAGTCTGCTCCCCCGGCGACAGCGCGTTGTCGTACCAGAAATGCTTGAGGGCGGCGTGAACCTGCTCGCGCGAAAGCTGCGGCAGGCGCGGATCGATGATCGGCGACACCGAGAGCCGCCAGGCAAAATAGGGAACGAGCCCGCCGGCATGCGGCAGGATGAAGCGAATGCGCGGGAAACGCTCGAGCGTGCCGGAGAAGATGAGATTGACCGCCGCGCGCGTCGTGTCGAACAAATACTCCATGATGAAGCCGGGCCAAGGCAGCGCGAGCGCGGCGCTCGAGGGATGTAGGCCCGGATGGACGAATACGACCGCGGCGCGCTCATTCAGGATTTCCAGCACGGGGTCGAAGCGTGCATCGCCCAGAAAATGCTCGCCATAGCTCGCAAACAGCGAGACACCGGCGAACTTGAGCGCATCGAGCGAATAGGCGATCTCCTCGAGCGCATCTTGCATGCTGCCCATCGGCACCGTGCCGAAAGCACCGAAGCGCTTGGGCCAGCGCGCGATGAGCTCGGCGGCGTAGTCGTTGCAACGCCGTGCCAGCGCCCGCGCGCTTGCCTCGCTGCCGAAGCCGACGCCGGGCTGCGCCAAAGAGGTGAGCGCGACCTCAATTCCGTAAGCGTCCATCAGGTCGAGCCCGAGTTGCGGCGTCCACTCCGGATATCGGCCGATCGCCGGCCCCCTGCCGGCGGCATAAACCGCCTCGCGATAGAACGGGGGGATAAGGTGGAAGTGAACGTCGATCCTGCGCGGCGATGTCATTTGCATCCCCCGACACACGACCGGCATGCCCGCGACTGCGGGGTTCCCCGGCCTGATGCGGGAAGCATTATGCCAAATGTCCGCGCAGCGGCCATCGGACCGGCCGCGCTCGCGGCAGCGAATGTCTCAATCGCCTCATCGCGTCGTGTTGAATTTGGCCATCGGTCATGCCTCTATGGATCGTCGCAACATGGGAGGAAACGCCGTGCCCTGGATGGAGGCCAACCGCATCAGCATCCATTTCGAGCTGGCCGGCGAAGGCCCCTCCGTCGTGCTGCTGCACGAGATGGGAGGCACGCTCGACAGCTGGGACGGCATCTCCCCCGCGCTCAGCCAGCGTTTCCGCACGCTGCGTTACGACCAGCGCGGCTCGGGTCTGTCCGAAAAGGTGCGCCAACCGATCACCACGGAGCTGCTGGTCGACGATCTCGAAGCCGTGCTGCAAGGCAGCGCGCTTACCCCGCCCTACCACTTCGTCACGGTGGCCGCCGCCACCATGCAGGCGCTGATCTATATGACCCGCCATCCCGAGCGAATTGCGAGCTTCGTGTTCTGCAATCCGTTCACCGGGGCAGACCCGAGCCGCGTCGCCGCGCTTGAAGAGCGCGCCGGGCTCGCCGAGCGTGAGGGCATGCGCACGGCTATTCCCGTGACGCTCGACAAGTCATGGCCCGCCAATATCGGCGAGCGCGGCGCCTATGCCGAATACCGCGGCCGCTATCTTGCGCATGACCCCGTCTGCTTTGCCGCCATGAACCGCGCGATCGCGCGACCTAATGTGGCGCATCTCGCCAAGGAGATCGCCCGGCCGACCATGGTGATCGCCGGCCGCTTCGATCAGGTCCGTCCGCCTGCCGCGAGCGAGCAGTTCGCGCGCACGATTGCGGGCGCGCGCTTCGAACTGATCGACGCGGTGCATATGATGCCGGCACAGGCACCTGAGGCGCTGCTCGCGCTGCTGCAGGATTTCTTGGGCGGGCAGGCTCGACCCGCGGCGCGGCAACGCGCCAGCTAAAGGTAAGCGCCGTCATGAAGATCAAGGCAAACGGTATCACCATCAATTACCAGCTGGACGGGCCCGACGGCGCGCCGTGGCTCGTCTTAAGCAACTCACTCGCGACCAATTTGAGCATGTGGGATGAGCAGGCACGTGAGCTCGGCCGTGGCTTCCGCGTGCTCCGATATGATCAGCGCGGCCACGGCGGAACCGAGGCAAGCCGTGGCCGCTACACGTTCGAACAGCTGATCGCGGATGCGCTGGCGCTGATGGATGCGCTTGCAATCAAGACGGCACATTTCGCGGGGCTCTCCATGGGCGGCGCCACCGCGCTCGGCCTGGCACTGCAACACCCGGAGCGGCTGGAGAAGATCATCGTCTGCGATTCGCCATGCCAGTCGACCCCGACGAGCAGCCAGCAATGGGAGGAGCGCATCGTCATCGCACAAAAGCAGGGCATGGAGGCGCTGATCGAGCCCACGATCGCGCGCTGGTTTCCGCCCGAAGTGGTAAAAGCCAATCCGCCGCACGTCGACAAGGTACGCCAGATGATCCGCGCCACGCCGGTGGAGGGCTTCATCGGATGTGCCGCGGCGCTCGCCGACCACAACTATGCCGCGGCGGTTGCAACAGTGACGCGGCCGGTTCTGTTTCTGGTTGGCGAGAAAGACGCCGCCGCAGCGCCCATGCGCAAGCTCAACGAGGCGCTGCCCGGCTCGCGCTACCTCGAGCTTGCCGGCGCTGGGCACATTTCCAACCTCGACCAGCCGGGGGCATTCACCCGCGCCGTTGCCGATTTCTTGGCCAGCAAATGAGCGCGCCGCAGCCCCGGCATGCCGGCCCGTCGATTGCAAACTTGCCCGAAGGCACTATACCTTGCATCCAAGGTCGACCCCGACCGGGCGCCATCGAGCCAATCATTTCAAAGCATTAGGCTTGATCGCGCGCGGGCTGCCGGCTCCGGAGGTCGACAAAATTCAGGAGAAAACGTCATGACTGCCGCCGCAACCGCCACGAAGGCGCAAGCTCCGCTCTCCAACAAGGCGCGCGAGATGATGGAAGCGATCAACACGGACGCAGCCAAGCACCACGTGTGGATCCGAACCCAGGCGAATGCGCCGGCGCAGCGTCCCTGGTTCAGCGACACAAGCGGCGAAGGTCAGCTCGCGTCCGGACGCGTGGCCGCCAACCAAATGAAGACGCTTCCGTATTTGTGGCGCTGGAGCGAGTTCAGCCCGTATCTGCATCGCATCTCGGAGATCGCGCGCAAAGCCGAGGTGTCGCCGATCGAATTTGCGGATCGGCAGAGCATCCTTCTGCTCAATCCCGGATTGAACGGGCGTCTCCAGGTCACCAACACCATCCGCTGCGCCATCTCGGTCTACAATCCGGGCGACGTCGCGCCTGTTCATCTGCATTCGCCCAACGCCAGCCGCACGATCTTGTCGGACAAGGGCGGCTATACCGTCGTCGAGGGCGAGCGCTGCACGGCGGCGCGCGGCGACCTGATCCTCACCCCGAACGGCACCTGGCACGACCATGGGAACGATTCGAGCGAGCCGGTGATCTGGATCGACATGCTGGATTGGCCGCTCATGGAGTTCCTCGACGCGGCCTGGGTCGATCACGACATGCCGGGCGCGCAGGGCAACGCGCGGGTCCAGGCGGTGACGAAGAGCGACGGCCGCTCGCACCGGCTCTACGGCCGCGGCGGCATCAAGCCGGCCTTCGTCGATCACCAGATCGGCGTCGGCCGCAGTCCCGCGCCGCTGATCCATTACCGCGGCGCCGACGTGCTCGAGACGCTGCACAGCCTGCGTAAAGAGCAAGGCGACCCGCACGAGGGCATCAAGGTGGACTTCGTCAATCCGGTGACCGGCGAGCCCGTGTTCAAGACCTTGAATTATTCGGCGCAGCTCCTGCGTCCGGGCGAAGAGACTGAGCTTAAGCGCGAGACCGCCGGCACGTTCTACGTCGCGATCGAAGGCTCGGGCGCCACTGAAGTGGGCGGCAAGCGCTTCGAATGGAGCCAGAACGACATTTTCGTGGTGCCGAATTTCCTGTGGCGGCGCCACATCAACACCGGCAAGACCGACGCGGTGCTCTATTCGGTGTCCGACGCCGCGCTGATGTCCAATATCGGCCAATACTACGCACAAGGCCGCGCGAAGAACGGCACGATTACCGAGCTGGCGAACTAAGCGCGAGACGTTACGCGCAATCAAATCTCGGTCGGCGGGTTTACACCTCGTCGACCACCGTGTTGCGCAGGACGCCGATCGGCGGCACCGCGACTTCCACTACGTCGCCGGGCTTGAGCCACACCGATGGATTGCGGTGCACGCCGGCGCCGGTCGGCGTTCCGGTCCAGATCAAGTCGCCCGGCTTGAGCGTCGCGAAGGTGCTGATGTAGTTGATCAGCCAGGCGAAGCCCCAGGTCAGGCGATCGGTTGAGTCCTCCTGGCGCACTTCTCCGTTCACACGCGTGGTCAGATGCAGCGGCTTTGCGGGATCGACTTCGTCTGTGGTCACGATCCATGGGCCGAGGCTCCCCGACTTGTCGAAGTTCTTGCCTTGCGTGACGTTCAGGCTTCCGTGGCGCAACCAGTCCCGCACGCTGCCTTCGTTGCCCAGCGTAAAACCTCCGATCATGGCCAGCGCCGTCTCGCGGGCTACATGGCGCCCCTCCTTCCCGATCACCAGCACGATCTCGCCCTCATAGTCGAATTTGTCCGATACTTTTGGCCGCACGATCGGCTGGTCGGCTCCGACCAACGAACTCGGGAAGCGGCAAAACAAATTGGGATACTTTGGCGCGTCCCGCCCATCCTTGTATTCGGCACTTCGGTCCGGATAGTTGATGCCGACGCAGATATTTTTTTCGGGCGCCAGGATCGGCGGCAGCATCTCGACGTCCTTGATCTGATAATCGGGGCGACCCGTGGCCGCCGCGCGCGCCTGCGCCAGCGCTTGCGCCCGAAAGAGATCGAGCAGGGTCGGGTATTGAGTGAGCTTGCGGCCCAGATCGATAATCCCGCCGTCGGTCACCGCCCCATAACTCGTGCGGCTGCCGGCTTTGAAGCTTGCAAGTTTCATGGTTTCTACCTTTAGCTGATTGCTGTCTCGCGCCGCCGCGCGCGAGTTGTGTCAGGCTGCCTTCGGCGCGCCGGGTTGCTTGAGTGGATGGGCGCGGGCGAAAGCATCATTTTGCATGCAGGTGTCGACGATGCGCTTCACCGTCGGGAACGGCTCGATGTCGCATTTGAAATAGACCGCGCCCACCGCCTGCCCCGCCAGACAAATGTCGGCGATGGTGATCTGATCGCCCTGGCAATAGCGGCCGGTCTGTGGCGAGCCGGCCAAGTGCGTCTCGAGCGCGGTCAACGCCGCCTTGTGCCAGTGATGCCCCCATTTCAAGACGCCGGCCTCGTCGACCTTGTATTCATGCGCGAGATATTCGCGCACCCGCGGGACGATCAGCGGATGCGTGTCGCAGGCGATGAGTTGGGCAAGCCCGCGCACCCGCGCCCGCGCCTTCGGCTCTTTCGGCAACAGCGGCGGCTGCGGATGGGTCTCGTCGAGATATTCGATGATGGCGAGCGATTCGAACAGCATCGTGCCGTCGTTCTCGATCAGTGCCGGCAATGCCATCATCGGATTGACCTTGCGGAAGGCATCCTCCCGTTGCTTGCCCTTCATGAGATCGATGTCGATCACCTCTTCGGGCATGATGCCTTTGAGGTTGAGCGCGATGCGAACGCGAAATGTCGCCAATGAGCGCCAGAACGAAAATAGCTTCACGACCCCTCCCTTTGCGAAAATTGTGAAGGAGCTATTCCTACCATACTATCCTCTCACGAAAAACTCGCGGCGCCTTGCGGCGGCAACAGGAGAACGCAAATGACTTCGGTCGGGCACACGCGCGCCCGCGCAGCGAGCCACGAACATCGCAGCGAGGTGGGCGACGGCATGCGCATCGACTGGGACGTCCCGATCGAGATGGATGATGGCCTCGTGCTGCGCGCCGACATCTTTCGTCCGGTGAAGGACGGCCGCTATCCGGTCATCCTGAGCTACGGCCCCTATGCCAAGGGCCTGGCTTTTCAGGACGGCTATCCGAGCGCCTGGCAGCGCATGGCCGACGCGCACCCTGACGTGACCGCCGGATCGAGCAACCTCTACCAGAGCTGGGAGGTGGTCGATCCGGAGAAATGGGTGCCGCACGACTATGCCTGCGTGCGTGTCGACTCGCGCGGCTGCGGGTGCTCGCCCGGTTTCATCGACCATTTCTCGCCGCGCGAAACCAAGGATTTCTACGACTGCATCGAGTGGGCCGCTGCGCAGCCGTGGTCGAACGGCAAGGTCGGCCTCAACGGTATTTCCTATTACGCCATCAATCAGTGGCACGTGGCGAGCCTTGAGCCGCCGCACCTCGCCGCGATGTGCGTGTGGGAGGGCGCCGCCGACTGGTACCGCGATATGACTCATCACGGCGGCATCGTCTGCACGTTCTGGGAGAACTGGTACGACATGCAAGTGAAGACGGTGCAATACGGCGCGGGCGAACGCGGCAAGCGGTCCCGCGTGCACGGCGAGCTCGTCTGCGGCCCGCATACCCTTTCGGAAGAACAACTCAGAAAGAAGCGAAGCGCGCTAGGTGAGGGCATTCGCGCCCATCCGCTCGACGATGCATACCACCGTGCGCGCTCGCCGGTTTGGTCGAAGATCAAGACGCCGTTCCTGTCGGCGGCCAATTGGGGCGGCCAGGGTCTGCATCCCCGCGGCAATTTCGAGGGTTTCGTGCGCGCGGCCAGTAAGGACAAGTGGCTCGAGGCACACGGGATCGAGCACTGGACGCATTTCTACACGGATTATGGGCGTAAGCTGCAGCTGCGCTTCTTCGATCATTTCCTGCACGGCAAGGACAACGGCTTCGACCGGCATCCGCGCGTGCTCCTGCAGGTGCGACACATCGACAAATTCGTCGAGCGCGCCGAGAACGAATGGCCGCTCGAACGAACGAAATGGACGAAGCTGTATCTCCATGCCAGAAGCGGCATGCTCGAGCGCAAGGCACCCGCGGGCAAGGCAGTCGTTCAATTCGAGGCTTTGGGGAACGGTGCCACCTTTCTGACCGAGCCTCTGACGCAGGACACGGAAATCACCGGACCTTCCGCGGTCAAGCTCTTCGTCTCATCCTCGACCGAGGACGCCGATCTGTTCGTGGTGCTGCGCGTCTTCAAAGGCGACCTCAGCGAGGCAGTGTTCCAAGGCGCCATCGATCCGCACACTCCGGTCGGCCAGGGCTGGCTGCGGGCCTCGCACCGCAGACTCGACAAGCGGCTGTCCACGCCCTATCGGCCCTATCACACCCACGACAGGATCGAGCCGCTTGCGCAGAACCAAGTGGTCGAGCTCGATATCGAGATCTGGCCGACTTCCGTCGTTGTGCCGGCCGGTCACCGCATCGGTCTCACCATCCGCGGAAAGGACTACGTCCATGCCGGCCCGAGCGGCGGCAAGCTCTCGAACTTCAAGAACGAGCTCACCGGATGCGGTCCCTTCCTCCACGATGATCCGCGCGACCGTCCGCTCGACATCTTCGGCGGCGTGACCAGCTTGCACTTCGGCGCCGGTCGGCGGCCCTACCTTCTGTTGCCGATCATCCCGCCCAAAAAAGCGGCAACGCCGAACCTCCCGAACCGTCGCAAATAGCCGACGGGAGGCGCTGCCAGGAGGCCGCAAGCCACCCGGAGCAAGCTCGCAGCACTCTGCGGCCATCTGCCGAGGTGTCGTATCGCGCCATCGTAAGGTAAGCTCATGCAGCCGTTGCGATCACGGAGTCCGCCGCAGGGATGAACACGCAATTCTGGCTGATCCAGGCGTTCAACGGAATTTCCTATGCTGCGCTGCTGTTTCTGGTGGGCAGCGGACTCTCGCTCATTTTCGGCGTGATGCGGATCGTCAACCTCTCGCATGGGTCCTACTTCCTTTTGGGCGGATATGTTGCGCTATCGGTGATCTGGACCACGGGCTCGTGGGCGTTGTCGCTTCCGCTTGCGGCGCTCTCGATCGCCGCAGTGGGCTTGTTGATGGAACGGATTTTCCTGCGGCCCCTGGGATTCGATCCATTGCGGCAGGTGCTGCTGACGGTCGGCTTTGCTTTCCTGTTTCAACAGGCGGCGTTGGATATCTGGACCGGCAACAACTTCGATATCAATCCGCCCGAAGCGTTGACCAAAACCATTGTAGTTGGCGGACTGTTTCTGCCGCTCTACCGGATCTTCATGATCGCCACCGCAGCCGCCATCGGCATCGGCCTTTGGCTGATCATGGAAAAGACGCGCATGGGCGCCGCGGTTCGCGCCACCGTCGACGATGCGCAAATGGCGCGGGGCGTCGGCATCGATACCTCGCGCATTTCCATGTTCATCTTCGCGCTGGGTGCGCTGCTGGCG
>WNGJ01025307.1_pt1 | contig 11186 bp, 10 predicted proteins | sample 5400611 | NCBI WGS metagenome assembly WNGJ01 (sample SAMN13153375, study PRJNA577476) | soil metagenome | isolation source: 40 cm soil or saprolite under Garry oak tree replicate 1 | place: USA:California | collected 2016-06-15 | reverse complement strand
GAACCCCTTTCGCTGGCCCGGTGGTGCCGCCGGTGGGCACGAGACCGACCAGCCGGTTGGGATTCCCCCGCGGATCGGCCCAATCCGGCGGTTCGCTTTGGATCGGCTGCTCGATGAACTGCGCGAGCGAAGGGTCGCCACGATATTCGGAATCGATGCAAACGAGGTGACGCAATGCCGGTACTCGTGACTTAAGCGCTTTGACCTCCTCGCCGAAGTTGCCGTGGTAGAAAAGCCAACGGGTTTCGACGTAGTTCATGAATTCCACATTGGCGTCGATGGCGTTGCGATAATTGATGGGGACCCACGTGCCTCCGGCGCGCAGTATCCCAAGCATGCACACCAGCACTCGAGCATCATTAGGGGAGTAAATCGCGACGCGTTCCTCGTCGCACAGCCCGGCGGCCCGCATGGCTCGCGCGACTCGTTCGCTCGCGGCGCGCAATTCACGGTAGGTGAAGCGAACCTCGCCGTCAATGAGTGCAATTCGATCAGGAAAAACCTCTGAGGCCTTGTCGAAATAATCGATCGCGCGCACGGTTGTTCCGCCGTCTTCAGAGCGCTTGCACTGAGAAACGACCAGCCTCCTTTCCCCATACTTCGTCTGCGACTTCCACGACCAGCCGCAGCTTCGTCATTTGCTGCTCTTCCGTCAAGCGGTTGCCTTCCGTCGAGCTCGCAAAGCCGCACTGAGGGCTAAGCGAGAGCTGGTCGAGATCGACGTACTTGGCGGCCTCGTCGATGCGGCTCTTCAGCAAGTCCTTGGATTCCAGCTGAGGAAGCTTGCTCGAGACAAGGCCGAGCACGACCGTTTTGTGTTTCGGCACGAGGCGCAAAGGATCAAACGTGCCGGCACGCGCTGTCTCGTACTCCAGAAAGTACGAATCGACGTTAATTTTGTTGAAAAGGACATCTGCAACGGGATCGTACCCGCCCTCCGTGAACCAGCCGCTTTGGTTATTGCCGCGGCAGAGATGCATGGCCAGGTGGAGGGAGGGCGGGCGGTTAGCGAATGCGCGGTTTATGATTTCAGGATACAGGTCGTTCAGCAGATATCGCGGATCATCTCCGCGCGCCTTCACCATGTTCTGAAACTTTTCGTTGCACAACGTGGCCATGGGCGGGTCGTCCACCTGCAGATAGCGGCAGCCCGCATCGTAGAGCGAGTTCATTTCCTTTTGGTAAGCATCAATGATGTCAGCCCAGAAAAGGTCCATGTCCGGATAAGCGCCTTTACGTATGGCAGCGCTCCCGGATGTGAAATGCAGGATGATGGGGGAGGGTATGGTCACTTTTGGTGTTCGTTTGGTGACGGACCGAAGAAATCGGAAGTGATCGGCGTAAATCGGCGCACTCCATCGCATGCGCGATACAACCTGGGCCCATGGAACGGGAATCTTGCGGCCCTCATGGTCGACAAAGTAGGCCGCCGTGCTTTCCATCCGCACTTCCACACCGCCAAGGCCTCGCACGAAGAAGTCCGTATAGAAGTCCTCGCGGCGAAACTCGCCATCGGTGATGGATTGCAATCCAACCCGCTCTTGCTGGGTGACGACCCTGCGGGTAGCTGCATCCTCGACGGATTGTAATTCTTGAGCCGAGATTCTTTCCTCGGATCGATCTTGGCGGGCCTTCTTGAGGTCCGGAGGCCGCAGCAGACTCCCTACGTGGTCAGCACGAAATGGCGGGTTATGTGGAGCCGCGGCTGTCATGGAAGCCTCCCTTGCTATCTGAAATTTTCTTTTTAGCCCCGAGCGTGTCTGAAGACCGGCTTGCTCGCCGTCTAGAGCAATCGGTTCCTTCTCACATAAGTCGATACTCCTAGGCCACTTTCATCTTTGAAAGCCCGTGATTTTCCAGGACTCCCAAGACCTCGCGGGGCCCGAACGCGGCGGCTGCCGAGGCAAATCCCACCTTGTGGGTAAATGAAATAGTCCCCAGCGCGTAACGATAATCGCCCGGAAGCAGCGCAGATCAGGTTCGCACGTGATCCATTGTTGTCTTGAATGCGTACGCGGTCGCCTCTTCCAGCGGCATCCGGCGGAGTTCTTCGGACAGAACCTCGATCCCCCACGGTCCTGCATAGCCCGTTTTCCGAATGCACTCCACGAAGCCCTTCACGTCAAACTCGCCCTCGCCGCAGAACCTGCGGTGGTTGATGGTGTCCTCGTGAAGGCTCCAAGGCGCCTCGAATGTCCCGTCGTTCAGTTCAACGCCCACGATCCACTTCAGGGGCACCTGCTGCACTTCTTCGTACGGAATGTGCAGCTTGACCACGTGCCACAAGTCAAAAATGATGCCGCCATTCGCCGCGCCCGCGCCCTCGATCATGGTCAATGAATCTTGCAGCGTATCGATCATGCCGAACGGCATCAACTCAAAACCGATTTTCGTGCCGTGCTCGGCCGCGCCAGAGCACAAAGTAGCGAAGGATTCGATGAGCTGGGGCATGGAATACTTTTCATGATAGAAATCGCCGACTTTGATGTGGTGCGCATCGAGCGCTTCGGCCGCCCGCAGCAGTATTCGCTTCCGGTTATCGGACTGATTCTTTCTCTCTCCTTCCAGAAACCAATCCCCCAGGAATTCCAATTCGACGTGCGTGATTCCGTTGTCGTCGAGGATCTGCTTCATCTCTGATAAGGTGCGACGCTCAAGAATATGATCCAGATCGGCGTGCCAGATTCCCACGCCTTTGAACCCGGCTTTTGCAGCGGCCTGCACGCGATCTTGGAAGCCGAAGGGACTGTATTCCCGGTCCGTGTGCGGAAGCGCACCACCCGCAATCGTCCAATAGGAAGCGAGTAACTCGACGTCTTTCGTCATCGAATGACCAGTTGTATCCTGAAATGTCTGTCAGGCCACCACAGCGCGTTTGGCGAGCACAGATTTGGCCGCCTGGATGATCTTGTCCTCGTTTGGCAGAACATAATTTTCCAGCGGCTCGCTGAAGGGTACTGAAGTGTCCGCAGCCGTCACCAACCGTACCGGCGCTTTCAGGTACTGGAAAGCGTGCTCGGCAATCTCGCCGGCAATCGTAATCGCAGCAGACGCGTGACGCGGCGCCTGATCCACAAGTACAAGCCGCCCGGTCTTTTTTACGGATTCAACGATCGTCTTGACATCCAACGGCGCCAGTGTGCGCGGATCGATGACTTCGACGCTGATTCCCTCTTTCGCCAGACGTTCCGCCGCAGCCAGCGATTTCTGCACCATCCATCCCGTTGCGACAATCGTCAGATCCGTTCCGGAGCGCTTCACATCCGCCACGCCGAACGGGATGACTTCATCGCCCTCCGGCACTTCTCCCTTCTCTAGTGTCAGGAGGAAGTGCTGCAAGAAAATCACGGGATTGTCGTCGCGAATCGCCGCTTTCATCAGTCCCTTGGCATCCGCCGGTGTCGAGGGCAGAGCGACCTTCAAACCGGGCGTCCCCATGACCAGGTGGTACGTGCAATTCGAGTGCTGTCCAGCCCATCCGGCGGCAAATCCATAACCCGCCTTGAAAACAACCGGAACTTTGACGTGACCTCCGGACATGTAGCGCAGGCGTGGCGCTTCGTTGATCACCTGATCGAAGGCAACGAGCATGAATTCACTCATCCACAGCTCGACGATAGGCCGTAAGCCCGTCATCGCCGCCCCAATCGCCATGCCCAGTTCGGCGGTTTCCGAAATCGGCGTAATCCGAATGCGGTCCTTTCCGAACATCTTCAGCATTGGATCGCGCTCGGTCATCCCCATGTTTTGTCCGTAGAAGATGACGTTCGGATCGCGCTGCATCTCTTCGATGATCGCGGTGGCAACCGCTTCGCCGTACATCATTTCCTTGGCCATGGCTCGTTCCTCCTACGCGTAAACGTATTTGAGCGCATCTTCCGGCGCCGGCTGCGGGCTGGCCAAAGCAAACCGCACTGCTTCATCCATTTCCGCACGAACCTTCTCTTCGATGCCGTTCGCGTCCGCTTCCACCATTACGCCTGCGGCGATCAGTTTTGAACGGAACTTCGGGATCGGGTCATTGGCCTTCGCGGCTTCGTATTCCGCTTTTCTGCCGTAGACTTCCACTGCCTCGTGTTTTGGAAATTGTGTCGGCACGGGTGGCACAGTAATCGCGTTTCCGTGCGCGCTCAAGCGATAGAACTTGGATTCGATCAAGCTGGGACCTTGGCCCGCTCGCGCGCGGTCAGACGCCTTCTTGACTTCGTCGTATACAGCGAGCGGATCAGTGCCATCCACGGTCACGCCAGGGATGCTGTAGGCCTGTGCCTTCTTCGAAAGAAGATCGCCGCCCACATGGTTGGCGTCCTCCAGACTGATGTGCGTGTATGCCTGGTATTCGTTGTTTTCCAGAATGTAGACAACCGGCAGTTTCCATACCGCCGCGATGTTCAGGGATTCGTGAAAGGCTCCTTGTTTCGAAGCGCCGTCCCCAAAAAAGCTGTACACCACCTGGCCTGTTTTCTTCACTTGGGCCGTCAAAGCTACGCCGGCTGCATGTGCGATGCCGGCGCCAATGATCCCAGTGGTCCCGGGAAAATGATGAGCGGGATCTGCCAGATGCATCGATCCGCCAAAACCTCCGCAGATGCCATCGTTTCGGCCATACAATTCCGCCATTATTTTCTCCGTGGGTGTGCCAAGCACGATCGCATAACCATGACACCGGTAGCTCGGCATCACAGGATCGCCGTCGTTTCGCGTGGCCAGCGAGCCGACAATCGAAGCTTCGGCTCCGTCGCCGAGATGTGTGTGCCCGCGAATCACCCCAGGGTGCTCAACGAACGTGCGCTTTACGCGCTCCTCGAATTCGCGGATGCGTACCATCTGCGTCCACATCCAGATCAGGCGGTCCTTCCCTAGTTGTTCCGACGGTTTCATGGCAGGCCTCTTCTCTCCTTAGTGCTGGGGAATTGCGTCGCCCGCTTGCCCGATCTGGCAAACCGCGTCGCCTACCGGCACTTCGGCGCCTTCCTTCGTAAGAATTTTCAGCAGAATTCCCTCGACCGGAGAATCCAATTCGTAGTTCACCTTTTCTGTTTCCAACTCGACGACGGCATCCCCGCGTTTCACAACTTCGCCCTCTTGCTTGAGCCAACGCACTACGTTGACCTTTGTCGTGGGCAAACCACCGGTCTTCGGCACCTTGAGTGTGGTTACGATAGGGCTTTGTCCTCCTCCGGCGGGCATTCCATTGGGAGCGCGCCCTTGCGGTGTAAGACTCATCGCGAGGACGCCATCGCCCACTTTGTTCCGAGCGTTCGATAAACGCCCACACCTTCATCCCAGGAGTAGGCAAAGCTCCTGTGCGGCAGCGCGAAGGTACGGTAGGAAGCGTGTTTGCATGTCTTGCACGGAGACGCGTTGTCCGTGAGCCCCTACGTTTATCGCGGCAACCACACGTCCCATGTGGTTTTGAACGGGAACCGCCATCGAACGCAATCCTAATTCCAATTCTTGATCCACGATGGCATATCCGTCTCGTCGCACCGACCGCAGCACCTGACGTATCTGCTCGACGGAGGCCAACGTGCGATCCGTGTAGCGAGCAAACTCGATGCGCGACAGTAGCGCTTCCATCTCTTCCGGAGGAAGGTTCGCCAGCAGCACGCGTCCTATTGAAGTGCAGAACGCTGGCAGCCGTGTTCCCACTCCCAGATCGATGGCCACGATGCGCGTCACGTTGGCCCGCGCTACATAAATGATGTCAATCCCGTCCAGCAGCGCAATCGAACAAGATTCGTGCAAGATCTGGCTGAGGCGTTCCAGCACGGGTTGTGCCACCGTGGCCAGTGGCACGGAAGACAAATACGAGCGGCCTAACTCAAGCACGCGGGGAAGGAGGTAAAATTTCCGTCTATCGTCAGAACCGGCAAATCCCAACTTCGAAAGCGTGTGCAGGCATCGGCGCACCGATGCGCGAGACAATCCCGTCCTCTTGCTCAATTGGGAGATCGAAAGATGGAGGCTCTGCCGCGAGAATCCCTGGATCACCAACAGGCCGCGTGCCAGCGACGTCATGAAATTAGGATCACCACTGAATTGATCCAGCATTGCCGCAAGCGGCGCCGCAGGTTCAGAACGGGGTTGACCCTTTCCTAGATTTCCGTTCCCACCTCAGTAAGCTCTCACCTCAGCGGTGTTTCGGGGGCCTGGCCCTTTGTTGAAGTTTTATTTTACTGAATCTTTCATCCAAAGAAGTGCCGCCGCACAATGCACGGCTGGGTTTAGCTAATTGCCACTTGTTCAGGAGAGAGCCCTTCGGTTACGCCCCAAAGGATGCAGGAAATACGGCGGTGTGTTCCAAGGTTCTAACGAAAGTGTCTTTTTCTCCGGCTGAGGATGATCCTCTTCAGGTCAAATCGGATTCAAAATGAGTACTGCGTCTTACGCACTTGTACAGTCATCCGCGGCGTTGACCGCCGCGAGTGTGTTCCTCTTGCGCCATGAAGATCTTTGCGAACGGATGTTGATTCGCCGGGTTGACGATGCCCGTCAGAGGCGCAGGCGGATTCTGCAATTCTTTTCCACCGGTATAGGGAGACAATAATATGTTGCGTCCTAATCCATGACCAATTTGAGCGGTAAACGTCTTGCATTTCCGAGAGAGCGGTGTGTGCGCTTATCGCTCCAGATGTGCCCAGACGATGCGACTCAGCCCCAAACGTGTCGCGCGGTTTCCGCGACGAGTTTCAGCTTGGACCACTGCTGATCCTCGCTCAGCAGGTTCCCCTCCGCCGTCGAAGCGAACCCACACTGCGGACTCAGCGCCAGATTTTCGATGGGAAAGTACTTCGACGCTTCCTCGATTCGCTTTGCAAGCACGTCGGCATCCTCCATGCGCGGGACCTTTGAGCTGACAAGCCCCAGCACCACTGTTTTGCCCTTGGGCACAAAGCGCAATGGCTCAAAAGTACCAGAACGCTCGTCATCGTATTCCAGCAGGAACCGGTCTACCTCCAATGTCCCGAACAACTTTTCGGCAATCGAGTCGTACCCGCCTTCGGCGTACCAATGGCTGCGGTTATTCCCTCGACACAAATGAATTCCAAGCGTCACCCCGTCGTTCCGCGCTGCCAGAAAGCACGCGTTGTCCGCACTCACCGCTTCATTGAGCGCCGCGGCTGGATCGACTTTCAATTCGGTCTTGATCCATGCCTGCCACTTGGGGTCCATGTAGTAACTGTACCGCGGAGCGTCGATCTGGATATACTTCACGCCATCGGAAGATAGCTTGCTGAGGTCCCTTTTCATAATTTCCACGATGTCCCACAGCAGTGCCGAATGGTCTTTATAGATCTTGTCCGTGACACCACTCTTGAAAGAGATGGCCGGAAATTGCGTAGCGCTCGGCAACGTCATTTTAATCGGGAGAGGGCTATGGGCCTTCAAAAACGGCAATTCGTGGCCCGTGAGCGGCCGCACCTGACGCAGCTTGGATGTAACGATTCCCGTCACGTCGCTGACGGTGGCGCCGGTTGTTTGTCCCGCTTGCCAGGTCCGTCCGACCGCGCCCGACAAATCGAACCCTTCGACCGCGTCCGTGAAATCGCTCATAAAATTTCGCCGCCGGAACTCGCCATCCGTGGCAGCTTCAAATCCGAGCTCTTTCTGTTTGGCAAGTACGCGCTGGATGTGTTGATCCTCGAGCAGCCGCAATTGATCTGGACTGGCGCTACGCCTTGCTTCGAGCAACGCGGCGGGCCGCAGAAAACTGCCGATGTGATCCGCTCTGAACAGTGCGGGCATGCCTTTTACTCCTCTCGTGATGAATTGACGGCATCCGTTTCCCGGGTTTTTTCAAATGTAACACCCGCTTGGTTTCCCTCTAACCGGCCTAGTCCCATCGCCAACCTTGCAGCAATCTCGGTCACCAAACTGACCTTTTGCACCAGTTCTTTTCCACGAAATCGCAGCGTGGGTCCCGCAATCCCCACGGCCGCGATGACTCGTTCGTGCGCGCTCAGAACGGGCGCAGCTACGCCACTCAAACCACGTTCGAGTTCCTGATGGTCCACGGCATATCCTCGCTGGCGGATCAGCCGCAGGTTCTCCTTCAGGTCCGATAGCCGGGTGATCGTGAACTGCGTGTATTGCCGCTGTCCATTCGTCTTGACGATTTCATGGATCTCGTCTTCGGTCATGTACGCGAGGATCGCCTTCCCAGCCGCTGTGCAATGGGGAGGGAACATCGCGCCAACCGGAGTGCACACATTGATGATGGTGTGCGGCGAGTCCAAGCGGTCCAGGCAGATGACTCCGCCTGGAGTTGGCACAGCTAAGCTCACCGATTCCCGCGACCTTCGGGACATCTCCAATAGCAGGCGATGCGCTTCACTTCGCAGCGACCGCGACTCCACCGCTTTGTTCCCCAATTGGTGCAGTTTCAAACCAAGCCGGTATCGCTCACTCTCCGCATTTCTCTCGATCAGTTCGAATCTCTCCATAGCGTTCAACAGACGGTGCACGGTGGCCTTCGTCAATCCCAACTCCGATGCCAGTTGGGTTACCCCCGCTTCCGGTGCCTGTTCTCCCATGTACATCAGAATGCGCAGGGCCTTCTGCAGGGATTTACTGGAACCATTGTCCCTCTCAGGCCCTCGTACGGCACGGCGACGTAGTAGTTTTGCTGTAGTTGGCATCGCACTCTCCCGGGCGCAGGACTCTGATCCCGTTCCATAAACGCCAGAGATCGAGCGCTTCCTCTTGATCTTCGGCGCATTGTAGTTAAAATCTTGCCCGTGTCAATATGAAATGGCGTTCCATAATATGAAACAAACAAATGGAGGCAGGCCAAGTTCCTCGGAAATCATTGGTACGCCGCCGCTTGGGACCATGAAGTTAACCGAACCCCTTTGGGCCGCACCGTTCGCTGTGAACTGATCGTCTTCTACCGTCAAGTTACTGGGGCACTCGCTGTGTTCGAGGACTGTTGTCCCCGCCGCCTGCTGCCACTTTCCAAGGGCTAACTAAAGGCCGACCACCTGGTCTCCCGCTATCACGGATTGGAATTCAAGGTGTGCGGACAGTGTGTCTGTATGCCCAGCCAGCAAGGAGTCCATCAGGCCGCTCGTCTGCGCGTCTATCGAGCTGTAGAGAAGCATCGCTTCGTCTGGGTATGGGTCGGCGATGCCGTCGCCTCAGCACGGCGAGTTACTGGCGGAGCACAAGATTTTCCAGGAAAAAATTCCTAAGGCTGCGAAAGAGGCGAAGGACCGCGCCAAACCGGAGCAAAAAAGGTTGAACATGGGTCAGAGTCATAACAAACTGTGCTCGGAACCAGTGCCGTATGTCGCGGATTCTTCGGGCCGCAAACATTTTGGCGAAGCACAGCGGTTGCTATATTTCTTTAGCTCACAGCGGCTTGAATCAAAGATGGCGAAGGTGCATGGGGCTTGACTTAGCCGCCACCGTCTGCCTGCAAATGCGCGTGCCTGCTTGCCGGAAGTTTCAGATCTTGCGCGCCTTCATCTCCCGGCTAATGTATTCCGCCTGTCGCAGAGCCAGGGCCACAATGGTCAGGGTTGGATTGGCTGCGCCGGCTGTGGTCATGGCGCTGCCGTCGGAAATAAACAGATTCTTGATGTCGTGCGTCTGGCCCCAGGCGTTTGTTACGCCCTCGCGCGGGTCGGCGCTCATGCGGGCGCTGCATGTGTTATGCGTCGCGGGCGGAGTTGGTCCGAGCACCACGCGTTTGGCCCCAATGGCTTCGTACATCCGGGACATCTGCGTCTGCGCGTGATTGCGCATCGCTTGGTCGTTCGGGTGTTCGTCCACGTGGACATTGGCCACCGGCAGGCCCAGGCTGTCCTTGACGTCGCGGTTCAGCGTGATGCGGTTCTCTGCGCGCGGCATATCTTCGCCATTGATAATCATGCCGGCCATATTCCGATAGTTCTCCAGGATGGACGCGAAATCCCGGCCCCATCCATACGGCAGGCCCACCAGCGGCAGGGTCGGCAGATCCAGGGTGACCAGTTCCATCCGGTAGCCCCCCACGAAGCCGCGGCTGGGGTCGTTTCTTACTTCATCCTCGATGACTCCCGCCAGTGTCGCGCCGCGCCAGGAATAGACCGGCTTGTCGAAGATTCCCCAGACGAAACCGATGATCTGGTGGCAGTAGTTCCGCCCCACTTGGCCCGCGGAATTGGCGAGGCCCTGCGGGAATTTCGAGGAGTCCGAAAGCAGCAGGAGGCGCGGCGTCTCGATGCCGTTGCCTGCAATGCAGACAATGCGCGCCTTCTGTTGTTGTTCCCGGCCCTGTCCGTCCCGGTAGACCACCGAGTTGACACGCCCGTCGGTCCCATGCTCGATCCTCGTGGCCATGCACTCGATCCGCAAGTCCAGGTTGCCGGTCGCCTCGGCGCGCGGAATATCCGTGTACAGCGTGCTCCACTTGGCGCCCATCTTGCAGCCTTGGACGCAGAAGCCCTGTTGGATGCACATGCCCCGTCCGTCATGGGCGCGCGAATTGATTGCCAGGTGGCCCGTGTGCACACGCTTGTAGCCCAGCTTCTTCGCCCCCGCGTACATGACCTTGAAATTATTTGAGGCAGGCAAGCCGGGCATGTCATTGCGCCGCGTCACGCCAAGCCGACGCTCCGCCAGCAAGTAGTAGGTCTTGAGTTCCTCATAGGAAATCGGCCAGTCGATCAGCGAAGTGCCGCGGATATTGCCATAGGTACTCTTTGCGCGCAGCTCCCAGGGTTCGAGCCGTGGCGTCGCTCCTGTCCAGTGCACCGTCGTTCCGCCGACGGTTTTGCAGTGCCACGCGGGCAGGGTAGGGAAGTTCTTCGCCACGCCCCAGTTGCCACTCTGCGTCCGCGCATCGAGCCAGGTCAGTTGGAGGAAGGCTTCTCCGGGGATCTGCGAAAAGTTTGCCGTCGACCGGCGTTTCCCGGCCTCGAGTACCACTACTTTGATTCCCCTGCGGGTCAGCTCGTGCGCCAGCGTCCCGCCCCCGGCGCCGGATCCAATGATGACCACCGCGCTTTCGTCTTGAAACTCAATGCGGGCCATGTCTCTCCTCTCCACTCGTTACGCGCCAGTCGGCGGCGGACCACTGTCCTCGGCCGGTACTTCTGGCAACCAGCGCAGGTCATTGAATCCGCGGAAAAGATAACCGCCTTTGGAGAACGCTTCGCCTTCATATCCGAAGTAGGCATACGCGATGGAGCTGGAGTAAA
>WNGJ01008124.1_pt1 | contig 11186 bp, 13 predicted proteins | sample 5400611 | NCBI WGS metagenome assembly WNGJ01 (sample SAMN13153375, study PRJNA577476) | soil metagenome | isolation source: 40 cm soil or saprolite under Garry oak tree replicate 1 | place: USA:California | collected 2016-06-15 | reverse complement strand
ACATGACTGCGACGGAGGTCCTCAAGGAGCACAGCGACGACCTGCACAAGCTCTCGCTGATCCTGATCGAGCGCGAGACGATCGACAAGGACCAGTTCGAGCGTCTGCTCGCCGGCGAGGACGAGGAATCGGTCTTCGCGGAGAAGGCCCCCGCCGCCAAGCCGGAGCCCGAGCCCGAGGGCGAGAAGAAGCGCAAGCCCGAGCCGAAGACCCGGCCGTTCCCGATCCCCGGGGCGACCATGCAGCCTCCGCCGCCCGAAGGCGCCAAAGGCTAACGACGCCGCGAAAGTCCGGCTCGCTTTCGCGAGCCATGCTGACTTTCGCGCGGGTTTGACTCGGAACCGTTTGAGCCGCGACGGGCAGAGCCCGCCGCCGGCGCGTGACTGCTCGCTGGCGCGCCCAGCTATACCCAGAGGGGGTATACTGGCAGGGGCGTGACCGCTGCAACGCGATACCCCAGCCGCATCGAGCTCGAGATCGGCGGCATGACTTGCGCCTCGTGCGCTGCGCGGGTGGAGAAGAAGCTCAACAAGCTCGACGGCGTCGTTCTGGCGAACGTCAACTACGCGACGGAGCTTGCGTCGGTTGCGTACGACTCCAGTCACCTGCGTCTGCCGGATCTCGTGCACACGGTGGAGGCCGCGGGGTACACCGCCGCGCTCTCATCTGACACCGACGCGAAGGCGGATCTTGTCCGGCCGCTGCGGACTCGCCTGGTCGTCTCGCTGGCGCTGACTTTTCCGCTGCTGTTGCTCGCGATGGTGCCGCCTCTGCAGTTCGGCGGCTGGGAATGGGCCGCGCTCGCGCTCGCGACGCCGATCGTGCTGTGGGCCGGGCTGCCGTTTCATCGCGCCGCCGTGTCGAACGCGCGTCACTTCGCCGCGACGATGGACACCCTCGTGTCGCTGGGGACGCTGGCCGCGTGGGGCTGGTCGGCGGTCGTTCTCGTGGCGGGCTTGAACGCCGACGTCTACTTCGAAGTCGCCGGCGTCACCACGACGCTGATCCTGCTCGGACGCTTTCTCGAGGCGCGGGCCCGTAGACGTTCCGGTGCCGCGATTCGCGCGCTACTCGAGCTCGGCGCCAAGGAGGCGCGCGTCCTGCGAGACGGCGCTGAGGTGCTCGTGCCCGCCGATCAATTGCAGATCGGCGATGCGTTCGTCGTCCGGCCAGGTGAGAAGATCGCGACTGACGGCATCGTCGTCGAAGGTGATTCCGCGGTCGACCAGTCGATGCTGACCGGCGAGTCGGTCCCGGTCGACGTCGAGGTCGGCGCAGAGGTTGCCGGCGCGACAATCAACACATACGGCCGGCTCGTTGTCCGTGCGTCCAGGGTCGGCGCCGAGACGGCGCTCGCGCAGATCGCCCGCATCGTCGCGGAAGCACAGGCCGGTAAGGCGCCGATCCAACGGCTGGTCGACCGCATCTCCGGCATCTTCGTTCCGGTCGTGCTGATCATCGCCCTCGGCACGCTCGGCGGCTGGCTCGCGCTTGCCGGAAACGTCGGCGATGCTTTCACCGCGTCCGTCGCCGTGCTGATCATCGCCTGCCCGTGTGCTCTCGGGCTGGCGACGCCGACGGCTCTGATGGTCGGGACCGGGCGTGGGGCGCAGCTCGGGATCTTGATCAAGGGACCTGAAGTCCTCGAGCAGACGCGGCGTGTCGGGACTGTCGTCCTCGACAAGACGGGCACCGTCACGGCAGGGACGATGGTGCTTGTCGAAGTCGCGCCGCTCAACGGCACGACGCGAATGGACGTCCTTCGTCTTGCTGGAGCAGTCGAGGCGGCGAGCGAGCACCCGATTGCTCGCGCGATCGTGGACGCCGCGCGCGCGGAGGTAGGGACTTTGCCGCCTGTGACCAGTTTCCGGAACGTTCCCGGCGTCGGCGTGAACGGCGTCGTCGAGGGACAGAACGTCGAAGTGGCCCGCCGGAGCGGAGCGGTCACGGTTTCATGGGGTGGCCAGCCGCGGGCAAGGCTTGTCGTGCGCGACACGCTCAAGCCGACGAGCCGCGAAGCCGTGCGTCAGTTGGAGGAGCTCGGGCTGAAGCCGGTGCTCCTCACCGGTGACGACGAGACCACCGCACGCCGAATCGCGGACGAGGTCGGGATCGAGCGCATGATCGCCGGGGTGCTGCCGCCCGAGAAGGTGGCTGAGGTACGTCGCCTGCAGGCCGCGGGCGAGGTCGTCGCGATGGTCGGCGACGGCGTCAACGACGCGCCTGCGCTCGCTCAGGCCGACCTCGGAATTGCGATCGGCACCGGCACGGACGTCGCGATCGAGGCATCCGATCTGACGCTCCTCTCCGGCGATCTGCTCGGCGCGGCGGATGCAATCCGGCTGGCGCGCCGAACGCTGCGCACGATCAAAGGGAATCTCTTCTGGGCCTTCGCCTACAACGTCGCCGCGATCCCGCTTGCGGTCGCGGGTTATCTCAATCCGATCGTCGCTGCCGCCGCGATGGCGTTCTCGAGCGTGTTCGTCGTGACGAACTCCCTGCGGCTGCGACGCTTCCACAGCCCCCGGGAGGCACGATGAAACACGGCTACGACAAAGAGGTGTTGGTCAAGCGCCTGCACCGGATCGAAGGTCAGGTGCGCGGCATCGAAGGGATGGTCGAGGACGACCGCTACTGCATCGACATCCTCACGCAGGTCGCAGCTGTGAACACGGCGCTCGAGAGCCTTGCCTTCAAGATACTCGACGATCACGTCAACCACTGTGTGACCGACGCGCTCGCTTCTGGAGATCCCGTGGAAGCGGCCGCCAAGAGCAAGGAGCTCATGGAGGCCGTCCAGCGTTTTGCACGCACACGTTGAGGAGGATCTGAACCGCGCCGCCTGTTCCGCGGCTATCCGGTCGGTTCAGCTATCGGTGAAAGTATCCAGTGGTGTCAAACGAGCGCCCGCCGATCGAGGAACGATTTGCCCGTCCCTCCGTGATGGGAGTCCTCAACGTCACTCCCGACTCCTTCTCGGACGGCGGCGTCCATCTCCAGCCCGGGGCCGCCGCTACGGCCGGGTGGCGGATGCTCGACGACGGCGCCGCGATCGTGGACGTGGGCGGTGAATCGACACGCCCTGGCTCGGAGGGAGTCCCCCTCCAGGAGGAGCTCCGCCGCGTCGTCCCTGTCCTCGAATCGCTGCACGGCGCGCCGATCTCGATCGATACCGCGAAGGCCGAGGTGGCCCGCCGAGCGCTCGAGCTCGATGCCGAGCTCGTCAACGACGTCACCGCGCTCAGAGGGGATCCGGATCTCGCGGAAGTCGTGGCAGAGTCCGGCGCCTACCTCTGCCTCATGCACATGCGGGGCGAGCCGCGGACGATGCAGCAGAACCCGACCTACGACGACGTCGCCTCCGAGGTCGCGGCTTTCCTCGAGGAGCGGCTCCGCTTCGCGGTCGCTGAGGGGATCAGAGAGGATCGAGTAGCTCTCGACCCGGGAATCGGCTTCGGCAAGACCGTCCAGCAGAACTTCGAGCTCGTCAGGCGGCTCGACGTCCTCACCGCGCTCGGCCGCCCCGTGCTCGTCGGATTCTCGCGGAAGAGCTCACTCGGCCGGATCCTCGGCGACCCGACGGCCACCACCGGCTCGCTAGCAGCCAGCATCGCCGGGGCGGTCGCGGCCTACGAGCGCGGCGCGACGATCCTCCGCGCCCACGACGTGCGCGAGCACGTCGAGGCGCTGACGGTAGCGGCCGCGGTGACCGGATGATCGTCGAGGTGCACGGTCTCGAGCTCTTCGGCCGACACGGAGTCGGCGACGACGAGCGTCGCGACGGCCAGACGTTCCTCGTCGACGTAACGCTCGACATCGCAGAGCCGAAGGAGGATGAGATCGAGGCGACCATCGACTACCGCTCCGTGCGCGACATCGTCCGCAGCATCAACGATTCCGAGAGCTACCAGCTGCTGGAGACGTTCGCCGCGAAGATTGCCGACGCGCTGAACACGGAGCTACGAGTCCAAAGAGTTCGGGTGAGCGTCCGCAAACCCGGGATCGCCTGGGCGGAATGGACGGGCGTTACTTGCGAGCGACCGTGAGGCGCAGCTTGTACTCGGCTAGGCGGACGGCCGGGCGAACCTCCGCGTACAGGTACGAGCCCTTGCCCTTGTTCACATACGTTGCGACGCCGTGCTTCCCGACGGCCAGCGCTCGTTCGCGGGTGGTGCGTTCGAGGAGATGCACGAGGACCGAGCCGGTCACCTGCGCGCGCAGCGTGCGTCCGGCCGGGGCCCACACGCGATAGAGGTCGATCGGATCTTCGCTGCGATCGACCCGCGCCGAGATCGACCCAGTCGCACGTCCGGGCGCCGTCAGCGGCGGCGTGCCGTCCGCGAACAGACCGTGCGGCTCGATCTGACGCGGTTTCTCGTTCGGCTCCTGCGGGTCAGGCGGAGGTGCCTTGAACTTGAGCGCGGCCGGGAGGTTCAGCAGCCCGTAGCCTGAGGCGTTGTCGAACCCGGGCGCGGCGATGTCCGTAGCCGACCGGCGCATCACCTCGAACAGCTGTGTGTTGTCGAGCTCGGGTCGCGCCGTCCACACCCAGGCGGCAGCGCCGGCAACCAGCGGCGACGCGAAGCTCGTGCCCGACGCGTCGATGCTGTACCCGGAGGGGTTTTGAGACATTGGCTCCGCGACCGGGATGCGAACCCCGGGGGCGGCCAGGTCGACGGTCGGCGAGATCGTCGAGAAGGACGCGATGTGTCCCGCCTCGTTCGTGGCCCCGACGGTGAGAACGTGCGGATAGAACGCGGGAAAATTCGGCGGATTGCCGCTGAGCGCGTCGTTGCCCGCCGCCGCCACGACGAGTGACCCCGAGCGGAACGCGAACCGGATCGCGTCGTCGAGCAGCGGGTCGTCGTCCTCACCGCCGAAGCTGAGATTGATCACGCCGGGCCCACGCCGCGCCGCCTCGTAGATCCCGGCGATCGCAGCACCCTCGTTGAGGGAGCCGAACGGGCTCGCGTCCCACACGCGGAGGACGGCGTCGGGGTAGATCCCGACGATCCCGACGCCGTTGTTCGGCGCGGCGATGACGGAGCTCACCTCGGTTCCGTGGTCCTCGTCCACGTCGGTCGTCGTCTGTGCGTTGAGCGCGGTCGTATTCGGGCGGGTGGCGAACTCGGGGTGGGTGAGATCGACGCCGGAGTCGACGACGGTCACGGGCTTCCCTGCGCCGGGTGACTCGACCTGGTCGGACCCGATGGCCGCGCGCCACCACTGCAGCGGGACAAGTGGGTCGGTCGCTTGAAGCTGTGCTGCGGCAAGGGTCTGAAAGAGCCGATCCGGCTCACTGACGCGGACGATTCCGGCCCGGCGGAGATCTGCGGTCGCATACGAGGGCACTCGCCAGATCCGCAGTTCGTGCGCGAGCTCCGTTCCGCCGGCGGCGCGGGCCAGTTGTGCACCCCTGTGGGCGTGCGCCCAGTTCAGCTCGACGAGGTCCGCCCGGGCCGGAGCAGCCGCCACGAAGAACAGGGCGAGGGCGATCAGGAGCCTGGGCGCCACGTGCACTCAGAGTAGTCGCGATTACCATGGACCGGGCATGGTCCGTGCCTTCGTAGGCCTGGGATCCAATCTCGGTGAGAGAAGGGAGACGCTACGGGCCGCCATCGGCCGACTGCGTGGCCTCCCCGAGGTCGAGGTCAAAGGCGTCTCGAGCTTCCGCGACACCGAGCCGCTCGACTATCTCGACCAACCGCGTTTCCTCAACGGAGCCGTCGAGCTCGAGACCGAGCTGTCTGCCAGGGCGCTTCTCGGCGCCTTGCTCGAGCTGGAGCGCGCCTTTGGGCGAGACCGCAGCAAGGCGCCGCCGCAGGGCCCGCGCACGCTCGACCTCGACCTCCTGCTCTACGGCGACGCGACCATCGACGAGCCGCTCCTGAAGGTGCCGCACCCGCGCCTGCACGAGCGGCGGTTCGTGCTCGAGCCGCTCGCTGAGCTGGATCCCGACCTCGAAGTACCGGGCCAGGGGTCGGTTCAGGCCCTACTCGCAAAGCTAGACTCATCCGGATGAGTCACCTCGACGAGCTCGACGAGTTCGAGGCCGAGCTCGAGCTACAGCTGAAGAAGGAGTACACCGCCGTCTTCGGCCTGTTTCGCTACTGCGTCCTCACCCAGGACGCTACCTACCTCTGCAACAAGCTCGACCTCGCGCAGATCTCGCAGCCGAACTACCCCTTCTTCCACCTGAAGATGGAGGACGTCTGGGTCTGGGACAAGAATAGGCCGACCCGGATCATCCCCCGCGCGGAGGTCTGGACCTCGAGCGACGTCACGGTCGAGGAGCTCAGAACCGAGGGTGACGAGCCGAGCCTCACCGCAGAAGCGCTCGCCGAGAAGATCGGCGAGTCGCTGTCCACGGACGACGACCTCTAGGTACACGTGCTGCTAGCGGTCGACGTCGGGAATACCCAGACGGTGTTCGGGCTGTTCGACGGCTCCGATCTCGCCGAGCACTGGCGCATCGCGACGGAGCGTCACCGGAGTGGGGACGAACTGGGCGCGCAGTACAAGGGCTTCCTCGATCTGGGCCGGGTGGACGGGATCTCCCTGGCCTCGACCGTGCCGCAGCTCAGCCGCTCGTACCACGAGTTCGCCGGGCGCTACACCGGCGCCGAGCTACTCGAGCTCGGACCGGGCGTCAAGACCGGCATCGTCGTGCGGTACGACGAGCCACGCGAGGTCGGCCCCGACCGGGTTGCAAACGCCGTCGCCGCAGCCGACCGCTACGGGCCGCCGTGCATCGTCGTCGACTTCGGGACGTCGACGAACTTCGACGTCGTGTCGGCAGATGGGGAGTACGTCGGCGGCGTGCTGGCGCCCGGGATCGAGATCTCGATGGACGCGCTCTTCGAGCGCGCAGCGCGTCTTCGCAAGGTCGATTTCGTCGAGCCGCCGAGCGTGATCGGGAAGACGACAGTCGCAGCCCTGCAGTCGGGCGTCGTCTACGGCTTCGCCGGCCAAGTGGACGGGATCGTCACCGCCATCCGTGGGGAGCTTGGCAGCGACGCGCGGGCCATCGCCACGGGCGGCCTCGCCGAGCTGATCTATCCGCATGCGAGCACGATCGAGCGCGTCGACCCGTTCCTGACCTTGGAAGGGTTGCGGCTCGTGTGGGAGCGGAACCGTTGATCGAGTAGCGACGAGATCCCTACAGGCGGGTGTCTGACACCTGGACGTGGCCTTCGCGGACAAAGGCGCGAAACGCGGCTCGCGCCGCCGCAGGACGTGTTCCGAAGAGGCCGAGCACGCGGTCGACCGAGAGGAACGGATGCGCGAGCTCCGTGCCCGCACAAGCGTGGTAGCTGCTCCACGGCCAGTCCGCCGGAGACCGGCAGAGGCCGGCACGCACGGGGTTCAGGACGATGTACCGGATGGCTTCCATCAGGTGCGCGTCATCCTCGATCGGGTCGGAGTAGAAGCGGTTCCTGACGAGATGTCCGGTGCGGCCGTATCGCTTGTTGGTTCGCACGGAGTAACCGGTGTTGAGCGTTTGCATCCCACGAGAGAGGCCGCCGTGCGGAGTCTGCACCAGGAAGTGAAAGTGATTGCCCATCAGGACGTACGTCCAGCCGACCCAGCGGTACTTGACGGCGACTTTCGCGAATAGACGCAGCCACTCCATACGATCGACGTCGTCCCGAAACATCATCTCCCCGTTGTTCCCGCGGGAGCCGATGTTGTAGATGCCGTCGGGTTCTTCGAAGCGGAGCTTGCGAGCCACGACTCGACCGTAGCCGCACGAAGTCGCTCACTCAGCGCGCGGCACAGCCTCATCACACTTACGGCACAGAACGGCGACGGTGTCTGACACCATGCCTGTGCGAAACAGTCACGCCCCGAACGACGATGTTCGAGTAGGACTAGCCTCCGCCGTAGATCGAGATCGGCATCGAGTCCAGCAGGATCTCGTCCGCCGGATCCGGCACCTCGGCCTCGAGGCGCTCGACGATCTCGGCCGCGCCCGGCGCGGCTGCGAACATCCGCGTTACGACCTCGTCCGTGGTCTCGAGCTGCACCACTTCCTGCTTGAAGGGCTTCGGGAACCGGCTCCTCCCCAGATACCAGCCGTAGAACTTCTTCAGGAATCCGCCGGCGCGATGCTCCCCGAGCTCGCGCACCGTTTCGCGGATGAACAGGATCAGCTCCGCCGCGACCTCCTCGCGCGACGGCTCGGCCACGTCGCCGTCGAGGATCTCGCGGAGCGTCCACGGATTGCCCTGCGCACCCCGTCCGACCATGACGGCCGCGGCTCCGGTGGTCGCGAGCACGCTCTGCGCACGGGCACGCGACGTGACGTCCCCGGATGCGATCACCGGGACGTCGACGAGCTCGACGAGCTCCGCAGTCAACGCGTGATCGGCGGTGCCGGTGTACATCTGCCTGGCCGAACGGGGATGCAAAGTCAGTGTCGCGGCTCCCGCCGCGACCAACTGTGGGCCGACGGCCAGACACGCACGCGATCCGTCCTCCAGGCCGCGACGCATCTTCACCGACACGGGGACGTCGACCGCCTCCGCCACCGCGGCCACGATGGTGGATGCCCGGTCGGGATCCTCGAGCAAGGTCGCGCCGGCCCCGGTCTTCGTCACCTTCCGGACTGGGCATCCGAAGTTGATGTCCACGATGTCCGCGCCCGCCGCGACGACCATCCGCGCGGCCTCCGCCATCACGCCGGGATCGGCTCCGAAGATCTGGATCGCCAGAGGGTGCTCGTCCCGGCCGACGCGCAAATAGCCCAAAGTCCGCTCGTTTCGATGCTCCAACCCGGCGCAGCTGACCATCTCCGAGCACACCAGCCCCGCCCCGTAGCGTCGTCCTTGACGGCGAAAGGCCTGCACAGAGACACCGGCCATGGGTGCCAGAACGAGGCGGGTCGGGATCTCGACCTCACCGATCCACCAGGACTCCCGAAGATCTACCTGCACAGAGCGGGAAATAGTACCCCAGGCCCTGTTGACGACCCTCCCGGGTGTAGCTACTATTCCCGCCCGCGACGGCGCCCTTGCGCCGCGCTTTTTTCATAAGAAGGGGTGCGTAAGCAGTGAAGGAAGTCATCCTCACAGCCGAGGGTTACGAGAAGCTCAAGCGCGAGATCGAGGAGCTCTCGACGACAAGACGCCGCGAAGTGGCCGAGCGGATTCGCATCGCGCGGGAGTTCGGCGACATCGCGGAGAACGCGGAGTACGACGACGCCAAGAACGAGCAGATGCTGCTCGAGCACCGCATCGCGACGCTCGAGGAGCGCATGCGCGACGCGCGCGTCATCTCGAAGAAGGACATCGCCAAGGACGTCGTCTCGGTCGGCTCGAAGGTGAAGCTCCGCGACGTCGCCGCCAAGGAGACGATCGAGTACTACATCGTCGGCTCGGCCGAAGCGAACCCGGCGGAGAACAAGCTCTCCAACGAATCTCCGGTCGGCAAGGCGATCATCGGGAAGAAGAAGGGCGAGACCGTCGAAGTCGCCGCTCCACGTGGGAAGATGAAGTTCAAGATCATGGAGATCAAAGCAGCGTAAGCCGGTCGCTCGTCCTCTGCTATCACGCCGTCTCCCCGAGCTGGGAGCACCGGCTCTGCATTCCCCCGGATCTTCTGCTGCGACAGGTCCGGGCGCTGTCGCGCTTCTGGACGGTGCACGCCACTTTCGACGACGCGTTTCGAAACGCGGCGACGGTCTTTCCGGCGCTCGAGCGGCTCGGCGTGACCATCCAGATCTTCGTCTGCACGAGGTACGCGCGCGCCGGCGCTCCGCTGAGCGTCCCCGAACTCGTCGGCGACGATCCGGTTCAGCTTGCGACGATGAGCTGGGACGAGTTGCGCGAGCACGCCGATCGCGGCGTCCGAATCGGCTCGCACGCGGTGTCACACCCGCATCTGACCCGCCTCTCGGACGCCGAGCTACAGGGCGAGCTGCGGGACTCGAAAGGGGAGATCGAAGCAGAGCTCGGCAGACGATGCCGCGAGCTCGCCTATCCGTACGGCGAGCAGGACGAGCGTGTCCGCGCCGCCGTGCGCGGGGCCGGATACGAGCGCGCTTATGCGCTCCGAGGCCGGAAGGACGACCCCTACGCCCTTCCCAGGGCCGATCTCTATCGTAGGCATACAGTTCCCAGGGCACTGATTCGCGCTCTGATGACGTGATCGATCTGCACTCCCACATCCTCCCGGGGCTCGACGACGGGGCCGTCGATCTCGCCGACGCGTTGGAGATCGCGCGCGCAGCCGCGGCAGACGGGATCACCGCCATCGCCGCGACCCCGCACGTCCGCGAGGATTACCCGACGACGGCCGACGCGATGGAGAGCGGCGTGCGATACCTCCGCGCCGCGCTGGAGCGTGAAGGCATCGGAATCGAGCTCCTGCCCGGCGGCGAGGTCTCGCTCGAGCAACTCGACCGCCTCTCACACGACGAGCTGCGCCGGTTCGGGCTCGCCGGGAATTCGAACTTCCTCTTGATCGAGACTCCCTATTGGGATTTCCCGCCGCCGCTCGGCGAGGTCGTCGGCCGGGTCCGCTCGTTCGGCATGAACCCGGTCATCGCACATCCGGAACGGAACCCGGCGATCCAGGCCGACCTCGGGAAGGTGGCGGCCCTTGTCGATGCAGGTGCGCTCATCCAGGTCACTGCGGCCTCACTCGACGGCCGGCTCGGCTCGCGCACACGAGCCAGCGCGCGCAAGCTGGTGGATGCCGGGCTCGTGCATCTGGTCGGCAGCGACGCACACACCGCAGGTATCCGGGACGCCGGCCTATCCGGAGCCTGCAAGGTGATCGGCAATGAGCCGCTCGCTCGGTGGCTGACAGAGTCGGTCCCGGCGGCGATCGTGCGTAACGAACCACTGCCTCCAAGGCCCACGCCTACGAGGCGGCCGGGGCTCTTGGCGCGCCTGCTCGGCGGTTAGGCTCTCGCGGGTGCTACCGAAACGGTTCCCCGACCGGGAAGAGATCGCCACGGTCCGAACCGAGGCGGCAGAGCTCGAACCCGGTGTGGAGGGCGGCCACGAGCATCGCCTCGCAGGTCGCATTCTCGCCCGCCGCGACATGGGGAAGCTGATGTTCCTCGATCTCGTTGACCGCAGCGGCCGGATCCAGCTCCTCATTCGTCCGGATGAGCTCGGTGGCGTCACCGTCGACCTCGGCGACATCGTCGGCGTCAGCGGCGTCGCAACGAAGACGAA
>WNGJ01008123.1_pt1 | contig 11186 bp, 6 predicted proteins | sample 5400611 | NCBI WGS metagenome assembly WNGJ01 (sample SAMN13153375, study PRJNA577476) | soil metagenome | isolation source: 40 cm soil or saprolite under Garry oak tree replicate 1 | place: USA:California | collected 2016-06-15 | reverse complement strand
CCTCGTTGAGGAGGTGATTTTCCAGAATCTCCCGCTCTCGCGCCGACAACAGCGCGGTCCGCTGCTCCACCTCCGCCGCCAGCGCCTCGGCCAGCCCTGGCAGATCGTGGCTACGGCCCTGGAAGACCACGTCGATTACGATGACGCCCTCGCTCAGCGTCAGCCCCGCCGAGTGTCCATGCCTGGCCATCGCGTCCGCCAGCAGCTTGTGCTCCTCGGTCACCCGCTTCTGGATCCGGTCCCACGGCCCGTCCGCGTCGTCCACGGAGTCGAGTTCGGCGTTGACGGCGCGAGCCAGGACCACCGTCGGCGTCGCCGCCCATGGGTGCTCGACGTCGGGGATTTCCTGCGACGTTACCGCGACCCGCAGCAGCCCGGTGGCGGCGAACGCCCGGAACTCGCGCACCGCGTCGTCCCGCTGCCGCATGGCATTCTCGACGTCCGTCCGCAGCCGTCCGCGTTGCCCGTCCGCCCTGCCGCTCGCCCCGATCGCGTCCCGTTCCCGGTCGCGGGCGGCCCCATGTGCCGCTTTGTTCCGGCCCAGGGCATCGGTCACTCCGGCCAGCCGCTGCTGCAGTTCCTCGACCGCCGTGCCGACGGTGGCTAGCAGCTCCTGGTACGTCGTCGCCGCCGCGCCGGCCGCCTCCCGCTCCTCGGCGGCCCGCTCGCTCGCCTCCAGTAGCAGCTGACGGCTGCCGGCGAAGTCGCTCTCGGCGTCGGCCGCAGCGCGGATCGCGGCGTGCGCCGCCTCGGCGGCCGGCCAGAGAGCGGCGAGCGCCACCCGGTAGGCGCCCAGCCCGTCTCGCACCGCGGCAAGATCCCCCGTATCCGCGGGCAGGCTCACATCGACCGCGAATTCCACCGCCCGTACCTGTGCGGCCGCCAGTTCCCCCTGCCGCTGCTGGAGCTGCGTAACGGCCTGGGCATGATCGATGCGCGCCTGCGCGAGTTGTTCGCGCCGCTCGGCGGCTTTGGTGTGCGCCTCGCGGACCCCGTCATCCGGCGGCACACTGCGGTGCTCGTCCGCGAGGCGATTCTGCCGCGCTGCTATCTCCGCCAGGTCCGCGTCGAGCCCCTCGATCACCGCACGCTCAGCCTCGAGCTCCCGCTCGAGCTGCTCGATCCGCGTCCGCCGCGCAGCCTCCCGCGCCCCCTCGCCGATGTAGCCGGCCTGGTCCTTGCGCCAGGCGCCGCTCAGCACCCCGTTAGACCACCGCCCGTCCGTGGTCACCCAGGCCGCGCCGCCGCCGGCGGTCCCGGGCTCACGTCCGATAGCACTCAGAACGGATGCGACTGATACTTCATCCAACGCCGCGGCCTGGGGATCGGCCTGGTGGATCGCGGGCACCAGCAGGCTGGCGCACGAGTCCCCGGCCACGGGGGCAAGCCCGGACACCACGACCACGTCCCCGTCGACGAGGTTCCCGTCGGGCGTCACCCACGCGTCGAGGATCCCCGCCGCCTCGAGCGCGGCCTCCACGCCGGCCCGCTCGTCGTCGGCCAGGCCCGGCGCAAAATCGGTCACCCTCCACAGCGGCGCGCCGGGACGACCGTCGCGGATCCCTGGTGCCCGCGTAGGCGGAACCGGCGGGGCGTCGTGGCCGCCCGCGCGCAGCTGGCCGATCTGCTCCGTCAGCTCGCCCGCTCGTGTCACATGCCGGGTCCGCTGACTGCCGAATTCCCCGGCCAGTTGGCCAAGTTCGGCACCGGTCACGCGGACGGCGTCGTCGATGATCGCAGCCGCGGGATTCGTGCCCTCACCGGTGAGGCCCCAGGATTCCAGCCTGGCGATGAGCTCGTCGGGATCGGCCACCCGCAGCTCGGCCAGGCCGCTCAGGTACGAGCGGTAGCCGTCCAGGATCAGCCGCATCCGTTCCTCTACCGCCAGGTCCGCGGTCGTGACCCGGTCCGCCGCGGCCTGAACCTCAGCCGAGCGCCTGTTTTCGGCTTCCTGCGCGGCTTGTAGCTGCCCGCGCGCTCCGGCGACGTCGGCGAGCAGCCGCTCTAGCTGCGCGATAGCCCGCGCCTGCCGGTCGGCGATGGCCTGGGCGTCCCGTCTGGCCTGGGCGAGGATGTCGGCCGCGGGCGCCTCGGGGGCATCGAGGTAAGCAGCGACCGCGCGGTGCCCGCCGCCGGCCTGGTCGGCTGGCGGGAAGGCATCCAGGCCGCCGCTTTCGCGGTTCGGGCCGTCGAGTGCCGCGACCGCTGCCTGGTGCTGCTGGGCACAGCCTGCGTCGGCGGCCGTGGTCGCGGCCTCGCGCAGCGCCTCGGCGAGCTTGTCTCGTCCGGTGCCGGCCCGATGCGCGGTTTGGGCCGCCTTATCGGCGTGCCGCCTGACCTGGCCGGCGTGCCGGTCCCGGTCAGCCTCTTGGACCTGCGCCGCTTTCTCCTTGCGGTCGGCGTCCTGGCGGAGCTGCTCGAGCCGCTCAGCGTCGCGCATCGCGGGATCGGCCTGAAGCGCGCCTTGGCGCGCTTCCAGTTCGGTCCGCTGTTCCTCCAGTTGCGTCAGCTCGCACTGCGCCTCGTCCAGCTGCTGCTGAGCGGCGGTGAAGGCCTCCTCGGCGGTGGCGAGGTCCCGGCCGAGTCCTTCGTAGCGGCTCTGCGTTAGCCTCGGCCCGGCGGCCTTACGCTTGGCCGCCACCTTCGCGTACCGGCGGTAGTGGCCCAGGAACGCGGTCGCCGCCTCCTGAGCCTCGGCGAGGGAGCGCAGGGCGTCGCGCTCGTCATCCAGACCGCGGAACGCCTCGGCAACGGTCGTCACGAGGCCGGGGCTGAGCGGGGGCAGCGCCTCGGTGAGCGCCCTAGACAGCAGCTTCTCGTCCGGCTTCTTAGACAGCTGCGGCTGGCGCAGCTGGACTAGCAGGTTGACCAGGGCCTCGTAGCGGTGCGGGCCGAGGCCGAACAGGTGCTCGTCCACGGCTCGGCGGTAGTCCGCTGCCCGGTCATACACGAACCCGTGCTGGCCGATCTGCTCCCGCAGCTTCTCCCGGGTGAGCGGGACGCGGCTGCCGGGCAGCAACTCCAGCTCGGCACCCGGGCGCTGGCTGGTGACGAAGAACCAGTGCCGTGCGATTCCGCGCCCGGTGACGGCCTTCAGCCCGCAGCCGATCGTGCGAAACTCCTCAGTGCCGTCAGCGCTCCTGCGGCCGAACTCCAGCCAGGTGTAGCCGAGGCGCTCCGGGCTGGGGTGCCTGCCGCCGAGCAGCAGGTTCCACTCCATCCGCTTCTGCCGGTCGCCGTCCGGCTCCACCCGGTGCGGCGCGAGGTCGCCGTCGAGCAGGAATGGCAGCGTGAGGGCGAGCACCTTGGACTTGCCGGTTCCGTTGTTGCCGCGCAGGAGCAGGCGGCCGTCGTGGAACCAGAACTCCTCCTGGTCGTAGTAGAACATGTCGACCAGGCCGGCCCGCAGGGGCTTCCACCGCTCAGAAGATGGTGCTGGCAGCATTGGCCGTCGCCTCTCTAGTCTGGGCCTTCGTCGTCTGGCTCGTTCCGCTCTTGCTCCTGGGCGGGCTGCCGGGCTCGCGGATGGTGGGCTCGGCGAGGGCGAAGCGGGCGATGGCCGGGCGGCTGCCGATCACGCTGCCGGTGCCGTCGCGCGTGGCCTCGTTTTCCACCTCGATGAGGCGCAGGGCGGTGAGCTTGTCCAGCGCGATCCCGAGCAGTTCGATCTCCGCGCCGGGATCGGTGACGCCCTTGCGCCAGTAGCTCGCGTGCGCCTGCGCCGCCTGCCGGACGAACGCGAGCAGCTCGGCCTGCGGCGCCCGCGCCCTGCCTGCCAGGTGCTCGGCGACCAGCAGTGTGACGTGTCCGTCGGTGCGCTGCTCGGGCATCCGCACGTCGGTGAGCTCGTCGTCCGGGTCGACCATGGCGATGCCCTCGGCGCGTAGCTCCGGCAGCAGCCCGGTGGCCTCGCTGATCCGCCCGGTGATGTTGTGTCGCTGGGCGATCAGGTAGGCACGTTCGTCTTCGGCCAGCTCGTCGTAGTAAACGACCGGGTCATCGAGCAGCCGCCGGGTGAGCATTCTGCGCAGCGCCTGGTTGCGCAGTTCGTCGGTCTCAGCAACCGGCTCGGCGGTCAGTTCCGCGAGCGTTGCCTCGAATCCGCGGGCGCTGATGGTCGACGGGCCCCTGCTGCCGGTGAGCAGCAGGGCGAGTACCGGCCGGTGTAGGTCGTACAGCACGTCGGCGCGGGCCGACAGGTACGCGTCCTCGTCTCCGGCGACCCGGCTGAGCACGCCCCAGGCGAGCAGCAGCCGGACCACGGCCACGAGGTCGGCACGGTCGCTCCTGCTGTCCAGGGTCAGCGTGAACCCGGTAGCCGCCAGGCCGGGTTCGGCGGCGGCGGTGAGCACATCGTCGGCGAGGCTGCCGAGCGTGGTCTGCGCGTCGGCGCGGGCAAGCGCGGACAGGGCCAGGCAGAGAGTGACGTACCGGCGGCGGCTGAACGGCTCCCTGTTGTGTCCGCGAGCGGGATGGGTAGCGTCGGAAGCCAGCGGGGCGGTCTTGAACAGCCGGGCCGTCTCCGCGTCGGCAACCAGTCGCCAGCCGGTCTCCCTGCGCAGCCAGCCGCTGAGCGTCGGCAGGTGCCGCCGGACAAGTAGGAGCGACTCGGCGTCCTCGGCGGCGACAAGCAGCGGCTTGGCGAGCAGGGCGCGGAGGGCGGCCTGGCGCTGCGCCTGTTCCTCGGCGGGGATCACGGCACCAGGTCCGTGATCTCGATGACGTGCTCGGGACCGGTGAGCACCCCATCCTCGGTCTTGATCGCGGCCGTGCCGCCGTCTGGGACCAGGCGCAGCCGCACCTCCAGGCTGCCGTCACTAGTGACAGTCTTCACCTCGGTGTCGCCGGGCGCGCGGGCCGCGAGCGCGTCACCGAGCAGGCTCAAGAAGAGGCGGAACGCCCTCGGGTCGAGCCCGTCCAGATCGGACAGCAGCGCCGGCCCGCTGGTGCGCAGCCGCCGTCGTGCCTCGGTGGTCTGCGCGGCCTCGTGCTCGGCCTGGCGGCGCAGCAGTTCCTTGGCCGCGGAGCGGTCCTTCACCTGAGCGGGCTTGCCACGCCGCTCGTAGCTCCCGGTCTTCCTGAGCTGCGGCGAAATCCGGATCGGCGGGGCCTCGCCCCACGGCGTCCCGGCCGGCACATTTTCCCACTCGTCCGCGGTATCGCCGGTCACGGACAGGTGCCGGGCGGGGGACAGGCCGAACGCCGCCCGCCACAGCCGGTGAGCCGCCGCGTCGTCCGGTGCCTCAGCGAACCACCGGGCGAGCACAGCGAAGTCCGCCGATCTGTCCGACCGGCCTGAACGGCGCTCGTTAAGCAGGCCGACCGTGTCGACGAGCTGTTTGATCGCGGTCACCGCGGCCTGCCGCAGCAGCCTGGCCTGGGATGGATGCCCTGTGTCCCGCGAGGTGAACCAGTCGTCCAGGCCGCGCCACCGGTTTCGCCACGCGTCGAGTGCCTGCTTTTCCGCGTCGGCCAGCGCCGCTGCCGCGTCCGCCCCTTCGGGGGCCGCGTCGGCGGCCTCACGCCTGGCGGCGACCGCCAGCAGTCGCTCGTGACGCGCGGCTTCTAGGTCACCTAGCAGGACCGCGATCTGGGCACCGGAGTTGGCGAGGTCGGCGATGAACCGGTTGATGTAGTCGATCAGCCGTTCCTTGTACGCGATGAAGCCGTCGACGTCTCCGTCGGAGAAGTCGATCGCGCGCCGCAACGCGGACATGAACGCCTGTGCGTTATCCGCCAGTGAAGAAAACCGCTCCGCCACGGATAGCAGCAGCAGGTGAATCTTGGCCGGATCGGGATCACTCTCCTTGCCCAGCGCGAGCAGCGCCTGGAGCTGGCCGGCGATGTCGGCTAGGGCAACCGACTGGAGCTGGCCCCGTCGGCCGATCGCCTCCTCGTAGAACGAGATCGCCTGCTCGGCCGCGTGCCCTTCGGCCGTGAGCTGGTACAGCGACCGCTTACGGTGAAAGTCCTCCACCGTGGTGACGCGGCTGGTGTCGACGTCAGCCCGCAGGTTGCCCCACTTGACCAGCTGCTCCAGCGCCTCAGTCAGCTGGTCATCGGCATCGACCCGCAGCTCTGCGGCAACTTCCTCCGGGCGCAGATGCACAATGAAACGCTCCTTCGCCCGCGCAAAGACCCGAAGCAAGCGTCGGTAATGTTCGGAGTGCGGAACACCGAGATGAGTGAAAGGCTGCGCCGCCACGGGAACGTCGCCCTGCGGCTTCTCCGGCCCGCGCGCCGACGAGCGCACTTCATCAGCCACGCGTACATCGTGCCGCATGCCACCGACAAAACGCGTTGGGTTGCGCTACGGCGCGCGGCCAGACCCCCGCGTGATAGCGGACAACCAATCAGACAGCCCGAAGATCACCCCGGCGCGCCCAGGATGGCCAATTCGGCCGCGGTTGCTAGCCGTCAGTCACGGGCAACCCCGAACGCCAGCGGAAGCTCGCCGATGCAGTCGGCCAGGCAGCCCCACACGGCTCTCGGCTTAACAGATAAGTCATCGGGCCGGGAGGTGGCACGAAGCCCAGGTCAGGTGCCATGAAACCTGGCGCGCCCGGCAGGATTCGAACCCGCGACCCGCTGCTTAGAAGGCACGATCGAAGGGTCGCGTGAGGTCGCCTGAAGTCGCTATATGAGGCATCTAGCTGCATCGATAATGGCTGACGATCTCTCGACGTCGCCGGGAAACGGTCAGCGGTGGCTCCCCGCTTGGCTCCCCGGATCTAGCCAGCTTGGCCAATGTTCGAATGAGTGAAAATAGTATCGATCGAGTTCTGTGCCTCCTATAGTTCGCGCGTATGTAACCGATCGATCTACGACGCCGGGCGGGTCTTGCCGCTGGGAGCGGGAGCGATCCGGGTCGGCCGGGCTCAACCGAAATCCGTGGGTGAGCGCGCCGATCTGCTCCGGATACGAGCTCGCGGGCTCAGCCCAGCTCAGCTGCTCACCGCATCCACCCGACAGCAGCCGCTGCCGCTGGTCATCCCGCACCGGTCCCTCGCCGGGCGCGGCGTGCGCATCCACGACGATGTCAGGTGCGGCCAGGGCGACTGGTGCCCCTATACCCAGCCGGGCGGCTCACAGTACGCCGAACCGGTCATAGGCGGCTCGCAGCGTGCTGCCCGCCTCTAGGGCGTCCCGCAGCCCGTGCTCCTTCGACGCCTTGGCCAGTGCCCGGCGGATGGTCTCCTCGGTGAGCTCAGCCGGGACGACGACGACCCCGTCGTCATCGGCCACCACAAGGTCCCCGGGGCGGATCTGCAGACCGCCGACGACAGCGGGCTGCCGCCACGCGGTAACCGCGGCCCGGCCCTTGCAGTCCAGCGGCAGTGTTCCCCGGCACCACACCGGGTAGCCGAGGACGGCTATGCTGCGCGCGTCGCGGCAGTACCCGTCGATCAGGGTGCCGCGGGCGCCGTGGGCGCGCGCCGCCATGGAGAACAGTTCGCCCCAGCAGGCGGCGCGGGCCGATCCGCCCGCGGCCACGAGGACGACTTCTCCCGGCCGGATGTCGTCAAGCGCGCCGATGTCGCCGGCGTAGGGCTCGGCGGGGATCTGGTGGACCTCGGTGACCAGGAATGGGTTGGCGGGGCCTGCGATCACCTCACCGTGCCCGAGCGGGCGGATGGCAGGGTCAAGGGTGTGGTCGCGGTGCCCGAGGTCGTCGAGGATGTCCGATATAACCGCCGCGTACAGCTGGCCCATCACCAGATCCGGCAGTACACCGCTGTCGTCACCGGCGCTCATCCGGCCTCTCCCACCAGGATCTTAAGGTGCCTTTCCGGTTCGTCCCGCAGCAGGGTGAGGCCGCCGGTCACCGCCGCGCCGAGCGGGATGCGGTCGGTGATCAGTGGCGCCGCCTGCACCGCCCCGCGGCCCAGCAGTTGCAGCGCCTCCCGGAAGTCCTCGTCGCAGACGTGTGACAGGGAGCCGATCAGGGATTTCTCGCCGCGGACGAGGTCCATCGGCGCGATCGGCGCCGGTTCGGTGACGATGCCGAGCAGCACTGCCCGCCCGCCGGAGCGCAGCGCCTGCAGCGTGGTCTGGATGGCGTCCGGGGTCCCCGCGCACTCGACGGCAACATCGGCCTCCAGCGCTGGGGCATCGCCGGGCGGCACCGCGCGGTCGGCACCGAGGCCGATGGCGAGGGCCCGGCGCTCTGACAGCGGTTCGGCCACCGTCACGCTGCCAGCTCCGAACGCGGCCGCCGCCTGCACCGCCATCAGCCCGACTGTGCCAGCCCCCACCACCGCGACTCGCTCACCTGGCCGCAGGCCGCCCCGGCGTAGCGCCCGGACGGCCACCGCCAGCGGTTCGGCCAGTGCCGCCTCATCATCGGCCACCGTGTCAGGGACCGGGAGGCACATGCGCGCCGGCGCGTTGCACAGTTCCGCGAGCCCGCCATCGCCATGCAGGCCAAGCGCTCCCAGCGTGGGGCAGCGGGTCACCTCACCACGGCGGCACCAATGACAGCTGCCGCACGAGACGATCGTGTCAACCGCAACCCGCTGACCCGGCGAGGGCCCGGTGACGCCAGCACCGACCGCTACCACCACGCCAGCGAATTCGTGTCCGAGCACGAGCGGCGCTCGCGCTCCAGTGAGCGGATGCGGTACGGACGCCGGGATAAACACCGGCCCGCTCAGCCATTCCTCAAGATCGGTACCACAGATACCGCACCATCTCACCCGGAGCTGCAGCTCGCCCGGTCCCGGCGGCGCAGGCGGCGGCACCTCCTCCACCCGCACGTCACCTCGGGCATGCCACCGTACGGCCAGCATCTCAGCCGCCCCCCTCCGGCCACTGGAGACCGGAAACCTCCGCTACGTTGCGCAGCTCACCCAGGCCGGTTGCCGCGGTGATCAACTCGTCGCCCGCGCGGAGGGCGAAGTCAGGCAGCGAGGCGACGGCTGTCCCGGTGAGCAGCACCACGCTGACTGCCAGAGCGCCACCCAGCCTCGTTGCGATGTCCGTCAGTTGCCTGGTCAGTCGCCCAGCCAAGACGGACAAGATCCAGTGATCACCAACATTATGGCCCGTGAAGGCAGGGCGGGGCAGTTCTCTCTGCTGGGTTGGATTGCCGTTCGGGCGCACGCGCTCAACACAGGAGACCCGCACGCCCAGAATTTTCGGATACGCGCGCGGGTGCCACAGGCGAGTCGATCACTCACTACGATCAGCGCCAAAGACATTCGTACGGCTACTCGGTAACGTCAAGGATCGGCCAATCGGCAAGCCGAAAAGTCCTGGTGCGAGACTGCCTTGGGTCAACCATGGCAGGTGGGACTTACGACCTTGGGTTTCTCTGCTGGCAGCACAGAACGTGCCACCCACGAGACCCCCTCGATGCGAATGAGGTCCCCACCGTCGGCTGATGTTGTTTACTGTGCCCTAATACCTGATAGTTCGCAGAAATCGAACGCTCGGTTCAGGTTCCACGCAGCCATGTCGGCCGTCAATGGCTCCATTTGGCTCCCATTTTTGGTCGGCACCGCATACGGGCCTGTCTCCCGATCGCAGAAAGCCTCCCGAGATGGGCAGGCGAGTGATCAGGAGGCGGCCGCGGCGGGGTGGTGAAGATGGGCGGCCCGGGTGGCGAAGCGCTTGCGGTAGGTGGTGGCGCTGAGCCCGTAGTGGGCCTTAAAGCGCCGGGCGAAGCCGCTCTGGTCGGGCCAGCCGACCGCCCGCCCGATGCTGGTGACCGGCTCGTCGGAGTGCAGGAGCAGGACGGCGGCGTGCTCGGCGCGGAGCTGGCCCAGGTAGGCCATGGGCGGCAGCCCGGTAGCGGCGTTGAATAGCCGGACCAGGTAGCCCGGGGCGAGGTGCAGCTCGGCCGCCAGGCTCTTCAGCGTCCAGTCGCGGGGGAGGTCGGCTTCGAGCAGGCGCATCGCCTGCATAACGGCGGGATGCACCGATCCGGATTCCCCGGACAGCGCGCCTCGCGTCTGCGTGACGGCCTGGCCGAGCTGGCCGAACAGGAGCGATAGGCGCCCGACGATGTCGGGCCGGTGCAGCGCGAGCGGGCGGTGCCGCAGAGCGGCCAGCGCGTCGAGATGAACCAGGCAGTCGCCGAGGACGGACGGCGGCAGGCTGATCGTCAGCACGCCACGGCCGGGAGGAGCGTACGGGCCGTTCCACAGCAGGAACCCGAGTAGCGGGTCCTCACGGGTCCAGGACAGCTCGCGGCGCAGCAGCTCGCTGCTGAAACAGCAGTTGTACACCTCGAACCGCTGGCAGTTCTCGTACCCGTGCCAGACGCCGGGCCGGAGCAGGAGGACGTCGCCCGACTGCATCTGGCGCCGTCCGGCCTGGGAATGGTGGGTAGCCGTGCCGCCGATGGCGAAGGCGATCTCAACGAAGCTGTGGGTGTGCACCGGGCTGTCCCACTCGTGCAGATAGCAGCCCGCGTAGGTCGGCATGGGCTCGGTGAGATGGAAAAGGCCCTGGCTGGTGCCTACCGGAGGGGCTTCGTCCACGTTAACACCGTATTGCCGCAGTCGGCCGAAGTGAATTTCTGACAAGTAACGGTTCATCTCCGCATAGCGGCGACCAGCGGGTACGCCCAGGATCGACGTCATGGACGTAACGTTCATGGGCGCCGAGAACAAGCTGCCCAGGCGCGTGCCGCGGTGGCGCTACCGCTATCGGCCGGTGCTGGCGGTGCTGCTGCTGCCGAGCCTGCTGCTGATCGGCGTGTTCAGTTATTACCCGGCCGTGCGCAGCCTGATCGGCGGCTTCTACCAGTGGAACGGCTTCTCCGCGCCGACCTACGCCGGGATATCCCAGTTCCGGCAGTACATCCAGGCGCCGACCTTCGGGACCGAGGCGAGGAACCTCGGCATCCTGGTCGGCGGCAGCATCCTGATCAGCCTGGTGTCCCAGTTCACCGCGGCGGAGATCGTCATCCACATGCCGCGGCGGGCCGCCGCCGTCGCGAAATACGTGCTCGTCCTGCCGATCGTGCTGCCCCCGCTGATCCTGATCGAGGTCTGGGCCTATCTGCTCCAGCCGGGGTCAGGGCTGGTCGACCGGATCCTCGGCGGGGTCGGGCTGCCGCAGCCGACCTGGTTCAGCGACCCGCACCTAGCGCTGGTCGGGATCCTGCTGGTCGGGTTCCCGTGGATCTCCAACCTGGGGTTCCTGATCTTTCTCGGCGGGCTGCAGAACCTGCCGAGGGA
>WNGJ01008118.1_pt1 | contig 11188 bp, 10 predicted proteins | sample 5400611 | NCBI WGS metagenome assembly WNGJ01 (sample SAMN13153375, study PRJNA577476) | soil metagenome | isolation source: 40 cm soil or saprolite under Garry oak tree replicate 1 | place: USA:California | collected 2016-06-15 | reverse complement strand
AACCAGGAGCAAACACCCTGGTAAATAAGGATGACTTAGATGATGCTGTTGACTTATTAAACCGGCTGCTACCAACTATTATCTGAACTTCTAGCCTGTTGTTCACACAATAGGATTGTCGAGTTTCGTAAAGTCGTACCTACCCATTTATCTATAAGTCTCACAAAGTCGTGCCGATCAACAACTTGTTGAAAAAGTGTGCGGGAAAAGACGGCTCGTTTGTTTGTTGCATTGGTTGAATTTTTCGTGTATACTCGCTTACGGATACTCCGATTTCTGCACCTCTCGTCGTTTTTATGTTGACCTTTCTTAAGCCTCAGCTTTAACGTAAACATGCCTAGTAGAAAGGAAGCAAGTCACAGCAAGGAGGACATCTCATGTCAACCAAAGAGAACAAGGCAATGGATCGTCGTTTCGTGGAGGAAGGCTGGAACCAGGGGAATACAACTGTCTTTGATGAGCTACTTGCCGCCAACTACATCGCTCACGATCCGACCGCGCCTATTCACGGTCCAGAGGAGTTCAAACAATTCTACGCTACCTATCGCACCGCATTCCCTGATACCCATTTAACAAGTGAGGACCAGATCGCCGAGGGAGACAGAGTGGTCAGTCGCATGATTACGTGTGCTAAGTAGCATTGTCGCAGCGGATACCAATCGTTATTTTCACATTGCCAAAGGAGGTACCTCAATGGACGTATCCAAGGTTTTTCAATACGCTGTCAGACTGGTTCGCATTATGCCGCGTGCGCTTATTGGGCCTGGCGCGGTCGAACTGGCTGGCGCGGAAGCAGCTGGCATGGGGCTGAAGCATGTCCTGTTTGTCACCACCGGTCTCAGGGGAACGGGCATCATTGATGAAGTGAAGGGTATTTTTGAAAAAGCTGGTGTAGCGGTCAGCATCTATGACAAGGTTGAGTCCAATCCCAAGGACTACAATGTTATGGATGCCTACAAGCTGTACGTCGAGGACAAGTGCGATGGTTTTGTCTCCATCGGCGGTGGCAGCTCCCACGACGCAACGAAGGGCGCACGCGTCGTTGCCACCCATGATGGGCGCAACATCAACGAGTTTGAAGGCCGGAACAAGTCTGACCGAGTGAACCGCCCTCCACACATCGCCATCAACACCACGGTAGGTACCGGCGCTGAGACGACTGCGATGTATGTGATTACAGATACGACCTCACCCAAGGCACCGTTTAAGTGGGTCGCGGTGGATCTCCCCTCCATCGCCACGCTGGCCATCAACGACCCCACGTTGTTTACCACGCTGCCAAAGGAGTACATCGCCTATACGGGCTTTGATACGATGTCTCATGGCTCAGAGTGTTACACCTCGAATATCAATCATCCGCTTGCCAATCCCGTCGCCCTTGACGCTGTTCGATTGGCTTCAGAAAATCTGCGAGAGGCCTATGCCAACCCGAAGAACTACGATGCCATGATGAACATGGTATGGGCCGAGTACATGGCAGGATACGCGTTCATGAGCGGGTCCCTGGGCATCATCCACTCGCTCTCGCACGCCGTGTGCGCCTACTACGACATCCACCATGGCCTCAACAACGGTGTTGGCATCGCCCGTGTCTGGGAGTTCAACGTCCCCTCGTCTCCGAAGAAGTTTGCTGATCTCGCTCGTGCAATGGGAGAGGATACCACCGGTCTTTCCAACATACAGGCTGCTGACAGGGCCATCGACGCAGTGATTCGCCTAGCGAAGGATGTTGGCATCCCTGAAAACTTCTCGACTGTGAAGCCTTACCCGAAGATGCGCATGGGAACTGGCTGGTACGCAAACCGCCCGAAGGAGATCAGGAGCGACGAGGCCGAGATCAAGAAGATGGCAGAGCACCTCATGAACGATGTCTGCACGCCGGTCAACCCCCGCGTGGTGACCATGGAGGATGCACGCCAGATACTGCGCGACTGCATCTACGGGAGGATGGCCCGCAATGCGCATATCACCTCCCTGGAGGGTGTTGAAGGAGTTCGGAAGCCTGTTGGTGTCTGATGGCGCGGTGGGCGTTCCCGAAGGGCCCCACGAGGGTCGCCCTAATGGATTTTGACAACTGAAAACGCAAATGGGGACGGTCTGGTGAATTGGCCACCCGCATGCGGTCACGGGGGGCCTTGTGCTTGCCCTGGGTCGCCCTCATCCGCCGTTGGGAACACCATCCGAGGCAGGTCAGGCGCAAGGCCTGCCCCTACGGATGCCCTGTTCCCTGCCCTGCACAGAAAAGTGGTATAGTTAGGAGTGGGAGTGATCGTGTCTAGGAGACAGGCACCTTGCCGTCATTTCTCTCTCTGAAAGAGGAGCATCTGTGTTCACGAGCATCGACGATGTGCAAGCACGCTTGGCTGAGCAGCAATACATCTCTAACCGTCGGCTGGCGACTGTGGTTTTTCTTGCCACCAGGATGAACAAGCCCGTGTTGGTGGAAGGACCGGCGGGAGTAGGGAAGACTGAACTCGCAAAGGTCGTGGCAAAGGCCCTCCACCGGGTTCTCATTCGCCTGCAATGCTATGAGGGATTGGACGAGGCCAAAGCATTGTACGAATGGGAGTATAGTAAGCAATTGCTCTACACGCACGTGTTGCGTGAGAAGATCAACCAGGTTCTGGACCCTACTCAGGACCTGCAAGAGGCCGTGAAATTGCTGCGTGAACGTGAGGATATGTTCTTCTCCGAAAACTTCCTGGTTGCTCGTCCCATTCTGCACGCCATCCGTTCTGAAGAGCCCACCGTGCTCTTGATCGACGAGATCGACCGCGCCGACGAGGAGTTTGAGGCATTCCTGCTGGAATTTTTAAGCGACTATCAGGTCAGTATCCCTGAGATAGGGACGCTGCCTGCCAAAACGATCCCTGTCACTATTCTGACGAGCAACCGCACACGAGAGTTGAGCGAGGCCCTCAAGCGCCGCTGCCTCTATTTGAAACTTGATTATCCTACTCAAGAAGTTGAGCTAGAGATCGTACGCCTCAAAGCTCCTGGTATCAGTGAGAAGCTCGCTGAACAACTCGTTGAGGTGGTGCAGTCTCTTCGCACCCTCGACCTGCGGAAAGCTCCAAGCATCGGCGAAACACTGGACTGGGCGCAGGCGCTTGTCATTCTCAATGCCCCGCAACTGACAAAAGAACTCTACGAAGGGACCATCGGTGTCTTCACGAAATATGACCGCGACGCGGAAAAAGTCCTGGCGCACCTGGATGTGACGAGGGAGACACGGGAGCCTCTCACACGCAATAGCGGCGCTGCCTTACACCCCCACACGCATGAACCACATGGGCATAGTCATGGATAGAGTCATTCACGAGTTCGTTCGCCTGCTCCGTCAACACTCGGTACGAGTCTCGCCTGCGGAGACGATCGAGGCGCTTCAGGCATTACAGTATGTGGGCCTTGGTGAACGAGAAGTCGTGCGAGACGCACTTCGGGCCACTCTGATAAAGAGTAGAGACGACGTTGAGGTGTTTGAGCGGCTCTTCGATCTCTACTTCAACCTCCAGGAAGTGACCGAGCCACCGAAACCTCCATTGCGAGGCCTCGATCCCGATACTGGTGGGTCTCCTTCCACATTCGAACTGGGTGAAAACGTGGAGACCGAGCCGAACGGTGATGACCACGAGCACTCGCACGAACCACCCCAGTCGATTGACCTGCGCAAGTTTTTCGATGAACAACAGATCCGCCAGCAAGCAGATCTGCATGGTGATCCTGATCGGCTTCGTCTCTCGCTCTTCGCTCAGCACCTCGTCCTCAACCGCAAGCAGGGAACACTCCAGCAGATCCTGGATCGTATCTCGCATTCGTTGCGAGTACGACGCGCCCGCGACATCTTTCGTCCGGGGGCAATAGCTCCCTTGAGCGAGAGCGAGGAATTACCCCTCGATATCTCTGCTGCTGAACTACAGGACCTCATTGATCACCTGGAAGAGATGGAGGTGGATGAGGCCTTGATTGAACAGCTCAAGGCCCAGGCTGACAATATCATCAAAGGGCTGCCCGAACTCTTCAGGTTGATGCAGAAGCGTCAGAAGAAGCTTGCTGCCGAACAACTCGACCTCACCGATGTGCAGCAGCTTTCACTGCGCCGCCTCACGGACTTTTCCGCCAGTGAGCAGCGCGAGATGGAGACTGCTGTGCGTCGACTTGCCCGTGAATTGCATGGGGCGCATGCTCGTCGGCTTCGCAGGGACCGTACTGGAAGAATCAGCGTGGCTCATACGCTGCGCTATAACCTGCGGTTCGATGGCATTCCCTTCCAGCCAGTCTTGCGGAGGAGGCATGAGCAACATCCGCGTCTGGTGGTGCTCTGTGATGTCAGTCTCTCCACGCGCAATCTGGCCCGCTTCTGGCTCCATCTCATCCACCAAGTGCATAGCCTCTTCTCCAAGGTGCGCACGTTTGTCTTTGTCGCTGATCTGGTTGAGGTGACGCACTTGTTAGATGAAAACAGTCTCAACCGGGCAGTGGAGACCATCTTCGGTGGGCAATTGCTCGATGTGGATACGAAGAGCGATTTTGGACGTGCAGCAGGGCAGTGCTGTGATGAGTTTCTTAGCTCAGTCACTCACCGTACCACAGTTGTTATTCTTGGCGATGGTCGCAACAACGGAAATCCCCCGAACGAAGCGGCTCTTGAGGAAATCGCCCATCATGCCCGTTGTGTCATCTGGCTCACACCCGAGCCAAAGTGGGGCTGGTCGCTGGGGAGCTGTGATATGCCGCTCTATGAACGCTACTGCAACCGGGTTGAGGTCGTCACCTCGATAGAACAACTTGGACGTATTGCTGAGGAATTGATAGAGGTACTGCCATTTGACAGGTAAAAATGTCGCTGGCATTCAGCAAGCCGCTGCTGGATGACCAGCATGTCGTTTGACATGCTGGTCAACTTTAGTCTATTACATACGTCGATGCTATAAGGGGCAAGATAGTTATATCACAGCTATACAGGCATGTAAGAATGCAGAAAAGCGGTAGGAAATGTAATGTTGGCGTGAGAAAAGCAGTATCGGTTCCTTCATCCGGCTGAGGGATGGCAATAGAAGGAACGAGACGATCATTTACCACTCCTCATCGGCATAGAAAGGACTTGTTTTGCCGCTTTTCTGCATAGTTACAAGTGACTCCGTGTCGAGTCTCGTAAAGTCGTCCCTACCCCTTTATCTGAAAGTCTCACGAAGTTGTACCAGTCAAGTTGTGAGCGTACTCGAGCTGTCGCCAAGCGGAGAGCGAAAATGGAAGCGCTAATTGATAGATGGGCAAGGCTTGCAGCGCCGCCAGTTCACCCATCAACTCTGCTTTCGTGATACCTTGAGCTGGCAGTCCAATGGTCTCTTCGCTTCCTTCGGGCTGACAAATCAAGGTCGTGGTGTCAGGATCAAAGCGAATGGCCACGCCGCACCGGGCAAAGTGCTTCCCGAGATAGTATTGATAGCTTCCTAAGCCAAAGTAACCGTTCGTACGAACGCTGCGGAACCACCGGCCTTGGGCGAGATAGGTGGACACCTTTTCCAGAGAAAGTAACTCCTCTTCCCATTCAGGACGGTAGGATCGCCCCGAGTGAATGGCCCTAGGATAGGCTTCTAACGGCGTTTGGTGAGCGAGAGCGCGACTAGGCAGGTGGTGGTTGAGGACCTGCCGGCGTTCATCCAGTCCTGCCCACAAGGCGGCATGGGATGGGTAGGTTTGTCCGAGCAGCGCCTGCGCCGTCATCGTCTGATGAGTGCGCTCAATGATGGCGTGATCGGTAGGACAACGCTTGCGGGTGAAGCGCACCTGCACTCCCAACGCGAGCAACCACAAATGCAGCCGCGTGGGAAAAGGGGAAGGGGTCGTATTATCGTAGAAGACAGTGCCGTGGTCCAGTGTCAGGGTCTCAGGCAAGCCATACGTTAAGAACGCTCGGCGTAAGGTCAGTTGGTAGTCCGGCAAAGCCGGATTGGTCGTTTCAAGGCTGGGATAACTTTCGGCCTTCAGGCGACTGGTGACATCGACCAGATTAATCAGACTGACCTTGCCCACCCCTTCCACCCGCATGATCCCTTGCGCATCCATCTGCCATTCTTGATGCGGAGTGTGAGTCTCGGTGGGTGGTGGTTGGGGGAGATCGTGATGGGGTTGATAGCGGCGCGTCAAGCCCGCTTGTTTGAGGAGCCTGGCGATTTGTGTTCGACTCGGCAGCGGCTGATCGCACCAGTAGGCATCTGTCTTGAGTGCAGCTAACAGAGTGTTGGGTCCCCAGCCAGGGTGGAGTGTGCGCAGGTGAAGGATGGCCTCCTTTAATTCATTGGGAAAGCTACTCAGCGGGCCAGTGGCAGGGCGTCCCATACGCGAGGCTAAGCCGACGCGCCCAAGCTTGAGTGATCTTCGTCGCCACTTTCGTACCGTCCACACCGAGCAGCCTAAGGCGGTAGCGATTTGAGTATCATTCAACCCAGCGCTAGCTTGCTCCATAATCTCTAAGCGTGCTTGAAAGCTGGTCGTTTGTCCTCGCAGGTGCATATCGTCTCCTTCCTGCTAGCATATAGTCCTCTGAAGGAGATCATAGTGCATTTAAGGAGAAGTGGGTACGACTTTACGCGACTTGAGCCAAAACAGATAGGTACGACTTTACGCGACTCGACAAGGATATTGGATGAAAAAGTATGACAAATATTATTGCAGAGTATTATCAGGGGATTGTCCAAAAGCTTAGATCAGAGGTTGACTCTATCAACAACCTATTTCAACATCAGGGATTAAAAGGTGCAGGCAATGAAAACGCGCTACGTGACTTATTAAGAAAGTTCATCCCCAAGCAATACGGAGTTGGAACAGGTGTTGTGATAGATCGAAATGGGAAACAAAGTCGTCAATGCGATATAATCATCTATGATACGTTGCTATATCCCTCTTTACTCACACTGACAGGTCAGCATTTTTTCCCGATAGATATTGTTTACGCTACAATAGAAGTAAAAACAACACTCACCTCAGATACGACCAAGGAGGCCATTGAAAATATCGCCTCAGTAAGAACATTAGACTACATACCACTAATGTTTCTGTCTTCAGAAGCAGGAAGTGATATATATGGAGCGTACAAAACATCACCACCTCTTGGGTTTATTTTCGCTTATAATAGCAGTGCTATTCATTTTGAGACGTTCAGAAAATGGTTTTTACCACCTCGTGCAAAAAGTGCATCAGTATATCCCTCATTAGTTGGTTGTCTAGATCAAGGTCTTGTAGTATGGAAAAAAGCAGGGGTTGTTTCGATTTACCCTGATTTCGAGATGGAGATGAAAGGCTGGATGGTTCCTCTACTAGATGTACATGATTGCGCGACAGAACTGGACAATTTCCAAGAAACCTATGCCCATGAAAAACATGTCTACCCTGTAAAGAGCTTTGAAAAGAATTATGTTGTCATAGATCAGGGGAGAGTCTTGCTTCTCTTCTTTCTATTATTACAGGAAATGCTTTCACGAAAGAAAATAAGCCCTGCAATCAGCTTCCTTGCTACCTACTTCCGATCTCAGGAGACCACTTTTTATGAAATATAGAAATATCAAAGCCATTAAGCAATAGAACAAGCTAATGCTTGTTGTTAATCATAACAGCATGTTAAGAAATCAACTGATGAGCTTAACATGAATTTTTTTCAACAGGCTACCTCTTGGACGGTGTTTTTCTTATAAGCTCTGGTGAAATTGTGCTGTTCCATCAAAGAGAGACTTTAATGCATCACTCGCAGGGCAATCTGTATATGGGTTGAAATTGTATTCTAATTGAGGTGCGGCATCTTCAAGGAGAAATCCTCGCCGAGATGTAAAAAAGATAACACCTGAGATCCATTTATAATCTGGCTTCGTCCAAATATCTCGCTCTATCATTTGAATTAATCCCTTGCCTTGCAATCGATAGTGACCAAGCTTAATTACTAGAATGTATGGATTCTTGTGTCGACGAGAATACTGCTCACGTTTATCTTTCAATTTGTTCCTAAAGGCTTTCAACACCAACAAATTTGCTTGATGAACATCTTTCTCTGAGAGTACGGCAATATCAGGCTCCCTCACAAAGGATGCTTTGTCTACAAAGTAATCGGGTGTATAAGATAGACCAGAAGGCGAGAACTCAATATATCCTGTTGGGTTTTCCTTAAGTGCCTTAAATCGAAAAAGAATTTCCCATCCTCCATCTGAAGTTGCCTGGATTTTTGGCTCGCTAGAGCCTTCATGTATTGGTTTGATAGAATATGGTTCCCATGAAATTGTCCCGTTTGCCATCACAGTCAACGTCTTGGTATCACCCGATGTACGCATTTCGCTCCATATGCGCTGGATGATCCGATCACCATCAAACGTTTGTAATGGCAATTGAAGACGTAATTGGAGCGAGCGTCCCTTATCGAGCAATCGTTTCTGGATGGTAGTAGTAATGAAATCCACCCCCTTTTGCCATTTTTCAAGTTTGCCAACAGAGAAAAAAGTGACCTCTGTGTATATCCTCTCATCAACTATATCAAAAGCAAAATCGGGCGATGTAAAGGGAGGTTGAAGTATATCTGATGGTTCTCGACTTACCTCAATCCTAGCTAACGGTTCTAATATAAGTGGACTTACACGAGAAACGAATGACCAAGCGACTTCCAACTCTACAAGCGTATGAAGAAATTGTTCTTCCGATTTTGCATGAAGAAGTTCACTGAACTTTGTTGCCAGTCGAGGCATAGATTCCTGCGAGATATAACTACCAACAGTGACCAACATCCGCGCAATCCATAGCCCACGAATTGCGCAACGAGGTTGAGGAAACAGAAAGCAGAGCCATATTGTATGAGAGCAAGAAAGATCTCGGCTCCGCAGTCCTGAAGCTTGCGAGAAGGAGAGGGATGTGGAGCGCAAAGACAAGAAGAGGGTAGAAACAAAGGCGAAGTGAAGGAAAAAAGCCATGACTCACCCTTCGGAGAGGAGAAGCGTGCCTTTCCGAACAGAGGGGACCGCGATCCGAGGCAGCGTGACGATGCGCTAAGCCGTCGGCAGGCCGAGGAGGGTTGCGAAGGCTTCTGGGACGCCGAACAGCTTGATCGTGACTTGGCCAGCCGTGAGGGGACGCGCATTGCGAACCAGCCGCTCTTGCCAGCAGAGACGATAATGCGCCCGCTGCGCGCGGGAAAGGGGCGCAGACGAAACGTTTGGGCTGGCTGAGAGGGCCTGCTCCATCTGCACCTCCACGCGTTGGCGGCGCAGGAGTTGTATGCACGCCCGTCGATGCTGCCGACGGCTCCAGTCCTTCCAGAGGAGGGGAGCAGAGCCGACGACGAGTGGATGCAGCAGCACACTCACCCGGCGAGGCTTGGCGGTGGCTCTGCCATGCCATTGACACTGCTCGCGCAGGGGACAGGGACGGCAACTGCGGATGCTGGCCGCATACACCACGCGTAGGCTCCCATCGGCTTCTCTGCGCCGCTCTTGCGCAAAGAGCAACTGCCCGGCAGGACAGCGCAGCGTTCCATCCGGCTGGGGGGTAAAGTCTCGACCAGAGAAGCGGCTGTGTTTCCAGGGCCGGGCCTGCTCTGCCGGCCCATATCCCAGAGAGGAGGAAGGGAAGTCAGCAGCCTCCTCTGGCGCAGACAGGAGAGCAGGAGCAAACTCCGTCGTGCGCATGGCGGCGGGGTCAAGCGTATGGCCCAGTTCCAGGCGCAGGTTCCACACCCATTGGGAAATGATTTGCCAGCACTCCTGGCCGCAGGCGGCATGACTACACCAGCGATCAGGCTCCTGTTCCTGATCCTCGTCGGAGAGGGCATTTTCAAAGGCGCCGCGATGCAAGTAGAGGGCCACGACGTCAGTAGCAGTGAAAGCGTCCTGAGGCAGCCTCGTCAAGAAGAGTTCATAGACGACGCCCTCGCGTTCCACTCCGACCCGACTCTTGGCTGCCGAAGCAGGATGCGTGGCGATCACGACCCGGCAGAGCTCACCTTTCGGGCCAATAGGCACATCAGGACAGTCGTAGAGAGCGCGACAGGTCCCGCTTTCCGGATGGGTGAGGTGCTGGTCTGGGGGCAGGTGCAGACGGGCCTGGACCTCAGCTCGCTTGAGCAGCTGATAGTCTTTGCCGCGCATGACATACGCCAGTCCTGCCAGGTCCGCTAGGAGGGCTCCGGTGCCATATTGCCCATCCAGGCGTAGGAGGGCGCACTCTTCTGGGAGGTGATGAGCCTTGAGGTAGCCTTGGATGGCTGCCACCGCCCGACGCAACTCTGCCCGGTACTCGCCGTTGCCAGGGTTGCCAAAGGTGGCAAGCCACTGATGGGTATGGGCCTGCAAGACGGTGGTGCGGGTGCGGACGACTTCCCCTCGCTTGCGCCCAGTGTAGCCAGGGGCACACAGCGGGCGCAAGCGCCGTTGGGGAGCAGGCCGATCCAGTGTTTTCGGCAAGGCACGTTGGCGGGCCGCCTCTCGCGTGCCATCAACGTCGAAGACGAGCAAGTGGTTCCCTTGTCGGTCCCACAGTCCGCCCGGCTGCTCCTCTTGCACGAGGGGACGAGCCAACAGATCTTGGAGAAACAGCGCGCGCAGCGCCTCAACCGCAGACTGATTGAGGCTGCTGAGAAAGCGGCTGAGCGTCGCACGCGCAGGCAGCCGGTCGCGTCCGAAGAGCGCCATGAACGCGCTTGCCCAGGGCAGTAGCCCCTCGTAAAAGGCTTCCAGCGTCCGTTCGCCGCTGATGGCATAGCCGAAAAGCACCGCGACAAAATCGATCACCTCGTAGCGCCCGAAGCGGCGACGGGCAAAGCGCACCTGCTCTTCAATGGCAGCAAGGGTACCCTGGCGTTTGAGGTGGTGAGCCATCAGCGTCACTTCCCCGAACCAGCAGGGTGGTGAGGGAACCGAGTGAGCAGAAGTCTGGATACTGACGGAAGAATACGCGATACTAGTCATTGGTCCTCCTTACTAAAAGAATTTTCGTTTTCTTCCTTGTAAGGAGGCACATTTTTAGGCTTGCTCGCTACTTTTTAGTAGCTCGTTGCGCAATTCGTGGGCTCTGCGGGAGCGATACCGAAGCCTTTGTATTTGATCATTTCTTTCTTCCGGTCGACGATGTAAGTGTGGCCGTCAGCGTCGACATGGCCGATATCTCCGGTGTAGAGCCAGCCGTTGCGCAGGGCACGAGCCGTTTCTTCGGG
>WNGJ01016022.1_pt1 | contig 11189 bp, 10 predicted proteins | sample 5400611 | NCBI WGS metagenome assembly WNGJ01 (sample SAMN13153375, study PRJNA577476) | soil metagenome | isolation source: 40 cm soil or saprolite under Garry oak tree replicate 1 | place: USA:California | collected 2016-06-15 | reverse complement strand
AGGTCATGCCACTGCATTTGCCACCATTGCAGCCCAGGAGTTTGCGGTCCCTCTTGAGCAGGTTGAGGTCTTCATCGGAGATACTCCCAATAGTCATTCGCTTGCGACCTTTGCCAGCCGCAGTTTGGGGGTCGGAGGCGTCGCGCTCCAGCTCTCGGCTCAAGCTGTCAAAGCGCAGATGTTCAAATTAGCCTCGCATCTGCTCGAAGTGGGCGAGAGCGATCTCGAGCTGCGCGAGGGACGTGTGCAGGTCTCCGGTGTTCCTGGCAAAGCGTACACCTTCGCCCAATTAGCGAGTATTGCCGAGAACCCCGTACAGAAAGAGCAGTTCCCCGAGGACCTCCAGAAAGAACTGCTCAAGGGGCTGTGCAGCATGCAGGGCTTCGAGCCAGCAGATTTATCGTATCCCTTTGGCGCACATCTGGCTGTCATACAGGTAGACCCTGAGACTGGCGAAGTGAATCTACAACGCTATGTTGCGGTAGATGATTACGGTCATGTCCTTGTACCCACGCTGGTAGAGGGTCAGACACATGGGGCCATTACTCAGGGCATCGGTCAGGCCCTCTATGAACAGATGGCCTACGACGTGAGCGGGCAGGTGCTCAGTGCAACCCTGATGGACTATGCTGTCCCCCTTGCCAAAGAGCTGCCTCCCTTCGAGCTTACCCTGACCGAGACACCAAGTCCGCTCAACATTCTCGGAGTGAAAGGAGCCGGTGAGGCTGGCACGGTAGCCGCTCCTGCTGCTGTTGCCAATGCCGTTATCGACGCGCTGGTTCCCCTGGGAGTCACCTCCCTGGATGTCCCGTTGACGCCGCACAATGTCTGGCAGGCCATCCATAAAGCCAGAGTGGGAGCTAGTTCGTGAAGCGATGGCCGGCGCCTGGGAGCGATTTCCCTTTTTTCGCCGAACGGACCCGGGGATTTGCGTAGTCGGGTAATGTGATTGTCTACTTTCGCCAGAAGCGGGCAGGCTGACAGCGATGGTCGCTGTCAGCCTGCCCGCTTCTCATGGGGCCAGGTTTCCGGGGGTATGTATAATGGCTCCACGACAAATTACTGACGAAGCCTTCCTCGTTTCTCAGTTAGATTGAGGGATGGCGAAGAGCCCATGGCAACGCCTGTTCGAGCTGTGCTGCTAGCCGCAAGAGGGTAGCCTCGTCGCCGTAGCGTGCCACCAGTTGCACGCCGATGGGCAGCCCCTCGCTCGATTGTCCCAGTGGCAGGCTTATGGCTGGCTGCCCTGTCACGTTGAAGAGCGGAGTAAAGGGGATCAGCGCGAATAGCTTGTTGAGCCAGCCTCTTGGATCAAGGCTCGGATCGTTCTGGTTGAGAGATCCCAGCAGAGGGGGTGGGGTAGCGACAGTCGGAGTCACCAGCACATCGTAGGAGCGGAAGAACGCGCTCACGCTTCTGGTGATGGTATTGCAGAGTCGCAGCGCCCGAAGCAGATCCACTGCCGTGAGTCGGCGTCCATATTCCACGCTGGCAAGCGTCACCGCCTCTAACACATCCGGGCCTACATCAATCCCACGGGCGTGAGCGAGGCCAAGAGCACCATCAGCGACCGAAGCCGTCCAGATCGGGAGGTTGGCATCGACGAAGCGTTCCCAATCCACTTGTGGGCTGGATTCCTCTACATCGTGACCCAGCGCGACCAGTTCGTGGCAGACCATCGAGACGGTGTCTGCATACTCTTTGTCAACAGGCACTCCTGACCAGGCCTGCGTAGTCGTCGCTATGCGTAATCGTCCTGGAGGAGTACCAACTTCTTGAGCATAGGGACGCTCAGGTGGGGCGGCGAAATATTTGTCTCCAAAACCCGGACCACTCACAACATCGAGCAAGGCCGCGGTATCTCGCACCGTCCGAGCCAGAGCAAACTCAACGCCAAGACCTGAGAGGCGTTCATCGAAATCCGGGCCATGTGGGGTACGTCCCCGTGTCGGCTTGAGCCCAACCAGTCCGCACCAGGCAGCAGGAATACGAATCGAGCCGGCTCCATCGGTCCCATGGGCCACCGGGATCGACCGGGTCGCCACCAGGGCCGCTGATCCTCCACTTGATCCTCCTGTACTGCGAGAGGGATCCCAGGGGTTGCGTGTGGGTCCATTTGAGACGGGCTCGGTGGTCGCGTTGAAGCCGAACTCCGGGGTCGCAGTCCGACCCAGCGTTACCAGACCCGCCTGCTTGAAACGTGTCATCATATCGGTATCATGAGGAAAGACGATCCCTTCACCGGTCAGCCGTGTTCCCATGCCTGTCTTGACTCCTGCCGCGTGAAGCACAAGATCTTTGATAACGAAGGGAACCCCGGCAAAAGGTCCAGTGGTCGAGGAGGGCAGCGATTCCTCAAACAGCTCTCCGACGAGAGCGTTCAGGGTCGGATTCACGGCCAAAATTGCCTGCCGAGCGAGTTGTTGCACCTCCTGAGCCGAAACCTGTCCGCTCTTTATCAGATGTGCGAGACCAACCGCATCGTACTCAATATACTCTGAAAAGTGCATAATGCCTCCTGTTTTCGCAGGTATGAGACGTATTCATGCCTGTGAAACGACTTTACATATTGCGGACAACCTCCCAAAACGAGGGTTTCTACGCAGCACAAGGCCCACTCCCACCTGAAGCTCTCTGGTAGATGAGCTACAGTATAGCATATAGCACGCTAGAAGCAAGGACGGAAAAAACGATTTCTTTCCCGATTATTAGGAACGGATATCCTAAGCAGCCAGCACAGGTACTCAATCATAGAAGTAACAGGGAAATTTTTCTCAAGCTCTGAAGCTGCATTCCTAACGCTTCGTTAAGTCTGCACCACGAAACGCTGAAAAATCTCGTCCCTTATCAGAGGGCTATTTCTACTTTCAGTGAAGTTTTTCTGCAAAACCATGCTTCCCCATCAAGACGGCTAACGAGCCGAAAACATAAAAGCATGATGAACTGGCTTATCACTCAAGCTCAATCCTCTGCAAAACTTTGGTCTCACCAATCTGCAAAACCATGGGTAAAATGACACTTTAGAATCTCGCAAAAATCCGCACTAATTTTAGAAAAAGTCCTCAAGGCGATTTTAAAACGTCCGCGCTAATTTTAGAATCCCCCTCTGTTTGGGCTCAATAGAAAAATCTGATACATTGAGAATCTTCTCTAGTATCTGCATGGTAAACCGGAAAGAGGACAAGAAAACATCGCACTGACAGGTGGATGGACCGAGCTAAACGCAAGTGCGCAGGAGGTATTTTGCAGCTAAGTGAATCAGTACGACAGGAGGAATGGGAATTTCTGTATCTCAGAAAATACAGGCAGAGCGTAGTGGAGTCGAAGCGTGTATTTCGCAGAAGGTGCGTCGGTTGGGAAGCCGACAGGCGCGCAGTCGAGGAGTGCCAGCTGTGCATTTGCAGCAAGTGCTCTGCGCGGTGGCACTCAATTGCATTCGTCTGGATGCCTGGTGGCAACAGGAGAAACGGGGCAAGCTGAGGCGCGGTCGGTTTGGACGACTGATGGCTGCCTGATCGTTGCATGCTGTTCTCCTTTCTAGACTGAGTGTCATTCACCAGCAAAGTCCGATGGGCGGTAGGCGAAACGTGCAGAGGCCCTTTTGACGTACCGCGTCTCGGCATGGTCTGATTGGAAGGTCGTCATACAATACTCCTTTTATTTCTGTGTAGTAAATAATAGGATGTGAGCAAGCTTAAAATGACGAACAACAAGTGTAATCCCAGCGCTGCTGCAATTCCAATGGATACTGGCAAACGTGCAGTACGACCAATTGAAACGAGGGCCCCTCCTAGCCCAATGCTGACTGCTGGAAGGAGTACATCCATGATCTGCAGGCTTGATGATATCCTTCCTTCCTCGCCGTCTGGAGAATACGCGAGGAGAATGGTTCCACTCGCTGGCTCTGCTAAACCTATACCAAAACCTGTGAGCAGATGACCGGTTAACGCAATGAGAAGAGGGAAGAGGAATCCTTGAAGCCAGAGAAACGATTGCAAAATACAGCTCCCGGCAAGCATGAAAGTTATCCCCACAACCATCCGTTTACTACGCTCTTGCTTACTAGGATGCTTGTCAAGTCGTGCCTGGAGCCAAGTGCCTGCAAACCAAGTAAGGGCCGCTGAAGCAACCACGAGCCCTGCTGTGTCGGCTCTATATCCTTTCAGTGAGGTAAGAGCAAGGACTAAAAAACTTTCTGTCCCAAAGTACGTTGCCGTGAAGAGACCACGTGCAACGAGTGCGAGAGGGAAGCCAAATTGGACTTGAAGCTTTTCTGGCAGTAATACAACGCGTAGCGGAACAATGGCCAATACACCTCCTAGAACCGCAAGCAAGATGCCGATGAGTTTGGGGAGCATATCTAGTCCAGCAAGCAAAAATCCTGTTCCTGCAGCCAGTTGTACCGCTGCAAAGAGTCTTTGATATCCAACAGGTTTGCCCTGTCGAATTTGACGCCAAAATGCCGGGATCACGAGCATTCCAGCAACAAGCAGTAATGGCAGTAATGCCCAAAATACCAAACGCCATGTAAGTTGTTGAGCAATGACACCTGCTACATACGGCCCTATGATTGCAGGCAAAATATAAGCACTTGATACAACGGCCAAAATTTGAGACCTTAACCTATCAGGTAGAACCCCGCTAAGATATTGTTGGCGAATTGCCAGGAGCTAGGCAGCAGCCGCAGAGTTCGCAGTAGCAACCAGCTTGGCGAAGCGAGAAACAGGCGTTGAGGCATGTTTTCCTCCAATCAGCCATTCACAGGCCCGAAGCACGTTCATAGCCGTTGCGGTAAGCAATGCCTGAAGTCTGAGCTTTTTGCTGCCAATGTAGCGTGCACGGCGTATTTCACACGTCCGTACGGCCTGAGCAATCGTCCCTTCTACACCGGCTCGCTTGGCATACATTGTTCGAAACTCGTGGGTCTGCTCGCGTGCGCGGGCCTCATGAAGGGCCCGATAGGCTTGTTCATTGGGCTGCAGGATCAGCACGCGTGCGGGACTGCGTGTACACTGGTCATGGAAAGGACACGCCTGACAAGTGGCCTGAGGAAATCGCACCCGAATAACCGGTTTGCCATGCCGATCGGGAATGGTTCCCCAGCTCTGACTCGTAGACGAAGCCGGACAGGTCACCTGGTGAGCCTGCCAATCGATGGCGAACCGGCTGTGATCAAAGCCCGTGGCCGCCTTGGTTTGCCAACTCACGTCTGGCGGCACAGGACCCACGACGTCGACGTGATAGCGCGTCTGACTCTGGGCAAGCACATCCGCATCGACATAGCCCATATCCACCAGATGCTGTTCAGGAAGCATCTCCCGTTCCGCTAATTGCTCATGAAGTTCTCCCATGATCTCTCCGTCTGGCATCGTGGAGGACGTGGTTGTGACCTCAACAATGAAATGCGGCTCATCGGGCTCACACGTTTCGGTGAAATGAACCTTGTACCCTGTCCACGTCGTGCTTTTCTTCCGACTGTAGCGCGCTTCGACATCGTAGGGCGAAGTGATGAGCAGGGCTGATGGCGGCAGTTCTTGATCGGCTCGCCAGGGAGTACCTTGCTCACTCGCATGATAGTGTTGGAGCCAGACGCGCCGCAGCGTTTCAACGGCATCCAGTTCAGCCAACCAGGGAAGCCTGGTCTCTGCATACACCCGTTCTAAGAGCCGACGACCATCTGCGCCAATCGTTTCGGCCAGCGTTACCCGTTCCTTGGCATCTTTGGGCAGACGAAAATCGCTGAACCGCTTGCGATAGCGCTCTGCCCACTCAGGCTCCATGTGTTGCAGCAGCCACTCTGGAGCGACTTCTGCCAGGACATCGAGGGCATGACGCATCGTCTCTCCCACACATTCCAGGCGACGGAGCGTGCGAATGGCTGCCAACACATGGGTGGCGTCCGTTCGTTGTTTCCCTCGTGCCTTGATCCATCCACGTGTACGTAATTGCTCCAGGAGGAGATCGAACAGACGACGTTCTGCTCCAGCGGCCAGCAGGCGACTGCGAAATTCACTCAAGATCGAGAAGTCAAAGCCCCCATCGATTAGGTCCAGGCTGAGAGCATACTTGACATCGATCCGCGTGCGCACCGCATCAGCGGCTTGCCGGTCCGTGAGTCCTTCGGCGTACTGGATCACCGTCACCAGTGCCAGACGCCAGGGGGCTTCCGCAGCTTGTCCTCGTTGGGGAAACAGGTCAGCGAAATCCTGGTCTTGATAGATGCTCCCTAATTCATCGCGCATGTGCATGTACACATTGCCTTTGGGAAAAATCGCATGAGCTACACGGGCGGTTTCATCGGGGACTGGGGGAATGACTTGCGGGTGTAATGACATCTGATGCCTCCTGTTGAGTGGACTGCTGGTTCTCTCACCAGTATCTCACATTCCTCGTTCTCCTCTCTTCTCCAATTCGCCAACAATATCGCTAAACGGTGGTTGAGCATAAAACCTCCTTTCGCAGTCGAACGAGAGGACGCTTGCTGACCGTCTGAAGCGGCTCAGCGTGCTTGCCTGGCCGTCCTGATCTCTTGGGTTCAACCCAGGGCGGTGGTGCGATGTGATAGCTCAAAAGTTCGCAGATACTCCAGACGTGATCCGTGAGTCCAGCGGCCATCGCCGGAGTACAGGGAGAGCCGACGTGCTTGGTCTTGCTCAACTCATGATGCGGGAAACAGAAATTGTAGGAGCATCCGATCAGATACATCCCCGTCTCAAGGGCTCGGAGGCGACGGGCAGCATGGCGGGATTTGCGCGTCAAGCTGGCCAGCCGTTCCCGGAAGGTTCCGTTCAAGCGCTCGATAAAAGCCGTGTTGAGGACTATGCCACCATGCGAGAGCTGAAGCAGCTTCTCTGCTTGGGTCAACAGGCCGTGGGTCATCCTTCTCGTGATCTCGACGACCCGCTTTTTCTGGGTCCGCTTGATCACCGTGCCAATGTGCACCTCTGGCCACACCTGCAAACACGCTCGCCCAACTCCACGAGTCTGCTTCACCTTCTCGCGGAACGCTCGACGAATACTGTTGGGGTAGGCTACCCAGCCGTCTGTCAAGACGAGCAAGGGTCGCAGGACTTGGGCCACTCGACGAACCTGCGACATCAGACGGTCTGCCAGGTTCCGATCACGCGACACCTGAACCACCCCTGCCACCCACAGACGTGTCGAAACCATCATGGCCAGTCCCATCCACGCGATCATCTTGCATCCCTTCACCCGGATTTCATCCGCTTGCACGTGCATCAAGTCCAGTCGCCCTTGTTCAACGAGCTCCTTGTGCACCTTTTGACAATGAGCTCCTGCTCGATCACGCCAATCCGCCACGGTGCGTTCATCCAACTCAAAGGCATGGACAATGGCTTGCACTGGGCATCCATACGTCAACAGAGTGACGACAATGACAATGAGATCCATCGGTTTGCGCAAGCCCTCCAACATCGTTCCTCGACGGGCACTGAAGGTGTGTTTGCAGGCCTTACAGCGGTAGCGTTGCCGTTTGCGATCATGAATGCTGATGTTGCCCTGTTCTTTTTGGCCTCTTGCCGAACACGCCTCATTCGGGCAAAATTGCTTCGACGCGTCCATCGGCTCTGTACATGTTTGCATATGCTACAGTATGCCAATGGATGCTTGCTTTTTCAACCACTCCTTCCCTTTTCACCGGATAGTGGAGTTCTACCGACCTATCATCATAGTTCAAATTAATGCTCGTATACACACTATTGAGAAGCCCTCCCGCTCCTAATCCCTGTAATGCACGTGCAACAATGAACATGGGCATATTTGAGGCGAGAGAAGCTACAAGTATACCAACAGCAAATGTTCCTAGGGATGTGATAAAAGGATGCCGGATACCACGTTGATAAAGAGCAATACCTCCTAATTCTTTTGCAATAGTAGAAGCTATTGTCGTTACAGCTAACGTTTCGAGGCCAGTAATCGTAGTCAGCAGAAGAAGACCAAATGTGAGTGCAACATGTCTTTGGTCCACTATGCTTTGCTTACACTTCATTTTAAAAAGTACCTCTTTCTTCCGCGTCCGCTCTCATGAGGGTCAATCCCCGGATTCTCAGGGAGAACGTTGCAGACCTCTACGGACCCTCGCTGATTGAGACATCTCTTCCCTGGGGGTTCTTCGCCCGCAAAGCTCTAGTGCTTCTTCCCTCAGAAGGCGGGGCTTGACATGCTGCTAGACGCTCAGCATGGAGAAGGTAACCGGACGTTTCGTCTGCTGGCACTCCAATGAGTATTCCCCGCGAAATGGAGAAACGAGCTTGGGAATACGCGTTCTTGTCGATTGCGTCTTCATTCCAGATCGTAGCGCAAAACGATCATGTCGCGCAGGACAATCCCATTCTCCGCCATCGGGGGTTGAATGTACGCAAAGTAATCACGTCTGATTTCAAACAGACGAAAGCCACATTTCTGGTAAAACGCGATGTTGTCGATGGCAGCATTCGCCGTCCCAACCAGGAGGGCATGTCCTCCACGTTTGCGCAATTCCTCCAGGAAAAAGCGCATGATCTGCTTTCCGTACCCGCGCCCACGCCAATCAGGGGCCACTGCGATATAGACGATCTCGCTGGGTTTCTCTTCCTCCCAGCGCACCACAGCAGCCCCTGCAAGCTGCGTATCTAACCAGGATGCATAGGCAGTACATGTCGGGTCCTGGAGGGTCGCACGAATCCGCTCCTTACCCTCCTCGGCGTCTGCGAGCACCGGGAGCAAAAAAGCCGTCTCCTGATGGGGAATGCGTTCTGTAATGAAAGCCATGGTATCCTCCTTTTGGGTTGCAATCTTTCAGAAGCGCAACCAGATCGTTTTGATTGCATCTCATCGAGATGCACTTCTCCCTAGTCCAGGGGTAATGCCTCCTCAAGCGGCACAGCTCCTCCAAGCGTCGTCTCCTCTGGCACCAGAGCCGCGGTGTCCTGGCCTCTGGCCCGCACCAAGAGCAGCAGCGCAGGCGAAAGGGCCAGACCCGCCACGACCAGTGCCGCCCGCAGCGAGAGGTTGCCAATCGCGCCCACTGCTGGGCCGCCCGCAATCTGGCCCAGCGCATTCACCTGCCCATCAATCGAGAGCACCGTCGCTCGCACCGCTGGGTCGATACGCTGCACCTGCCACGTGCGGAAGATCGGCTCCTGCACATTGCGAAAGACGTTCGCGCAGCAGATGGCTACCAGTGCCACCCAGAAATTGCCCGCCAGCGCAAAGCTCAGGATGCTCGCGATCAGACACGCCGTGAAGGCAAACAACAGGTTTGCCACCGCTGGGTGGCGGTTGCTATTGAGCCGCCGCTTGATCACCTCTGTCACGCCCAGGCTCAGCAGCGTGGAGCCACCACTGATCACGCCAAACCAGACTACCGGCGGAAACGCTCCCAGTGTCGGCACACTGAAGTCCCGAAGCAGATGCGCCGTCCAGAGCCGGTCATACCCCTCGCTGAATAGCCCCACAAACGCGGTGATGACCAGCAAGGTCAGCAAAATGGGCCGCTGACGAATCAGACGCACTCCGCTCTGGGTCGTCTGGGCCAGAGTCTGCCAGGAGGAGCGGTCTTCATGCGGCGTCGGCGTGAAGCCGCGTTCGGGCATCACCACCAGCAGCAGCACCGCCAGAGCTACAAACAGCCCACCCCCCAGCAGTACGGGCAAATTGAGCCGAACACTCGCCAGGGCCACGCTCAAAGGAATAGCCACCAACTCACAGACGCGGCTGACCTGCGAGGAGCGCAGCAGCAGCGGGCCAAACTGCGCCTCGCCCACTTCATCGGCAATCCAGGCACTGTCCGCGCCATCCATCAAAGTGATACCAACCCCCCAGAGCACCTGCGCCAAGAGAATCGCCCAGAACTGGGGGATGGACCCTTCCAACAGAGCACCCACACCAATCACCGCCAGGCGGCGGCTGTAGACATCAGCCAGTACCCCGGTGGGCACCTGTGTCAAGAACAAGGTGATTTCCAGAACCGTGCCAACCAGCACCAGTTGTAGCGGATTCAGGTGCGCCACCTGCAACTGATACACGAGATTGATGGTAAAAATGGTGGTAAAGAAAAAGGCGGAGGCACTGGACAGGATCAGGTAGACCGTCTTGGCCTTCCAGGTCAATCGTTCTGCAAAGAGCACGTAGTACCTCCTGACATGGGAACAGAACAACGGGCACAATGATCGCCTTCGCTGTCCCAATCGGGGAACACATGAGAACATCGGTATCTGCTGAAACCTGTCCAGAGCCATATGAGTGGAAATCCCAACTTCTGGCTGTCAGTCCACGCCACCAGATGAGATGTCTACGAAACATGATGAAAATCCTTCAATGACGAGCGAAGCTGGAGTCAAAGGTCCCTGTCATCTGTGGGAGGCTATTCCAGCAGCAAGCTCGTGCAGCTCACCGTTTCACCGATTGGGTGTTTGTTCCTCCTGGCTCATCTTTATCTCGCTAAACTGGATGACTGGTTCTATATCCGTGTAGTTTGATATATCTCCTTGAAGTGCTTGGGCGTGGGGTATGAACGCGGCGAGAAACGCTTCGGCCGAATCGAACGTGTAGTTGCACATGACGATATAGGCTGGCTGAGTTCCTGGTTGCGCGCCACTCACACCGTGTTCGATGGACACACCCTTGAGGGAGGAGCCAAGTTTTCCAATGGCCATCGGCATGTGGGTATGGAGGTAATACTCCAGGTCAAACCAACCGCCGTCTTTATTGGGGTAGAAAATGTTCACTTTGATCATACTCTCATATTCCTTTCGTGATAAAGGATGTCTTGCTTGACCACACCCAGTTTCGCTTCATACTTGGCCGCATCCATCACTGCCACAGTGATGGCGGCAGAAGCCAGAACCACGTCCTTCAGCAGGAACTGGCCTATCAGGATGAGGAGAGGGAAGCCTGCCCTACCGATCAAAAAGCGGCACGTCCATCCAGTTCCTCTTCCAACCTGGCAATCGACTGGCTCAACGATAGCTGCGCCAGGTATAACTTTTCGGCTGCTCGCGTCATCTGCTCAAGCTGAGCAACGACCTGGAAGTATTTTAATTGCACAAGATCTATGAACAACACCTTTGTGTGAGTGCTGGTCCGAAGCTGGTGTTTCGCGACGGGCCAGCGGGTACTTATTCGATCAGACGTTTCTGAAAAAAGAGGTGCTGATGCCCCACCGGGAAGTTATCGACCACGCCACAGAG
>WNGJ01016706.1_pt1 | contig 11190 bp, 10 predicted proteins | sample 5400611 | NCBI WGS metagenome assembly WNGJ01 (sample SAMN13153375, study PRJNA577476) | soil metagenome | isolation source: 40 cm soil or saprolite under Garry oak tree replicate 1 | place: USA:California | collected 2016-06-15 | reverse complement strand
GGCGACCAGACGGGCGAAGAGCTTCTTCGTGAGGCCCTGCGCCTGCTCGACCCGGGCGTGCTCGGCGTCAAGGTCGAGACCCGCGACTTCGACCTGTCGCTCGAGGAGCGCCGCCGCACCCGAAACCAATGTGTCCTGGACGCCGCCTCCGCCCTCCGCGAGCTCGGCTTCGGCATCAAGGCGGCGACTGTCACGCCCGAGGGCTCAGGCGACGTGGGCAGCCCGAACGCCATCCTCCGCAAGCAGGTCGACGGCCGGGTCATCGTGCGGACCGGCCGCCGGATCCCGGGCGTCCGCCCGCTCGCGGGAGTGCATGCCCCCATCTCCGTGATCCGGATGGCGGTCGACGACGCGTACGGGGCCAGGGAATGGCGTGAGGGACACGACCTCGAGGAGTGGGCCTACCGAACCGAGAAGATCAGCCGCCGGACGTGCCGGATCGTGGCCGACTACGCGTTTCGCCACGCCCGCCGCATCGAGGCCAAGGTCTTCGGCGGCCCGAAGTTTACGGTGAGCCCCGTTTACGAGGGAATGTTCAAGGAAGAGCTGGACGCCGCCGCGGCGCGTCAGCCCGACGTTCGCTACGAGCCGCACCTGATCGACGCCACCTATGCCCTGCTCCTCGCGACCAGCGGCGAGGCGCTGGTCATTCCCGCCCTGAACCGCGACGGTGACACGCTGTCGGACCTGGTCATGCAGATGTTCGGAACGATCGCCGGCGCGGAATCGACGCTGCTCGCGTTCGACGACTCCGGCGCCGTCACGGTGGCCATGACGGAGGCTCCCCATGGCACCGCCCCGGCGCTCGAGGGCAAGAACGTGGCCAACCCGATGGCGATGTTCATGGCCGTCGCGTCGCTCCTCGGTTACATGCAAGGCGAGGACGCGCGGCGGGCCTCGCGCGCGATCTACGAGGCTGCGCTCGAGGCGGTTTCGGACGGTGTTCGGACCGCAGATCTCGGCGGCCACACCTCGACCAGCGACTTCTCCAACGAGGTGGTCCGGCGCGTGAAAACCAAAGTCGACGTGTGGAGCGCCCTCGCTGACATCGAGCGTTGAGATACCTGGCGCTCGGCGACTCCTACACCGTCGGAACCGGCGCCTCAGACGAGTCGCGCAGCTGGCCTTCCATCATCGCGGCGCGAATGGGCGTTGAGCTGACCAACCCCGCGGTCAATGGCTTCACAACCCTCGATCTCATCCGGCACGAACTGCCTTTCCTCGAGCGCTCGAGACCCGATTTCGTGTCGATCCTCATCGGTGTCAACGACCTGGTCCAGGGACGTACGCCTGACCAGTACCGCGAGTCGTTGAAGGTGATCTACGACCGCATCAGCGCATTGAATCTGATGCAAGGCAGCGTCGCGGCGGTCTCGATCCCGACGTGGTCGTACGTTCCGGCGGCCGCCGAATTCGGCGGCGCCAAGCGCGTCGAGGAGCTGACCGCCCTCTTCAACGGTGTGGCCCAACGCGAAGCTTCGGCCCGCAACTTCGTCTGGGTGGACATCGGGCCCGCGAGCAGGTCCGGCATCGGGAGCGAAGGCTGGATTGCGTCGGACCAGCTTCACCCCGGCGACGTGCAGTATTCGGTCTGGGCCGACACCATCTGGGCGGCGGTCCGCGAGGGCTGGGTTAGACCGTGATTCTCTTGAACGACTCGGCGTACTGGTAGCCGCCCCGCTTGCCAACATCGCGGTGGCGCTTGCGCATGAACTTCTCGAAGTCCCACTCACGCCCCGGCTTCGACACCTGGCTCTTGTGCTTGCGCAGCGCCTCGATCTTGCGGTCCAGGGTCGGGGTGATGTCGACGAGGTAGTCGCCGTGCGTCCAGAAGGGGATCCAGACCTCTTTGACCTCGTGCGGCTCGAACCCTTGCTTGAGCAAGGAGCGGAACGCGCGCGGGTTGCGTGAGTCGGGGTAGACGGCGGCCATCGTGGCTTCGCCGACGGCAAGGTGGTCCGGATGCGAACCCCCCATCGGCGCGTCGAGGACCCGTCCGGGAATGTGCGTGATGACGAGGTCCGGCTTGTACTTGCGGATCATGCGCACGATGTCCCGGCGCAGCTTGAGGTCAGGCGACAGGTGGCCGTCCTTGTAACCGAGGAACTCGACCCGCTTGACGCCGAGCACCCTCGCCGCGGCACGCTGCTCCCTCGCCCGGATGGCGACCAGCTCGGCGTCCTTTTGCTGCGGGTCCTCGCCGCCTTGTCTTCCGTCGGTGACGATGACGTAGGTCACATCGGCGCCGCTGTCCGCCAGCCGTGCGATCGAGCCTCCCGCCCCAAAGTCCGGATCGTCGGGATGCGCGGACACGACCATCACGCGCTGAAGCTTCGGAAGCCGGCCGTTGCTGCGGGACGTCGCCACTCCGAAGAAGGTTAGAAGCTGGGAGGCTCGGGGCGCAAACAGCTCGGCGGACCCGAGCCCCTAGCGCTTCGACTTTGCAGGCGCGTTGAGCGAGGCGAGCGGGATGGCGGTTTGGATCGGCTTCCAGAGCGACTCGAGCTGCTCGGCGGTCAGCCGGCTGCGCGCGCCGATGACGCGGCCGCCGAACGCCGCGGTCTTCACCGCGGCCCATCCCCCGCTCCCCGCCAGACGCATGGGCACGGTCACGACGGCGGCCAGCGCCGCGGCTTCCTCGCCCGGTCGCGCAATGCCGTCGGCGATGGCGCCCGAAAGGACGCTGGACAACGCGTCATCGACCTGCCACGGCCTGGCCAGAGCGGCGCACTGCGCGGCCCCGAGCCGGCCCACCGCTGTGACGTAGCGCGAGACCATCGCGCCTAGCGAGCGCGGGTTCGTCACAGGGATCGCCGAGGCGAAGGGCGCGTAGGAGGCGGCGAACTTGATCGGTGTGAGGTGGTGGCGATGGACGAGGGCGGACACCGCATGCCATGCGGCGACGGCCTCATCGTCGGAACGCCCGCCGAAGAAATCGATCAGCGCCGTCCCTGCGTTCACGAGCGGCGCCACCGCCTCCTCGTTCGCGTCAGGCGCCGCAGCGGCGACGCGCAGCCAATCCCCTCTGTCGAGGGATGCGACGCGATTGGTGAAGCCGCCACCGTTCAGCTGGTCGAAATCGATGACCGGCTCGAACGGCGCCAGCATCTGGCGAACCTGGTCGTGGTTGACCTTGCCATGAGACTCGACGGCGACGCCCGCGCGCTCGACGGCGGCGAAGACCCGGCATCGCGAATACGTGTCGAGCTCCCGCGTGCCTTCGAGCGCGGCCAGGATCGACCGGACAACGCCCGCGGGCTCCGCGGTCCCTTCTCGCGTAACGCTTGCCACGCACGACCTCTTCGAGCGGCGCCCACAGCACCGTGATCTCGGCCGAGCTCAGCTCGCCCAGCGCGCCGAGGACGCGGCCGCCGTGCACCGCGGTCCGCACCGCCGACCATCCTTCGTCTCCAATCGCCTGGTTGGGGATCACCGCCAGCGCCGCCAACGCGACGGTCTCCTCGCTCTTGACGTGCCTGTTCTTCGCGACCGCCTGGAGCAGCGCACGGGACACGCCAGGCTCGATCCGCCAGCGCCTGGCCAGAATCGCGAGTTGCTCCTTCGTGAGGCCTGGCAGCGTTTCGATGAAGCGGCGCGTCCGGGGGTCGAGCACGTCCGAGCCCGCCAGCGGAATGAAACCGGCAAACGGCGCGTAGTGGACCGCGAACTTCAAGGCAGGCAGCTGCGACCGTATCAGCAGGGCGGTCATCGCCTGCCACGCCGCGATTTGTTTTTCCTCGTTGCGCTTGACGAGAGTGTCGAACAGGACCTCGCCGGCCCGAGCAATTGGCTCGGAGATTCGCCGCTCGCTGCTCCGGATCGCGGCCTGGATGGACCGCGTGGAGTCGGCGGGGCCCGCTCCCTCCTTGCTGACCGAAGCGACAAGGCGGCGGATGGCCAGGACCTGGCGCCACTGCCATGGGGTCAGCTGCGAGGTGGCGGCGATGAACGCCTCAACTTCGGCTGTGTGGGGTCCAAACCGGTGCGACGCATCGTCGTTGGCTCTCTGGATGCGGCCGAGCAAACCTTGGGAGGCGGGCGCCACGCCCCTATTCTCATGGGTAGGCCGGTGGCCTTAACCCGTCTAAACCGTCTCCACTTTGAGCAGGTTGGTCTGGCCGGGCCGGCCGACCGGGACTCCCGCCACGACCACCACCCGATCGCCGGCTCTGACCATGCCGCTGGCCAGGGCCGCCTCGGTGGCGTTGGCGATCATCTGGTCTGTGTCCCTCCCTGGGCTGACGAGGAGGGGGACCACCCCCGAGTACAGGGCTGTCCGGCGCAGAACCTCGGGATGGGGGCTGGCGGCGACGATCGGCATCGGGGGCCGCGCCTTGCTGCAGCGCAGCGCGGTGGTACCGGACTCGGTGAAGGCGATGATCACCTTGGCGTGGATCTCAGCGGCGGTGGCCGCCGCCGCGTGGGCGATCGCGCTGCCCACCTCGCCTGGCTCACGCCAGATCTGGCGGGCCCGTTCGTAGGAGGGGTGCTTCTGGGCGGCAAGGCAGATGCGGGCCATCGCCCGCACGGCCTCGACCGGATGCGCACCGATCGACGTTTCCTGGGACAGCATGACCGCATCGGTGCCGTCCCAGATCGCGTTCGCGACGTCTGATGCCTCCGCCCGCGTCGGACGGTTGGAGGTGACCATCGACTCCAGCATCTCGGTCGCGGTGATGACCGGAACGCCCGCGCGGTTCGCCCGGTCGATCACGTCCTTCTGGACCGCCGGCAGGTCGCCCAGCTTGAGCTCGACGCCGAGGTCGCCGCGGGCCACCATGACGGCGTCGGCGACCTCGAGGATCTTGCTCAGGTTCCGGATCGCCTCCAGCTTCTCGAGCTTCGCGATGACCGGGATCTGGCGTTGATGACCGCTGATGTGCTCCTGGCAGGCCAGGATGTCTTCGGGCCGCCGGACGAACGAAAGGGCGAGGTAGTCGACGTCGAGCTCCATCGCAAGGCGCAGGTCCTCGAGGTCCTTGTCGGTCAGCGCGGGCAGCGGCAGCGGGCGACCGGGAACGCTTACGCCTTTCCTCTCCCCGAGGAGGCCGCCGCGCACCACTGAAGCCTCGGCTCGGCCGTCCTCGACGGCGCGCACGGCCAGCTCGATCCTGCCGTCGTCAAGCAGCACCCGATCGCCGGGCCGGAGCGCGTGCACGAGCTCGATATGACTCACCTCGATCTGGTTGGGTTCACGGCGCTGCCCGCCAACCAGCTCAATCGTCCGGCCGCGCACGAGCTTCTGAAAGGTGCCTTCGACCGTCCCGGTCCGGATCTTTGGACCCTGGAGGTCGCCGAGGAGGGCGACTGGCCGGCCCACCGCCTCGGACGCTTCCCGCACGTTCGCCGCCGCCTCGCGATGCGTGTCCGCATCGCCGTGCGAGAAGTTCAGCCGGGCGACGTCCATGCCCGACTGGATCATCGAGCGCATCACCTGCGGAGAGATACTCGACGGCCCGATCGTGCACACGATCCGAGTGCGCCGGACCTGGCTCATTGGTACTTTCTGACGCGGCGGGTCATCTCTTGCTCAGCCTCGTCGACTCGGCGCTCGAGCTCGAGCGCGCTGATCACCGCACCGCCCATTCCTCGCACGAGATCGCGTTGGAAACGATCAGATGTGGCGACGGTGATGATGTCGCGAGACTGGCTCGCGTCGTACGCGAGGCGTTCGATGACGTGGTCGGCGGAATGGCCCTTGCGGGTGTAGATCACCTGCACGCCCTCGACTGTCTCAGTGGAGTTGGCGACAGACGCGGAATGGTGAGCATCGAAGACAACCGTCACTGCTTCGCCGCTGATGAAGCCGAGCACGGACAGGCGCTGAATGAGCTCGTCGCGTGCGGCTTCCAACGATGCGGTCGCCACAAGCCTCTTCAACGAGTTCCAGGCGTGGATCACGTTGTAGCCGTCAACGATCAGCCGTTCCACGCCGATCAGACAAACCGCATGTTGAGCTGGCCGAACAAGATCAGCGACTGGTCGATGCCCGCAAGCGCGGTCAGCTGCAGGACGGCGCCGAAGAACGCGCTTCTCACCGGCGCGACGAACCACAACAGCGCAAACACACCGTAGATCGCAAGCATGCTGAACCGCAGCGCCGCGACCTGAATCGAGTGCGGAAGCCAGGGCCGGATGATCCCGAATCCATCCAGGCCGGGGATCGGCAGCAGGTTCAGCACAACCGCCAGCGCCATGAAGAATCCGAGCAGGGCGAGCGCGCCGAAGAAGGTGATGTTGTCAGGCGTGATCCAGGACCGTTGAGGCGCGACGGTGAAGACAGCGGCTATCGCCAGTCCGCAGAGCAGCGTCCCCACGGGACCGGCGATGGACACCGCCGAGCTCCACGCCCGGCTCCGTAGCTCGGAGTGGTTGATGTAGACCGCGCCGCCGGGGAGAGCGATGCCGCCAAGCAGCAAGAAGACGACCGGAAGCACGAGGCTCATCGTCACATTCGCGTACTGGAGCGGGTTGAGCGTCAGGTATCCCGCGCCGGCCACTGACCGATCACCGCCGAGATACGCGACGAAAGCGTGGCCGAACTCGTGAATGCAGAGCGAGGTGATCCAACCGCCCACGACGAACAGGATCGTCAGGAGGGCGACATACCTGGGCAGGAGGTTCGTCCACAGCAGCACGCCCGACGCGGCGGTCGCGCCCACGATGACGACGAACACCGGGCTGATTCCGAGCACGCCCCGCAAGGAAGGCCACGGCCGCTTACGCAGCGCGGTGTCGGGACGCGTGGGATCGCGATAGTTGGGAACGCCGGCCCTGCTGCCGGTCTGGAGATGCCGCCGAACGTCGTACAGCGTGAGCCCCGCTTGCTGAAGCGGACCGGACGTCGAAGGCGAGTCGCTGTAAAGCATCGCGAGCAGCAGGTGGATCGAGTCGACCTGGTAGTGACCTAGCACCTGGGCCTCGCGGTTGGCGTTGACCAGGAGCTGGCGCAGGGATGGCGAGCTTGCGTCCGCGCCGTTCGCCTGGATCAGCGGCGCAATCGACTTCGGGTCATACCCAAGCGCGCGGATCTCTGTATCCGCCAGGTTGCCGGGCAGCTGCAGGGTGGCGTTGAACACATCTGCGGGCGCGACATGCGCAGCGCCGCGGGCCGTTGCAACCTTCGCGGCCCGGTCCAGGATCTCGCGCGCGTCGCGCGACAGCACGATGTCCGCGGAGGCGCGTTCCAGCTCCGCGGCGGCGTCAACCATCGCACCAGTCTAAGAGGGGTTTTTGGGGGAGGCCCTCTGGCGCATGACCTCGTACAGGACGGCCGCCGCGGCCGCCGACGCGTTGAAGCTCGCGATGTGGCCCGCGACGGGCAGCCTGACTCGTGCATCGCATCTCTCTTTGACGAGGCGGTGAACGCCCGACCCCTCGCCGCCGACGACCACGCACACCCGCTGCGTGAAGTCGAACTCCCACGCCGCCAGCTCGCCGCGCGGGTCGAGCGCAACGCACCAGATACCGTCCCGCTTCACCTCCGCGATCGCTGACGGAAGACCGGAGACCCGAGCGATCGGCATCAGCTCAGCCGCGCCGGAGCTCGCCTTGACGGAGGCGGGCGACAGCGGCGCGCTGCGGTGCTCGGGGATGATGGCGCCCCCCGCGCCCGCGACCTCGGCGCTGCGCAGGATCGCGCCCAGGTTCTGCGGATCCATGATCGAGTCAAGCGCGACGAGGAGTGAGGGTTTCGTTTCGAGCAGCTGCTTCAACGTCCACTCGCGCCTCGGTTTCAGCTCTGCCGCAACGCCCTGGTTGACGCCCGGCGCCATCGCATCGAGCTTGTCCGGCGGCACGACATCTACACGTGCGAGCTTCGCGAGCTCCTCGAGGCGCGGATCATGACCGAGGCCCGCCGCCTGGTAGACCTTGATCACGCGTCCCGCACGAGCAGCCTCGAGGACTGCGTTCCGTCCGTAGATGAGCGGTCCCAAACTATCCTGAGGGCATGGTTGCAGACTTCATGGCCCAGGCGAGGGATCTGCTCGCGGACGGAGTCAACGAAGAGAGCCTGGATGCCATCGGCCATCTGCTCGCCGAGGTCTCCCGTGAGCCCGATTTCATTCCGCAGAACGAGATGAAGACACTGCACGGCGGTGGCGCCACCTCAGCTGTGCTGCAATCCGATCCCGATGGCCTGACCCTCATGCTTGGACTGTTCTCGCCGAAGGCAGAGACTCCGGTGCACGACCACAAGTCGTGGGGGGTCGCATGCGTGGTCCAGGGAAAGGACCACTACCGCCACTGGCACCGCGACGGTGAAGGCCGGTTGAGGGTTCTCTACGAGAAGGAGCTCGAGCCAGGCTCGTTTGTGACGTGGCTCGATCCGCCGCACGATATCCACAGCCAGCAGGGCATCGGCGAAGAGGCATTGGAGCTGGTTCTGTTTGGCAAGAACACGATGACGATCCCGCGCAACTACTACAACCCCCAGACAGGGGAGGTCAGGACGGCTCTGCCCTAGCCTCAGGTCACCCGGGAGATCCGTCTCCAACGGACGCCATCTCTCGAGTCTTCGAGCGCGATGCCTCGGCTCTTCAGGTCATCCCGAATCCTGTCCGCGCGGGCAAAGTCGCGTGAGCGCCGCGCCTCCTCGCGCTCCGCGATCAACCGCTCAACCTCCTCGGCGAGGCCGGGCTCCTCCGCCCGGATCACATCGAGGTGAGCGTCCATGTCGTCGATGAGCGCGAGCAGGGCGACCTTGTTGAGCGCACCAACGCGGCCGGCGTCCAGTGCTGCGTTGGCCTCGCGGATGTGGTCGAAGGCAAGTCCGATCCCTTGTGGCAGATTCAGGTCGTCGTCCAGCGCTTCCCGATACGCCGCACGGACCTCGGCCGTCCTCTTCGCAAGCTCGCCGTCGTCTGTTTCCGCCGCGGGAGTCCGCTTCACCCGGTCCGCGAACTCACGCAGGCGCCGCACCTGCTCCGCCGCGGCGTGAAGCGCTTCAGTACTGAGCCGGACGCGCGAGCGGTAGTGCGCGTTGGCGATCAGAAAGAAACGGACCGCGAGTGGATCATGCCCCGCCGCGACCAGGTCGCGCAGCGTGGTGAACCCGCCCGCGCTCTTCGACATCTTCTCCCCCGTCGCGTCGGCCAGGAACTCGGAATGCAGCCAGACGCGCGCGAAGGTCTTGCGGTTGGCAGCTTCGGACTGCGCGATCTCGTTCTCGTGATGCGGGAACATGAGGTCGACGCCCCCCGAGTGGATGTCCAGCGTGTCGCCGAGGTAGCGCTTGCTCATCGCGGAGCACTCGATGTGCCATCCAGGGCGCCCGCGCCCGAAAGGAGCGTCCCATGCCGCCCCGAGCTTTTCGTCCTCCGGATGCGCCTTCTTCCACAATGCGAAATCGCTCACCGATTCCTTGTCGTACTTGTCGGCGGCGACCCTCGCGCCGGCCTTCAGCCCGGCGCGGTCGAGGTGAGACAGGGCGCCGTACCTCGGGAAGCTGGCGATCCGGAAGTACACATCACCGTCGGCGACGTATGCGTTTTCGTGCTTGATGAGAGTCGAGATCATGTCGACCATCTCGGGGATGTGCTCCGTGGCGCGTGGGTAGTGCTCGGCACGCTCGGCCCTGAGCGAAGCCATGTCCTCGAAGAAGGCCGCCTCGTACGGTTTGACGTATTCCGCGATCGTCGTGCCCGCGTGCATCGCCTGGTCCAGGATCCGGTCGTCGATGTCGGTGAGGTTCATGACGTGCGTGGTTCGGTACCCCGCGACGCTCAGGTGCCGTCGCACGAGGTCGTAAAAGAGGAACGCCCGCAGGTTGCCAACGTGCGCGAAGTTCCACACCGTCGGACCGCACGTGTACATGCGCACGTGGCCTTCTTGAAGTGGAGCGAAGACTTCCTTCGCCCCTGTCAACGTGTTGTGGAGGCGCAGCGTCACGCCGATTAGTCTCGCGTAAACGGCTCGCGCTCGATTGAGATCCGGAGGACCCTCAGGGCGCGTTCGGGGTCCCCATCCGGATCATGTGGCGACAGCAGGACCCTCACCGACGAGGACAGGTCGTCGAGTCGCCACCGCAGCCGGTAGAGCTCACACAGTTGTGGCTCGCCGCCGCCGACCAGCCACAGGTCGCGCTCGCGAGGCGCAAGTCCAACGGTGTCCCAGTCCACCAACGCGAAATGGGTCCCGGAGCGAACGATGTTGCCGCTGTGCGGCTCGCCATGCGTGATGACGACATCGACATTGTCTGCCGACGAGATTCTGACAAGCTCATCGAACCTCTCCAGCCAACCCCGGATCGCTGCTGCGTTGGCTGCGAGGAGCGGTCGCGCAGCCTGGGAGTGCTGATCGTCCTCCCATGCGGTGTTCACGCTGTCCAGGGCGAGCTCCAGCTCGCGGCGAAACGGCACCTCAGCCGGCACTGATCTCGGGAGGGACGCAACTGCCTTTGGCGCAGCGTGCAAACGCACGAGCATCGCCTTGAGGGCGACCCGCTCTTCGACTGTCAGTGCGTTGCCGAATGCGCGGGGTTCGCCGAGGTAGGGATACACCGCAAGGGCGTAGCGTCGACCGATTCTGCTCAGCACATTTCCGTCGCGGCCTTCGATTGGTGCGACCACGAAGTCCATTCCGCTTTGCCTGAGCGCGCGCGCCGTCTCCAGAGCGGAACGCAATCGTTCATAGACGGTGTCCGCGTCGGCGCCGAGAAACGGCTTGCGATCGAGATCGTCGACTGTGACGAAAAGCGGTGGGCGCCTGGGGGTTGACGCGCGCCAGTGATAGCTGCCGGCACCCACTGCAAGAAACTCGAGGTCAGCGTGACCCGATCTCCAGTGACGCGCGATCGCTTCGCTCACCGCGCTGTCAGCGAGATCGGACGGTCGTGCCCTCAAACCCCTTCGATTGTGGCGACTGCCTGCGCCGCGATGCCCGCATTGTGGCCCAACGCCCCGAGACCTTCGGGCGATTTGCCCTTGATGTTCACCTGGTCGGTGCCCACGCGTTCGGCGAGCCTGGACTTCATGGCCGCGATGTGCGGGTTCAAGCGCGGCTCCTGCGCGATCACGGTGCAGTCCACGTTGACGACTCGATAGCCGGCCCCGCGCACCGCCTCCATCGCGCTCGAAAGCATGTCGAGGCTCGAGGCGTCCTTGAAGACCGGGTCGGTCGCGGGAAAGAGCATGCCTATGTCGCCCAGGCCCGCCGCGCCCAGCACCGCATCGATCACCGCGTGCGTGA